>Ga0209048_10002318_pt1 | contig 18991 bp, 19 predicted proteins | sample FrelakmetCRP12CR_FD_187146 | JGI IMG/M metagenome (GOLD analysis project Ga0209048, IMG submission 187146) | Freshwater lake sediment microbial communities from the University of Notre Dame, USA, for methane emissions studies - CRP12 CR (SPAdes)... | ecosystem: Environmental > Aquatic >... | reverse complement strand
CACAGCAAGGGCCCGTTGGACCGCGTAATCCATTCATTTTCTTGACGAAATGGGTTTGCTCAGGTAACGTGCCGCGCCTCCATGTGGGGCCATAGCTCAGCTGGGAGAGCGCTTGCATGGCATGCAAGAGGTCGGCGGTTCGATCCCGCCTGGCTCCACCAGTTTTCAGGTTTCAGTTGGATCGATTTTAAGGCCTGCGTCCCCATCGTCTAGAGGCCTAGGACACCACCCTTTCACGGTGAGAACCGGGGTTCGAATCCCCGTGGGGACGCCATTAAATCAAGTACTTGTAGTGCTTTACCAGCTGTCGTACGAAAGAGTGCAGCGGCTCTTCGTCCTAAGCCTCAAACTTCTCCGCAATCGAGCGCTGGAGAGATATACCCCGCGCAGATGGTCTCCCTCCTGGATGGATGCCGGATACCCGACCATTCGTCGACTCAGGAATGGCGACATCAACCAAACTGAAATCAATCCACAAATTCATGCGAGCGCGATCGAAGCTAGCTTCGCATCTCAAGCGCCATGAAGCGGTTGCAACGGAGCTTTCTTGCTCAACTCCGGAATCTCATTCTGTGAACAATCGTATGGTTTAGACGCCGGTCGGCGTCGCAAGCTGTTGATCCTTTCGGCGCGACACTCACAGAGATGGTCAATGTTCGGCGCTTGTTCACAACTAGACAAAACTACGGTAGGTTGTGTTTGTTATCAGATTACGATAACATCACTACATGATCGAAAGCTTCGGCAATCGCCTGGCTGAGGACTTATTCTTCGATCGACAGTCTCGAGAAACAAGAGGTTTTCCGCCGGAGCTTAGGCGACCGGCACGACGTAAACTCCTCTATCTGCATGATGCCTCGGAGATCGGTGATTTGCGGGTTCCGCCAGGTAACCGACTAGAAGCCCTAAAGGGCCATTGGCGAGGCTTTTATTCGATTCGCATCAATGACCGGTGGCGTGTCGTATTTCGCTGGGACGGAGGTCACGCGTCAGAGGTCAGTGTGGTGGATTATCATTAAGTTGGTGGAAAGCTGAGGTCTTAGATATGGCTAAGAAAAAACCTGCACAACCGACGAATCCGTTTCATCCTGGGGAGATTCTCCTTGAGGAGTTCTTGCAGCCAGGAAAGATTACTCAGGCAGCTTTTGCTCGGAAGATAGGTTGGACAAAAGCACGACTCAACGAATTTGTCCGCGGCAAGCGAGGGGTGACAGCTGATGCGGCGCTCGATCTTGGCAAAGCTCTTGGTACCTCGGCGCGATTGTGGATGAATCTTCAGTCAAGTTGGGATTTGTCGCAAGCTGAAAGACGTCGCAGTGCGGCGTAGATGCCCCTGATCAGACTGATTTGCGCTTCGCATCGAGCGCCACGCGAGTGAAAAACCTGAGCGGGGTGCACCGTGCACGCGCGGAGGGGGGGGCGGGCGTCACGATGCCGTCGTGAAGGCCTAAATACATGACGCTGATGATGAGATGGCTTTAACTTCCGCGCGGACCGGCAAGGCCGGTGGCCTTCATCGCTCACAATGTAGAAGACTACCGAGGGGCTGCGCGAGCCTTTACAATTCGAGGGAAGTATTTGCGCGAACGAACTGGGTCCACAACGCGCCCTTGCGCGCGCCAGAACGCTCGAGGCCTCACAAAGATGGTGAATGTTCGGCGCATGTTCACAGCCATACTGTGAACGGGCGCCTGCGTTGGACGCTGGTCGGCACCGCAACGTATTGAATCACAACCTCGGCAGTCTTCAAAAAGTGGTCAATATTGCACGCCCGTTTACAAGCACAGACACCAAACCCGTCGCAATTGTCCCAAAACGCGCGCATTTCGATGCCCGCAAACGGACCTTCATCAGCGGCAGGTCCGGGTCGAGGGTGTGTGAAAACGCTGATGATTTTGGTAGTTTAGAACTTCCCCATCGACATGGCGGGAGTGGCTGATGAAGCGATTTATCGAAGGCGAAGATCGTTCCCAAAGCACGTTATTTCCCGAACACCTGGACGACTACATCGCTGAGGATAACCCGGTATGGGTCATTGACGCATTTGTCGATGAGTTGGATTTGAAGGGGCTTGGCGTTGAAGGGATGCAGCCTGAGGTGACAGGTCGTCCCGCGTACGATTCCGCTCCTGCGGCGCCTGCGTTTCTTTGGCGTTCGAACAATCACGTCGCCATTCCTCGGTTTCTCATCTCCACCACGAGTCGAGTCGCGGATCAATTGCGCTCCGGCCTTCGGATCCGCGGGCGCGATGCGATCGACGAGCCACCGCCGGGTTGATTCGCGCGACGCTGCGGCCTATTTTGAAGGCCAGAAGCCGCTTCTCGACCTCCGCCTCCTATTCGAGGTTGCCGAAAGACAATACAGCGACTCCGCGACATGCAAATTCTAATCATTGAACATACTTGGAGGCGTAAACCTTTCGGCGTATTCGTTGGGGCTACTCCACCAATATTTATTCGATTTGGATTGTCCGCAGATATTCGGTCAGGCGCGCAATGAGTTCATCGGTGCTGCGCTGCGCGTCTGCACCACCGGCATTCTGATTTTCCCGATAGAACTCGAAACCCCATACGGGCATCTCCCGCGATCCATGGGGCGGCAGAGTCTTGCGGCCGTCGATGATCTTATGGATCTGCTCCGCCGGAAAAACGCCGCCATGACGGTGCGCAATGCGCGTGAGGTCGGGCACCTCAATCTTGAAAGTCTTTGACACCGGCCCATCGCCGCGCGCTTGGTCGCCATGGCAGCTGGAGCAAAAGCGCTTGTACAGCTGAACACCGGTGGAACTGGAAAAATCCTGCGCATACGCTGGGACGGATGCCAAGACGAGCGGGATCAAGGCAACGGCAATCGCCAAGAACGTATGTCGAACATGAGCATTCATTTGAGCCTCCAATGATTCGGCTAGCATCCTCGGTCGGTTGCGCATGTCAATCCGTACTCCTACGCAGCCCAACGCGGGCTCCTTGGCGACCGCGGCGGCTATGGGGTCGAGTCGGACGGCTTATCGCGTCCAATCCATGCTCCAAGTCAGCGAAATAACAGAAATGGTAGCCAGGCCGCCGTGACTGCCAAGGTGATACCCAATACGACCCAGACGCCATACGCACGTCCACCACCGATAAACGCTGCGATTCCCTTCATGAGTGCATTGGTTGAGAAAGCAACGAGCACTGGTAGCGGGACGTCCTTCGTTGCAAGCTTGCCTTCCGCAGCAAGCGAGAGCGTGGAGGTCGCCGCCGCGTGTACATCGAATGCGCCGGCAAGAGCAGTCGCGATTGCGGCGGCGCTGCCACCCCAGCCTGTGTTTACAAGCGAGACGACCGCGGTTACTCCCGCGAGGATGACTGCGAACCCCATCGCATAGAGAAGGTTGAACGCATGTCCCGACGGCGGCGATGGCGGCTCGGTACCCCGTTGACGCCAAAGAGCCACTGCGGCCGCGGCTGCGGCGGTTACCAGCGCGCATAGCAGCGACGGCCACAGAACCGGCAACGCAGACGGGTAAACCGTGAGCACCACGACCCCCAGTAGCGCGACCGTGGCCACAGTTGAAAACAACGCTCCCGCCACGCAGGACGTTCGAAGTTCCGGCTTCTCTCGTGCCCTCGCGCCGAGCGCCGCGATCGTTCCGGTGCTCGATACGAACCCCGTCGCGAGTCCCGAGAGCGCGAGACCAAGCCGGGGGCCAGCGGCACGCGATGCGACGTAGCCGGCCGCCTGCAGCGCCATGAATAAGACGACGAGCCCCCAGAGTCGCCGTGGGTTGATGTCGAGCGTCCAGGGCAAGGGCTGATTTGGCAGCAGTGGCAACATAATCAGGGCTGCTGCCGCAAATACGAGACCATCACGCAATTCCGTCGCCGTGAGAACATCCACCGAGAATTTGTGCAGGGCACTCCGGCTCGCGAGCAGCAGCGCAACGACGACCGACCCGCCGGCGGCAACCGCCGGATGTTCCATTGCCATGACTCCGATCAGATAGGTGACGAGAAGCGCCAGTTCGGTCGTGACACCAGGGTCTTGGGTACGATTGCGCCAGTATGCGATAGACGCGAGGACTGCGATGAACAGGGCGCCGGCCGCGATTAGGATCGGCTGCGTGAGCGCTTGGGCTCCTGCGCCGGCGAGCGCCGCGAGAGCGAATGTGCGCACGCCGGCCGGAGCCCGGTGCGGTCCGGCACCTTTGCGCCGTTCCCGCTCGATACCGATCAGGAGTCCGCCTCCCAGCGCCGCGGCGAATCCCACCAACATGCTCCCGCTATCGATCATGATGCCTCTAGTAGAAAAACTCGCGGCGCCCGCAAGCATGGTTTGGTGTGTCATGCATCACAGAATCTCTCGACAAGTTCCTCACGCTATCGCTCGCTACGAGGCAGCAGCGAGCCGCGCCCCGCTGCTTCTTAGCGTGCCAAATTCAGAAAAGAACTTGACCGTTATGTGCTTAATTGTCGTCCCTTGCGTCGCTCGGCTTGCGCCGATGCTGGCGGCCTTGACGCCAGAGGCGGACGCCGACATTAATAGAGAGCCAGCCGGCAAATGCCGCGAACGGCCACGCAATCACCGCTGGCCACAGGACTCCTATCACCGCCAATGCCGCTAGCACCAGTGCAGCGGTCAGCAGCGGGCCACCGGAGAGATCGACAAGCACTCGATGACTGGTGAGTGCGGCCCCGACGCTGTTCGCGATTCGCAGTGCGCCGGCAGCCGCTCGGCTCGTGCTACCGCCCGCGCGGCGAACCCTCGGCGGCCGCGCCGTGCTATTGAGAATCTGCTCGCTGCGGCGATGTCGTCGCGGCGCCAACACGATTTCCGTGGCGTTCTGCAGGTCGCGTTCGTACTGGGCAGCAAGCAAGCCGGCGAAACCAGCGTCCTCCACGGCCACGTCGATTTCGCGATTGCCCATCCAGCTGGACATGTTGAGATTGGAAGAGCCCACTCTGGCCCACCGTCCATCAACAACCGCCGTCTTGGCGTGCAGCATCGAGCCGTTCCACTCGAACACGCGAATGCCAGCCTTCAGCAGCGGACGATAGCCTGTGCGCGACACGTGGGCAACGATCGGAATGTCGCTGCTGCCCGGCACCAGCATGCGCACGTCGACGCCATCGCGCGCCGCCGAGATCAGCGCCTGGACATAGGGCGTCATCGCTACGAAATATGCATCGGTGAGCCACAATGTGGTGTGGGCCATCGAGGCGATCAGATGATCGAGCCGGTACAAGTTGGCGTAGGGCGGTTGCGTGGCAATTACCCGCAACGCCACCGAGCCTGAGTATTCGATCGACTCTGAACCTGGCGCCAAGTCAACCAGCGGCGGTCCCAAACTGTCCCAGCTCTGCGCAAATGCAGCCTCGATTTCCGCCACCGCCGGGCCGCGCACTGCGACACCCGTATCGCGCCAGGGAGGCACGTTTCGCGCCGGGTTGCCAAGCCATTTTGCGCTGATGCACACCCCGGATAAAAAGCCGTGAATGCCGTCGACCACCAGCAATTTGCGGTGATCGCGGCTGAACCAACCGAATGGCTCGCCCCATCGCGGTGGGTTGAATACTCGTACCCCGCCACCGGCGGCCAGCAAGGAAGTCCAAAAGCGGCGACTCGACTGACCAAGGCATCCGAGCCAGTCAACCACTACGGCGACCAGGACTCCGGCCCTCGCGCGCTCCACGAGCGCATCCCGAAACTCGCAGCCGACCTCGTCATCGCGGATGATGTAGTTCTCGAGCAGCACGCGTCGTCGTGCGCCCCGGATCGCCTGCAGCCATGCCTCGTAGTTTGCTGCTGCGTCGATCAGCAGCGCCAGCGTGTTGCCACCGACGAGAGGGGCGCCGGCGGCACGGCTGAAGGCCTGCTCGGCTAGCAGGCGGTACGGCGTTGTCGGGGGTACTGCAGATATGCGCCGAGTGTCGTTCATATTGGTAAAGTTCCCCCCCCCGTGATCAACCGCTACTCATTCTCTTCGCCCGCCGACCTCGTCGCTGGATCCTGCGTGCGCGGTTCGGGACCGCCACTTGCGGCAACTTGGGACCTTAGGATGGGCGAGCGTGACCCATGATTGGAAACCGTTCCGTTCCTCAGCGGTTCTGTGTTTGGATGCGTCCAGCAACATCGGCTCCGGAAACACCTATCTGATGATGGCCGCAGCATCACGCGCGTCGCGTTCTTCCACGCGGCCGCCGCGCGCGTCCATGATGCCGCGTTCGGTGCTACGGCCATCGGTATATCGACACCGTGTCTTGGCTGCAAAATGCCCCTCTATATGCGAAGTTGAGCAAATATATATGTATCTTCCCTCACCGCCAGCCACGGATCCTTCCGTTAATATGCTCCCAATGGAAACGGCCCAACTTCGGCTGTGTGCGCGGTTTCTGCTTCTTATACTGCCCGTTGCGGTGGGCGCAGTCACGAACGCGGCACCTCCAGCGCATGATGGGAAGGCCTTGTACGGGCCGTGTGTAGTTTGCCATCAGCCAAATGCCTGGGGATCGCCCGACGGGCGCATCCCGAGCCTTGCAGGTCAGACGGAAGGCTATTTGGCCAATCAGTTCGCTTCGTTCCGCTCAGGCGCCCGGATCGGCACGGCGATGCACGTCGTCTCTGCCCATTCCGGATTCGATGATCCGAGTGATGCCACGGCGCTCGCTCAGTATCTGTCAAACTTGGATTTGAACCCAAAACCAGTCGTGGGATCCGGCAAGAATCTCCGGCTGGGACAGGAGATCTACATGTACATCTGCTCCACCTGCCATGGAGTTGATGGAAAGGGTAGCCAAAAGGATAATGCACCGCGTGTTGCCAAACAACATTATCCTTACTTGCGGCGGCAAATCGAAGGCCTGGCGCTACTCCACCGAAATATTTCAAACGCGGGAGAAGACTTGGTGCTAGGCAGATTGAGCGCCGCGGGAAAGGACGCGATCGCAGACTATATGTCGCATCTAGGGGACTCGGAGGCGGCGCTTGATCTGAAGCTGAAAGATGCGGGAAGCGAGCCGAACGACGCCTCGCCGCAACAATAAATGTCTCCAGATATGCAAGCAGTGCGATCGAGTTCGACCGTAACCGCTGCCCATCGTCGGGCGTGCCGGCGCGGACGCAGGCAGTCAGGTAATAACCCTATCCGGCGCCACCCACTGATCATTGCATGCCTCGTTCTGCTTTCGCTCGCTGGCTGCGCTTGGATGAAGACCACTTCAACAAACGCGAAGCCTGCCGGCGCGCATGTCGCGGTACCAACGAATTCTGGACCGCAATCAATTCCTGCGTCCCCACCTGACGAATCGGCGGATCAACCCGTTGGGTCGAGCGTCGACGGTACCGGCCCGAGTTCCGCGGTGAACGTCGAACATCAAGCCCCAGCGACCAATCCGCGAATACCTAGCTCTGCGCCAAGCTCGAGTTCCGCAAAATCGAAACCCTCCACAAGTGAGCGACCGATCAAACAGGTGGAGGCCGCGACACCTCGGTCGTCACCGGTACTGCCGGTGGCGGCGAACAAGCCGCCCGCGGCACCGGCGCTCGATCTGGCGGACCTAGAACAGCGCCTCCGGGATACGCGCGCAATCGGCGTGTTCACGAAACTCTCGTTGAAGAATCAGGTTGACGATCTACTCAGTGAGTTTCGAACGCACTACAAAGGACAAGACAAACACCCGTCCCCGGAATTGCGACAGCGCTATGATCTATTGATTCTCAAGGTGCTCAGTCTGCTGCAGGACACCGATCCGGCGCTGGCGGCCGCAATCTCGTCCTCGCGAGAGGCGATTTGGGCAATTCTGGCGGACCCGGAGAAGTTCGCGAAGATTTAATCGGACAAAAAGGAAACATCATGCGTCTACGTATAGCCGTTTTCACGGTGACAGTGGCCACACTGTTTAGCGGCGTTCCCTTGCTCGCCGCGGATGACCCGTCATTTGGCAAGGACCTCCTGGCCACGATCGCCTTGCACGGTTTGCCGTGCGATAAGGTCATTGAGACCAAACGCAATGGAGACAGCGATTACTCGGTCTCATGCAAGGACGGAAATCGCTATCACGTGTTTGTGAACGCGCAAGGACGTGTCATCGTGCAAAAGCTATAGTTTGAGTTGGCTGAGATCCCGCTGATAGGCTGCTCACGAATTGCAAATCCTCATGCGGACGGATCGTGGCAAGTAGGAGTGGTTGTGAGGAAAGCGTCAGCAAGCCCAAAAGCACTGTGAGGCGATCGAGGCGGCCACTCAGATACTGAACTCCATGAGCTGGCAATCGCAATGCACCGGAATGCCGCACTAAAGATGAAGAGCGAATGGCACCTGCTTCATCGTCCTGACGCGACGCGCTCCACCTAGAGGTAACGCCATGATGATCAGCGAAGCGACCGGGCCCCCTGGCCTGTCGGACCAGGAGGCGGCCGTGCGCCTTGCGGCTGGGGGCGCGAACGAACTTCGGCGACACGGACGCCGAACCATCCCCCGCATTGCAGTGGAAGTCTTCCGCGAACCGATGTTCCAACTGCTGATCATCGCAGGCTTGATCTATCTGGCAATCGGGGATCGCAGCGAGGCCCTCATGCTGCTGGCGTTTGCGGGGGTCAACGTGCTGATCGCGGTGTACCAAGAGAGCAAGACTGAACGCGTGCTCGAAGCGCTCAGAGACCTCACGAGTCCTCGCGCCCTCGTCATTCGCGGGGGTGAGCGTCGCCGAATTCCCGGGCGAGAGCTGGTGCGCGGTGATGTCATCGTTTTGAACGAGGGCGACCGAGTGCCGGCCGACGCCGTGGTCTTGGCCGGTGCCGGCCTCGAGGCAGACGAGTCCCTTCTGACCGGTGAAGCTGTTCCCGTACGCAAGGCGGTCTGGAATGGTGCACCGATCGACGCCCGGCCCGGCGGAGATGACCTTCCTTTCATCTATTCTGGGACGATGCTCGTGAAGGGCCATGGTATCGCAGAGGTGCGGGCCACTGGGATGGCCAGCGAAATAGGCAGGATCGGCAAGTCACTTGGCGAGTTGCCGAACGAACCAACGCTCCTGCACCTTCAGATCAGGCGCCTGGTCAAAGTGGTCGCCGTGATCGCCGTCGTGCTGAGTGCAGTCGTGCTCGGTCTCTATGTCGCTTATCGGGGACCATGGCTAAAAGGCGTTCTGGCGGCCATCACCTTGGCGATGGCGCTCCTACCACAAGAATTCCCGCTCGTGCTGACGGTCTTTCTGGTGATGGGCGCCTGGCGGATCGCCCAGAGACGCGTACTCACGAGGCGTACATCGGCAATCGAGGCGCTTGGCGCCGCGACCGTGCTGTGTACTGACAAGACCGGGACTCTTACTTTGAATCGCATGGCGGTGGCGGCGCTGCTAGTGGAAGGCGATATGCATGAAATCGCCTACGAGCGCGAGCCGGAGCTCCCGGAGAAATTTCACGCATTGGTCGAATACTCGATTCTCGCCAGCGACCCCTCTCCGTTCGATCCCATGGAGAGAGCGTTCCTTGAACTTGGCGAGCATTACCTGGCGCAGACCGAGCATATTCATAACGACTGGGCACTCGCCCGCGAGTACGCCCTTGGTCAGGGTATGTTGGCGATGTCGCATGTCTGGAAGGCGACCGATCGCGACGAATTTGTCGTGGCGGCAAAAGGTGCGCCCGAGGCCGTTGCGGATCTATGCCATCTCGATGAGACCCGCCACGAGTCCTTGCGCCAATCGGTCGCGCGGATGGCCGCGCAAGGTCTGCGAGTGCTCGCCGTGGCCAAGTCCACTTTTGACAATCCCGAATGGCCCTCGACGCAACATGATTTTGTGTTCGAGTTCGTCGGATTGATCGGCCTGGTTGACCCGTTGAGGCCTGGTGTTCGGAACGCCATTGCAGAAGCGGCGGCGGCCGGTATCACGGTCGTGATGATCACGGGCGACCATCCGGTGACGGCGCGTGCGATTGCGCAACAATCAGGGCTGACATCTGACGGCTCCGTCATCACGGGTGATGAACTCGCGACCATGACGGAAGCCGAACTGCGCGAGCGACTGAAGACCGTACGCATATTTGCCCGCATCATGCCGGAGCAGAAGCTGTGCTTGGTCCAGGCGTTCAAGGCGAACGGCGAAATCGTCGCCATGACGGGGGATGGCGTGAACGACGCGCCGGCGCTCAAGGCAGCCAACATCGGCATTGCAATGGGAGGCCGCGGTACGGACGTGGCGAGAGAGGCCGCCGCCCTGGTGTTGCTCGATGACGATTTCGCTTCGATTATCGAGGCCATTCGCTCAGGACGGAGAATCTACGACAATCTCCGCAAGGCGATGGCCTACATTCTGGCGGTACACGTACCGATCGCTGGGCTCTCGCTGATTCCACTGGCGGTTGGCTGGCCACTCGTCTTTACGCCGGTCCACATCGTGTTTCTTGAAATGGTGATAGACCCCGTTTCGTCGATCGTCTTCGAGGCGGAATCATCCGAGGGCCGTGCGATGCTGCGTCCGCCGCGAGATTCCAAAAGCCCACTCCTGTCAACCTGGCTCATTGCAGCTACGCTGCTGCAGGGGGGCATCGTCTTGCTCGGAACTGTGGTGGTCTACCTCATAGCATTGGGCCGCAGCATGCCCGAGCCGGAGGCACGAGCACTCGTCTTCGTCACGCTGGTGGTAACGAATTTCGCTTTGATCTTCACGAATCGGGCGACAGGCTTCGCGATTCTTGACCTGGTGCGGCGACCGAATTTGATACTCTGGGGCGTGGTTTCTGTCACGTCGGTGATCATGCTGATCATCCTGTTCACTCCCGCACTCAGATCAATCTTTTCCTTCGGTCCGCTGCATGGCGATGACTTGGCCCTATGCGCTGCGGGCGGTGTCATCGTCTTTGCGGTGCTCGAGTTGGTGAAATGTGGTGGCGGCAAGCTCGGAAATCAGGTTAGGTAGTGTGCAAGGAAAACCGTGTTGACTCGGCAGATGCTGACGAAGAGTTCAATAATGCCCGCCGATAATGGACTTAATCATCAGGGTTTGCACGTATGCGACGGACCATAAATAGCCGTCCTCAAGGAACGACGGTGACCGGCACCCGCGCCAAATGAATCACTTTTGTTGTGACGGACCCGAGCAGGAATCCCTTCAAATTTCCCAGCCCGCGCGTGCCCATTACGATCTCCTCGCAATGGCTCCGCGCCGCGAATTTGACGATAGTTTCCGCCGCCTGGCCGATTCGGATAGCGATTTCCGCCTGCATACGATGTTTTGCCAGTATCCCGCGGGACCTTGCCAAGGCCTCTTTGCTCTTCGACTCGTGGTATTCCGCGATCATTGTTCGTGTCACGAACAAGCTGCGCGGCAGTGGCGGCTGCACATTGAGCAGACAAATTGTCAGCTGCCGATCCTTCTTAGCGCGGATTATCACAAATGCAAGGGCACGCAGTGAATTGGCGGATCCATCGATGGGCACGAGCAACTTCTTTCCAGCTGGCATAAGGGAATTACTCTCGTAGATGTTAAGTCGCGAAAGGTGTTATCGCATCCCGCGGAGACAATGAATGAGGGCTTATGCGTATGTGGACCGCATTTGCCAGTCTACGTATTTCACGCTCGAACACGCAAAATACGCGGGGAAGAGCTCGTCATGTCGGGAATATATTTCATGTCAAATCTCGATGCTGTGGGGCCTGCGAGGGGGTTTGACCTTAGGCGATTCGCGCTTGGCGTCCTGGTGTTCTTCATTGGATGCGCTTGTCTTGCCATTCTGCGGCCCTTTCTGGCATCGATCACGTGGGCCGCGATCCTCGCATATGGCAGCTGGCCGCTGTATCGAGTGGTCCATCGGCGGTTCGGTCGCTTTCAAAACTCAGCCGCGTTATGCATGACGGTCTTGCTAACGTGCGCGGTGATTCTACCGATCCTCTGGCTCTCGGTTCTGGTCTCGAACGAGCTAATCTACGCGTATCGATCCATGGCCGCATATCTGGCCGAGAAACCCGCCATACTGCCAGATTTCATCCACCGCATTCCCTGGCTCGGCGAACAGGCGCAACAACAGATCGATCGATTGTCCGGTGGGCCCGCGGTCCTTAGCGGGCAGATAGTAGCTTGGATCCAATCATGGGCCAGTGAGATAACTGGACTGGTGGGCGGTGTTGGCAGGGGCATTGGTAAACTGTTTGTCGTGATGCTCACGCTCTTCTTCTTTTACCGGGATGGCGAGTCGATTCGCCGCCAATGCCGATTCGTCGTGAGTAAGGTGTTTGGGGATCGTCTCGATACTTACGTACTCACGGCCGGGGCGATGACGCGCGCTGTGCTTTATGGCTTCTTGATCACCGCATTTGCTCAAGGACTCATCGCGGGCATCGGATATACAATTCTTGGACTTCACGGATCGGTGCTGTTAGGCGCAGTTACGGGCGCAGTGTCCGTCGTTCCGGTCCTGGGTACCGCACTCGTTTGGGGTCCTCTCGGCGCCTATTTGCTAATCACCGGGCATATCTGGAAGGGCATCATTCTTCTCATGTGGGGGCTGTTGCTCGTACATCCAACCGACAACGTGTTGCGCCCGCTACTCATCAGCAACGCCACGCATGTCCCATTCATCATTGTCATGTTCGGCGTCATTGGCGGTGTCGCAGTCTCGGGGCTCGTGGGCATTTTCGTCGGACCGATCGTGTTGGCGCTTGGACTTGCGATTTGGCGCAGTTGGGCGTCAACATACGAAACCAAGAACGCGCTTGCGGTTGAGGGGAGAGGAGAATGACCATCAGTGCCGACGCCGTACCAAGCGCTACGTTTGCCGCTCGCTGCTACAAAGTCAGTCGAGTCATTCACTGGATTACGGTCGCGCTGGTGTGCGGGCTGCTGGTGACGGCGTTGTTTGCAGGCATCGATCCGCATGGAGCCGGCAATACCGCCTTTCTGTGGCATAGCTCGATGGGGATCGCTCTCTATCTGCTATCGATATCGAGGGTCCTCCTATGGGTCATTTATCGACCGAAGGCACCAGCAAACGTTGCGGCGTCGAAAGACGACAGAACACAGCACGCACTGCAAATCGCATTTTATGCATTGCTGATTGCGCTGCCGATATCAGGCTGGTTTCTCGCCTCCGAAGAAGGCACCGCGGCACATCTGCTCGGAATACCCGCGTTGCCGCAATGGTACTTTCAGGAGGCTGTTCAGCAATCGACCGCCATTCGAGCCGGCAGCCCAAACGAAACCGCCGCGAGTGACACGTCCGTCGTCGTTAATTTGATCCGAATTCATGCGGCGCTGGCCGCAGCATTATTCCTGGTAGCCGCCTTGCATATTTTCACAGAGATTCGAAAGCGCGCCCGACGCGATTCCCATGCGTCTGGCGTATGAGGATTTGCGACAGGATGAGGACAGCGCGGTGCATGGATTAATGCCTAACTCAGTATGCAACCGCCACCAACGGAGATTCGCGATGATCCACGTTAGAATGTTTGCATGGGGCCTGGCGAGTGTCGCCATCAGCCTCGCCGGGTGCGGCGGCGGCGGTTCGGGCATCGCCCCCCCTCCGCCGCCAATTACAACTCAGATATTGAGCGACGCGGGGTTCGACGGAGACATCGAACAGACCTCGCCAACCACGTTCACCATCACCCAGGGCATGTCGCCAAGTGTACAAAGCGTATTTGCCGGCATCAATCCCGGAACACTCACGGAGTTCAGGGCGTTCCTCGATTTCCCACTGACGGGCCCGGGCGGTGTTCCAGGTAGTGCCATGATTGAGTCGGCATTCCTGGATATACACATCGACAATTTAATACCGACGACGGGCACAATTCCCATCCTCATTGAACTCGTTTCCTTTCAGCCGCCGACGCTGATCGAGACCGACTTCGACCGCACGATCCAACCGCCGCTGGCCTTCGTGGTCGTTTCACCGCCGTTTTCTCCAGCCGATATCGGCACCAATGTGTCGATAGACGTGACTGATTTAATGGTACAAGCGCAGCAGTTGCAGCTTCCCGATTTTCAGGTTCGCATCATGGAGGATCTGGGACCCGCCATCCCCGTGCTGCTCGAGATCGACAACACCACTGGAGCGAATCGAGCGTCGCTCGCGCCCCTGTTAACGGTTACATACTTCTAGGTTCGATTGACTCCAAAACGCCGACCTTCGCGCTCGTTGGCTTGGCCGGCGCCGCAACGCTGGTTCCTGTTCACATACCGAAGATGCGAGTCGAATGTTGGGTTGCCGGTTGCCCAGAGGAATCACAAGTCGGTTCTAGCCACTACTGTTGCCCAGCAGTCGCGACCTTTTTCCTAGTTATGGCTCAAATTGACTCTAATTTAGACAATATACGCCATACGCACGTCCACCACCGATAAACGCTGCGATTCCCTTCATGAGTGCATGGGTTAAGAAAGCAGCGGGCACTGGTAGCGGGCCGTTCATCGCTAAATCCAAAACGTGTTCATATTCTGCGTCTGCCGACACCGGTCGCCAACGAAAATGGATGACCACTTGTTCCGCCACTATTGCAAGCGCTGCCAGTGCATCCCAGACCTCGGAAGCATTTAGCCGCATGGCCGCGAAATTGAACCCCCAAGCCCCGCGCGGAAGTCAGAATTGGGCCCGATGTCGTTCTCGGTCACCTATCATTTCGTCGATGCCGGCGGCGCCGTCGCGATAAAGGCTGCCGCCTGTTGTTTGACCCCTGCGGCGATAGTGTCAATGACTCGTTCCGGAAAGCTCGACGGCAATCGCGCTTGCACCGCCGCGACATGCGCGTCGGTCGATTCAACTAAATTTCTCATGCGACCCCACAGACCCGGTAACCCTATTCGGAGAGCCAGTTCATGCCAATGCCGCGGATGAATCTCTCGCAGACGATAGTGCCGGCTTTTGCCGCGGATCGCCATCGCAAGCTTGGCATCTTGTATGGGTAATTGATTGGCACCGGGTCCGATGACCGGCCACGCCGACAGCACGTCATACAGCGGCGTCATGCCGAACGCGCCCCCAACACGGTGGAAAATGGAGAAATTCTTCGCATGCCCGTCGGTTGCTGCCAGCAACCAAAATGCCAACTGAGCGAGCACGAAGTGTGCTCGGTCGGTATCCCGGGATTCGCTGCCCTCGAGAATCTCCAGAATTTCTTCGCTCGTCGGACCGCCGTCGGCCTCGTATTTCGCGGTGGGAGGTCGGCCCGTCGCTTGGCAGAAGTCTTCCTGCGGCAATCGCGCGATCCATTGGCCTGCCGTAGGAGCGAATTGCGGGCGCAAAACGTCCGCAGCGGCCGGACCAATCCAGCGCCGGTCGAAGCGTTTGACCGACAACACGGTCTGTTTGCCGTAAGTGAGTATGTCGGCGTCGGCGATGGGCAGTCCGAACTCGCGCATCAACTGCACGCACAGCCACTCGTTTTCCACCGAATCTGAGAAGTCGCCGCGGAAGTTGCCGATAATCCCTAAAGGCAATTTCAAAATGTGTGTCGTCGGAGTGGCGCCGTGAGGCCGGTACCAAGTCCCCCCCATAGAGAGAAGCGCGGTTTTTTCCTGCGCTCCGGCGATTGAGATTCGGAAATCATCATCATGATCATGGCCATGATTGCTGTCATGATGGCCAAGTGGCGGCGAGGACGGAACCGCCTGCAATAATTGCTCCATGTCAGCATCATTGAGCCGAGTGGCCTCGACTCGGTTCCAACCGACGGGTTCCTGATGAATGGGCAGTAACTGCACGGCACCAGCGCAATCGCGGCCGATTGCCTCCAATAGATCGAAAGCTTGAGTCGACCGAGTGCCGAAGCGCTCACGGATTCGGCGGCGGATTGCCGGGTTGTCGGGCAGTAAATTATCGAAATAGTTGTCCACGACCGTTCCGCGAACCTCGAGATCGGCGGTGATGGGCATGGACAATGACAAGGCGCGCGCGCGCGGCGATTGCAACCATGTGGTCGTGTAGCGAAACAGGGGCGTGCCGGTGCGCAGTGTCGTCCACTCACCCACGAGTTCCCCGTTCATCCAAACATTCAGGGAACCCACAAGTTACCAATCTGCGGCGGCTGGCGGCGCTTTAGGTGCTGAGTCGGCTTCGTTGGACAACAACAGCACTTGTACCCCGAGGGCACTTAAAATTTTGAATAACTGTCCAACGCTGACACGCCGCGGATCGGCTTCGATTTTTGCGATTCGAGTTTGGTCCAAGCCGACGAGCATTCCAAGCTGTGCTTGGGTGAGATGACGCGCGTTTCGCAGAGATGGCAGGTGCTTCGCGAGTTGTGCCGGGGTCTGTAACAGGTAGTCCATGGCTGCAGTATATGCCTTTAAAGGCATATATGCAATACATGCCTTCTAGAGCATAAATACACAATATGCCTTCAGTGGCATACCAGAAGCCCGCCATTTACGGGGGTAAAGTTGCAGTACCCGTGGCGACGCCGTGCAAGCGTCCCCCGGCCTCAAGTCTCGCCATCGCGCCGCGTGCCGCGGACCGTGCTCGCCTACCAGCAGTCCGTGGTCGGTGCATGCCAGCGCCGCAGTGACCGCTCGGCGGTAGGCGCCTCGAGAGCCACCAGAGTAATCGGATAGGGTTCCGATCACGGCGATCTTGCGACTGGCGCAAGCCTCGCTCGTGAACTGCGAAACGGAGCCAAGGGACCACGCGGGCGCAGCAGCGCCGGCATCGGGCTGAAGCCATTGGGTTGGCCCAGACCGAGTTCCTGAATGCAGAATTGGGTGCGCGGTGAACACAGCCAACAGCGTACGGGCGATGTTGTACAACTGGTTGTTCGAGTCGACGCTGCTCACGCTGCGGAAGCGTTGTGCAAGCGTGGCACTGGTCGTCGTTTTGCCGGCGCTGCCCGTCACGCCGATGAAACGCGGCTGCGCTAGCTGGCCGCGCCACCAACGCGCGATCGCAATCAAGGGCGGGTGGTACAGCGTCTTGACGGCGCCCTTGAGGTCCCGGTGAATAAAGTCCATAACCGCGCCCGTTAACTTTTCGGCATAATTAGCGCCCGAAGAAACCGCAAATCGTGCGGTCGTACGGCGCCGAGTATGAACATTCCTGCAGTCAGCACCAGAATGACCGTGATGAGACGCGTCGGCGGATGCAGATGCCCGAGTGCCGCGCTGACTGCGGCCGTAAGTGCAACCGCACTGCCTGGAGCAAGAACGGCCTTTGTGAGAGGCGGATCGGCGTGTTTCTTGCGAAGCAGCGACCAATACAGGGCGAACTGCAAGGTGTCGCACAGCAATACCGCCCAGGCAGCTCCGACATAATCTAACGACAGGATTAAAACCGGCGCCAGCACAGCGAAAGCGCACAATCCCACAGCACGCGAGCGGGCTAGACCGGCCTGTTGATCCATCGCCGCAAGCAGCGAAGCCAAAAGTCCTTGCGCACCCCGAATGGGCAGAGACCAAACGAGCACTTGCAGAACCTTTGTCGCGCCCAAATACGATGCACCGAAACACAGGTTGACGATGTTATCGGCATAAATCGTTATCAGAATTGCAATCGGAAAACTGAAGACCAACAGGATCCTCACGCATCGCGCAGTGAGTGCGGTCGCCTCGCGAATCGAGCCATGGGACACGCGGACCACGGCCGGATACACGGCCGAATTGAACATGGTGGAAGCCAGACCGGCAGCTACCATAAATCGATCAGCTGCCGCGTACAGCCCCACGGAGTGGCTCACTGCTAAAGCGCTCAACAAAATCAACGGGCCGCGCGCGTAGATGGTCGATAGGGCGTTCACGCCAAAGAACGGCGACGCCCTACGAAACAAAGTCAGCGCCTGCGCTGGCGCGTAGCGCAGAGTCGGCCGGCCAAAGCGGCGCGATCCTTGCGTCCAGGCAAATGCGATCAGGCATAGTGCCCCCACGATCTGTGACAAGCCGACGCCGGCCGCGCTACCACCAAAACGCATCACTGCTAATCCAATCAGGAGAATGAGCAAGCGATGCGCTAAATTGCCGCCGGCGGACCAATGCATGAGTTCCTTGGCTTGCAGTGGAACGAGCAGTAGCGACGCTAGGCACAGCAGGATCTGGTAGCCGCAGACCGCCATGACCAGCGCGGTCGCAGCGGTGTCACGGATGAGCGCGACAGTGACGATGCAAGCGATGAGCCACGCGATGACCGCCAGCAGCGCTTGTATCGGCATCAACACGCCGAGCGTTGTCGGGGCGTAACTCGAATCGCGACCGAATTCTCGAATCAGCATGCCTTGCGTCCCGAAACTGACGAACACGGCGGCGACCGCCCCTACCGCCATGGCGACCGAGTAGTGTCCGAGAGTTTTGGCACCGAAGGTTCGTGCGAAGGCGATCACCAGCACAAAATTGGCAATCTGACTCGCCGCTTCGGATACGCTCAGTACGGCCGTATTGACCAGGATGCGGCGCTCGTTAGTCATAATTTGTACGCTAGCTCGGATGCATTGGCACGGCTGTGGTCCAAACAATCATTGCGAAAGCGTCGCCGTGTACTCTGCAGGACCAAGCTCGGCGCGTGCGCAAAACTTCGCGGCCGTCTTGCGGCACGTTCGCCCGTTTGAAAATCGAGCCCATCGCAATACCCAGCCGCGCCGATCAACTCGCCCTCGCGGGCATAGGCACAAAGACCGAGCGTTTGCCGCTCACGGCTCTCTCCAGCCGATCCACTTCGCACACATCGATCGTGAGGTCCTCGCCAAGGACGAGTTCGAGTTGCTTGCGCACTCGCTCGCGCCAATGCAACGAGTCGCCCGGCGACTTCACAATGACATCAATGCGGAAGACCCGCAATGCCGTCTGGTTGATTCGATATTGCAGAATGGAGTCTATGGATTCAATAACGGTCGTCAAAAGGTATGGCGAGACGCGTCGACCCGCGGGCAATGCAATCATTTCGCCCTCTCGGCCCGAGAACTCGATCAGATGGAGCGAGGCGCGGCCGCAGGGACATGTGTTCGAGCCGAACACGGCACGATCGCCGATGTCATACCGCAGCAACGGCATCGCACGGTTGCAAAGCGAGGACAGCACGACCGCTCCGGAGGATCCGGGTTCCT
>Ga0209048_10002317_pt1 | contig 18991 bp, 16 predicted proteins | sample FrelakmetCRP12CR_FD_187146 | JGI IMG/M metagenome (GOLD analysis project Ga0209048, IMG submission 187146) | Freshwater lake sediment microbial communities from the University of Notre Dame, USA, for methane emissions studies - CRP12 CR (SPAdes)... | ecosystem: Environmental > Aquatic >... | reverse complement strand
CGCTCGGCTACGCATCGTGGAATGAGCCGCTGCCGCGCGTTCGCGTTAGGTGAATTCCCCTCCGTGGAAATTCAGGCTAGTGCGCGTCGGGCACTTGACCGGCGACGCCTACCGCTCGCACCGCTTGCGCTTCATTGTTGGCACCGCGCTCTGTCAAGGCCGCTGCCAGGTATCGTTGGGCGGCGGCGTTGTCCGGTTCGAGATCGAGGGCCCGGCGCAACAGCCCCTCGCCCGCAGTCGTGTCGCCGCCGAAGAGGCGAGGCGTCTCCAGGAGCATCGCCCCCTTGGCGGCAAGTGCGTCCGCGTCATCCGGTGCCAGCGCCAGCGTTGTGTCGAGTTCGTGGCGCAGCCGGTGGAACTTGAAAAGGCTACTCAGTGCGAGACCAGCCACCTTCACCTGCTTGCCGAGATTGCAGAAGAGAGCAAAGTGGGCCTTTGCATCCCGGTTGTCGGCTGCGATGACCCCTTCAGCGAGACGCACGCCACGCGCCAGCGCCGCACGCTGGTCGTTTCCCGCCAACTCGTCGGCTTGGCTGCAGAGCACCAGTGATTCCTTCGCGACGGGTGACCCCGGCGGCTCAGCGGCTACGACGGTCGCCAATAGCGCCACGAATGGCAGCTGCAACGCCACCGCCGTCAACCACGCGTGGTTCGGCACGCTCGCTGCGTGTCCCCGGGTGCCTCTAAGTTGCATATGTGTTCCGTCAAACTGACACCTGCTTGGAACCGGCTGAGATCGTTCCGAACACCCGGCCGCAGGGTGTGCCACCTCCAGTAACGCACATTACGGAGCGGCACGCCAGGTGGTGGTGACGGGCCGCGCCCGCGAGACGCGCCCACGTGCTGTTGGCTGGAGGCGCGCCTCGTTAGTGAGCGACGTAGCGCGCCAGTCCGCTCAGCTGACCTTCTTCGATCGCCGTGGCCCCGGCGGCAACCAGGCCGGCGTTCTCGCCGTACCACGTCAGCACGCACTGGCCGCGGTCGAGCGCGGCCAAGCAGACGCGTTCGATCACGCCGCCGGCGCGCGCGTGCACCGCGACAATCACGTCCGCCAGCGCCGCCACCAACTCGTCGCGCCGACGCCCATTGCGCGCCACAGCGTGATCCATCAGCCGAAAGGGTGACAGGACCAGGGTGCGCTGCGGATCGAGCGTGCTGCGGCCCGGACTGAAGCCGAACGGATCGCGATCCATGCGGGCCCCGAAAGTCGACAGAATGCCGCGGTCGAGTACGACGACACGTGGCGCTGCCGCGGCGCGGCCAGCGACCGCCGCAATGCGGTAGCCGGTCTTCATGCCGCCCGTCACCAGCGTAAACCCCTGGGCGGCAGCTGCCTGTACCACTGCGAGGCTGGCGGCGACCGAGTGCTCGCTGATGGTTCGCGAGTTCAGCACCGCCAGCAACGGCGTGGCCAGCAGGGGAGGGGCCCCGTAGCTGTACAGCACCACGGGCGGCGGCGTGAGCCGCTGGCGCACGCGTGCCGGGTAGGTTGCGTCGCCGCACAGCGCCACAGCGCCGCCCGCGGCGGCCAGTTGGTCCAGCAGCCAGCGGCTGCGGGTTTCGTGTGCCAGGCGTTCCTCACAGAGTCGCGTCACGGCACCCGGGTGCAGCTTGTAGTCATCACGCAGCACCGCGGCCGGCAAACGGAAGAAGGTTGCCAGGCTATGCGCGCGTTGCTGATTCAATGTGAGGATGCGCTCCGCGCCCTTGTCGCCGACGTGCGGCAGCTCCGAGAGCATCACCGCCTGCAGCGCCGTCTCCTTGTCCATCCCCAGCCTCCGTGTTAGGCAGCGAACCGTCGAGTCGCGGAGGGACCATGGCCACACCGCAGGATCACCGCGTCAACGCGAGCGGACTGAGCTTCCACTACGTCGAATGGGGCGCGGCGACGCAGCCACCGCTGCTGTGCCTGCACGGCATTACGCAGACGGCGCACAGCTGGGACGAGGTCGCCACGGATCTTGCTGCCGACTATCGGGTGCTGTGCTTCGACCAACGTGGCCACGGCGACAGCGACTGGGCCCCCGGCGGCGACTACACACGGCAGACGCAGGCCGCCGACCTCGATGCCATCACCGACGCGCTCGGCCTCCGGCAGTTCATCCTCGCCGGCATGTCGATGGGTGGAATCAACTCGATCACGTTCACCGCGCGCCATCCGGAGAAAGTGCGGGCGCTGATCATCGTCGACGTCAGCCCCGAGATTCAGGTGAAGGGCGTCGAGAACATTCGCAACTTCATCCAAGCGCCCGACGAGCTCGACAGCTTCGAGGCGTTTGTCGAGCGCGCCCATCAGTTCAATCCGCGCCGCTCGCTGGAGAACATCCGTAGCCGCCTGTCGCATAACCTCAAACAGTTGCCGAGCGGCAAGTGGACCTGGAAGTACGACAAGGCGTTGCGCTCGGGAGAACGCAGCTTCCAAGCGAGCGCCCTGCGGAACTTGTGGGACGATGTGCGCGCCATCCGCTGCCCGACACTGATCATCAAAGGGGGCGAGAGCGACATCCTCTCCGCCGAGAGTGCGGCGAAGCTGCAGGCGGCGATTCCTGAGAGCCGTCTGGCGATCGTGCCGGGCGCGGGCCATTCGGTGATGGGGGACAATCCCGGCGCGTTCGTCGGGGCGGTGCGGGACTTTCTCCGAGCGCTGTAGGCGTGGGCGGAGACAACAGACGACAGAGGACAGACAACAGACTGGAAATCCCGAGTGATGAGTCATGTGCTGGGCGAGCGAGAGAGCTGCGACTTGAAGCCGGTGATCATGGCTGCGAGCTCGTCGGCATGTGCTGCGGTGAGGTGGCAGTCGTCACTTGCGAGCAGACGAATGCGTGTAGTGATCTGTAGCCCCGCCTCGATCTCGTAGAGCGAGCGGCGCGCGATTTCTAGGAACCGCCCGAACTCGCGGCTGGAGCTGGATCCACTCCCTTCGGCTATGTTGAGAGCGACGGAGACCGCCGCTCGTCGTAGCTGGCTGCTGAGTCCGAAAGCCTCATCGGGCGGTAACCGCCGGGTGAGTCCGTACACTTCTGCTGCCAACGCAAGGGCGCGATCGTAGATCACCATGCGGCGGAAGTTGTGAACCGTGCGTCTGTCGTCTGACCGTCTGTTGTCTGACCGTCTGTTGTCTGTCATCTCCTCCTCACCAATATCCATCGTCGACGAAGCTGACGTAGCGGCCGTCGCCGACCACGATATGGTCGAGCACTCGCACGCCCATGATGTCGCCGACCTCGCGCAAGCGGCGCGTGATTTCGATGTCCTCTTTGCTCGGTGTCGGGTCGCCGCTCGGATGGTTGTGCACGAAGACCACTGCCGCCGCCGACTCCCGCACCACCGGCGCGAAGACATCGCGTGGATGCACGATGCTTGCGGTGAGCGAGCCTTGTGACACGGCAACGTCCTTGATCTTGCGGTGCTTGTTGTCGAGCAGCACGGCGTAGAAGTGCTCGCGCTTCTCGCTGCCGAGACGCTCGCGGAAGTGCGCGTACACGTCGCCGCTGCCGCGGAACGGCTCGCCGGTGCGGAACGTCCGCTCGCCGTAGCGCTTGGCGATCTCCAGCGCTGCCATGATCTGCGCCGCCTTGGCAGGTCCGAGCCCCTTCACGCTGCACAGGTCGCCGACGCCGGCGGTGGCGAGCTGGCGGAAGTCGCCGAATCGCTCGACGAGCGCCCGCCCATGATCAAGGGCGCTGGCACCTTTCTGGCCGCTGCGCAGGAGAATGGCGAGGAGCTCCGCATCGGACAGCACTGCCGGGCCGCGCGACAGCAGTTTCTCCCGCGGCCGGTCGTCCGCCGGCCAATCCTTGATCGATCTTGACGACGACATATTCATACATATAGCCCATATGCATCATGGTCGTCTAGTCCATGCAGTTGACTGACTGCCGTCGTCGAGGAGCGGTGCTATGCTACGCGAAGTATCGTTGCTGAATCCTCTCAATGAAAGCGACGAGATTCGCGCGTTTCAGGGCCTCATCCTTGATGGGACTCGCGAGTGGCACATTCACGATGTTCGCCAGGAAGCCGTACGCAATCGCGTCGATCTCGGTTGCAGTCCCGCCCATCAAGAACGGCTTGTCCCCGAGGAAATCGGCAATCGCGCCAAGGTCTGTGCGGCCGATGGCGTGGATCTCGTCCTGCGAGTGTAACCCAATGCCGTGCCCTTCGAGCTGGCGCCGCACGCCGCGCCAGTGGGCACACCGTTTTGTCCACGCTGAGCGTGTGCCTGCTCAGGATGGCACGCACAGGAGGAGCCCCTTCAAGTACTCCCCGCCGGGATGTGCCAGGTTGATCGGATGGTCTGTGCCCGGTCCGAGATGCCGCAGCACTTGCACTGGCCGACGGGCATCGACTGCGGCACCGTGGACGATCTTCCAGAACAGCTCGGCGGTGACGTGCTGCGAACAGCTGAAGGTCATGACGAACGCACCCGGTGCGGCGCGGTGGAACGCCCATAGGTGAAGGTCTTTGTAGGCACGCGCGCCGCGCTCCACCTCGTGGCGACGCTTGACGAGTGCCGGCGGGTCGAGAATCAAGAGGTCGAAGGTGCGCTCGGTGTCGCGCAGGTACTGGAAGACGTCGGCTGCGACGAACTCGGCGGCGGCTGACGAGAGCGCGTTGCCTTCCCAGTTCTGTTGCGCCAAGTCGAGCGCGCGTGCCGAGCTCTCCACCGACACCACATGGCGCGCGCGTCCGGTGCCGGCATAGACGGAGAACGCACCGGTGTACGCGAAGGCGTTGAGGACGCTGCGGCCGGCGGCGAGTTGTTCCACGAGGGCACGGTTGTCACGCTGATCGAGGAAGAACCCCGTCTTCTGACCGCTGCGCACGTCAATCAGGAAGCGGTGTCCGGCCTCACGCACCCAGAGCGGCCCGACCGGCACGTCACCTGCAACGACGCCCTGCGCCGCCTCGAGGCCCTCTTCGCGCCGCACACTGCCCGTGCTGCGCTCATAGATTCCCACTGGTGCCAGCGCCGCTTGCAATGCCGTGACCAGCTTGGGCTTCAACCGTGCGGCGCCGGCCGTGAGACACTGGAGCACGATGATCGGCCCGTAGACGTCGGCGATGAATCCAGACAGGAAGTCGCCGTCGCCGTTGATCAGCCGATAGGCGTCGGTATCGGGTGAGACCACGGCGCGCCGCAGCGCCAACGCGTTTGCCACGCGACGCTCGAAAAAGGCCGCATCGAGTGACTCGTCTGCGCGGGTGAGCACCCGCACCGCGATGCTACACCGCGGATTGGCATAGCCACGTCCGAGAAACTCGCCGGCGGCGGTATGGATACTGACCAGCGTTCCAGGCTCCAGCGCCGGATCGAGATCGCGGATCGCGCCGGAGAAGATCCACGGGTGGCCAAGCAGAACGGGACGCTCCTTGCTCGGTCTGAGATGAATGGTCGGCTCGGACACAGCCCCGTTCAGTAGCACACTTCGCTCACTTGCGGATGCGGGTCGGAGCGGTTGCACTCGATAGCGGGAACGCGGTAGGAACCACGGCGGGAGGAATCCGCATGGCCAGCGTTCTCGAGGAAAAGGATGCAATCCGTGAGTTGATGGCGCGGTACTGCTTCCACTTCGACAACGGCGAATTCGATGCCTGGCTCGATCTGTTCACTGCGGACGGAGCCTTCGATCTGGGATCCCGCGGACGATTCGGCGGGCGAGAGAACTTGCAGAAGTTCCTCAAGAGCTTGCCGCTGACCAACGGCGTTCCGATGATGAAGCACTGTGTGATGAACAGCATCGTCTCCGTCGACGCGGACCGCGCGACTGCACAGAGCTACGTCGTGGTGGTACGCGGTGGCGACCACTTGGCGTTGAGCGTTGCCGCCCGATATGCCGACCAACTCGAGAAGACAGGCGACGGGTGGCGCTTTAGCGAGCGCAAGGTATACTTGGACCTCATGAGTACGCGGTGACCGGGGAGTGATGAGAGGCCGCAAACTGGCACCTGCCGCATGACATCATGACCTATGGTGTGCTGCGGCCGAAGATGCTAGGGGGAAGTGGACTCGTTAGTGACAGGGTGGAATTGGACCAGCCCTTGAAGAGAAAGGAGTCGAGCCATTTCGACTAAGGTTTTTGTTGGCAATCTCAACTTCCGTACGACCGAGCAGCAGCTCTCAGACGCCCTCTCAGCAGCCGGGCAGATCACGCACGTCCATATCGGTACGGACCGGGAAACAGGTCGCTCGCGCGGCTTTGCCTTTGTAGAGTTCTCCAGCGAAGAGGCAGCAGCAGAGGCGATCAAGCAGTTCGATGGCCAGGAGGTCGACGGCCGCAAGCTGCGCGTGAACACTGCGGAAGACCGGCCTCGCCGGCCGGAGGGTGGACGCTTCGCATTCGCACGGCCCAGTCGGCCAAGCGAGGGTGGAGACTCTTCAGCATATTCGAGTCCGCCTCCTTGGGGGGGCGGCTTTGGCGACGCTGGCGCAGGGGGCGGGCGCCCATTCAAGAACAAGGGCAGCCGCCGCGGTCTCCGCGCGCGCAAGCGCAGCCTCAGCTTCTAAGCTGACTGTCAACGCCGGCGCGTAGTGGCCGGCGGTTGAGATCCCCTAGATAAGTGCGTGGACTGAACGCCGCGGGCGCGGTGTTGTCCCTACCGTGAGGGGACGACGTAGTCCCGAGGCCCCGCGCCAATGTAGATCTGGCGCGGCCGCGCGATGCGCGTTTCCGGATCGAGCAGCATCTCCTGCCACTGGGCGATCCAGCCTGGGGTCCGGCCGATGGCGAACAAGACCGGGAACATGTCGAGCGGAAACCCCATCGCCTGATAAATGATACCCGAATAGAAATCGACGTTGGGATAGAGCCGGTGCGCAACGAAGTAGTCATCGGCGAGCGCGATGCGCTCGAGCTCGCGCGCAATGTCGATGAGCGGGTTCTTGCCGGTGACGTCGAAAACCTCGTCGGCGATGCGCTTGATGATCTTGGCGCGCGGATCGTAGTTCTTGTAGACGCGGTGGCCAAAGCCCTGCAGGCGAATCTCACCGGCCTTCACCCGTTTGATGTACGCGGGAACGTTCTGCACGCTGCCGATCTCCGTCAGCATGCGGATGGCCTGCTCGTTGGCGCCACCGTGCAGCGGCCCGTACAGTGCGGCCGTCGCCGCCGCCACCGCGGAGAAGGGATCGACCTGGGAGCTGCCGACGCTGCGCATGGCGTTGGTGCTGCAGTTCTGCTCGTGGTCGGCGTGCAGGATGAACAAGATGTCGAGAGCGCGCTCCAGCACGGGGTTGGGGCGATACTTCAGCTCGGTCTTCTTGAACAGCATGTTCAGGAAGTTGCCCGTGTAGCTCAGATCGTTGTCGGGATACGCGTAGGCCATGCCGACGGAATGCCGGTAGGCGAACGCCGCCAACGTCGGCATCTTGGCGACCAGCCGGTGCGTCTGCAGCTTGCGCGACGCGATATCGAAGATCTTCTTGGCGTCGGGATAGAACGTCGATAACGCCGCGACGCTGCTGACGAGAATCCCCATCGGATGAGCGTCGTAGTGGAACCCGTCGATGAACTGCTTGATGTTCTCGTGCAGGATCGTGTGGTGGATGATGTTGCTGACGAACGCCTCGAGGTGTGAGCGCTCCGGCAACTCGCCTTTGACGATCAGGTACGCCACCTCCAGAAACGAGCTGCGCTCGGCAAGTTGCTCGATCGGGTAGCCGCGGTAGCGGAGGATCCCCTTGTCGCCGTCGATGAAGGTGATGGCGCTCTTGCACGACGCGGTGTTGGCGAAGGCCGGGTCGTAGCTCATCAGCCCGAAGTCGTCTGCCGACGTCTTGATCTGCCGCAAGTCCATCGCGTTGATGGCGCCCTGGCTCACGGGAATCTCATAGGCCTTGCCGGTCCGGTTATCGATGATCGAGAGCGTATCCTTGCTCATCCTCCACCTCCGTGGCGCGACCGCCGTCAGGGCTCACAGTGCCACGTGCTGGCCGGCACCGCAATTGGGGGCCCAGCATCCAGCGGTGACCGGTTGACTGAATGGTGGCCGCTGTTTATTCTGGTACGGACTGGTCAGTTCTGTTATTCGAGTGGCTGATGCGCGGCAGAAAAAAAACGAATGAGACGCGGCTGGCGATCATCCACTGCGCCGCCGAGATCTTCTCCGAGCGCGAGTTCCACGAGGTGCTCACGGACGATATCGCGCAGCGGCTCGGCATCGGCAAGGGAACCATCTACCGGTATTTCGGCTCCAAGGAAGAAGTCTACCTGGCCGCGATCGGCGAGGGACTGAAGGGCTTGCATGCGGCGGTGACCACCGTGCTGCAGCAGGATGCCGGGCTCGCAGCGACCGTCGAGGCGGTGGTGCGCACGATGGTCAACTACTTCTGGCGGCAGCGGGACTTCTTCGTGCTCATGCACCGCCTGGAGCCGAAGCTGAAGGCGCGCGAGCGGGCAGACTGGCGCGAGTATCGCACCGAGGTGGTGGGGATGATCCGCCGAGTCATCGAACGCGCCGCCGGGCGCGGCGACATCAGCCGGGTCAACGCGCGCCTCGCCGTCGAGGTGTTATTCGGCATGATTCGCGGCGTCTGTGTCTATCGCGCCGAGAGCGACCGCCCGGAGGATCTCACCCGTCTGGTGACGTCCATCTTCTTGCGCGGCGTCGCTGGTGAGGCCGGGGGTGCGCCGAACCGTGCCCGCCCGTTGCGAGTCGTTCAAGGAGGAACGCGACGTTCATGAAGGTACGCCTTGTCCTTCTCGCTCTGGCGCTGGCTGCTATCACGCTGCCAGGCTGCGAGCCCGCCGCCACCCCGGAGGCCATTGCAGCGGAGGCAACGGCCGTGGCTGTGCCGGTCACGGCCGCGCGGGTGGTGGTGCGGCCGAGCAGCCGGCTCGTCAACCTCGTCGGCACGCTGTACGGCAAGGAGGAGGTCACACTCTCCAGCCAAGTCGAAGGCCAGATCAAGTCGATCGCCATCGATCTGGGTGATCAAGTGCAGGCAGGGCAGGTTCTGGCCGAGATCGACGATGACCAGTGGCGGGCGCGGCTGCGCGAGGCGGAGGCGACGCTCGCCAAGGCACAGGCCGACGAAGCGCGCGGCCGCCAGCTCCGCGACCGCAACGTCATCTCCCCGCAGGAATATGAGACGATGAAGACGCATGCACAGGTGGTACAGGCGCAGCGCGATACGCTGACGGTGACCCTGCGACACACGCATGTGGAGTCACCGATCACCGGGGCCGTGGCGAAGCGCTTCGTGTCGGCGGGTGAGTACGTCCACGCCGGCAGTCAGCTGTTCAGCTTGGTGGCCGAGAATCCGCTCAAGCTGCGCGGCGACGTGCCGGAACGCTTCGCGCACGAGCTGCAGGTCGGGCAAACCGTCAACGTCAAGGTCGACGCATATCCCGACGCCGTCTTCACCGGCCGACTGGCGCGCATCAGCCCGGCATCGAATCCGGAGAACCGCTCGGTCGCCGTCGAAGCGTTGGTAGACAACGTGGATCGCAAGCTCAAGCCCGGGTTCTTCGCCAATGCGTCGGTCGTGACGCGGACCGATGATCGCGCGTTGATGGTGCCGCAAGAGGCGCTGGTCACCTTTGCAGGCATCACCAAGCTGTTCGTGATCAATGACGGAAAGGCCCACGAGCGCCAGGTGCAGACCGGTCCGCGCGGCAGCGGTGGGCTGGTGGAGATTGTCGAAGGCATTCAGCCCGACGAGTTGGTGGCCACTTCGGGTCTGACCAAACTGGCGAACGGTGTCGCCGTCACGGTGCGAGAAGCCGGGGCCGGCAGCGCCGAGCCGTCAACGTGAGCCCGGAGCCTGGCCGATCGCCCACGCTGTGAAGGAACCCTGCACGCATGAAACTCGTCGATCTCTGCATCCGTCGCCCGGTGTTCGCCACCATGTTGATCGCCTTTTTGGTGGCGCTCGGGGCGTTCTCCTATCGGAAGCTGGCCGTCGATCTGTTTCCGAACATCGACTTTCCCATCGTTATGGTGACCACGACGCTGAAGGGCGCCAGCGTCGAGGAGATGGAGAGCGGTGTCACCAAGCCGATCGAAGAAGCCATCAACACCATCGAGGGCATCGACGAGCTGCGCTCCGTCACCAAGGAAGGGCTGTCGCACGTTGCCGTCATTTTCGTGCTCGAGCGCAACCGCGAAGCTGCCACCCAGGATGTCCGCGACAAGGTCGCGGCGATCCTCTCGCAGTTGCCGGAGGGTACCGATGCGCCGGTGGTCGACAAGTTCGATGTCGAGTCGTCCCCGATCATCAGTATCGCGGTTGCCGGCAACCGCAGCCTGCGCGAGGTGACGGAAATCGCCCGCAAGCAAGTCAAAGAAGATCTGGAAACGCTGCGCGGTGTGGGCTCGGTGACGCTGGTCGGCGGGCTCGAGCGCGCCATCAACGTCACCGTCGATACGGACAAGTTGGCGGCGTACGGCATTCCGATCCAACAGGTGAAGGCGGCATTGCGTTCGCAGAACCTCGAGATCCCCAGCGGCCACGTCGACCAGGGTGCCAAGGAGTTGGTGCTGCGCACGATGGGGCGCATCGACAAGGTCGAGGACTTCCAGCAGCTGATCGTCGGCAACGTGCACGGGCGCCCGTTGACCATCGGCGACATCGCTGCCGTGACCGACAGCTTCGTCGAGCCGCGCAACCTGGCGCGCTTGGACGGCAACCCGGCGGTGTCGCTGCTCATCCGCAAGCAATCCGGGACGAACACCGTCGAGGTGATCGATCACATCAAGGAGCGCTTGGCGCAGTTGCAGACCGTTCTCCCGCCCGACATCACGCTCGAGGTCGTGCGGGACCACTCGCGCTTCATCAAGAAGTCGATCGACGAAGTCCAGTTTCACCTCGTCCTGGCCTCGGTGCTGGTGAGCCTGACGGTACTGTTGTTCATCGCCAATCTGCGCGCGACACTGATCGCCGCGGTCGCCATCCCAACGTCGATCATCTCGACGTTCACCCTGATGCAGCTGATGGGCTTCACCCTCAACAACATCACCATGCTCGGCTTGGTGCTGGCCACCGGTATCGTCATCGACGACGCGGTCGTCGTCCTCGAGAACATCTTCCGACATGCCGAGGAGCGCGGCGAGTCGCCGATGCGTGCCGCTGCGGGCGCGACCAAAGAAATCAGCCTGGCGGTCATGGCCACGACGCTGTCGCTGGTCGTGATCTTTCTGCCGGTGGCCTTCATGTCGGGCCGCGTCGGTCGGTTCTTCAACAGTTACGGCATCACCGTCGCGTGCGCCATCATGGTGTCGCTGCTCGTGTCGTTCACCCTGACGCCGATGCTGTGCTCGCGGTTCCTACGCGTAAAACGGGTCGCGCCGGGAACCGGCGGCTCCCGGAGCTTCGGCTTTTACCGCGCCATCGACCACGGCTATGGGACGATTCTGCACTGGTCACTGCGGCATCGCTGGGTGATCATCGCGCTATCGGGCGTGGTCGTCTGCTCGACCCTCCCGCTGTTCCGTGTCGTTGGCAAAGACTTCCTGCCGCAGGATGACCAGAGCGAGTTCGAGGTCATCGTCCAGACGCCGGAAGGGTTCAGCTTGACGCGCACCGATGGTGCGTTTCGCGAACTCGAGGCCAAACTCCGCACCCTTCCTGGCGTCACCCACGTGCTGAGCACCATCGGTGACAGTTCCGGCCGCTTGAAGGCAGGCGAGGGACCGGTGACCGAAGGCTCCATCTACATCCGCATGGCCGACCTCGGGCAGCGCCCGCTGTCGCAGTTCCAGGTGATGCAGCAAGCGCGCGCGCAGTTGACCCTGTACCCTGACCTGCGCGCCAGCGTGCAGAGCGTGAACATGTTCATGGGCGGCGGCCAGCGCTACACCGAGATCGAGCTGGACATCACCGGCCCCAGCCTCGAGAAGCTCGATGCCTACTCGAACCAGCTGATGGCCGGTATGCACGCCATCCCCGGCATCGTCGACGTCGACACCACGCTCTCCGTGCGCCAGCCTGAGCTGCGCGTGCAGATCAACCGCCAAAAGGCCTCCGGCTTCGGCATCAAGGTGCAGGACATCGCCGCGACGCTGCGCACGCTGGTGGGTGGCGAGCCGGTGACCAAGTTCAAGGAGGAGCAGGATCAGTACGACCTGTGGCTGCGCGCCCAGCTGCCGAATCGCAACGACCCGCACGCGTTGAGCGACTTGTCGATCCCGACGCCCTCCGGTGAGCTGGTGAAGCTCGCCAACCTGGCGACGTTGAGTGAGGAGCGCGGCCCGGCGCAGATCGATCGCTACAGCCGGCAACGGAAGGTGACCATCGTGGCCAATCTCGACCACATGCCGCTGTCGGTCGCGATCGGGAAGATCCAGGAGTTGCTCGTCACCCTCGACCTGCCACCAACCTATCATGCCCAGTTCTCCGGCCGCGCCAAGGCGCTGGGGGAGACCGGTTCGAACTTCGGCGTGGCCTTTCTGCTGAGCCTGCTGTTCATGTACATGATCCTGGCGGCGCAGTTCGAAAGCTTCCTCCATCCGATCACCATCCTGTTGGCGCTGCCGCTGTCGGTTCCCTTCGCCTTGCTGTCGCTCGTGGCCTTGGGGGACACGCTCAACATCTACAGCGTCCTCGGGCTGTTCATGCTGTTCGGCATCGTCAAGAAGAACGGCATCCTGCAAATCGACTACACGAACACCCTGCGGGCGGAGGGGATGGCGCGTGATGCGGCGATCCTTGCAGCCAACCACGTGCGATTGCGCCCGATTCTGATGACCACGGTGATGCTGGTCGCCGGCATGATTCCGATCGCGCTCGGGCGTGGCCCCGGCGCCGCGTCGCGCGCCTCGATGGCCAAGGTGATCATCGGCGGCCAGACGTTGTGCTTGCTGCTCAGCCTGCTGTTGACACCGGTGGCCTACTCGCTGTTCGACGACCTCGGGCACGCCCGTGTGTTCGCGCGCGCCGGGGAATGGGTGCGTGCGCGGTTCGCCCGGCTCCCTGTCGTGACCAACGGGCGCACGCGGGCGTGACCAGTCCGCGCAATCCTGCTAGACGTGCGGCGCTAGGAGCCTGTCGGACTTGGAAGCCTGCAGCGACCCAACGGGGAGCGGGCCATAGAATGACGCCGACCGCAGGCCCTGGAAGGAGGGGTATGCGCATGAAGCTTGGGGCGTGGGCGCTCACAATCAGTGGCCTGTTGCTGACGACCGCCGTGGCAGCACAGGAGCCGCCGCCACCTCCCGCCCCGGCGCCCGCGCCACGCGACGTCCGCCTCCTCGATGAGGTGCCGAACTACGCCGAAATCCTCCGACACCAGTGGAAGGGTGGCGTGCCCGCGGATGTCACGCGCGCCGAGCAAACGTCCGAGTACTACGGCCGTCTCACCGACCTCGGGACAACGCAGGAGGTGAGCCTCACCGACTGCATTGGTTTGACGCTAAAGAACAACACGGACTTGCAGATTCAACGGCTCACCCCGGTTGCTGCGACCGCCGACGTGCGGCGCGCGTGGGCGCAGTTCGATCCACGCGCCGTCGGCTATGTGAATCGCAGCCGCAACGCCGTACCGGCCACTACCTTCCTCACGGCCGGCGCCTCTCCCACCTTTTTCACGTCGGAGTTGGATGCCAATGCTGGTCTGCGCAAGACCCTGCTGTCCGGCGGCGCGCTGTCCCTCGACTTCACCAACCAGCGGGTGCTCACCAATCCGTCGATTGCCAGCCCCGTCGTACCGAAATATGTGACAACCCTTGGGCTGTCGCTCAATCAGCCGCTGCTGCGTAACTTCGGGTGGCGCTACGCTCTGCTCGTCGTCGAGATCGCGCAGAACACCGAGCAGGCCGCGTATCAGCAGTATGCTGCCGGCATCGCCAACACGATCGCGCAGGTTGAGCGCGTCTACTGGAACCTGGCGCTGGCGATCGAGGCCGTGCACGTGCAGGAACAGTCGCTGGCGTTGGCGCAGGAGCTGGAGCGCCAGAACGAGGGCAAGTTCAACGTCGGGGCGATGGCACAGAGTTCCGTGCTCGAGGCCAAGAGCCAGGTGGCGAGCCGCGAGGCGACCCTCATCCAGGCGCGCAACCTCGCCGTGAGAGCCCGGGACAATCTGCGTGCGATCATCAACGCGCGCGAGCCTGATGCGCCGGCACTGATGATGATCTCTCCGCTGGATAAGCCGGCGGTGCCGGAATATCCGATCGATCTCGAACGCAGCCTGAGCACCGCGCTCGAGCAGCGGCCCGAGTTGATCGCGGCGCGACTCACCGTCCATGGCGCCGGGCTGCAGCGGAAAGTGGCCGAGAACCAACTCCTTCCCCGACTCGACTTCTCGGGTGGCATTGGCGTCAATGGTTTGAGTGGTACCGATCAGCAGGTGGCCTTTGGGACCCCACCGACCCAGGTCCCGGTGAATCCAGCGATCACCGGCGGCTATGGGCGAGCGCTCGAGCTGTTGCCGGATGGACGCTTCTACAGCTATGGCGCCGGGGCAACGATAGAAATCCCAATCGACAATGCCCAGGCAAAGGCCGACTACTCCAAGGCGAACATCAGCTTCGAACAGTCCCGGCTGTCACTGCGACAGGTCGAAGAAAACGTCACGCTGGAGATCAAGCAGGCGGTGAGCAACCTGCAGACGGATCTGAAGAGCATTGACGCGACACGGATTGCGCGCGAGCTGGCGGCAGAGAATCTCCGCAACCAGCAAGCGCGCTACGATGTCGGCCTGGCGACCACCAAGGACCTGCTCGACTTCCAGGACCAGCTCACCCAGGCCCGTTTCCGAGAAATCGAGGCGCTCACCCGTTACAATACTGACCTTGCCGAAATGCGCCGCGTTGAAGGGTCCCTGCTGAGTGCCCGCAACGTTCTGATCGAACGCGTCACCCCCGAAAATGCGCCCTGGTGGGCGTCGTTCTGATCGTCTCGACACGCATCTCGGCCTCGCCCATCTCGCCTTGCCGCGACCCTGCGCCAGTACCAATCGCGTGGCGAATCGTGAGGGAGCGTCACTGCAGCGCCGGCCGGGCTCGCATGGTCCGCTCCAATCAGTCCCTGAGTCGCACAACATAGCCCCTGGCATCCGATTGGCATTACCGTCGCTGCACGAATTAAAGGAGGCCCTATGGCAGAGTCGATTACGAATCCTCAGTCATCTGGTGCGGCATCGCCCGTGACTACCGTCGCGGCCCACCGCGACACCATCGTGTTGGTGCGCTGGGCCCTGATCATTACCTGCGCTTACCTCGTGCTTTTCAGCGAGCAGTCTCGGGGGACGACAGGCCTTGCCCCACTGGTCATCGCGACGTTTCTCGCTTCGAACCTGATCATCGGGCGCCTACCGGCCCGGGCGATTGCCTTGCCGGGCTTTTATATCGGCGTGGCCGCCGTCGATACCGTCCTGATTGGCCTCTCCCTCTTGTGCGCGGGGCAACTGTCTGTGGAGTTGGTGGTGCTGCTGTTGGGAGTGCTCGTGTTGGCCATTGGCGGCATCCGCCTCGGTATCATTGCTGCGCTGACCATTGGGATGGCAGGGCTGTCGCTCCTCATGGTGTCCGTCAATGGCAGCGAGCCGCTGCGTCATACGAGCATGCTCCTGCGCGTGCCGTTTCTGCTGGCAGCGGCGATGGCGTACGCATGGTTGGCCGAAGCGGGCCGCCGCGACCCGGCTGAGGAGAAACGCGCGGCCGACGTGGTCGGCGACGTGGCGCACGACCTGTCGCAGCAGTTCGAGGTGATCGAACGCTGTCAAGCGGCGGCTGCGCAAGGGTTGGTGAGCGCCACGCAGGGCCTCTTGGCCGAGATCGCGCAGGCGAACTCACAAATGCGCGCCAAGATCGCGGGTATCCAGCTGCCGGAGGTCGAACCACAGCGCGCGCCAGCCATCGCACACAGCGCCGCGTAATCTCGCAGGCGGCGGCAGGTCGCACCGTACTTGCCCCTAAACGGTCACCCGTCGCCGCCCCCTCCCCCCCGCTGAGACTGTCGATTTCTCGCGAGCACGCCCTTCGAGACGCCGCCAGAAGAAGGCGGCTCCTCAGGGCGAACGGAAAGCTTTGTCGCTGCAACAACAGCACGGCTCGGGCTGAGGAGGCCCCGTTTTCTCAGGGGCCGTCTCGAAGCCCGCGTTCCAGTTTGTCGACACTCCCCGCTGCCCGCATCGCGGCCGCCGGTCGTTGCGCGGGTCGCGACCCTTACGGAGTGATCTGCAGACCGAAGAACAGTTGGGCGGCTGCCAGCAGTATGGCGGCGGCGCCGAACCACGGATGCAGCGCACGGATCGATGGCTGCGTCATGCAACGCGACGACAGCGCGCCGCCGGTGAGCGCGATGGCCAGAGCGAGGCCGATCCGGAAATGTACGCTGCCCGCCAGCTCCAGATCATGCCGCAGGAGCCAGGTCGAGAGAAAACCGGCGGCCCAGCTGGCGAGGGCGAAGCCGTACATGATGGGCGCGAGCCGCGCGTGGCGCGCGAGCAACTGGCGCCCATGGCGCCGATCGTTGCGCGCCCGCAGCCCGAGCGAGCCGACATAGCCGAGGAACGCGACCGTAAGGCCGGCACTGACCGGATGGACGTAGGTCAACACGGTGGCCGGCGCGACGTGAGGGCGTCAGCCATCACGCTTGTGGCTCGTTCGATCTCGTCGTCACTGATCGTCAGCGGCGGTGCCAGGCGCACGACCGTGTCACGATGCAGGGTCCAGTTGAGAATCACGCCATGGTCGAAGCAGCGGGTGACGAAGCGTCGCGTCGCCTCCGGCGTGTCGAAGTCCAAGGCCAGCAGCAACCCGAGGCCCCGGACCGCACGCAGCGCGCCGCCACGCAGCGACCGCAGCTGCGTGAGCCAGTCGGTGCCACGCTGCGCCGCGCGTTCCGGCAAGCGTTCGTGCAGCAGAACGTCGAGCGCTGCCAGTCCGGCGACGCAGGACACCGGATGGCCGCCGAAGGTGGTGACGTGGGCGAGCGGGGGATTGTGTGACAGCGTCTGCATAACCTGGGGGGCTCCCACAAACGCACCTAGCGGCATGCCGCCGCCGAGCGCCTTCGCGAGGACGAGGATGTCCGGTACCAAGCCCCAGTGCTCGCACGCGAACAACCGGCCGGTGCGGCCGAAGCCGGTGATCACTTCGTCGGCGATCAGCAACGCACCCACCTGCGAGCAGCGCCGGCGCAACGCGGGCAGGAATGCATCGCCAGGCACGCGGACGCCGCCCTCGCCCTGCACCGGTTCGATGATCACTGCGGCCACCGACGTGTCGATGCGATCCAGCGCGGCGGCGTCGTCGAAGGGGAGGAACTCGACGTCTGGCAGCAGGCGACCGAATGGTAGGCGGTAGACGGGATTTCCACCGACGGAGAGGGCGCCGCAGGTGTCGCCGTGAAACGATCCGTCGAATGCCACCAGGCGCGACCGACCGGTCAGCTTGCGCGCCGCCTTCAAGGCACCTTCGACTGCCTCGGCGCCGCTGTTGGTGAAGTAGACGACGGACAGATCGCCCGGCGTCAGCTCCGCGAGCCGTCGCGCCAACTCCACCTGTGGCTGTTGCACCATCTCGCCGTAAACCGAGACGTGCAGGTACCTCTCAATTTGTTCGCCGATTGCGCGCACAACCTCGGGATGCGCATGGCCGACGTTCGCTACTCCCATGCCGGCAAGCAGATCGAGATACGCGCGGCCCGCGTCGTCCCAGATCGTCGCGCCCTGCGCACGCGCCACGACAATGCCGAGCGGCTGCTCGGACGTCTGGCACACGTGGCGCAGGAACGCCGCTGTCAGACGGTCATGCGCTTCGCCTGTCACGCTCCGCACTCTCACGCTCGGCCGGCTGCTCGACTCCGATCCACTCCACCCACTCCGCCACACGCGGTCGGCCGTTTTGCCTCCACGCCAGCGTCGGCGTTTGCATCGTGCCCAGCCGGCAGATGCGGTGCACGCCGGTTGTGGCCAACATGTCCGTGACACCTGCCGTGCGCTCCGCTCCTACGGCCATCCCGGCGGCTTCGAGGTGACGCCGATGTGGCGCGAGCGCCGCGACCAGGTCGGTCACGCTGCGTATCACCTTCAGCCGGATGCACCGGTTCAAGCAACTGGGAAGAAACTCAGCGTCAGGTTCGATGCTGATCGTCCAGTCTGTAGACTCGTTGCTGGCCAGCAGCGTGCGCGTGGTGCACCACTCGGTCGCTTGCCGAAAACGCAGGACCGCCGCCTTCTCTTCGAGACTCAGCGTGCGCGGGAGCAGCTCCCGAGCGGAGTGGTCGAGGGCATCAGCTAACAGACGAGCGAACCGCTGCGGCGCTACGGCGCCGCCGGATTCGATGTAACACAATTGCGGCGAGAGACAGCCGTGCTGGTCCCACAGCGACACGTCGTACGCTAGTCGCAGTGCCAGATCGCGCGCCGTCGCACCGTCGCTGAGGCATTCCCGGCCGATGACCGCGAAGCTCACCTTGTGGCCGTGGCCGATGAACCGGCCGGCGACGCGGCCGGCAATCGTGGCAATCACCGCGTCGGATCCCGACGCCACGATGAGATCAGCCACGTTGAAGGCGACCTCTTCCATTGCCGCATCACCGCCGCGCCAATGAGTGACGACAAGGCACTGCGCCAGTTCCGGGTCGACGTCGCGAATCGACGCTGCGAACAGCGCCGGGAAAGCGCGGTCGCCGGCGGCCGACTTGATGAGCACTGCCGACTTCAGCGCCAACGAGAGGACAATCGGCGCGGCGGCCAAGCCCGGGATATTGCCCGAAAGGATGTGCGCGATGAGCCCGGGCGCGACGGCGCGGCGACCCCTGTGCACCTCATCGACGAGGCGCTGGTCACCAAGCTCACTTTCGATGAGGGCGCGCACGGCTTCGCCCCGCAGCGGTGCCAATAGCAGCGGCAGACCGTGGTGGATCATCTCCCGCGAGAAACCGGTCGTGGCCGGTAGTACCTGCTGCGCCCGCTGGCGCCACTCGGAGTCCGGCTGCAACCAATTGACGATGACCCGGTCAAGCGCCGCCAGCACCTGCTCCACGGACCGCCCCTTCAGGCGCGCGGCCGCTAGCCGGGCAGTGTCGATTGCTCCACGCAAT
>Ga0209048_10002316_pt1 | contig 18992 bp, 17 predicted proteins | sample FrelakmetCRP12CR_FD_187146 | JGI IMG/M metagenome (GOLD analysis project Ga0209048, IMG submission 187146) | Freshwater lake sediment microbial communities from the University of Notre Dame, USA, for methane emissions studies - CRP12 CR (SPAdes)... | ecosystem: Environmental > Aquatic >... | reverse complement strand
CGCGCGGCGCAGCGCCGGGCGCTGCTCGGGCGTAAGCTGATCCTCGGACTCGCCGGCCAGCACGCTGGCGGCTTCGATCCTGACGGCGCGCAATGGATCGCTCAGCAGGGGGCCGGCCAGCGCGATGCGCTCATTGGGCGGTAACGTCGCCGCCAAGCGAACCGCGGCAAGGCGCATCAGTGGATGGGCGTTGCGCGCACCGGCACGCGCCGCGGCGCCGGACGTCGAAGCAGTGCTGGACTGCAGGAGGCGTTCGAGCGCGGACGCCCGGGCAATCGGTGGCTGGCTCGTATCGGCGGCAATCGCGGCCAGCGATGTTCCGAAGCCGGGCTTGCCAAGCTCGGCGTTGCGGAAGGTCGGTGCGAAATTCTGCAGGCCCTGCGGGTCGTGGCCGTACCACTGGCGCACGGTATCGGCGGCCCACTTGGCGTCCTTCTTGTCATGACAGCCGTTGCAGGCGTTCGGCACGCCCAGCGCAACGCTTTGGTCCGGCCGTGGCACGCGCAGGCTGTGGTCGAGCCGCGGATCGACGACCATGTACGTGGTCGCGGGCATGTGGCAGTTGACGCACTGCGCTCCCGCCGACGCCGCCGGATGGAAGTGGTGCTTCGGCGAATCGTATCTTTCCGCCGAATGACACTGCGCGCACAGCGCGTTGCCCGGGACTTTGAGCTTTTGGGTGTGCGGCTCGTGGCAGTCGCTGCAGGTCACGCCCTGCCGGTACATCTTGCTCTGCAAGAACGAGCCCCAGATGTAGACCTCGTCGCGCTGCTGTCCATCGGCGTGGTAGAGCGGCGCAGCCAGCAGCGCCGGCACGTAATGGTCGAGGAACGGCTTTCCGGCGTGGTAATTCTCGGCGATCTGCGCGCGCCGCGAGTGACACTGCGCGCAGACTTCGATTTCGCGCTCGGTGTCGCGCGGCTTGCTGCGCGTCGCATTGCCAGTCGCCGGATCGATGGTCCAGCGCACGCCTGCGCGCTCGTCGAGCAACACGGTCAGTCCCATGCGCGGATCGGCGGGCCGCTTGGCCGCCCATGCGACGTGGTTCGAGCCAGGCCCGTGACAGGCTTCGCAGCCGACATGGATTTCCGACCACGTCGTCGCGAACTTGTCGGCGGCGGCGTCGTAGTTCTTGCGCAGCTCGGTCGAGTGACAGTCCGCGCACATGAAGTTCCAATTCTGTTGCCGTCCCGTCCAGTGCAGCTCGTCGCGCGCCGGAATCTTCTCCCCGGGATAGAGCGAAAACCAGCGTTTGGCGACGGTGTCCCAGGCGATGGTCAGCGCCTGCAGCCGCCCGCCGGGCAATTCGATGAGGTACTGCTGCAGGGGCTCGATCCCGAAGGTGTACTTGATTTCGAAATCCGCCGCCTTGCCGTCCGGACCGTCGGTGCGAACGAAGAACCTGCCGTCGCGCCTGGAAAAGACTGCCGAGCTTCCGGCGTGCTCGAACTTGCGCTCGGCGAAGTCACCCAGCACCGTGGCCTCGCTGGCCTCCTGCATCGCGCGCGCGTGCTGCGATTGGGTCCACGCCTTGGCAGCGGCAGCGTGACACCCGGCACACGCTGCACTGCCGACGAAGGTCGGCTCGGGGTCGGTCGCGGCAGCGACTGCGGGAGCGGTGCTGCCTTCCCAGGGGCGCCAGAGTGCGGCGCCTAGAACAATGGCGAAGATCGAGATCACCGCCAGTAGCGCCATCCAGGGACCGACAACGGGCCTGGCGCGCGCAGGGGCTGACTGCCCGGCCGCCGGCATGGCGGGTTTCGCGGAGCGACCGGCTTTGCGACGGTTTTTTGCCATACGTGCGGAGGCGCAATGCGTCCCATTGGCGGCGAAGGCGCAGTGTACCGCGCCGGCGAGTGTTGGTAGAATGTTGCGCATGCGTCCGCATGCTGCCCCGATGCCCCTGCTGCCCCTCCTCCGCTGGTGGCGGTAGCCCGCCACGTCCTCACCTAGCTGGTCCATGCCCGCCGCCCTGCGGGACGCGCGCAAATCAGCGACAAACCAAGCGGCGCGCCGCGAATCTTGCCAGCGCGCATTGCGGCTTACTGTTCTATCCGGCGGATGCCAACATGCTGCTGATGATCGACAACTACGATAGCTTCACCTACAACCTCGTCCAGTATTTCGGCGAACTCGGCGCCGAGGTCAACGTGTATCGCAACGACGCGATAACGCTCGACCAGATCGCCGCGTGGCGGCCCGAGATGATCGTGATCTCGCCGGGTCCGTGCACACCCAACGCGGCGGGGATCTCCGTGCCGCTGATCCAGCGCTTCGCCGGCGAGATTCCCATCCTTGGTGTCTGCCTGGGCCATCAGGCGATCGGCCAGGCGTTCGGCGGCAACGTGGTCCGGGCGAGCCGGGTGATGCACGGCAAGCTGTCCGCCGTCAGCCATCAAGGCAAGGGAGTCTTCGCCGGCCTCAAGAATCCGCTGACGGCGACGCGCTACCATTCGCTGGTGATCGAGCGCGCCAGCCTGCCCGGCTGCCTCGAAGTCACCGCCGAAAGCGACGACGGCGAGATCATGGGCGTGCGCCATCGTGAGTACGCGGTCGAGGGCGTGCAGTTCCATCCCGAGGCGATCCTCACCGAAGAGGGTCACGCGCTGCTGGCGAATTTCCTCAAGGCTCACTGAAGAGACGAAGATGACCATCACACTGCAGGAAGGCATCCAGCGCGCGATCGAGCATCGCGAGATCTTCCACGACGAGATGCTCGCGCTGATGCGGCAGATCATGAGCGGGGAAGCCTCGCCGGTGATGATCGCCGCGCTGACGGTGGGCCTGCGCGTCAAGAAGGAGACGATCGGCGAAGTCGCCGCGGCGGCGCAGGTGATGCGCGAGTTCGCCACCAAGGTCGAGGTTGCCGATCGCGAGGGGCTGGTCGACATCGTCGGCACCGGCGGCGACTCGGCGCACACCTTCAACATCTCGACCGCGGCGATGTTCGTCGCCGCCGCGGCCGGCGCGCGGGTGGCCAAGCACGGCGGACGCTCGGTGTCGTCCAAATCGGGCAGCGCCGACGTGCTCGAAGCGCTGGGCGCCAACATCATGCTCACGCCGCAGCAGGTCGGTGCCTGCATCGACCAGACCGGCATCGGCTTCATGTTCGCGCCGAACCATCACAGCGCCATGAAGCACGCTGCGCCAGTGCGCAAGGAACTCGGCGTACGCACCATCTTCAACATTCTCGGCCCGCTGACCAATCCGGCGGGCGCGCCCAACCAGCTCCTGGGCGTGTTTCACCCGGACCTCGTCGGCATCCAGGTGCGTGTGCTGCAGCGGCTGGGCAGCAAGCACGTGCTGGTGGTCTACGGGAAAGACGGCATGGACGAAGTGTCGCTGGGCGCGGCGACGATGGTGGGCGAGCTCAAGGACGGCGAAGTGCGCGAGTACGAGATTCACCCCGAGGACTTCGGCCTGCGCATGATTTCCAATCGCGGACTCAGGGTCGCCGACGCGGTCGAATCGAAGGCGATGCTGCAGGAGGCGCTCGACAACATCGAAGGCACGCCGCGCGAAATCGTCGTGCTCAACGCCGGCGTGGCGTTGTACGCGGCGAACGTGGCGGGCTCGATCCACGAGGGCATCGATCGTGCCCGCGCGGCGATCGCTTCAGGCGCAGCGAAGAAGAAGCTCGCGCAGTTCGTCGCCGCGACGCAGGCGCTGGGCGCGCATCGCTGATCGGCAAAGCGAGTCCATGGGCGAGCGCGACATCCTCGGGCGAATACTCGCCACCAAGGCCAGGGAAATCGCCGCGGCGAAGGCGGCGCGGCCGTACATTCGCGTCCGCGCCGCCGCCGCCGCGATGCCGCCGCCGCGCGACTTCGCCGGCGCGCTGCGCGCGAGAATCGCTGCCGGTCGCCCGGCGGTCATCGCCGAGATCAAGAAGGCGAGCCCGAGCAAGGGTGTGCTGCGGCCGATCTTCGATCCGCCCGCGATCGCCGCGCGCTATGAAGCGGGGGGCGCCGCCTGCCTGTCGGTGCTGACCGACCGCGACTACTTCCAGGGCGCGCCGGAATACCTTTCTGCCGCACGCGCGGCGTGCTCGCTGCCGGCGCTGCGCAAGGATTTCACCATCGACGAGTACCAGGTCGCCGAGGCGCGCGCGCTGGGCGCCGACTGCATCCTGCTCATCGTCGCGGCGCTCGACGACGCGCGGCTCGCCACGCTGGAAGCGTGCGCGCAGGCGCTGGACATGGCGGTCCTGGTCGAAGCGCATGACGGCGTCGAGCTCGAGCGTGCGCTGAAGCTGCAGACGCCGCTGATCGGCATCAACAACCGCAATCTGCGTACTTTCGAAGTCTCGCTGGACACGACACTGGGCCTGCTGCCGCGCATTCCTGGCGACCGGCTGGTCATCACCGAGAGCGGCATCCTCGCACCGGGCGATGTCGGGCTCATGCGCAGCCACGGCGTCCATGCCTTCCTCGTCGGGGAAGCGTTCATGCGCGCCGCCGATCCGGGGGCGGCACTGGCCGCGCTCTTCGCCTGACCGGGCCCGGGACGGGCCGCCGTTTTTGCTATGATGACGGCCCGGGCGCCGCAGGCCGTTGGCCCGCCGGTGGGACAGGGGGAGTCGTGTCGGCGATCGCCGTCGAGAACGTAAGCAAGCACTGGACGACCGCCGACGGACAGGTGCGCGCGGTCGACAACGTGTCCTTCGCGCTCGACCCGGGGACGCTCAACGTCCTGCTTGGCCCGTCCGGGTGCGGCAAGTCGACCACGCTGCGGCTGATCGCCGGTCTCGACCGCGCCGACGCCGGCCGCGTCCTGATCGCCGGCAGGGACGTCACTAACCTGTCGCCGGCACAGCGCAATATCGCGATGGTGTTCCAGTCGTATGCGCTGTTCCCGCACTTGTCGGTTGCCGAAAACATCGTCTTCGGGCTGCGCGTGCGCAAGGTCGACGACGCCGAACGCGAAGCACGGCTCAAGCGCGTCGCGGGGCTGCTCGGTCTGAGCACGCTGCTCGAGCGCCGGCCCGGGCAGCTCTCCGGAGGCCAGCAGCAGCGCGTGGCGCTGGGGCGCGCGATCATCGCCGAAGCGCCGGTCTGCCTGATGGACGAACCCTTGTCGAACCTCGACGCGCAACTGCGCCAGGAAATGCGCCAGGAGATCCGCAACCTCCAGCGCCAGCTCGGCGTGACCATGGTGTACGTCACGCACGACCAGGTCGAGGCGATGGCGATGGCCGACCGGGTCATCCTGCTGGCGGGCGGGCGCATTGTGCAGAATGGCGCGCCTGCCGATCTCTATGAAACGCCGGCGAACGTGTTCGTGGCGCGTTTCATCGGCACGCCACCGATGAACCTGCTCAAGCTCAAACCGGGGACCACCGGTGCCGTGGTCGCCGGCACCGAGGGCCCGCCGGTGGCACCGGCGGAACTTGCGACCTCAACGCTCGGTGTGCGGCCGGAGCACGTCGTCATCGGTCACGCCGACGGCGTCGAAGCGCAGGTCGAGAACGTCGAATACCTGGGCGCCGATTCGCTGCTGACCTGCCGCGCCGGCAGCGAGCTTCTGACCGCGCGGGTCGACGGCCGCGTCGCGCAGCGGCGCGGCGACCGCACGCGCCTCGGATGGGCGCGCGGGGCGCTGCATTTCTTCGATGCCGGCGGCTTGCGCAGGGACATCGATATCAGCCAACCCATGGCGACGATGGCCGCCTAGCCACAATGTCGCAATTGAGCAGAGGAGGCAGCATGAAATTGACCACGGTAGTGCGCTGGCTTGGCGGCGTCACCGTCGCGGCGCTCGCGGCGCTGGCGACTGCGCAGACGCCGGTCGAGATATCGTTTTACTACCCCGTCGCGGTGGGCGGACCGATCACCAAGATCATCGATGGACTTGCCGCCGATTTCGAAAAAGAGCATCCCGGCATTAAGGTCAAGCCCATCTACTCGGGCAGCTACCAGGATTCGATCGTCAAGGCGCTGACGGCCGTCAAGAGCAACGACGCGCCGACCCTGTCGGTGCTGCTGTCGACCGACATGTACACGCTGATTGACGAGGACGCGATCGTCCCCTTCGATCCGCTGATCAAGACACCCGAGGATCAGGCGTGGCTGAAGGGTTTCTATCCGGCGTTCATGGAGAACAGCCAGACCGGCGGCAAGACCTGGGGCATTCCGTTCCAGCGCTCGACCATCGTCCTGTATTACAACAAGGAGTTGCTCAAGGAGGCCGGCCTCGACCCGAACAAGGCGCCAGCCAACTGGAAGGAGATGGCCGAGTACGCCAACAAGCTGACCAAGCGCGACGCCGCTGGAAAGGTCACGCAGTGGGGCGTGCAGATTCCGTCGGAGGGGTTCCCGTACTGGCTGTTCCAGGGGCTGACCACCGAAAATAACGCGATGTTGATGAACGCCGCGGGCACCGAGGTGTACTACGACAAACCCGGCGTAGTCGAAGCACTGCAGTACTGGGTCGATCTCGTCACCAAGGACAAGGTGCACCCCGAAGGCATCGTCGCCTGGGGTACCACACCGAAGGACTTCTTCGAACGCAAGGTTGCCATGATCTGGACGACGACCGGCAACCTGACCAATGTCCGGGCCAACGCCAAGTTCGACTTCGGCGTGGCGATGCTCCCCGCGAACAAGCGGCGCGGCAGCCCGACCGGCGGTGGCAACTTCTACATGTTCAAGCAGGCCAAACCCGAACAGCAGGCGGCCGCGTTCAAGTTCGTTCGCTGGATCACCTCGGCTGAGCGCGCCGCGCAATGGGGAATCGACACCGGCTACGTCGCGGTCCGGCCGGACGCGTGGGAAACGCCGGCGATGAAGAAGTATGTCGCTGACTTTGCACTGCCTGCGGTGGCGCGGGATCAGCTGCAGTACGCGGTGGCGGAGCTGTCGACCCACGACAACCAGCGCGTCACCAAGGCGCTCAACGACGGGCTCCAGGCGGCCCTGACCGGGACCAAGACGCCGGCGCAGGCGATGGCCGATGCGCAGCGCGAAGCCGATCGACTCCTGCGGCCCTATCGGAAATAGGACGAATGCGCTTCGCGCAACGCGCTGCCTCGACTGGTGGCATCGAGAGGCGGCGCCGCTTACCATGACGCGCACCTCGGCCTGGCTGCACGGCTGGCTGCTGCTCTTGCCTTCGGCCGCGCTGCTCGCGCTGTTCACGCACTATCCCGCGGTCGCCACGCTATGGCACAGCTTCGGATCGACGCCGAAGGGCGCGCGGCCGTCGGTGTACGTGGGGCTCGACAACTACCGGCAACTCGTCGACGACCCGATCTTCTGGCAGGCGCTGACCAACAATCTCTGGTACGCCGCCGGCACGATTCCCCTGGCGATTGCGCTGGCGCTGCTCATGGCCGTCTGGGTCAACGGCAAGCTTGCGGGCCGCGGCCTCCTGCGCCTCGCCTATTTCACGCCGACGGTGCTGCCGATGATCGCGGTGGCGAACATCTGGCTGTTCTTCTACACGCCGCAGTACGGGCTGCTCGAGCAAGTCACCGGCGCGCTGGGTCTGCCCGCGCACAACTGGCTGGGCAGCAGGAATACCGCGCTCGGCTGCCTGATGGTGGTGACGGTGTGGAAGGAGGCCGGCTTTTTCATGATCTTCTACCTGGCGGCATTGCAGCAGATGTCGCCGCACCTCGCCGAAGCCGCGGCGATCGAGGGCGCGTCGCGGTGGCACTTCTTCCGCCGCGTCACCTTTCCCCTGCTGATGCCGACGACGCTGTTCGTGCTGGTCAACGCCGTGATCAACGCCTTCCGGCTGGTCGACCACGTCGTGGTCATGACCCGCGGCGGGCCCGACAACGCCACCGAGCTGCTGCTCTACTATGTCTACGAAGTCGGCTTTCGCTTCTGGGATTCGGCGTACGCGGCAACGCTGACGATGGTCCTGCTGATGCTGCTCGGCGCGGCCGCGCTGGCGCAGTTCGGGTTCATCGAGCGCAAGGTGCATTACCGGTGAACGTGCATGCCTACGACGCGCGCGGCTTCGCGCGCGGGATCGAAACCACGGCGGCGTGGACGCTGGGTGCCCTGTGGATCCTGCCGCTCGCCTACGCGATCTGGACCGCTTTTCACGCCGGCGAGTTCGCGACGCATTTCGCGCCGACCGCGCCGCTGACGCTGCAGAATTTCGCGACGGCCTGGAATGCGGCGCCCTTCGCACGGTATTTGCTCAACACGATACTGCTCTGCGCGATGATTCTGGCGGCGCAGCTGATGCTGTGCACGCTCGCGGCGTACGCATTCGCCCGGTTCGAATTTCCCGGGCGCAACGTGCTGTTCGCGCTGGTCCTGGTGCAGCTGATGGTGATGCCCGACGTGCTCCTCGTCGAAAACTATCGCACCATGAATGCGCTGGGCCTTCGCGATACCATCGTCGCCATCGGCCTGCCGTACATGGCCAGCGCCTTCGGCATCTTCCTGCTGCGCCAGACCTTCAAGACGGTTCCCAGGGAGCTCGACGAGGCGGCGCGCATCGAAGGCTGCACGCCGCTGCAGGTGTTGTGGAAGGTTTACGTGCCGCTGGCGCGGCCGGTGTATCTCGCCTATGCACTGGTCAGTGTCAGCTATCACTGGAACAACTTCCTGTGGCCGCTTATCATCACCAATTCGGTCGAATCGCGGCCGCTGACCGTCGGCCTGCAGGTCTTTTCGTCGACCGACCAGGGCATCGACTGGTCGATCATCACCGCGGCGACCCTGCTCACCACTGCGCCGCTGCTGATCGCGTTTCTGCTCTTTCAGCGGCAATTCGTCCAATCCTTCATGCGCGCCGGAATACGATGAAACTCATCACGTGGAATGTGCAATGGTGTCGCGGTGTCGACGGCAAGGTCGATCCCGCTCGGATCGTGAAGCACGCCAAGGCGATCGCCGATTTCGACGTCCTGTGCCTGCAGGAGATCGCCAACAACTACCCCGATCCGCTGCTGGCGGGCAGCCGGGGTGAGAACCAGTTCGCCGAGCTCGCCCGACACTTGCCAGGCTTTGCGCCGGTACCCGGGGTGGCGGTCGACGTCCCGGCCGCGGGTGGCGCGCGGCGGCATTTCGGCAACCTGATCCTGTCACGCCTGCCGGTCGGTCAGGTGTTCCGCCATCTCTTGCCGTACCCGGTGGATCCGGGCAGCAACGGCATGCCGCGAATCGCTCTCGAGGCCGTGATCGATGCCCCGTCCGGACCGGTGCGGGTGATCACGACGCATCTCGAGTACTACGGCAGGAAGAAGCGCACGGCGCAAGTCGAGGCGCTGCGCTCCATCTACGCGGAGGGCTCCGGTCACGCGCGGATGGGCGGCGTCGTCGATACTTCGGGCAGCCCGTTTCACACCCGGGTGCGGCCGGCGTCGACCATCATCACCGGCGATTTCAACCTCGAACCCGACGATCACCTGCACGCGCGCATGGGCGCGCCGTTCGACGATGGCACGCCGCCGCTGCGCGACGCCTGGCACATCGCGCATCCGGGGGTGGCGCATCCCTCGACGTTCAAGATCTATGAAAAGGAGTTGCCGGGCGAGCCCGAGCAGCACTGCGACTTCATCTTCGTTTCGGCGGACCTGGCGCAGCGGATTGGCGCGGTCCGCGTCGACCAGAAGACGCAGGCTTCGGACCATCAGCCGGTGCTGCTGGAGCTCGCATAGGTCTGCTTGGACCGGCCGGTGCGGCCGGCGTAAAATGGCTGGCCACTTGCGCCAGCGCGCGGGCGTTCGCACGTCCCGCCGCGGACAACCCATCCGCTGCCCGCCCCTCCCCTTGACCGCTCCCCTGCCCTTCACCGGTGAACGCTTCACGCCCGAAATCCGGGGTGCGATCTGGTACGAACACTGGCATCGTTACAGCGTCGTGTTGCCGGCCGCACGCGGCCGCCGCGTGCTCGACGCCGCGTGTGGCGAGGGCTACGGCAGCTGGCTCCTCGCAGGAAGCGCTGCCGACGTGATCGGCGTGGACGTCGATCGCGCCGCCATCGACCACGCCGCGGGGCGCTACCAGGCGCGCCCCAACCTTCGCTATGTGCAGGCGTCGTGCACGGCGTTGCCGCTGGTTGCGGCGAGCATCGACCTGATCATTTCCTTCGAGACCATCGAGCATCTCGAAGCACAGAAGGATATGCTCGCGGAGTTTCGCCGCGTGCTCGCGCCCGGCGGCGTGCTGATCATCTCGTCGCCCAACAAGGCGATCTATTCGGACGAGGCCGGCAGCTCCAACGAGTTTCACGTTCGCGAACTCATGCGCGACGAACTTGCGGCGATGCTCGACACCAGCTTTCCGCAGCAGGCGTGGTATGGGCAGCGCGTACTCGCGCATTCGCTGCTGTGGAAGGAGGGCGCCGGCGCTGCCCCCGGTTTCGAGCTGGTCGCGCTCGCGGGCGACCGGGTGGAGCGGCTCTCCGCGCCGGCGCCGCCGATGTATTTTGTCGTCGTGTGCGGCGCGGCGGATGCCGCACTGCCGCCGCTGCCGCCGTTCTCGCTCTTCGACGACGGCGCGCAGTCGCTGTACCGCGATTACCAGCGCGCATTGCTCGCCGAAAAGCGCTTGTACTGGGATGAAGTCAATGCGCAAAAGATTGCCGAATCGCGTCTTGCCGAGCTGGTTGCGGCGGTCAACGACCTTGCCCAGGCACGAGCGAGAATCGCCGGCCTCGAGGCGGAACTCGGCCGATCGCGCGAGGACCCCGCGCGCCTGGCGGCGCAACTCTCCGAGACCCGGGCCCGCCTCGCGTTCCGCGAGTCATGGCGGGGCTGGCTGCGCTGGCCCATTGGCCACGCCAGGCGCCGGTTCGGGTCGAGCAGGTCGTGATCGGCATCGACATCGTCGTGCCGGTCCAACGTGGCGCCGACAGCGCGCGCCGCTGCATCGAGAGCATCCTCGCGACGCCGCAGCGGACCGCGTTCGAGCTCGTCGTCGTCAACGATGCCTCTGCCGAGGCGGCGCTGGTGAGCTGGCTGCGCGAGCTCGCGCGCGAGGGCCGCGTCACGCTGCTCGAGGAATCCGCACGCCGTGGACTCGCGGCCGCGCTCAACCGTGTGGCGGCGTTGCATCGGCCCTCGGAACGCGATGTCGTTATCCTGCACAGCACGAGCGAAGTCGCCAACGACTGGCTCGACCGCCTGGCAAGGCACGCGGCCGCATCCAGCGACATCGGTACCGTCGTACCCTTCGCAGGATGCGACGGGGTCGCGGGCTACCCTCGCACCGAGGCCGTCAACGCGCTTCCGCCGGAGCACTCGACGGCGTCGTTGGATCGGCTGTTCCAGCGTGCCAACGCCGGCGTCGCCGTCAACGTGCCGTTATCGTTCGGCCCGTGCATCTATGTGCGCCGCGAGTGCCTGAATGCAGTCGGCGAGTATGGCGCCGGCTCGCTGGGCGACGATTGCGGCGTCGAAGCGGAGTTCGGTTTGCGCGCGAGCCGCGCCGGCTTCCGGCACGTGCTTGCCACCGACGTGTTCATCGGCGCGCAGAACGCGCTTGCAACCGACCCAGTCGCCGACCAGGAACGCGCGGCGCGAGCAGAGGCGGCGCTGGACAATAGCTACCCGCACTATGGTGCCGAGCGCGCGGACCTGGCTCAGCGCAATCCCGGGTGCCCGTATCAGCGCCGCGTCGACATGCTGCGGCTCGCCGAGTCGCCGAGGCAGCTGTTGTTGTTCGTCGCGCATGCCTGGGGAGGGGGTATCCGCCGGCATATGGACGAACTGTCGGCGATGGCGAGCGAGCGCTGCAATGTGTTGCTCCTCGAACCGGCGGCGGTTGATATCGTCAAGCTGTCCTGGCACAAGCCGGGCGAGGGCTTTGCGCTGTATTTCTCTTTGCCGCAGGATCTGCCGACGCTGGTGTCGCTGCTCGGCGCGCTGGGTTTGGCACGAATGCATTTTCATCACGTGCACGGACTGCCGCGCGAGGTGCTCGACCTGCCGGCGGCGCTGAATGTTCCCTACGACTGCACGCTGCACGACTATTACGCCGCCTGCCCGCAGTACCACTTGGTCACCGAGGATGGGGCTTACTGTGGCGAGCCGGACGCCGCGGGTTGCGCCGCCTGCATCAGTCGACGGCCCAGCCAGTGGAGCCTCGACATCGGTGGCTGGCGCGCGGCGTTCGGCGTGCTGTTGCGCAATGCCGATCGCGTGATTGCGCCGTCGCGCGACGTCGCGCAGCGCATTGCCCGCTATTTCCCCGACGTTGCAACGAACATCCTGCCGCACGCAGAGTTCACCGTTGCGCCCGCCCCGCAAGTCATTCGCGTCGTGACGCTGGGCAACCTGTCGCCGGAAAAGGGCCTGCGCGTAGTGACCGCCTGCGCGGTCGAAGCGCAGGCGCGGGGATTGCCGCTGGCATTCCGAGTAATCGGCGGCACGACGGAACCGGTGCCGCAATGGCCGCATGCCGCGCTGTCGATCCATGGCCAGTACGGCGACGCCGAACTGCCCGCGCTCATCGCCGCCGAACGCCCCGACGTCATCTGGTTCCCGGCGCAGGTGCCGGAATCGTATTCGTACACGCTGTCGGTGGCGCTTGCCGCGGGTACCGCAATCGTCGCCTCCGGGTTGGGCGCGTTTCCCGAGCGGCTGGCCGGCAACGCGCGCGCAGTCATCGTGCCGTGGAACGCGACAGCCGCCGAATGGAACGCGGCGCTGGTCAAGGTGGGCGGCGCGGTAACCGCGCTGCCGCACACGGCGCCGGCGAGGCTGGCCGTATCGTGACCGAGCCGCAGCGCTATCTGGCGATCTATCTCAAGCCGCTGCCACCGGGTTCGCGCGCTGTTCGGCCATTGGCGCCGGTCCCTGCGCTCGAGGCCAGGCATTGCTATTTCGCGGGAGACAAGGACGCGAAGCAGTATTCACTGCCGCAACTCTTTTCCGCGGGGGTCGAATGCGGACACACCGAGGCACGCATAGAACTCAAGCGCCGCGTCGCCGCATTCGAGAGCGATATCGCCTGGGTGCGTGCGCTGCGCGATCGCGCTGAGGACAATCGTAACCTGCTCGCCCAGCAACTGGCTACCGCGCAACGCCAGCTACTGGCGCGGGAACAGCAGATGGGCACGCTCGAGGCTTCGCTCACGCTGGCGCGCGAACGCGTCGACGAGCTCGAGACGAGCACCACCTGGCGCGTGACGGCGCCGGCGCGTCGCGCGGTACACCGCGCCAAGGTTGGATGGTTCGCAGCGCGCGCCTCCTGGCTGGAACTGCGGCGGGCACCGCGCTACGCTGGCGTGGCCTTGTCGATCCTGCGCGACGAGGGCGCCGGCGCCTTGGCGCGACGCGCGTTTCGCCGCATCACCCGGGCGCAACGATTCCATCCGCCAAGGGCCGCTCACTACGTGCAGGAAGCGCAGGTACTCCCGCTGGCGTTTGCCGCATGCGCGGAGCCGCGCGTCAGCATCGTGATCCCGGCGTATGGCAAGCCGCTGCTGACCTATACGTGCCTGAAGAGCCTTCACGCGACGGTTGGCGCGGTGGCCTGCGAAGTGCTGGTCGTCGACGATGCGTCGCCCACCGCGCTGGCCGAAGATCTCGCGGCGATTACGGGAGTGCGCTTCGTGCGCAACGCCGCCAACAAGGGTTTCGTCGGCAGCTGCAACGCGGCGCTCGAACACGCGCGCGGCGATACGCTCGTCTTCCTCAACAACGACACCATCGCGACTCCCGGCTGGCTCGAAGCCTTGCTCTCGGTGTTCGCGCTGCGGCCGGACGCGGGACTCGTGGGGGCGAAGCTTATCTACCCCGATGGCAGGCTGCAGGAGGCGGGAGGCATCGTCTGGCGCGACGGCTCGGCGTGGAACTACGGCCGTGATGACGACCCCGACAAGCCGGAGTACAACTATCTGCGCGAGGTCGACTACTGTTCGGGCGCGTGCATCGCAATCCCGCGTGCCGTGTTCGGGCGCCTGGGCGGCTTCGACGCGCGCTTCGCGCCGGCGTACTACGAAGACGTCGATTTGGCTTTTGCGGTGCGCGCCGCAGCGCTCAAGGTCTACTATCAGCCGCTGGCACGGATCGTTCACTTCGAGGGCGCGACCGCGGGCACCGACGCGAGCGTCGGCGTCAAGCATCACCAGGTCGTCAACCAGGGCACGTTCGCAGCGAAATGGGCCGCAACGCTCGCCCTGCATCGGCCCAACGGGCTCGCGCCGGAGCTCGAGCGCGACCGGCCGGCGAAGCACCGGGTGCTCGTCGTCGACGCACGCATGCTCAGGCCCGACCAGGACGCCGGCTCGCTGCGCATGCAGCAGATCCTGGAGATCCTGGTCGGCCTGGGCTGCAAGGTTACCTTCGCCGCGGACAACCTCGAGTGCAGCCAGCCTTACGTCACCGCGCTCCAGCAGCTCGGCGTCGAAGTCCAGTTCGCGCCGTATTCGAGCTCGATTGCCCAGCTGCTGGGCGCGCGCGGCGGCGAGTTCGACGTGGTCATGCTGTCGCGCCATTACATCGCAGTCAAGCACATCGACACGCTGCGCACCTTCGCGCCGCGGGCACTCATCGTGTTCGATACGGTCGATCTGCACTTTCTGCGTGAAGAGCGCATGGCCGACCTCTACGCCAGCCGCACCGGACGCTCCGCCGCGGCAGGCAAGCGCGAGGAGGAACTGGCGCTCATCCGCAAGGCCGACCTGACGCTGGTGGTGAGCGTCGTCGAGCAGGAATTGCTCCATCGCCTCGCGCCCGAGGCGCAGGTCATGGTGCTGTCGACGATTCACGAGCTGATGCCGGAGGGGAAGCCTTTCGCGGAGCGCGAGGGCCTGGTGTTCATCGGCAGCTTTCAGCATCCTCCCAACACCGACGCGGTGCTGTGGTACGGAAGAGAGGTGTTGCCGCGCATCCGCGAGCGTCTTCCCGGCGTCAAGACCTACGTCATCGGCAGCGATCCGCCGCCGACGATCACCGCCATGGCGGCGGAGGACCTCGTCATCACCGGCTACGTGCCCGACGTGACGGCGTACTTCGCCGGCTGCCGGGTGTCGGTTTCGCCGCTGCGCTATGGCGCGGGGGTCAAGGGCAAGGTGAATCTGGCGATGAGCCACGGCCTGCCGGTGGTGGCGACGTCGCCGACGATCGAAGGCATGCATCTGACGCCGGAGGTCGACGTGCTCGTCGCCGACGATCCGGAAGCCTTTGCCGATGCGGTGGCGCGCGCGTACGGCGACCGGGAGCTGTGGTCGCGGCTCTCCGCCGCCGGACGCCAGAACATCCGCGCCCATTTTTCACGCGAGGTGGCGCGCGTGGCGATCGTGCGGATGCTGGCATACACGCGCGCCACGGCCGGCGCTTAACGCCGCTTGAAGATCAGGTCCCACACGCCGTGGCCCAGCGCCAGGCCGCGGCGCTCGAACTTGGTGAGCGGGCGGTACGCCGGCCGCGGCGCGAAATCCTCCGTGGTGTTCGCCAGCAGCGGCTCGGCGCGAAAGGTCGCGAGCATTTCCATCGCGTAGTCCTCCCAGTCGGTGGCCGCATGCAGGTAGCCGTCGATGGCCAGGCGCAGGGCGAGCTCGTGCACGAATGCCGGCTGCATCAGCCGCCGCTTGTGATGACGCTTCTTGGGCCACGGGTCGGGAAAGAAGACGTGTGCTCCGGCGAGTGCCGAGGGCTCGATCATGCGCTCCACGACTTCGACCGCATCGTGACGCAGGATGCGGACGTTGGTGAGCCCCTGCGCGTCGATGAGCTTCAGCAGGCCGCCCACACCTGGCGCATGCACGTCGAGCGCGAGGAAATCGTCGTCGGGCCGTGCTGCCGCGATCGCCGCGGTCGTCTCGCCCATGCCGAAGCCGATTTCGAGTATCTTCGGATTGGCGCGGCCGAAGGCGCGATCGAGGTCGAGCGGCGCCGGTGCATAGTCGATGCCGAAGCGGGGCAGCAGCGTGTCGTATGCGTCGCGCTGCGCCGGCGAGAAACGTCCTTGGCGCAGGACAAAGCTGCGGATCGGCCGGTGAGTCAGCGGCGCATCCGGTTCGGTCATGACCGGTGCCGCGTCAATTCGGCGCGACGCGCTTCCAGGTGGGATCGACGAGCCTGCGGGTAATCGTCGTGTCGCTCTTCTGCCCGGCAACGACATAGTCGATCGTCAGCGCGTCGGCGTCCCTCCATTTTGCGGCGGCGTCGATCCACGTCGGCCCCGGCGTCCACGCGAGTTCCTTTTGCACGCCCTCGCGCGTCACGCGCCACACCGCGATTTCGTTGCTGCAAGCCTTCGGGCAAATGTCCGCAGTGACCAGGCGTTGCCGGTCCGGCGAGAGTTGCGGCTCGGCGGGCAGCTCGATACGCCGGTTGGTCGCCCGCTGCAGCAAGGTGAAGCTCGTCGTGTCGTTGGTGGTCGTGTACAGCAGTACCGCGTTGATCGAATCGAGGGAATCCCAAAGGCTGTATGAGCGGCCATTGACGGGATCATCGACGTCGGTGAAGGTTGCCGTGCCTGCCGGATAGAGCGACACCAGCAGCGCGTCACCTTCGCGGCGCGCGAGTCCGGGCAGACGCTGCAGCTGAACCGTCTCGATAAGCCTGCCGCAGTGCGCGCCGCCGTCGGCTTCGGCGCAGGTCTTGGCGATCTCCTCCGGGGTCAGGCGACCGCCGTGGGCGGCCACAGCAAGGCAGTACAGCGTCAGGAAGAGGAACGGGCGCAGTGGCAGCATCGGATTCGAAATCATGGCGCGCGCGGCGACTAGCCGATCAGGCCGGTCGTGGGCGAACTCGGACTCGCCGCGTAGAGCTTGCGCGGCATGCGGCCGGCGCGAAACGCCTCGCGCCCCGCTTCGACCGCCTTCTTCATCGCGCCGGCCATCAGCACCGGATCGCGCGCGGCGGCGATCGCCGTGTTCATCAGCACGCCGGCGCAGCCGAGCTCCATGGCGATCGCCGCGTCCGACGCGGTGCCGACGCCGGCGTCGACCAGCACCGGGATTTTGGCCTGATCGATGATGAGCTTCAGATTCCACGGGCTCAGGATACCCATGCCCGAGCCGATGAGCGAGGCGAGCGGCATGATCGCCACGCAGCCGATCGCTTCGAGGTCGCGCGCGACGATCGGATCGTCGGAAGTGTAGACCATGACCTCGAAGCCGTCCTTGACCAGCGTTTCCGCGGCGCGCAGCGTCTCGCGCACGTTGGGAAACAGCGACTGCGGGTCGCCCAGCACTTCGAGCTTGACCAGCGTGTGGCCGTCGAGGAGCTCGCGCGCGAGCTGCAGCGTGCGCACCGCGTCGTCGGCGCTGTAGCAGCCGGCGGTGTTGGGCAGCAGCGTGAACTGCGCCGGAGGCAGATACTCGAGCAGCGAAGGCTGGTCGGCGTTCTGGCCGATGTTGGTGCGGCGGATCGCGACGGTGACGATCTCGGCGCCGGACGCGTCGACGGCGGCGCGCGTCTGCGCGAAATCACGGTACTTGCCGGTGCCGATCAGCAGGCGCGAACGATAGGCGCGGCCGGCGACGACCAGCGGGTCGTCGATCGCGGCGTTGGGATTGGCGGCGGGCGCGTTCATCGCCAGGGCCTGTCAGCCGCCGCCAACGGCGGCGACTACTTCGATGCGGTCTCCGGCGGCGAGGATGGTCATCGTGTGTCGGCTCTTCGGGACGATTTCGCCGTTGCGCTCGATCGCCACGCGCTTGCCCTCGAGCGCGAGTTCGCGAATGAGGTCGGCCACTGTCGCGGTGGCGGTGCGACAGGTATGTACGGAGCCGTTGACCACGAGCGATAGCACGGCGATGCACCGATAGCGACGAAACAACATTTTAACACGCGGCCGGGGTGCGCCCGGCCAGCCGCGACCGTCGCCCGGCACTAGCGGGAATAGCGCTGCATCGCGCGGCGCAGGAAGCGCACCTGCCGCTCGAAACGCGTGCAGGCATGGCAAAACAGGAGATGCAGGCGCACGCGCAGGCGCTGCGCGAACGGCAGGTTCGCGTCCTGCATCTGCGAGATCAGGCGACTCGCGTCCTTGCATGACATGAGGGGTCGCAACGCGTCCTGTCCCGGCGAATCAACCGCTTCGGGCAGCGGCCGCGAACCAGTGCTGCTCGAGGCATAGGCGAAGCGCAACCCTGGCCCGGTACAGGATCACCCACAGGTTGGTCGACGTGAGCGAAAGTTCCTTACAGATCTCCGGGCCGTCGAGTTCCATCACCTCGCGCATCATGAATACTCGCGCGGTGTTCGGCGGCAGCTTGTCCAGGCAGAACTCGACGACGTCGAAGAACTGCTGGCGGGACAATTGGACCTCGGGGTCGCCCCAGTCGGCGGGCGGGTTGTCCCAATGGCCCGAGGCGTCGAACAGCGCGTCGAAATCGTCGATCTGGCACTCTTCGTCGAACGACGAGGTCACCGGTTCGCGCCCCTTCTTGCGGATCGCGTCGACGATCTTGTGCTTGAGGATGCCGGTGAGCCAGGTCTTCAGGGTCGAACGCCCGGAGAAACCCGCCTTGCCCTGGAGCGCCGCCAGCAACGTGTCCTGGACAACGTCCTCGGCGAGTTCGTCGTTGCGCAGCTGCAGTACCGCCACCCGCAGCAGGTAGGTGCGGTGAGAGTGGATCTGCGCGGAGAAATCGGGATCGGCGTCGGTCATCGGGCCAGTGCCGCGTGGGTTGTGCCGGCTCGGCCGAGGACGCGACGTCGGCCGGGTTTAGACGCGGCACGCACGACGCGGCGCGCGGTCATTTGGCGTCGTCGACCAACGGGCGCCCCAGGGGACAGCGAACCGAACCAGGTTGCCAGCGCGAAGTCGTTTCGGGCCTTATCCAGCGCCACCTAATTGCCAAGCAGTTTCCTCGCGCGAAATCTGAGGCGATGCATCGCCATGAGGAGCCTCCAAGAGCGTGAGCCCAGGACAACGTGGTAATCGGTTTGCCCCGCCTGATGCAGCCGCATGAAATCCTGCAGCCGTTGCTCCTTTTCAACGAGCAGGCGCTGATACATTTCGAGCAGGCCATCGCGACTCGCCATCAGTATTTGGAGGTCAAGCGCGTCCTTCTCGGACAAGGCGTACCCTGCCCGGAATCGCTCGGGCAGCGGTTGCGGAACGTAGAAC
>Ga0209048_10002315_pt1 | contig 18996 bp, 16 predicted proteins | sample FrelakmetCRP12CR_FD_187146 | JGI IMG/M metagenome (GOLD analysis project Ga0209048, IMG submission 187146) | Freshwater lake sediment microbial communities from the University of Notre Dame, USA, for methane emissions studies - CRP12 CR (SPAdes)... | ecosystem: Environmental > Aquatic >... | reverse complement strand
TTCGATCAGCGCCAGCAGGATTGGCTGCGACGTATCCGCCGGCAAGCGATGCTCGAAGGAGACCATACCTACCTCCTGGGCCTGACGAGCCTTGTTGCGCACATAGATCTGGCTGGCGGGATCTTCGCCCACCAGGATGACGGCAAGGCCCGGAGTGATGCCGTGAGCCTCCCCTAGCTCGTTTATCCGCCGGGCGATATCGGCGCGTAGTTTGATAGCGAAACGCTTGCCATCGATGATAGTGGTCATCTTATCCTCATTGCTGGGTGGTTCGCCGCTCGTGATAGGGATGCGGGGGTAGAGGTGCAGGTGACAGAGGCTTCTGACAGGGTGGCTCGCCACGCCGTCTAGTATCCGCTATTAACGGAATACCACGGTTTTTTTGCCGTTCAGAAAAACCCGGTGTTCGATATGAAACTTGACAGCCCGGGCCAGGGCCAGATTTTCCGAGTCGCGGCCGGCCGCCGCCAGATGTTCGGGGCGGTAGGTGTGATCCACCCGTTCTATCACCTGTTCGATGATAGGACCCTCGTCCAGATCCACAGTGACGTAATGAGCGGTAGCACCGATCAGCTTGACGCCGCGGTCAAAGGCTTGGTGATACGGCTTGGCGCCCTTGAAACCAGGCAGAAAAGAATGATGGATGTTGATGGCGCGTCCTTGTAGCCGTTCGCACAACCTGGGGGATAGCACCTGCATGTACCGGGCCAGCACTACCAGATCGGTATCGGTTTCTTGAATGATTTCCCAGAGGCGTTCCTCCTGGGCGACCTTGGTCGTTGGGGTGACCGGCAGGTATATGAAAGGAATGGCGTGCCAACTGGCCAACTGTTCCAAATCCGGATGATTGGCCACCACGACCGGGATGTCCATTTTAAGTTCGCCCGTGCGGTAGCGGTACAGGAGATCGTTCAGACAGTGGTCGACCTTGGAAACCAGGATAAGCACGCGGGGACGCGCCAGGGTGTCGTGGATGGCCCACTCCATCTGAAAGCGAGCGGCGATGGTGTTGAATTCCAGCTTCATCTGCGCCAGCGGCGGCGTCTTGTTGGGATCGGTGTAATACACGGTGCGCACAAAGAAACGGCCGCTGATAATATCGTCGAACTGCGCCATTTCCATGATGTAACAGCCCCGGTCGGCCAGGAATCCGGAGATGGCGGCCACCTGTCCAGGCGCGCCTGGACAGGTGGCGGTGAAAATATAGTGATTCTTGCCTTCGGTCGTGATTGTCATCGGTAACTTCTATCGTGCCATCACGGCTTGAACGGCCATGCCATGGGAATGATCAGCACCGTGATGATGCCTACCACGAGATTCAAGGGCACTCCGATACGTAGATAATCGCCGAAGCGGTAACCACCCGGTCCGTAGACCATCAGGTTGGTCTGATAACCGATAGGCGTGGCGAAGCTGGCCGAGGCGCCCATCATCACCGCGATAATGCAGCATAGCACCACCCCAATGGATAGCCAGGCAGAAACGCCCATCAATGCCCCCTAGTTGTTCTTTGCGGGTAAGGGATCATGCGGATGATTCACCGATAGCCCCATACACCCAGGCAGAGCAGGAGACCGAAGCCCAATTGGAAGCGTGCGGTGGCCGCCAGCAATTGATTGAATACCGGCCCAGGAGGTTCTTGCCGGAAGCATCTTACCAGCCCGAACGCCCAAGGTAGGGTCACCCCCGGCAGAAGCCAGCCAAAACCGCCCAGCCCAAGTGGATGTAAGAAGGGCAGCAGCGCGAAGGGGGTCAGCATCAGCAAGGCATATTCTGTTTGGGTGGCACGGCGTCCCAGGCGCACCGCCAGGGTGTTTTTGCCAACTTGTTTATCATTGTCCAGATCCCGGTAATTGTTGACCACCAGCACGGCTGCCGCTGGCATGCCCAGCAAGGTACCGGCGACCAGCGCGGGCCAGCTTAGAACGCCGGTCTGCAGGTAGTAACTGCCCGCCACGGCAACCAGGCCGAAAAACAGCCACACGAAGAACTCCCCAAAGGCACTGTAGGCGACCGGGCGCGGTCCGCCGGTGTAGGCAAGGCCAGCGGCAATGGATGCCAGGCCCACAGCCAGGACGGGCCAGCCTCCCTCCCAGGTCAGATAACATCCCAACAACGCCGCCATGGTGAAGTTGACGGTAGCCCCGCGGCGCACTTGAGCCGCGGAGAGCCAGCCTTCCGCGGTTGCTCGCGGGGGTCCCAGACGGGTAGCACTGTGATCGGCACCACGCTCGAAATCGGCGGCGTCGTTGTGCAGATTGGTGCCGGCCTGAATAAGCAGGGCGGCAAGCAGGGCGGCTCCCAGCACCGGCCAGGCCAGGGTGCCGCTATGGGCCCAGCCCAGAATGCTGCCCACCAGGACGGGAGCCACGGCAATGCTCAGGGTTTTCGGTCGAATGGCCACTAACCAATACTTCAGCATGCCGACAGATAGCGTTTGGCACGGATCGCGGAGTGAAAACGCCTGGTCGCGCTTGTCCGGCGCCGGTTGCCCCAAACGAGGCGTTGCTCGATAGCCGTAAGATTATTGTTCTTTGTCAACGTGGTGCTACCCTAAGACGCCTTGTAAATCCGGTTGCGGCCGGACCGCTTGGCCTGATAGAGGGCCATGTCGGTGCGATGGATAAAATCCAGGAGTGGCTCATTTGGTTTTCTCGCGGCAATGCCAAGACTGACCGTTATTGTTTGGTCTTCCAGTGGCGCCGTGAATTTGATAGCCGCAATGCGCATGCGCAACCGTTCGGCGAATTCGGCTACGTTATTGGCCGCCTCACCGACGATGAAGATGATGAACTCTTCTCCACCTAGGCGAACGGGTATATCGCTGCTGCGGATGGTAGCGATGACCTCAGCGGCCACACGATGCAGCACGCTATCGCCCTGGTTGTGACCGAACGCGTCGTTGATACGCTTGAAGTAGTCGATATCCAACATAGCGGCGGCGATCAGCGCGTTGGTGTCGCGGTCCTGGATGTCGCAGAGCCGTTGCACCGTGTCTTGCATGTAGATGCGGGTGAACAGGCCAGTCAAGGGATCGCGTATCGAGCGCTCATAAGTCTTCTGCCGCTCGATGTCCAGCGTCCGGTAAACCACCTCGCGTTCTACGGCAACCTGGAGCGGCATGCTCATTTGCTCCATGACCTGCTGAAGCTCCGTCGTGATGTGCGCCGGTTCAGCCAAGTGTATCAGGGCCACGGCCTCGGCACTTCCCTTTTCCGGGGAGAACAGCGGCAGCATGAGTGTGGCCGAACTCTCATCACCGGTTTGCAACACGGTGAATTCACCGACACCTCGCTGGGGGGCGTTGCGCCACTGTTTACGATCCATGCCGAGGGTCTCGGCGACCGGAACGGGTGGCTGCGTTGCCTCCCCCCAGTAACGATTGGTGGGAGCCAAATGCAAGATATGGCCGTCTTCAAGCCGGGCATAAAATTCCAGGGACGTGATCGACAGCGTCCGGCGCGTGATGTCCAGGAGACTGTCGGCGATATCGCGGAAATCCCGGTACAGCGTCATGGTATGAGTGATATCGCGTAAGGTCTGGTTGAGCCGCAAGAGCCGCTGGATGTCGGAACTGTCCTTGGCCATCAGGTAGAGACCGCAGTCCAGCATCTTTAGCTTGGTGACCATAAATTCCACCAGGTGTTCGGGGATGATGGAACCGTGCTGAGGGGCGATGAGCCGTACCGGATGCTGCTCGATCTGGGCCATTGCATGACCAAGGACTTCACGGCTCGGCATGTAATGCTCGTGAAAGGGACGCATTGCCTCAAAGTAGCCTTCATCCTTGGCGAACAGAGAAGATTCGTCCGTCAGTCCCCCGAAGATATCGCTGGAGAACAACACGCCCGCATGGGTATCGAAGGTGCAGATAGCGCCGGGGAAATGGGCGTAGGGCGTGAAAACAAAGTGCAGGCGCCGGTCTGCCAGTTGCAGTTGCCAGTCGTGCTCGTCAACCAACCAAAAAGGCAGCCGTAGATCGTAATGCTTGAGCAGCATCCGGCTTCGCCAGTGAGTGATGAGCACGGCATCCTGGCGGTCGATCATCTCATCGATAAACGGCAGCGCGCCGGCGATATCCGGGTCCGCATGGTGGCAGACGAAATAACGGATATGGGAAAACGGCACCACTTCTTCAATTTTGCGCAGCGTATGGCGAAAGGTCAGCATGGAACCTGGATCGAGGAGAACCGATTGATTGCCTTGCTCGAGCAAATAAACATGGCATTGAAAGACATCATTTTCCTGGTGGTGTCCCACCCACCAGACGCGATCCGCGATTTGAATGGCGTGATCGACATCCGCTTGCTCAATAGCGTGGCGTGGATATAACGTCATGATCAGCGACCTCTCAATCTGCTCATTCGCGAGCGACAGGCGTCAACCAAACGTGCCACCATTCCATCCCCAATCGCTGGCGGCTACCTCCATGAAATGAATGTAAGTTCGATTCGGAGGAATCCCCAGTGACTCCTCCAGCAACGCGCATAGTTTGCGCGCAATCTGGGTATTCACCTTGGCATTGAGTCCGCCGATACTCCTGACTTCGGCATAGGCGGCCCCTCCCGCTTTGCCAGACATGATCATGGCCACCGTGTCGATGGTAGCCATAACGTACTGCTCTGGTTTGCCGATGCTCTCGGTCAGGATTCTCGACAGTGAGGCAAGCAGTTCCTGGCGCTTGTCCTCGGCCAGGGAAACGGAGGTCTGTAGTCTGATCAATGGCATATCGCAACTCTCCTGCTAGGTTATCGCGAGCAACTCAATCCAGCACCTGAACGACGCCTCGCCTGGGCGTCGGTGGCACCGCCACCGTACTATAACCCATCCGCAGGACCAACTGGGGGAATCCAATTTTCCCGATGATAGTACCCAGCGCTGCAAGAGAAAACGCAACTGCTCGGCAGTGCTCCCGGTGCGTGGGAAGGCAGCCTCCGCGATATCCCAGGGGTTATCCTGACTTGAGCTCATAATGTCTTCCCTCGATCGGTGTCGTTATCCGTCAACCATCGGTTTCCTGCAAGGACATAAGCGAAGCGTTACCGCCGCCGGCAGCGGTATTGGTGCTAAGCGTGCGTTCGGTAGCGTATCGGTACAGGTAACGCGGTCCGCCCGCCTTGGGGCCGGTGCCGGACAGGCCCTCGCCGCCGAAGGGTTGTACCCCCACCATGGCGCCGATTATATTACGGTTGACGTAGGCATTGCCGGCTCGCACCCGCTCGGTTACGTAGCGGATGGTGCTGTCAATGCGGCTGTGGATGCCGAAGGTGAGACCGTAACCGGTGCTATTGATAGCGGTGATAACCTGGTCCAATTCATCACGTTTGAAACGGATTACGTGCAGGATGGGGCCGAACACCTCCTGCTCCAGCCTGGCGATGCCGTCGATCTCGAAAACCTGGGGCGGGAAAAAGGTTCCATGCTTGGTGTCCTGCGGCAGTGCGCAGCGATAAATCAGCCGGCCTTCCCGTTCCATGCGCTCGGCATGGCGTTGCAGCGAGTCGCGGGCTGTGGCATCGATGACCGGACCTACATCGGTGGACAACTGTCCCGGATCGCCGATGCTGAGTTCCGCCATGGCGCCGGCCAGCATCTCCAGCAGGCGTTCCGCGATGTCTTCCTGGACAAACAGCACTCGCAGCGCGGAACAGCGTTGTCCCGCGCTCTGAAAGCTGGAGGACAGGATATCCATCACCACCTGCTCGGGCAGCGCGGAAGAATCCACCAGCATGGCGTTCTGGCCGCCGGTTTCGGCGATCAAGGGTACGATGGGACCGCGGCGGGCCGCCAAGGATTGGTTGATGGCCCAGGCGATCTCGGTGGAGCCGGTGAAGGCCACCCCCGCCACCCGTGGATCGCTGACCAGTTGTGCGCCCACCGCATTGCCAGCGCCGGGCAGGAAGTGCAGGACATCCACGGGAACACCGGCGCGGTGCAGCAACTGCACCGCATAGGCACCGAGCAATGGCGTCTGTGCCGCGGGCTTGGCCAGCACCGTATTGCCGGCCGCCAGGGCCGCGCTCACCTGGCCCACGAAGATGGCGAGTGGAAAATTCCAGGGGCTGATACAGGCGAAGACCCCGCGTCCGTGCAGGCGGATTTGATTGCGCTCGCCCGTGGGTCCGGGCAGGATTTGCGGGGCCGCGAAGTCGGCGCGGGCACGGCTGGCGTAATAGCGGCAGAAATCCACCGCCTCGCGCACCTCGGCCACGCCGTCACTGATGGTTTTGCCGGCTTCCTGGGTACAGAGGGCTACGCCGACGGGCAGCTCCGCCTCCAGCAGCTCCGCCGCCCGCTCCAGACAGGCGGCGCGCTCATCCGCCGGGGTGGCATCCCAGTTTGGCGCCGCGCGGCTGGCCAGCATTAGGGCCTCTTCCACGTCGGCGGCCCTGGCCTCGACCACCGTGCCTACGCAGCGGCGGTTGTCGGCGGGAGCAAGGATCAGCCTGCCTTCGCCCCCGCGAGCTACGCCGCCGATGAGGGGGGCGGCGCGCCAATCCTGCCAACTGGCCTCTTCGATACCTTCGGCGAGTGCCTTGAGTTGGGTGAGATCGCTGAGATCCACCCCCTTGGAATTGAGCCGCTCGGCGCCGAAGAGGTGACGCGGCAAGGGGATGCGCGGATGGGGGATCTGGCTTAATTGGGCGACTTTGGCGACCGGGTCGGCGATGATTTCCTCGATGGGGGCGCGTTCGTCCACGCTGCGGTTGACGAACGAGGTGTTGGAGCCATTTTCCAGCAAACGCCGCACCAGATAGGGCAACAGGTCCTCGTGATCGCCTATCGGCGCGTAAATTCGGCAGGACAAGCCAGGGGGCTCGGTACTCACGATTTGATCATAGAGCGCTTCACCCATGCCGTGCAGACGCTGGAACTCGAAATCCCGGTTATTCCCCGCCATTTCCAGAATCGTCGCGACGCTGTAAGCATTGTGGGTGGCGAACTGGGGATAGAACGCATCGCGCGCCGCCAGTAGCTTGCGGGCGCAGGCCAGATAGGAGACGTCGGTGGAGACCTTGCGGGTGAACACCGGATAGCCGTCCAGCCCGCGCTCCTGGGCGCGCTTGATCTCGGCATCCCAGTAGGCGCCCTTGACCAGCCTTACCAGCAGGCGCCGCTGCTGCTGACGGGCCAGGTCGGCCAGCCAGTCGATGATGTAAATGGCGCGTTTCTGATAGGCTGGCACGGCCAGCCCCAGACCCTCCCAACCCTTGAATTCGGGATCAACGAAGAGCGCCCGGAGGAGTTCCAGGGACAGATCGATGCGGTCTGCTTCCTCGGAGTCTAGGTTCAACCCGATGTCATGGACCCTGGCAAGGCGAGCCAGGGCGCGCAAGCGCGGCAGCAATTCCGCCAGCACCCGCTTGCCCTGGGCCAGTTCGTAGCGGGGATGCAGGGCCGATAGCTTGACCGAAATGCCGGGACCATGGATGGGTCCGCGTCCCTGCGCCACTTGACCGATGGCGGTAATGGCCTCCTCGTAAGCGCGATAATGGCGTTCGGCGGCCTGACGGGTGCGGGCCGCTTCACCCAGTATGTCGAAAGAATGGCGATAGCCCTGTTTTTCCTGGCTGTGGGCCCGCCCCAGAGCGGTTTTCACGGTGCGCGCCATTACAAACTGGCGGCCGAGGATGCCCATGGCCTGGGTCAGCGCGCGGCGGATGAACGGTTCACCGCTGCGTTGGATAAGGCGCTTGAAGGTGCCTTTATCATCCTGGAGCTTGACCACCCGCCCGGTCAGCAGCAGTCCCCAGGTAGAGGCATTAACGAAGAGGGACTCGCTGTGGCCGAGGTGTTTTTCCCAGTCGGCGGAGGCTATCTTGTCACGGATCAATTTGTCGACGGTCCCGGTATCGGGGATGCGCAGTAGCGCTTCGGCCAGGCATAGCAGCACCACGCCTTCCTGGCTGGACAACTCGTACTCATGCATGAAAGCGTCGATGCCGCCACTGTTGATCCGCTGGCGGCGCAGCTCCGTGATCAGGGTGCGCGCCCGTGCGGCGATTCGCTCGCGGACCGGCGTGGGCAGCATGGCTGCCTCGATCAGCGTGGCGACGTGCTGGCTTTCATCGGCACGATAGGCGGCAACAATGTAGGGGTATAAGGTATGCGAAGCGATGCTGGGCGCGAAGAATTTCATTGGGCGGTGTCCTCCATGGGGAGTGTGAGGAGGCTGGAACAGGGCGGCGTGCGGGACTGAATTCTTGAAGAATTATTCACGCAACTTTAGCATAATCTAGTTGCCGTGGTTGCCCAACGCGGCGTCAGAGCAAGTGGTAGTGAACCGTGCATCAACTTTACATCTGGGAAAACCGGGTATTCTATCTTGGCCTGTTGCCGGATATTTCAGAACACCGCCTGGGGGCTGCGGCGCTGTGTGTAAGTATCGACCGCTCCTTCAGGGTTTTGGAAAGTGAAAGCAGTTCCTGGCGCGAGTGCAGGAGCGTATTGATCCCGCCGGGGTGCATGCATGAGATCGATATTGGCGGGGCGCTGCTGGCAATTTTATTCTTAGAGCCGGAGAGTGACCATTACGCTCTGCTACGGGAAGCCATGGCGGGCGGCGATTGGCAATGCCTGTATGGGTTAGCCAATGAGCGCGAGGTGATCGCCATGTTCCTTGATCTTTATCGGCAGCGCCAGGACGCCCAAACTATCTATCGCTTGCTGGATAGGATCATCGATCCCCGGCAAGTCGCTCCGGCCGTCAACTGCTGCCTCGATGCGCGTATCAATCGGGTTATTCAGCTTATCAAAAATGATCCTTCGCAAAGCTATTCGGTGGAGGCGTTGGCCGATAACGTCAGCTTGTCGCCCACCCGGCTCGTGCATTTATTCAAGGAGCAAACGGGCGTGCCGATACGCCGCTTTCGGCAATGGAACCGTATGAAGTCGGTCGTGGAATTCGTCGCGGCGGGGCAGACACTCACTGCTGCGGCCTTGAACGCCGGGTTTTCCGATTCGGCGCACTTGAGCCGCGCCTTTAGAAATATGTTCGGGATCAAACCCTCATTTTTATTCAGCCGTTCCACTAACCTCAATATTGTCTTCGGCTGACGCCGAGACACTCTGCTTTTTCCATGCACTCCGACCGGACTCGTTGCCATGCATAGCCACACCGTACTACCCGCCGAATGGGCGCCGCAATCCGCTATCCTGCTCACTTGGCCACACCCCCATGGCGATTGGCGGCCGTGGCTGGCACAGGTGGATCAAAATTTCGTGGCGCTTGCTACCGCGATCAGCTACTACGAAAGCTTGCTGATCAGTTGTTACGATGCGGACCATCGTGGCCATGTGCATGACCTGCTGGCCGCGGCTCCGGCGCGAATGGAGCGAGTCCGGCTGTACGTGGTTCCCTCGAACGATAGCTGGGCCCGGGATCATGGCCCTATCACGGTATATCGGGATGGTCGGCCGGTATTGCTGGATTTTCAGTTCAACGGCTGGGGATCGAAATTTCCCTATGACCTGGATAACCGGGTCACCGAGCGCTTGCATGCCGCGGGAGCTTTTGGAGATACGCCACTGGCCACCGTGGATTTGATCCTGGAGGGTGGCAGCATTGAATCCGATGGCCGGGGCACCTTGCTTACCACCCGGCAATGCCTGCTGTCGGCTAACCGCAACGCGCTGAGCCAAGCGGCATTGGAACAACGGTTGGCAGAGTTGCTCGGTATCCAGCGCGTGCTGTGGTTGCAGCACGGTCACTTGGCCGGTGATGACACGGACGGCCACATCGATACCCTGGCCCGTTTCTGCGATCCTGACACCATCGCCTATCAAGCCTGTGCGGACGAAAGCGATGAACATTTCGCGCCCCTGCGAGCGATGGCGGTGGAATTAAGCACCTTCCGCACGCACGCCGGCCAACCCTACCGGCTCGTGCCCTTGCCACTACCCAGCGCTATAATCAGCCCTGGGGATGGCCATCGCCTGCCCGCGGGCTACGCCAATTTCCTCATCCTGAATGGCGCCGTGTTGATGTCGGTTTACGACGACCCGGCCGATGTCATCGCTCTGCGGCGGCTGCGAAGCTGCTTTCCGGGGCGCGAGGTGATTGGTGTTCCCGGCCGTACCCTGATTCAACAGCATGGCAGCCTGCACTGTGTAGCCATGCAACTACCGGAGCGTGTGGTAGCCATGAGTGCGTCTAACCAGGATTCTCCGCCATGAGCGTCCGCAATCTGCATTATCTATTCAAGCCCAGTTCCATCGCGCTCGTTGGCAGCGGCCAGGCCAGTGAAATTCTAATCGCCCGTAACTTGCTGAACGCGGGTTTCAAGGATCCGGTGATGCCGGTCGATGCGACCCGTCATGCCCTCGAAGGGGCGCTGACCTATCCCAATGTCGCCAGCCTGCCGTTGACCCCGGATCTGGCGGTGATCACCTCGCCCCTGCGGGAGGTGCCGGCACTGCTCGAGCAGCTGGGCGCGCGCGGTACCCGTGCTGCCATCATCATCGGCGAAGGCCGGCAACTGGCGGAGCATGTCGAGGACCAGAGCCTCCAGCAGGCAATTCTAAACGCAGCCAAGCCATATCTGCTGCGCGTGCTGGGTCCCGGCAGCCTGGGAGTGAGCGTGCCGGCGGCATGCTTGAACGCCAGCCTGGGGCAATACCTGCCGCTGGCGGGCTATGTCGCTTGTGTCACCCAGTCCAGCGCTATCGCCCAGACGGCGCTGGACTGGGGCGTCCAGCATGGGTTCGGGTTCAGCCATCTGATCAGCGTGGGGGATGCCATCGATGTGGACTTTGCCGACCTCCTGGATTACCTGGCGGTCGATTCCCGGACGCGCGCCATCCTGCTGTACCTGGAACAAATCCACAATCCCCGCAAATTTATGTCGGCAGCGCGCCGCGCGGCCCGCAGTAAGCCGGTGATCGCCCTCAAGCCGCGCCGGGGTACGCTGGACGGTGCCGATGATGCGGTCTATGCGGCGGCCTTCCGGCGCGCGGGCATCCTCAGGGTCAATGACCGCCACGAACTCTTCAATCTGGTGGAGACGCTGACCACCGGAAAAACCGTCGGCAACGATCGCCTGGCGATTCTGAGCAATAGCCACAGCCTGGGCCTGCTGGCCACCGATACGCTCTATGAGAGTGGTGGCCGGCTGGCACAGTTTGCTGAGGAAACGCAAACAGGTCTGGAGGCACTGGTAGGTCCTGCGGGTTCCCCATTCAACCCGGTGGACCTGGGCGATCAGGCGGGCGCTGACCTGTATGGCAAAGCACTGGACCTGCTGCTCAAGGATCGCGGCGTGGACGGCGTGTTGGTGATCAGGGCGCCGAGTGCGCTGAACGACGGGCTGCCGGTTGCCGAGGAGATTGTCAAGCGACTGCCTCATACCCGCCGCTGTCTACTGGCCAGCTTCAGCGGCATCATTGCCGGTCAGAGGGCTCGGCGGCGCACCATGGAGCAGGGCGTGCCCACCTATGAAACCGCCAATGGCGCCGTGCGCGCCTTCATGCGTTTGGTACAGCATAAGCACAATCAGGAAATGCTCATGGAAACCCCGCCGTCGGTGCCGAAGGCGTTCACGCCCGACGTTGGCGCGGCGCGACGGCTCATCGCGAGCGCCCTGGAGCGGGGACACACCCAGTTGGACGACGCCGAGGTCATGGAACTGCTGACGGCCTATGGGATTCCGGTGGTGCCTTTTCACCGCGCCAGCGGATCCGCCGAGGCGGCGGCGATTGCCAGCCAGTTGGGCCAGGCAGTGGCCTTGAAAATCATGTCGCCTGATATACCGCATAAGTCCCAGGTCGGTGGCGTGATGCGTTATCTGGAATCGCCCGCGGTGGTGCGCGAGGCCGCCGATGCGATGCTGGCGCGGGTGCGGCAGTTAGCCCCCAAGGCGCGCATTGAAGGCTTTCTGATCCAGCCCATTGAATACCGCGGTGGGGCTTATGAAATCACCCTGGGAGTACGGCCTGGCGGCCCGTTTGGCCCGGTTATCTACTTCGGCCAGGGCGGCACCGAAGCCGAGGTGATCGGCGACATCGCCTTTGGCCTGCCGCCCCTCAATATGAACCTGGCCCGCGAGATAATGTCGCAGACCCGCATCTATCCAGTAATGCGCTATAGTCTGTTGCGCAAGGTCGATCTGGATGCCTTGGCGCTGACCTTGATCAAGATCTCTCAAATGGTGATCGAACTGGGCGAAATCATGACCCTGGATATCAACCCGCTGCGAGCCAGTGCCAACGGGGTGCTGGCGCTGGATGCGCGGGCGCGGATAGCCCCGTTCGCCGGCAAGTCGTCGCAGCGCCTGGCGATTCGCCCCTATCCCAAGGAGCTGGAGGCCAGCTTCAGCCTGCCTGATGGCCGCACCCTCTACCTGCGGCCCATCCTGCCCGAGGATGAGCCTGCCGTGCAGGCGCAAGTGCGACGCACCTCGCCCAGGGATCTGTGGATGCGCTTTTTTCAGCCGATTCGCGAACTGCCGCATGCAATGGCGGCCCGTATGACCCAGATCGATTATAATTGTGAAATGGCTCTCGTCGTGACCGGACCCGGCGTGCCCGGCAAGGCCGAAATCTATGGCGTGGCTCACCTCATCGCCGACCCCGATGAGGACAAGGCGGAGTACTCTCTCCTCGTGGACCGCGCTCTGATGGATTTCGAAGTGGGTTCGTTGCTGATGCACCGTATCATCAGCTATGCCCGTGAACGCGGCATCCGTGAGATTTACGGTCATGTACTCCAGGAAAACGAAGCTATGCTGCGCCTCATCCGAGGTCTGGGATTTACCGTCAAGACCCAACCTGATGATCCAGGTCTTTTGTATGTCACCTTGGTACTGTAAAACTGGGGTTGGCGGATACCTTGTGCCTCGCTTACCATGGACAGCGCGATATTCCCCGACCCCACACCGCCTTAATAGACTGCTATAAGGATTAGGCATGAACGAAAAACGCTTGCTTGTCGTTGATGATGAACCCGAGTTTGGAGAATTTGTACGCAAGGTCGCCGTCGATCTGGGCTATGAAGTTCAAGTGACCACGAATGGGCGGGCATTCCAGAAGGCCTACGAAAACTTGCAACCGACCACGATCGTCCTCGATATGGTGATGCCGGAGATGGATGGCAATGAAATCGTACTGTGGTTGATGCAGCAGCAATATGCCTCAAACCTGATCATCATCACTGGCTACAGTCCGGATTATGCGGCTGACGCAAAGCAGCTTGCGGAGTTCAAGGGCTTGCGCTCGGTGACCACCTTGACCAAGCCGATCCGCTTGGCCAAGCTACGCGCGGTTCTGATGGGCGAGAATGTTTGATGGCGCGCTGGCGTAGCTCGCCAAGCTACCCGTGGTTAGCGCCGTTGTTCCTGCTGTTAAGCTGCTTGACCGGCCCGGCCCAGGGTGTGCAGCCGGGCGGGCAGGAGGTGGGGAATTCTGCCAGCGATGCGGAGAATATCTTCATCGAAGTGGACGCTTTTGGCCAGGATCTGGAACTGCTGCGCCAAGTGATGGGAAGGCCGGGGCTTGGCCCGCTGGATATCGACATCCACAGCAGCGCCCCGCATGACATCTATTTTCAAGCGTTGGCTACTTTGCAAAGGATTAACCAGTTGTCGTTCGAAATCTCGCGCGTGCGCGAGGCGCCTCCGTCCCTGCCCTTAACGGACATTGGTCTCGCCGACGTACTGACTGCCGTAAGGGGATCTCATCAGATCCTCAAGCGGGTAATGGCGGATTTGCAAATTGCCCCGAGCATGACATTGCCGGTAGGGGATGCTGCCAGAACGCTGGGCGACGTATTCATGGCGATTTTGGCTATCAACCGCCAGTTGGATTTGCTCTTGGAATGTCATTTCGATGCCAGCGACATTTACAGGGAAATCACTCTGGCGGTCGGTTATGCGTCCCGCTTGCTGGCCTATTACCCCGAAGCGACCCGCCTGCCCGAGTCGCCGCCCTTCGAACCCGCTAAGCAACCCCATGATGTCTATCTCAGACTGATCGAGTGTCTGGACATTATCGCGCGCGTATTCAATGCGTTAGGTCTTGAGGTTAGCCATATCCAAGCCCAGCAGAGCGGTCAGGACGTTAGCAGGCCGGGCGACGTTTTCCTGGTTGCCTGCCTGGTCGTTTCCCAACTGGACTTTCTCCACAAGCAGTTGGGAATTGCCAGGATGCCGCTAGAAGTCTTCTATCCGGGCCGTAAATTTCCTTCCCATAGCTATCAGCGGGCTGGGCTGCTCGAGGCGCAATTGGCACATCTGGAGCATTTAGTTGCGAACAAGGCGACGCCTGTGCAGTGAAGCAAATACCCGCTAGCGGTAAACCCGTATCCAGGAAGCGCACGCTGGCTCGCCAGTTGCTTGCCTCTCACCTCGCCGTGGCATTCATCGGGCTTGGGATGTTGTGCATCGCCCTGGCCTCAACCTATGGCCTGCGGTCTAGAGTTATGCTGCTGGCCAACGAGGGCGGTCCGATGGCCCAATCCTCGTTGCAGGTATTGGCTGGGGTCTGGCGTTCCATTGCCGAACTCGGTGGGTGGGTTAATCTGGGTGATGAACGCTTTTTGCGGAATTGGCAGGCTGCCTGGAGCGAGCAGGTCGAACCATCCATCGCCTGGTTGGTAGGTCGTCAGGCGATGCTTCAGGATCCTGGTGACAGCGCGCGTCTGAAAACCTTGGCGGCACTGCTGGCGGATCTCAAGGAATCCCAATGGTGGGTACAGGATGTCGCCCATACCCCCGGCAATGAGCCGGCCAGGATCGCTTATTTGTTTGAGATCGAGCCTATCGCGGAGACGCTGGATGCGCTGATTGCGGCGCTGATCCATGAGGAGAGCGGGCAGGCAGGAGGGGAAGATCGGAAAGCCCTGCTGGTCCAACTGTCGGAATTCCAGCGCGTTTTTTCGGGTTCCCGGTTACTGCTCAGGGAAATCATCAGCGAAGCCGGCCTGGACTACGAGAAACGCTTTCAGGATCAGGTGAATCTGACCAAGGCCGCGGCCGCCGATATTACCATGAACGACCGGTTACTGACGGATGAACAATGGCGTCTGCTGGATCTGTTGCAACGTGAATTGCAGGCGTTTGACCGCTTCGCACAGGAGGTCATCAGGCTGCGCCGGTCCGCCAACTGGAAAGTCGCGCGGCACCGGCTGACGACGGAGACCGTACCGCTGGCTACCCAGGTGACCGGCCTGACCACCGCCTTGATGGCTCACTCCACGGCGCTCATGGAACAGGAAGTACGGGAGGCCAAGATTGCCAGCGCGCTCACTGTCTGGATCATGGTGGTGCTCATCATCACCATGTTGATAGTCGCCTACGTCATGTCGCGGGCACGCGCCCAGACGCTGGCGCGGCCTATCGCGGCGCTATCCGAGGCAACCCAGCAACTGGCGGCCGGGCACCTGGCCGAGATTATTCCCGTTACCCGTGACGATGAACTCGGTGATCTTACCCGTGCCTTCAATACCATGCGAACCTCGCTCTACCAGGCACAGGAGGGGCTGCGCGACGCCAATGCGTCCCTCGAACAACAGGTGGCAAGGCGCACCGTTAAGCTGCTGGAAACGAATGAATCGCTGCGGCACGAAATTACCGAGCGCAAGCGGGTAGAGGCGGCGTTGCGGGAGCGCGAAGCGCGGGTGCGGGCCATCGCCAATGCCGTTCCAGATGTGCTGATCATGCTGGACGAAGACGGGCGGTATGTTGACATTATCACGTCGCAGCGCCATCTGCTCTATGCCGACCCAAACTTTCTCAAGGGCAAGCTGGTAAGCGAGGTCCTGCCGGCCGATCTTGCCACTCGCTTTCTCGACCTGGTCAGGCAAACTCTGGTAACCCGACAAACCCAGGTCGTGGAGTACGAGCTTTACATAGGGAAGGTTGGCAAGCGCTGGTTTGAGGCGCGTGCAGCGCCCATCGACTCGCTTGGCGCGGCCAAGCCTGCCGTTATTATTGTCGCCCGCGACATTACCCAGCGCAAGGTGGATGAGGAACAGTTGCGCCAGGCTCAGAAGATGGAGGCCGTGGGGCAACTGACCGGTGGGGTTGCCCATGACTTTAACAATCTGCTTGCCATTACCCTGGGGAACCTGGAACTCCTGGACGAACAGCTTGCCGGGCAACCGCAGTTGCGGGACTTGGTGCAGCGGGCGCTGGATGCCGCCGAGCGGGGCGCGACCCTGACTCAGCGGTTGCTGGCCTTCTCGCGGCGACAGCCGCTGCAGCCTGAGCCGACCAACCTGAATAAACTGGTGGCGGGCATGATCGACTTGCTGCGACGTACTCTTGGCGAGACGATCCAGATCGAAACGCAACTGGCCACCGACCTGGGACAGACGATCGTTGACCCGACGCAGTTGGAGAGCGCCCTGCTTAATCTGGCGCTCAATGCCCGCGATGCCATGCCGAAAGGGGGAAAACTGGTGATAGAGACCGCCAACACCCAATTCGACGATGCCTACATGGCCGCCCATCATTACGTGCGGCCTGGTCATTACATCATGCTGGCAGTCAGCGATACCGGCGCCGGCATGACGCCCGAGGTGCTCGCACGCGCCTTTGAGCCCTTTTTCACCACCAAGCAGGTAGGCAAGGGCAGCGGGCTTGGCCTCAGTATGGTTTACGGCCTGGTCAAGCAATCGGGTGGTCATATCAACATTTACAGCGAGGTCGGGCGGGGTACCACGGTGCGAGCCTATCTGCCGCAGGCGGAGTCCACGGCCGTGCTGACCAAGGTAAACACGCCCGAATCCCCGCTACACTATGGCAAGGCGGAGATGATTCTGGTCGTGGAAGACGACGCCAACGTCCGCCAACTCGCCGTCAGCATATTGACAAGCCTGGGCTACAGCACCGTGGAGGCGGACAACGCCAAGGCAGCCCTGCAACTGCTGGATAAGAAACCGCAGATTGCGCTGCTGTTTTCCGATATCGTGCTGCCGGGCAATATGGATGGTATCGATTTGGCGCGGGAGGCCCGGCGCCGCTGGCCAGACCTCAAGATACTGCTGACATCGGGGTATACCGAGCACGCCCTGGTTCAGGATGATTCGCTGATGACGGGGGTGGCTCTAATCGCCAAGCCGTATCGGAAGGCCAGCCTGGCAAGTAAGCTTAGCGCTATTCTCGGCAGTGCGCCGGTCGTCTCTAAAGGGGAATCGCCATCATGTTGAATCGTTCGTTAACCGTCGGTCTCGTGCAACAGGTCTGTGGCACTGACCGGGAGACCAATCTTGCCGTTTCCGTGCAAGGTGTTCGCGAGGCTGCCGCGCAAGGTGCCAGTCTGGTCTTGCTCCAGGAACTTCATGCCGGCACCTATTTCTGCCAGCTTGAGGATCCGGCTTGCTTCGACTTGGCCGAGACCATTCCCGGTCCCAGCACGGCGCAACTGGGTCAGGTGGCCCGGGAACTGAGCATCGTCCTGGTCGCGTCCCTGTTCGAGCGCCGCGCCCCCGGTCTTTACCACAATACCGTCGTGGTACTGGAACGCGATGGCGCTATCGCCGGTGCCTACCGCAAGATGCATATTCCCGACGATCCCGGTTATTACGAAAAATTCTACTTTACCCCCGGCGATCTGGGTTTCACCCCGATTGATACGTCGGTAGGCAGACTGGGAGTGTTGGTGTGCTGGGATCAATGGTATCCCGAAGCCGCGCGCCTGATGGCCCTGGCGGGTGCCGAGCTGCTGCTCTATCCCACGGCTGTCGGGTGGGATAGCAATGATGACGAGGACGAGAGGATGCGTCAGTGGGATGCCTGGATCACCATGCAGCGCGCCCACGCTATCGCTAACGGTATTCCGATAGTGGCCTGCAACCGGGTCGGTTTGGAACCCGATCCTTCCGAGCGGAGCGCCGGTATCCTGTTCTGGGGCAGCAGTTTCATCGCCGGCCCGCAGGGTGAAATCCTGGCCAGGGCACCGGCGGATCAACCGGAAGTCTTGGTGACGGAACTGGACCTGGGGCGCTCGGAACAGGTGCGCCGACGCTGGCCCTTTCTGCGCGACCGGCGCATCGATGCGTATGCTGGTCTGCTCAAGCGCTATCTGGATTGACGACGATTGCGCGAACGGTGAATTGCAGATCCACGAGCGTGTGCTATATTAGTATTTTATAATATTTTGCCGAAAAGGTGTCGCCATGCAAAAGAATGTCGGTCAGATCGATAAAATCATTCGCATCGCCGTTGGCCTGTTGCTCATCGTCCTGGCGCTGATGGGCACGATAGGGTGGTGGGGTTGGATCGGGATCGTGCCTATAGCCACCGGCCTCATGGGCAGTTGCCCGGCCTACAGTCTGCTGGGTTTCAGCACCTGTCCCCTGGAAAATAAACCGCGAAGTTAAATGCTACAAAGCATTAATCTTAGGAGTTACGCGGTTGCGGTATCCGGTTGAGCCAACCCTCCTCAATCCCCCCTTCGCAAGGGGGGAAGCGGCGAAGCTCCCTCCCTACGAAGGAGGGGGGTTGTGGGAGCTTATAGGGTCAACTACGCAGCTTCTAACCAATCAATGATTGGCGCTCCATTGCTTCCGAAGGCTTGTGCAATGAAAACGGTTACGGTTTCCGACAAAGGCCAGGTCGTGATCCCGGCGGAAATTCGTCGCCGGCTCGGTATTACTCCCGGTTGCCAGCTCGAGTTCAGCCTGGAGGGAAATACCATTCGGGTGGAAGTACGGGCGATTCGCGAATCGCCCGTACAACGCCGTATTCAGCCAACCCGTTCCGAAGACGGCTACGGCCTGTTGGTCTGCCAGCAACCGGGAAAAATGAATCGCAGTTCCGTAGGTTGGGCAAAAACGTAGCGTTGCCCAATGTTCACACTGGTTTCTTCCTTGTACGTAGAGTCATCCGATGGCGTTGCACATCAATGAGCCGGAACACCGGTTATTCCTCGATGCGATTGCACTTGACCCAAAGCGCCTTATCTCAGCCGCGTCGGTTCTGGAAGCGGGCATTATTGTCGAGAGTCGCTTTGGTCCGGATGCGGGTGATGACCTCGATTAATTGCTCGGGCAACTCGGCC
>Ga0209048_10002314_pt1 | contig 19013 bp, 14 predicted proteins | sample FrelakmetCRP12CR_FD_187146 | JGI IMG/M metagenome (GOLD analysis project Ga0209048, IMG submission 187146) | Freshwater lake sediment microbial communities from the University of Notre Dame, USA, for methane emissions studies - CRP12 CR (SPAdes)... | ecosystem: Environmental > Aquatic >... | reverse complement strand
TCCTGCCGCTGCGCTTCTCGCCGCTCAGCCTCTTGCCGTTGAGCCTCTTGCCGTTCGGCCTCCTGCCGCTGTGCTTCCTGTCGCTGTGCTTCCTGCCGCTCAGCCTCTTGCCGTTGCGCGTCTTGCTGCTCAGCCTCCTGTCGAAGTGCCTCCTGTCGTTGAGCTTCCTGTCGCTGCGCCCGCTGCCGCTCAGCCTCCTGCCGCTGAAGCTCGAGTTCGCGTTCAAGGCGGGCGGCAGCCCGCTCGGCGAGCTCCCGAGCCGCCACTTCGAGTCGCTCACGTTCCCGTGCCGCCGCCTCCCCCGCCGCACCGGCCGAAGAATCGTCGCCACGCAGATTCGGTGTCGTGTCGGCGTTCGGCTGCCACGCAGTCGCAGGTGCACCGGGCATGGGCTCCGGCACAAGAAATGTCTGCTGCTTCGGCGTGGTCAACGCGATCACCGCCGGTTCAGGTGGCGGTGTCGGCGCCTCGCGGCGGCGCCCTGGCTTAGCGATCGGCGGAGCATCCGCCCCCCGCGTTGGACGCGGAGTCTTTGCTCCAGGTGGCGGTCTCAGTGCCTGGACGGGCGGTCCCGACTCGACAATCGCTGCAGCAGCCGCGCTCATCGCTGGACGCGCGGTCCCCTGGACCGGCGCGGTTGTTGAAGGAACAGGAGCCGCGCGCTCACGTAGGGCCGGCGGCGATGGCGGAGCGGCCTCGGTCGTCTGTTGGGGATCAGCCCCCGCGACGTAGCCTTGTGCGGACATCGAAGTGACGGTATCGAGCGGCGCTGCGGTTCGTGACGTGCGAATCGGATCCGCGCCAGCATCGACTGGCGGCGCCGCTGGCGCCGCAGAAGATGAGGCGGCACTCCCCCCCGTGTCAAGGAAGACCGTGATTGTGGGCGCCGTGCCAAGCACATCCCCCTGAGATCCGTCGCCACCTCGACGTCCGATTGACTCAGGCTTCAGTTGCAAGGTTAGGACTGCGGCGTGAAGGAGCAGCGATATCAGCAGCGCCGCGCGAATGCCAAAGCGATGGCGCGTGCGACGACGGCGCGTGCGCCGCTTCGACTTCAAGCGGACGGGTTCGGGGTGAACGACTCGCGGCGGCAATCTCGCCTTCCGTGACGCTTCGCCTGCATAGCAGGCTGGTTTTGGGATTTCCGGACCGTCCTAGATCAGCAAGGGCGGCACAAAGGATGTTGAGCCCTGCCAGTTCCCGACCCGTCAAGTTGCAGGGCACGACCGTTTATCACATTGCCAAATCAGCGTTTCCGTTCGGTCACGGAGCCACTACGCTACTTTACCGGTCATCGCGGCAGCAGAGCGGGAACGCATATCGGCGCACCAGGACGCAGAGGACGGATCGGCCCGCTTCCGACCAACGGGTACGATGGCCGCGCCAGCAATGCGACCGCGGCGGGCTGTCCGTGCGGGCCCATGGTCGCTGAAAGGGCGGCGGGCGCGATAGCCGTCCGAGGGGCCGAGTTCGGCGGCAAAGATGCGCCATCGCACTCCCTTGGTGGGCGGCCAGGACGTCCGCAGCAGAACTACTTCAAGCTTCGGCATGCGTCCACACACTGCCGGCCGAAAAACTTGCAGAATCCGCTCCTTCGTCAGCCACACTCGACCGTCGCGATCGCCTTATTCATCAAGGCGTCGTCGCGAGCCGGGGGCGAATGCGACACTCGAAAGTGCGCGCCTGCGGCTATTTTTCGAGCAGATCGTCGCCGAAGATCGGACGTCGATGAAACCCGCGCCTGGCGCGCTTTGGCGACGGTCCGCCTTCGTGAATTCCGGACGACCGCAGAGGATGGGTAAGGCCAATTCGACCCGTGAACGTTCGGACATTCGGCCCGCGTTTCGTGCCAGCCGGCGTCACAAATCTTCGATTGCCCGCTCCTTAGATTTCGTCAACGCGCACGCAACGTCGGGCTGCGTCTGCTTTTCCTTGAGGCTGGTCATTTCCGACGTGATCTTTCTAGGGCGTGAATGCCGGGTTATGGCCAACCACGGAAATTCGCTGTTCTCCACAGCAGTCATTGATGTGTCCGCGTGCCCGATGGCGTGAACGTGTGGCCGATCTTGGAATACGAGTGCGCAGGTTTCTTGAATTGGGGCTCGTCTTCGTTGCATTTAACGAGTGTCATAACGCCTGCACCGTTCCCTACGGGCGCAAATCGAGCCGTTGCCGTCGGTCGGGCCTGACCGAAGCAGACGCCTGCGGAGGTTCGCTACCGGCGAGAGCAGCCATGGTGACGGCTCAAAGCATTTGGCGCGCGATGCCGTGGGTCATGGCCACAGACAGTATCTTGCTCTCGGAACGCCAAAGCTGACACGTCTTGGTCGCGATCGGTCACGCACCGTAACTTGCGGCGCGACGCCCCGGCACCGCGCCAGCTGCGCACCCATTTGACCTGCCGTTCTCGGTCAGGTGAGACTTGAGGCCGCGGCCGCCAAGCGTTGCCGCACGATACCAGGAGGAAACGATGCCTAACGCGTTGGTGGACCGGATCAATGAGACTCCGGGATGGACGAAGACGATGGGGATCGTGATTCTCACCGCATCACCGGAAGAAGTGACCTGCGTGTGGGAAGTGGGCGAGACGCATCGTCAGCATTACGGGATCGTCCATGGGGGCGTGCATTGCGGAGTGATCGAGACCCTGGCCTCCATCGGCGCGGCCCTTGTCGCCTTGCCGCGCGCGCAGCGCGTGGTCGGACTGGAGAACAGCACGTCGTTCATACGCGCCGTGCGCTCCGGCACGCTCCGCGCCACGGCGCGACCCGTTACCCGGGGCCGCACGAGCCAGATGTGGGAGGGGTGGATTCGCAACGACAAGGAGGAACTCGTGGCGCAAGGCCATGTGCGGCTGCTTTGCATAGACGAGAGCAAGTCGCTAGCGTAAGCGATGATTGCCACCGTTGGAGCCCGCTGCGTCACCAGACGACACTGTTTCGCTTCACGTCTTTCACGACGTCAGACGGCGGATTAGGGATCGACTTGCGGCGGTTGAAAGGCCAAATCGGTCCGGGCAATGCGAGACCTCGGCGAGCGGTCAAGGCAGCCGCCTCGGACGGAATTATTGCGGAGAACCGGTTGCAGCGATGCCGCCCCTTCTTCCTTTCCTGGCGTGCTAAGGCTCAATGCGGCACAGCTCGAACCGTTCAACGGCCGAAGTGGCTCGATCGCCCCAGACGGCCACTGCCGGCAGCCTTGCGCGCGCGAGAACTTCGGGCGCGAAGCAGATCAAGTCCGGCGCCGACCAACTGAGGTACGCTCACCATCACTGGCCGTGCTGGCGCCAGCATCAAGATGTCATTGTGGTGCGCGGAAGAACGTGCAAGGCATAGTCCACTCGCAACCTGCCGCCCGCATGCGCCTGGCGCGCTTGCTTGGAGCGCTCGAGTCCGGCCTAGTGGAGCGCCGTCGCGTGGTCAGGCTGGTGCTGCTGGCCGCGCTCGCAAGCGAACATACCCTGCTGATCGGCCCGCCGGGTACCGCAAAGAGTGAACTCGCCGGGCGCCTGCACCTGGCGTTTCGCGGTGCGCGCTACTTCGAGCGCCTGCTTACGCGCTTCACGGTGCCCGAGGAGCTCTTCGGCCCTCTGTCGATCAGCGCCCTCGAACAGGATCGCTACGAACGGCAGACCGCTGGCTTCCTGCCGGAAGCCTCGATCGCTTTCATCGACGAAGTGTTCAAGGCCAACAGTGCGATCCTGAACGCGCTGCTCACCCTGCTCAACGAGCGCTTGTTCGACAACGGTGCGGGTCGCCAGCGTTGCCCGCTGATCAGCCTCATCGGCGCTGCGAACGAGGTGCCACAGGACGAGGTGGCCGAGGCCTTCTTTGATCGATTCCTGGTCCGGATTCCAGTCGGACCGGTGAGCGATGCCGGCTTCCGCATGCTGCTCGATCTCGGCCAGCCGGAAGCTCTCGCTGGCATTGACGCCCTTGACGAGAGCGAGTGCCAGGTCATCACGGCTGCGGCCCGCTCAGTGCGCCTACCGGACGCCGTCGCCGCGCTGCTCGCCGAGCTGCGCGCACACCTGGCCGAGGAAAAGGCGTACGTATCGGACCGGCGCTGGGTGAAGATCGTCTGGTTGTTCAAGGTGGCGGCTGCAACGGAAAGCCGCGATCACGTGCGACTTTGGGACCTGTGGCTGTTGCCCTGGTGCGCGGCACCGGACGTGGAAGGCCAGGCGCGCATCAGCGACTGGCTGGTCGCGCGCCTCGGTGTGCGTGACGCGCTGTCGCCGCCGCGCCTGACGCGCGTCGTCGAGGCGTTCGAGGCCCAACTTGAGGTCGAGCGCAACGCCAACGACCTCGACTACGACGAGTCCGGACGGCTGCGATTTGCCGCTGCCGATGCCGCGCAGGACCTCGCCGAGAAGATCGGCGACGCCAAAGGTGGCGCGCAAGCGATGCGTATGACCTATACGCGTAGGCGCCGTTACGGCGCGCGGCATATCGGTGCGCGCGTCGTTCAGATCGACGCGCTGATCGCGCGCATCGCGCAGTACGTCGAGGAACTGGCGGCGCAGCGCGCCGAGTTGGCCGACTATGCGAGCGCAAGCCTGTGGCTGGATGAGGAGTTCGCCGTGCGCGCGCAGGGCAATCTCGCGCGCACCGCGGACGTGCTCGAGACGCTGCGCCAGCGCGCACTGCAGGCGCGCGCTGGCTTTGCGTCCCTTCCACGCCTTGCGGAGGATCCTGGCACGGCGCCGGCACCGATCGAGCACGAGGCCATGGCCGACTGATGGGTGCCGAAACGGTAACCCCGCTGCTGTTCGAGCGTGCCGAGGCGCACCTGGCCGTGCTCGACGAGTTGCCGCGCAGTCTCTGGTTGGGCGTGCTCACCAATTCGCAGGGGCGGCTGGTACGGCGTCTGGAAGGTCTGGCACAGCTGCGCACGGCGATTTGCGCTGCAGAACTGCCGCTTGGCAGCGCTTGGCGGTGGCCGCCGGAGCCGCTTGCGGAAGGGCTGCGGCAGACGATCGAAGCGTTGCAGCTGCCGCGCTATTGCGCGCAGCGGTCCGATCTCACGGATACAGTGCTGAGGAGCATGCTGTTTCACACCGACCTGGTCGTCGACTACGTCGACCGCGGCGCCAGCGGACAGGCTGCGATCGCGATGGCATTGCAGGCCTTCGCCGACGACTGGAAAGAGCGCTGCGGCGCGATCGACGAACTGATCGACGTGTTCGGCGATCTGCCCAAGGACACGCGCTGGGATCTGTTGCGCGGCCTGCTCGCCAGCGGCGGCTGGCAGGATGTGGTGCGCATCCGACGGCTCCTTGACCGCTTGCCCGAGCTCGCGCGCATCATCCGCGGGCTCGGACGCGCGCAGGCAGCCGAGGAAATCGACCCGGCGAGCCGTAGCAACGTACCTTTGATGGAACAGGCCAGCGCCGTGCGCGAACGCAAGCGCACTGTGCGGATTCCGGAGCTGCCCGGCGAGACGCGGGGCGTCCGCCGCTCCGACCGCGTCGCCCGGATGCTGCCGGCCGAGGCTATCCTGCTCGGCCATCCCCGCCTGCGGCTGGTGTGGCACGCACGCCGCGCAGAGCGCACGCTGCTTTCCTACGAAGACGACGACCGCCTGCAAGAGGTCGTGCGTGAGCACGCTCCGATTTGGCGGCCCAGCCCACAGCCACGACCGGATCGGCGCTTGGAAATGGGACCGATCATCGTGTGTGTGGATACCTCGGGCTCGATGCAGGGCGGTGCCGAGGCGGTCGCCAAGGCAACCGTGCTGAAGGCAGTGCGCACGGCGCATGCCCAGAAGCGCGCGTGCCATGTGTTCGCATTCAGCGGACCAGACGAAATCGTCGAACTGAAGTTGAGCGTGGATATGCCGGGTATCGGCGCGCTTGCGACGTTTCTCGGACAGACCTTCCGGGGCGGTACCGACATTTGCGGGCCGCTGGCGCGCAGCCTCGACATGCTGGAGGACAACGAACTGAGGCTTGCTGACCTGTTGATTGTTTCTGACGGCGAGTTCGGCGCCACCCGCGACCTGGCCGAACGCCTGGATCGCTGCAAGGCCGAACAGGGTCTGCGCGTCCAAGGGATCTTGATCGGCGATCGCGAGACGGTCGGTCTGCTGGAACTCGCCGACGAGATCTTCTGGGTGCGAGATTGGCGCCGCTACGGCACCTCGGACGCGGATTCGCCCGTGCATTCGAAAAGCCTCACGGCGATGTACTTCCCGGGCGCGCTGCGCACGCCGGAAAACCGCCGGCGCACGGTCTCCGGCGCGCAGGCCTCGGACGCCGTGCGCGCAGGGGCGCATCGCGGCGACGAAACCGTTTCATGAACCGGACGTCCTTCGATGAGCGTCGCCACGGAACTGCTCGCGCTGCTCGAACGCGCCGCCGAGCGCGTCGGCCCGTTGCGCATCCGGACACTGCATCTGCCGCCGGCGCGCGCGGCGGACAGCCTCGCCGGCGAGTTCTGCGCGCTCGAGCTCGAAGGCGGCGCCATCGGCCTGAGTTATGTCCTGCTGGATGGCACGCTGACACGTCTACTCGCTGCGCCGGACCGCGGCGGCCTCGACGGTGCCGACGCGTGGGCGGTCGCGCGTTGGTATGCGCATGGATCCGTCGTCGAGCGCACGCTTGGTTTTGCCGCGATCAACGCGCTGTCGCGCAGCCTTTTCGATCGCGCCGGCTTCGTGCCTGACGCAAGCGCCGATTCGATCGGGCTGCTGCAGCCGCAACCTGACGACCACATCGGCATGATCGGCTTCTTCGGGCGCCTGATCCCGCGCATCGTCGGCACCGGCGCACGCCTGACCATCGCCGAACTCAGGGCAGATCTTTCCGGCGAGCGCGATGGCTATCGCGTAAGTCTCGATCCGGCCGATCTCGCGACCTGCAACAAGGTGCTTTCGACCAGCACGCTGCTGCTGAACGAGACGCTCGATCGCATGCTTGCGGCGTGCTCCGCAGCAAGGAGCTTCGCGATGGTGGGCCCCGGCGCCGGCTGTCTTCCTGATCCGCTGTTCGCCCGCGGCGTCACGATGCTCGGGGGGACGTGGGTCGACGAGCGCGAAGGATTTTGCCGGGCTCTTGCGGCGGGCGAATCCTGGGAGCGCCATGCGCACAAGTTCGCGCTGCGACGGGACCACTATCCCGGGTTTGAGGCCCTGCTCGCACGTCTTGAGGCGACCTGAGGAACGGGGAGGAATTCGGGTTATGCGGCGCTTAAGGCATTTTTGAGATCAAAGCCTTGCAGCGCCTGCCAATCTCCAATGCAGCCCAACCAAGCACAAATGCGTCGCAACCAATCTCGCCATGCCGCAAATCGACCCGCAGCTCAAATCCGCTGAGTTGCATAGCTTCCGGCGCAGGATCAGCGCCACTCCGGCGCAGCTGATCACGGCGGCTGAGGAAGCTGAGAATTGCGCGAGTCAGCGAGCTGCTCGAGCGACGGCCGGCTCGCGGATGCGCCGGGCCTCGATGTAGAAACGTTTCTCGTTGGCCTCACCCATCGAGAAGGTCTTTCGGGGCAAGGGGCCTTCGCGCACGACCATGCGGAGCAGATCGCCCTTGCTCACCGCTGCGAGGTGAATGCCGACACGGCCGCCGTTCATCGCAAGGCGTTCAAGCACGTCATCGCCGTGGACGTAGTCGACGTGCGTGGCGCCACCCCGCTCGATCAAGTGGTCAATGAACGGTTGGAGGGTGCCGACCGCCAGCGTGGACTGCGGGTCGGCAATCTCGATCACGCTGAAACGCGCGCCGGGCCCGATCAGCCCTGCGGCGTGACGGGAGCCCTGTGCGGCCCGCACGCGCTCGCGCATCGCGGCTGCTGAGGGCACTTCAGTGCACGACAGCCGGCTGCCGAACGACTCAGCCAGTGCCTGGCGGATGTCGGCAGACACCCCGAACAGCAAGCGGTGAATCGGCGCGAACTCGAGCGCGGGATCGTGGATGTTCTCGACTTCGACCAGCGCGTAACGGCTTGGATGGTCCATGCCCACCGAGCCCTTGACGCTGTCCCAGATCGCCTTGGCGGCGGCCAGAGAGTGATTGCCATCGCCGACGGCGAAGAGCATCACCGGGGTTTCGGCCGGTACACCGTAACGCGTTGCAAACGCCTGCGGACTCGCCAGGGCACGCAGGGCGTGGGCCGCGCGTTCGCTGTGGGCACCGCCAACGGCATAGCCGGCGACCCGTCCGCCGCCGAGCATCAGGTCCGATTCGTATAGCTTCGTCAGCGTCTCGCGTTCGGCGCCGATGGGTTCGATGACCGTACAAGCTGGGTCGTCGATCAGCACGAGGATGTGTGGCAACTCCAGTTCCGCGCCACGTCGGACCTCGATACGCGGCGCCAGGCGCGCGATCATCGTGCCTTCCGTCGGGCGGATCAGGCTCGTGGACTTGGCGCCAAAATCGTAGTGCTCAAGATCGAGTTCAAGCATCAGGCCGCAGCGGATTCGACGGCCGATGGTTCGCTCGACGTAGATGGCGCCTTTGTGCTCGTAGAGCAGTCCGCTGGCAAGGTAGGTCCGCATGGTGTCCTGGATCTGGCGGATGCGCGCCGGGGCATCCGCCGAATCCACGTACGTCTCGGGGAAGATCAGGTGCAGGCTCGAAGGCGCATCGCCGACTTCACGCGCCACTCTGCGCCAGTACTCCGGCTCGGAGGTGTACTGATCGCATGCGATCACAGCCCATTTTGCTAGGTCAATATCAGGCTGCGGCAGATATATCCGCGGTATCCGAAAACCGGTCTGAACGTCCATTGCTGGCCACCATGTGGTGGAAAGCATCCATGGTACCCATAAGGAGAGCAGAGTCGACGCAGGACAAGTGCTTGCGCCCCCGGAGCGACAGCCCAATCCCGTTGCGAGTTGCGCAAATGACGCCATCACCCAGGCTCTTTCCGTTTCGGGCGCGTGCCGATGATCGAGCGCTCGATCCGTCGACATGTTGGCGGCAGGAGCACGCAGCCGATTGGCCTGGGCCCATCGCCACGACGCGGCGTGGAGGCCGGCAAAATGCTTATCAATGGGTTTGACGCGCAAGTGATTTCTTGACCCCGCCTAGGCTCACCGCTTTTTTGCGGACCCAGGCACGGGTGCAAGCAGACCTCTGAACGCCAGCCGTGCGCACTGGTTCGGTATCGCGCCAGAATCCGCCCTCGTCCGTGATGCCAGCTGGTTTTGCCCTCGGCGAAATCAAGCCGAGAACCGATGACGGTCCCCAAGGTGTCGGAAAATTTTACAAAACCTGGCGGCGCATCTGCAGCGACTTTCCAAGTCATTGATTCCTCGGGCTCGGGCAAATTTGGCGCGGTTCTTGCATACATATACGCAAAGGCGGCCAATCTCGGATCGGGGACCGTCGACAGATTCGACAGAACGCGGCCAGGCGGCGCCAACTGACCGATGAATCGCCGACCTGCGCGGCCATTGACGTGATTAGTATGCAGGCGTAAGAACCGACGTAAGCACGACAAGGGATCCGGACATGAGAATCAAGGCACTGGCGGCAGCGGCTATCGTGGCAGCGTCCGGAGTGAGTTTGCCGGCGACGGCGAGCGCGACGACGGACCTGGGGGTCCTGGGTACCCAGTGGACAACGTTCCAGGACTGGTTCTTTACTCCGGTGGGGCCCTTCACCGACCTCTATACCTTCACCCTTCAGGACGCCGCCTCTGCCACGGGCGGGACGATCCAGCTGGATTTTGGCAACCTCGACATCAGCTTGCAATCGGTCTCCCTGTCGGGAGGCACTCTTGGTAGTGGTACGACGTTGGTTGATAACACCCCTGGGCAATTCAGCTTCAGCGGTCTGGGTTTCGGTCAGTACCAGCTCGCAGTCACCGGGACGGTGAGTGCAGCGTCATCGGCTTTCAATGCCGGTGGCGCCGGGTATGTCGGATACATCCGTGACCCCCCCGGTGCCGTACCTGAGCCCAACGCACTTGCCCTGGTGGCGACGGGATTGTTCTTCCTGGGGCTGATGGGGTATCGCCGCAAGCAGACCTGACGGCGAGCCGAGCACGGATGGAAGGATCGAAGGCGGGCCGCGGCCCGCCTTCGTCGTTTTGTGAGCGCCGCGCGCCCAGGGGCATCCGCGGCACTCAAGGTTCCTTTGGCGAGTCGGCAGCGCGCGGGTCACAGCCGCCTTGAGCATCGCGCGCAACTCCCGCCGCTCCGCTGGGCCTCCACCCGCCGTTGAATTCCAAAGTGCCGGCGGCAATAGACGCATCAAGCTTGCGTGACCTCATGCAAGATCACCCGCCTGCCGCCGCTGTGCCTCACGTTCGCTGACACGCGGGTGCGGGGCCCTTCCGCACTTTCGCCTTCGTGCTGATCGAGCACCTCGCCGCCGCACATTGCACGCGGCCGTCCCCGTGAATTGCAACTCACCGGATTCCGAACCGCGACGAAGGGCACCGGCACATCGTCGGGTCCACACGCTGCTTCCAGCACCTTCAGCCGGCGTTGCATCCCGGCTTGCATGTTCCACTTCGATCGAATCCGCCCAGGAGTGCCGGGCGTCAGCTATCGAGAGCGCCGCCGCCGCAATGACCCATCAGATTTGCTACCCGTGCTGACCTGTTGCCTCACACAGTCTGCCACCCGCCGGATCGGCCGGCTGGATTCCCACACCGGCGAGTCGCACCGTGAGTCACCACCGGGCCGGCGCGCGACGGGCCGCCGAGGCACGACGCGTGCGCCCCTTCCTGCGCGCGCTCGAAGCGCGGCGGTCCGACGAATCGTTTCGCGCGCTCACGCTCGCCGCCGGCCCGGTCTGGCAGCAGAGATACAAGGCCGATCGCACGCCGCTCGTGCTCACCGACTGCGGCGAACTGCGCACGGTGCTCTCCTGGATCGGCGAGACCGCGATCCCGCGCGAGCAACTCGAGGTGCGCGTGCCCGCCGACGGCCTGCCGCGCAGCGAGGTCACGGCCGCGGTGCAGGCGGTGCGCTTCGATCGCGGGGTCGTTGTCGACGTCGAGCAGCTGCCCAGCGCCCGCAGCCGTTTGCGAGTGCAAGGGCGCGCCCGCGTCGGGCTCCTCCTGCGAGAAGACGCCACCGGGCCACTGACCGCCATGGCGCAACTGCACCGCGTAATCGACGTGCTGGCCGCTGTCCTCGAGATGAACTGACGCGGGTCGCCGATGCCAAGCTGTGCCCCCGCTGTTCGTTCAGCGAATTTGCGCCGCTCGTGCCCGAGCGCATCTTCTCTTCAATCATTGAAGAGAATGTTGCGAAAGTCGGTCGTGACTTTCGAGCCGCACCCATCGCAATCAGCAATGAGGATCCAATACCTCGCACAACGTTGATGGCGTGCGCCAATGATGGGTCAGTGATCGTGAGCGAAAGTGGTTCAACTTTCATGCGCGTTGCGCCGCTCGATCAGCGGCGCCGTGGCAGCCACGGTATCGGAGTCAGGTCCCGCTGTTGGTTCGGCGCCCGTCGCCTTGCCGCGCCATGCAAGAATCAAGTTCAGTCATTGCCTTCCAGCCTTCGCCGGGCGGCCCGGCCTGCCGACAGTTCGATCGCCGCCTCCCACTTCGCTTCGAGGCGAGTAATGCGCCGGTCGTGGTCGCGCAGTTCGCCCGAGGCGTCCTTCAGCGTCTCCCCAATGCGCCGCACGTCATCCGCGAGTTTCAGCGCCTCCTTGACGGCGCTGATTGCGTCGGCCAACACCGTCATGGGCGACCTCCCGCAACTCGGCGGCTCCGCACCGGCGCAGAATTGGCTTCGCCGGCCGCGGATTGCCGGGCGGTGCGCCCGGCGCGAAGTTCTTCCAAGACGCTCCTGGCTTCGTTCAGCCCCGCCCTGAGCGACTTCTGTGCCGCCAGAACCGCCTCGCGCAGTTCGCCGGTGAGCGCTGCCAGGACGGCTTCCTCCTGGGTCGGGCGCCGTTCACATCGCGCGCGGATCAGTTCGGCCACGCTCACGCCCTCGCGCTTTGCCTCCGCGGCCAGGAACGTTTTGAACTCGGGAGAGGTCAGCAAGGTCACGCGTTCGGATTTCATGGTTCGTCGATCCGTCTTATGCACATGTGCATGGTAATGCACATACCGTCCGGTGTCCGGCGTCAGTCTTTCCAGCGCGGTCAAAGCCTGGTGTCTGACTCGTGATTCCACCGAGGAATGAGTCCGGCGCAGGCCAGGAGGCGGCGATTGGGCGGCTCAAAACCTGCACGACGCAGGCGCAGAAGCGATCCAGCAAAAGTGCCGCCTCTGCACACGACCTGCTGCAGCTCCGGCTCCAGGGAGGCCTGCCGCTCAAACGCGCGCGCGCACGGATCTGCGAAGACAAGGTGGGCGACCCTGTCGCTCGCGCCCTCCTCGCGCGTGCGGGCAGCCCGGTGCAAACCCTCGAGGTCGGCCAGGACCGGATTGGCTCGGCGCAGGCGCGGCGTTGTCGCCGTGGCAGAGCGTCTCGGGCGTATGCACGCTGACCAACGCGCAGATCCTGTCGCCCGCCTGTGATGGCCTGGCGGTCAAGGCGCTGCGCGATGCGGACGATTTGCCTCAGGTCGATTAGGCACGCGACATCGAAATCCTGCTTGGACCCGGCACGTGCCTGCGCGCCCGGGTTCAGCTCGCTTTAGCCACCGCGGTACCCGTGCAGATCACGGTCCGGATCGAGGACAGCATTGCCGATGCGAAGCGCCGTTACACGCTGGACGACATCGCTCTGCCGGCCGAGATTCGCGACGCGATCGAGCAACTGGTCTGGCAGGCGGAATTGTTTTGAAACTACGCGTACGAGCCGTTGAGCGTTTTCGCCGTGAAACGAGAGCGCAGCCGCGATGGCGATCTCATTGGCGTTGAAACGTCGTGACGCCAGATGCCAATGCCATCGAGGCGCCAGCGCAGGCACAGCGACGCAGATGCTGAGCGGGCGTTGCAGAGAAACGGAACAATGCGCAGCGAAGGGACGCTCTCGTCATGCGCGAATTTCGGCTCCGGGGCGCCGGCAAGCAATGCGCTTCGAACTGAAGAGCTGACGGTCGAGATGGTGGTCCTAAGCGGTCGGTCGGCGCCGCTTTCGGCCGAGGATCGCGGCAGGGGGCCCAGTATTGGGCCTCCCGACCGCGATCATCGACCGAGCTGTGTGGAAACGCAGCGCGGAAATCCGTTTGCGTGCGCTCTGGCCGTTGAATCGGCATTTGGCGGGTCAAGCGAGAGAGCAAGGCGAACGCGGGCGAGCTTCTACGCCCGCATCGCCTGGATCAACGTTTGCGTTCCGAGCGTCTTCATCGTTCGCTTCAAGTTGTAGGCCAGCACGTGCAGGCTCATTTCCATTCGGACCCGCGGCCGCGTCTTGGTCAGGAAGTGAGTCGCACCCATCCACGCCTTGAGCATGTCGAAGGCGTGTTCGACGGTCTGGCGCCGAAGCCTTGAGGCCTCGGGAGTTCGATCCAGTCGATTCTGCATGGCCTGCAGCACCGCTTCGTGTTCCCAGCGCGGACATTCAAGTCGGCGCGCAGAGGTCTTTCAACGCGCCTCAAAGACGGCTGCAGCCCGCAAAGAAACGAGGGACACGATTCCAAATAGTCGGCAGGCGTTGCCAAGTTCGCGAGCAGAACCGTGCCGATGCGCTAATCAACGCAGATTGCCTGTGTGCCCGAGCGAGTAGCGACCGGGCTGCGGCCAGACAACCAGTCCGTGCGGCTCAGCGCCAACCTTGACTTGCTTGACGTCGCCGTTGGTGGTGTCGAAGCGGTAGACCACATCATCGAAGCGGCCTGACAGCCACAGGTATTTGCCGTCGGCACTGACGTTGCCCATGTCGGGACTACCGCCGCCCGGCACCGGCCAGCGCGCGACGACTTTCTCGGTCGCGAAGTCGATCACCACCACGCCGCCGTCGCCGCGTCTGGCGCCGTGGATCTTGTGCGATCCGCGCCCGGTCACGTACAGCTTCTTGCCGTCGCGGCTGGGATACAGGCCGTGCGCGCCAAGTCCGGTCGGAATGAAGCCAACCTCCTTGAATGCGTCGCCCTCGATCACGTGCACGCCGTCCGCGTACATGTCGGCCACATAGAAGCGTTTGCCGTCAGGCGACGCGCGTATGTCTTGTGGCATGCCCTTCTTGGCAGTGCAGATCTCCGTCTCGCCCGGTTCCCAAGCCTTCCCTGCCTGCGGACGAGGCGCTTTGGATTTCTCCTTGTAGCGAGTTTCCGGCATTGCCAGCGTCAAATAGCCCAGCACCTTGCGATTGACCAGATCGATCTTGACCAGAGCACCGGAAAACTCGCAGGTAAAGTACGCGAACTTGCCATCGATCGAGAAATCGGCGTGATTGACCCCTGGGCAGCCCGGCACGTCGATCGAATACTGCATCGCCATCGTCTTCGGATCGCGAAAATCGAGCCGCTTCAGTGCTTCGGCCACCACGATCGCCGATTTGCCATCCGGCGTGGCGTACATGTTGTATGGGTCGTCGACCGGCACCGCCTTGCCCGGCTTGCCGGTACGCGGATCAATTGGCGTCAGGCGCCCGTCGGTGCGGCCTTCTGCGTTGTTGGTCACCCACAGCGTGCGCAGGTCCCAGGACGGCACGATATGCTGCGGCCCGCTCCCAACCTTGAAACGATCAATCACTTTCATCGCCGCAGGATCGATCACGTACACATCGCCCGAACGCAGGTTCGGTACGTAGACGCGCTCCGGATCGCCCTGTACGGCCAGTGAAATCTTGCCTGCCGCGGTTTCGCTGTACAGATTAAGCGCGTCGACGACGGGCGGCATGCCGGGAATCGTGTCGATTGCGCCCGTGGCAGCACGTGCTGCGCTCTGTGGCAGCATCGTAATCGCTAGGACGAGCACGACCGCGATTCTGCGGTGCCCGCCAGAAGCCTTTCTCACCTTCATTGGCTCTTTCCTCACAGTTCGCAAATTCTCCCGAATGTACCCGAGGGCGCGAGGACCGGACACTGAAGGTGATCTTCGCAGCCGAGTGCACCGGTGACCGCACCCACCTGGAAGTAGTTCGCCCAAACACGCAGCCTCGCGTCGGTGCATGGTGCGCAGCCCAAGCTCGGCGAACGGTTTGAAGAGCTATTCTGCAAAATCGCAGTCCATACTTTTGGAAGTGACAGTAGATGATGGCATTTGGCCCGGCGAACCCTCCCCTGAGGCGAAGCGGCCGACAAACCGCTCGGTCACCGTTTCCAATACTCGTCGTTGCGCTCGTGTGGCCGATGCTGGCAGTGCCGACGCACGCGAGCGCAGACGAAGCCCAGCCCGCGGTCAAGCTGCAACCCGTGGAGGTCATCGGAACCGCCGCCTTGCCGGGCATCGGCACGCCGCTGAATGAGGTGCCTGCCAATGTGCAGACCATCAAGGCGGGTGACATGGGCAGCCAGCGAGCGCTGAACGTTTCTGATGCCCTGGATCGAAGCGCCGGGAGCGTGAACATCAACGACACGGCAGGCAATCCGTTTCAGCACGACGTGAACTTCCGCGGCTTCACCGCCTCGCCAGCGCTCGGCACGCCCCAGGGGCTTTCAGTATTCGTCGATGGCGTGCGCATCAACGAGGTCTTCGGCGACACCGTGAACTGGGACCTGATTCCCAACGCTGCGATTTCGTCCATCACGGTGATCCCGGGGTCCAATCCGGTGTTCGGCCTGAACACGCTGGGCGGGGCACTGAACGTGTCGACCAAGAGCGGGCTCACCAACCCGGACACATCGATCCAGGCGTACGGTGGCTCGTTCGGACGCAAGGCCCTCGAGTTCGAGACCGGCGGATACGCGCAGAATGCAGACTACTATTTGACCGGGAATACAGTTGACGATACGGGGTGGGGGGAGCACAACCCGAGCCGGGTGGAGCAACTCTTTGCTAAGAGCGGCTACCACGGCGCCCAGACCGACGTCGACCTGAGCGTGACGCTCGCCAACACGCGGCTGGAGGGAAACCAGACGCTGCCTTTGTCCTACCTGGACAATATCCGCCAATCCTACACATGGCCGGACTACCAGACCAACCGCCTGGCCTTTCTGAACCTGACGGCCGGCCACCACGTCTCCGACCGCGTTCTGTTGGAGGCCAACGCCTACTACCGCAAGCTCGAGACCTACGTCCAGAACAGCAACGTCAACAACAACTTCGACCCGACACAGCCGGCGGGCCCGGGGAACCAGCCCACGGGCAACGTGATCGACCAGATCAACCAGTACCGCCCTGGCGGATCGCTGCAATTGACGTCGCTTGCCGGCCTGGCAGGGCACAGGAACCACCTGACGGTGGGCGCGACCTACGATGGCGGCAGCACCGAGTTCACCCAGTCGAATCAGGAGGCGGGTTCCTCACGCGACACGAGTTCGGATTCGCCCATTGTTCTTGCCACCTCGCTGCATGCCCGGGCCGCGTCGGCCGGCGTGTACGCCTCGGACAACTTCGGCATCGACGACCAGACCTTCCTGACGGTCTCCGGCCGCTACAACCACGCCACCGTCAAGCTGGAGGATCAAATCGGCACGGCGCTCAACGGTGAGCACGCATTCCATCGTCTGAACCCGGCCGTGGGGATCACCCACAACCCGACCGCGTCCCTGACGACCTACGCCTCCTACAACGAGGGCATGCGCGTGCCAACGCCGGTGGAACTGACCTGCGCCGATCCGAACGCGCCTTGCTCATTGCCCAATGCCTTCGCATCCGACCCCGCGTTGCAGCCCGTGGTTTCCAAGACGCTGGAAGTTGGCATCCGCGGTCGCATGGCCCGGGCATTCAGCTGGAGCGCGGCCTTCTTTCGCTCCGCACTGCATGACGACATCCAGTTCATCAGCAGCGGCGGCGGGGCCACGAGCGCCGGCTATTTCCAGAACGTGGGACAGACCCGCCGGCAGGGTCTTGAGTTGGGGCTGGATGGCCAAGGCGACCACCTCGCGTTCAGCGCCCACTACAGCTATGTCGATGCAACGTTTCAGTCGCCGCTGGTGCTGAACAGCCCGAACAACTCGACGGCGGCCGCGTTGAGTTGCCCAACGTGCACGGACATTCAAGTCAGGTCCGGCGACCGCATTCCAGGCATCCCCCACCACATCCTGAAGCTCAGAGCGGAGTACGCCTTCAGCGCGAACGCGTCGCTCGGCGCCAACGTTCTGGCGCAGTCGAGCCAGTACGCGCGGGGCGACGAGAACAACCAGGATGCCAACGGTCCCGTACCTGGCTTCGCCGTGATCAACCTGGATGCGCGCATTCGCTTTGCACGTGGCTGGGAACTGTTCGCGAAGGTCAACAACCTCTTCGATCGACGCTATTCGACCTTCGGCACGTTGGGACAGAACGTCTTCACCGGCCCGGGCAATACGTTCGACAGCAGCGGTGCGACGTGGCGCAACGAACAATTCCGCACCGTGGGCGCGCCACGCGGCGCCTGGATCGGACTGGTCTACCGCTTCGGGGGTCCTTCAGAAGACGGTTCCTGAGGCGCGGGCCTCAACGCAGCGGACAATCTCGACCCGAGTTCGGCGATCGAGAGTGCGAACAAAGTGCCGGTGCGATCGAGGCACCAACGGATTACAGCTGCGCCGATGCTCCGCTTCGAGCGCAAGCAAGGCGTCGCAACGCAGACGCTGAACTTCTCTGCCTGAAAAAAAGTAAACAACGCGCAGCGACAGGATGCTCTCGTCATGCACGAATGCCGGGTGGCTTGCATCGACTGCGCGTCGCAGCCTGCAGCCGACAATCAGCTGCGGCGAGGGCCTTCTCGATCGCGGACGTTCTGCCATGCGGACCCGCGCGCTCGGTAACTACGGCGTGGCGCCTCCATCACCGATGGCAGACCCGGAAATTGGTACGGTACAATACCGTACACGATTTTCAGGGGAGTTTCCCCATGAGCGCCGCCGCCAGACTTGACCTGCGCCTGTCCGTAAAGGACCGAGAGCGTATCGACCGCGCTGCCGCCTTGGCGGGGCTGCCGTTGGCAGCGTTCGTGCGCACTGCAGTGCTGCGCGAAGCCGACAGAACAGTTGCCGCGGAGTCCGTCGCGACGCTCTCGGCAGCGGAGTCGAGACGATTCCTTGCGGCGCTGCGCAAGCCATTTGCGCCGAACGCCGCGCTCCGGCGCGCGTTCAAACGTGGTGACGCACTCGGCATCTGAGGTGGCATTCACATTCGAGGAACTCGATCCTAAGCGGCACGATCGCGCCGGCTTTGACTGCGGAGTGGAGCCGCTGAATCGGTATCTGAAGACTCTCGCCATTCAGCATCGCTCGAAAGGAATCGCGACGAGATTCGTACTGGTCGATTCCGATCGACCAACCGAAATTCTCGGCTACTACAGCCTTTGCGCCGCCACACTGGCCTTCGAGCGCCTGGCGGATGCTGATCGCAAAGGCTTGCCGAGGTACCCCATACCAGCTGTGCGAATCGGCCGATTGGCGAGTTCGGCTTCCAATCGTGGAATGGGATTCGGCGAATTATTGTTACAGAACGCTGTTAAGCGCATTCTCCAAGTACGGGGCACTCTTGGCATCTACGCGGTAGTCGTCGAAGCCAAAGACAGTTCGGCTGAGGCCTTCTACCGCAAGTATGGCTTCCGATTTTGTGACGAGCGGAGCCGGCAGCTCTATCTTCCTCTCGGTAACGAATAGATGACCGTTTGGACTTGCGATTGACGTTAGCGTCGATGCAAATCCCATATGCCGTTGGCCGTTGGCGCTGACCGACCAAAGGTTGACTGTCAAGATCGTGCTCTGAAGCCGTCAGTCGGCGCCGCTTTCGGCCATTCGCCGACGGCTCCCAGTGTCAGGTTCTTCGTCGAGCCAATGTCCGGAGTGGGTCGAAGCAGCCGAACAAATCTCGAATCGGAAGCAACCCTTCAGCTCCGTCTCATCTCCGCACAAGATCACGGCGCTGGCGCGCTATCATGATTTAACGACGCGCAGGTCCAGCGCCTTGGTCCGCTTCCGCCGTGCCCGCGCTCAGCACATTCGATCCAGTCGTGACGGAACGTCGCGACCCTTGGCCGCTGGGTGGACTCGTGGGAGTTCTCGCCAAGCGTGCCGCGCGGATGCTGAATTCCCCTGAACCGGA
>Ga0209048_10002313_pt1 | contig 19013 bp, 18 predicted proteins | sample FrelakmetCRP12CR_FD_187146 | JGI IMG/M metagenome (GOLD analysis project Ga0209048, IMG submission 187146) | Freshwater lake sediment microbial communities from the University of Notre Dame, USA, for methane emissions studies - CRP12 CR (SPAdes)... | ecosystem: Environmental > Aquatic >... | reverse complement strand
CAGATCACAGGGCGAACGGCGAGCCCCGAGGACCTCGATCGCGGCGAACTTGAAAACTGGCACGCCCGACAGGACTCGAACCTGTTACCACCGGCTTAGAAGGCCGGTGCTCTATCCAAATGAGCTACGGGCGCCCTGTCGGATCGGGATCAAGCGCCAGACGAGCCAACGGACGCGCCCGACGTCTGCCCCGAGGCAAGCGATAAAATATAGCACAACCCGCCCCATCGCCACCGCGAAGCGCGCCTGCGCAAACGGAGGGGGCGTGTGTTGCGGGGACAAAGGGTCGGCACATCTTCGGCCCACCGACGGCGGCGACACGACGGTCACCGGAATCGTTCCACGGCTTCCAGTGGATGGCGCCGCCAGGTACCGGCCGCTTCCGGCACGAATCGAAAGGGAACGATGACGATACCGACCGGCTTTTCGGACGTCGACCGCAGCGCGCGGCCTTCCGAACTGGTCGACTACCTGACGTTGGTGGCCGGGCATCTTGCAGGCATGCGTTCGGAGGACTACGAAATGCTGCGGCTGCGGCCCGGGGCGGCGGTGCTCGATGTCGGATGCGGCGCCGGCGAGGTCTGCTTGGACCTGGCCACGCGCGTCGGGCGTCGCGGCACGGTGGCCGGAATCGATCCGTCCGCCGCCATGATCGAAGCCGCGAAACGGGCAGCCGAGACTTCCGGCGCGGCCGTCGACCTGCGCGTGGCGAGCATCTACGCGCTTCCGTTTCCGGACGACACGTTCGACGCAGTGCGCGCCGAGCGGGTCTTCCAGCACCTCGACGATCCGGAGGCGGGGTTACGCGAGATGCTTCGCGTCACGCGCGCCGGCGGACGCGTGATGGTGATGGATCCCGACCACAGCCAGGCCGGCATGGGGCTCGACGATGCGGGCGAGCGGCGCGTCTTTGCAGCCTGCCTGCGAGCACTCGCCCGGATGCTCGCGAACCCCCACAGCGGGACGCGCCTGCGCGCCATGTTCGTGCGCGCGGGTCTCGCGGACATCGGTCAGGTCGTGCGCAGCGTGGAGCTCACGCACTCGGATTACGTCCGCACGCTCTTCCTGCGCGAGCGTCTGGCCTCGGCCGTCGAGGCAGACGAGATCACCGACGAGGAGGCGAGGGATTTCTCGGCCGCACTCGAGGAGCGCCGCCGCGCCGGTACGTTCTTCACCAACGTGATCGCCTACAGCGTCTCCGGCACCAAGACGTGACGCGTCGGCGCGTCACCCGCCGACCGGCATCCGCGCGTCGTCCCGGCTCGGGTGCTGGCCGGCCACGTTGTCCAGCGCCTGCTCGAGATACCGGACGGTGCGATCCACGTTGCGGAGCTTGTCGAGGCCGAAGAGCCCGATCCGGAAGCTCTGGAAATCGGCGGGTTCGTCGCACTGCAGCGGCACGCCCGCGGCGGTCTGCAGTCCCAATCCGGCGAATTTCCGGCCCGACTGCACGTCCTTGTCGTCCGTGTAGCTGACCACGACGCCGGGAGCACCGAAGCCCTCCGCCGCGACGCTCGGAAAGCCCTTGCGGGCGAGCAGCGCACGTACCTTGTCGCCCAGCTCCTGCTGTGCGGCGCGCGCCCTATCGAACCCGAAGGTCCCGGTGTCCCGCATCGTGTCGCGCAGGCGCGTCAGCGCATCGGTGGGCAGCGTTGCGTGGTAGGCGTGCCCGCCTCCCTCGTAGGCGGCCATGATCTGCAGCCATTTGCGCAAGTCGCACGCGAAGCTCGTGCTGCCCGTGGTCTCGATCGCCGCGCGCGCTCGATCGCCGAGCATCACCAGCGCGCAGCAAGCGGGGCCGCTCCAGCCCTTCTGCGGCGCGCTGATCAGGATGTCGACACCCGTCGCCGCCATGTCGACCCAGATCGCGCCCGAGGCGATGCAGTCGAGGACGAACATCCCTCCGACCGCGTGCACGGCCTCGGCCACGGTGCGCAGGTAGGCTTCGGGCAGGATGATGCCGGACGCCGTCTCGACGTGCGGTGCGAATACCATGTCCGGCCTCGTCTGCCGGATCGCCGCGACAACCTCGTCGACCGGGGGCGGCGCAAAGGCCGCGTGCCGGCCGGCAGCGACCCGGCGCGCCTTGATCACCGTCGACTCGGACGGGATCCCGCCCATGTCGAAGATCTGGGTCCAGCGGAAACTGAACCACCCGTTGCGTATGACGAGGCATTTCCTGCCGGTGGCGAACTGCCGCGCGACCGCTTCCATGCCGAAGGTGCCGCTGCCCGGAACCACGACGGCGGTTGCCGCGTGGTAGACCTGCTTGAGCGTGCCGGAGATGTCCCGCATCACCCCCTGGAACGCGCGCGACATATGGTTGAGCGCGCGGTCCGAATAGACGACCGAATATTCGAGCAGCCCATCGGGGTCGACGTCGGGTAACAGGCCAGGCATGGAAAGTCCCCAGGAATGGAAGTATGGAAATCGGCGACGCTCGCGAATCAGCTTAGCACGCCGCCGTCCCGGCCGGTGAGCCCGAGATCGAGGGAGTGGACGTTGCCGCCGATCAGCGTCAGCGTGCCTTTGCGGCGGTCGTGGCCCGTGTCGCTGTATTCGAAGCCGTAGATGCGCCGCAGCTTGAGGCGCCCCTCCGTGTCGCGCACCGGCCAGACCGATTGCAGCGCGACGGTGTCATCGAGAAACAGCAACCCGTCGGCCCGGCACGTTGCGCGCATCTGCGCGTTGGCGGTTTCGCGCGCCCTGAGACTGTCCCACACGAGCCAACCGCCCAGCGCGAGCAGGACCATGCCGATGATCTCCACGGGCGCCATGGTTCCCGGTTCGCACCAAAGGGTCAATCGTCACATCGCAGTCTCGGTGCCGCGGCGATCCCCGGAAAGCCCGCCGCATCAGCCGCACAGGATCACGCCCCCTGGTTCCGGCGGGCCCGTGTCGACACGACGCCGAGTGCCAGCATCACCAGGGACACGACGCCGATGATCATCGGCAGCGATCCCAATTCGGTCGGCTCTTCGATCGCTGGCGCCAGGTGCACCTCCGGCTCCTTCGGTTCGGCGGCGGCCGTGTTCCCTCGCTCCGCGGCCGCGGCGCGGTCCCGCTCGACCGCGGCCGAAGCGAGCGCCCGGACTTTCGCCAGCACTTCGGGCGGCACCTGCTCTTCCGTCGGCACACCCTCCCGGGCGGCGATGCTGCTCTGAGTGGCCTTCTGCTTGTTCTGCGTGTAGGCGGACTTGCAGCGCGCCACCTCCTCCGGGTCCCGGCTGTGGCTGGTTTCGCAGATGCGGAACGCCCGCGCGTCCTTCGCCTCGGGGGACCCGACGACGCGCACACATTCCTTGTGCTCGTCGGAGTTCACGTAGGGAAAGTGATTGTCGCAGTCCCCGAACGACCAGAGGCGCATGTCGGGGACGTCGTGCCGGGCCGTCGGCGCAGCGGCCGGGATCTGCGCCAGCGCGGCGGGGACCAGCACGGTTGCGAGCGCGAGCGCCCAGATTCGCGCACCGACCGCTATTCCGTTCACATGCCTCATGTCTTCTTCTCCTGGGAGTGCGCCCGCCCCGGCACGGCGGACATCGCCGTGATCCGTACCCGCAGGCCTTCCGGCACCGGGCAAGGGTTCGGTACGGTCGCAAGAAACACGGCCGTCGCCGTACCCATCGGGAGCGTCGACAGCGGACAGGCAAATTCCGCGCCACCCGGATCCAATCGGCGCGCTCGCGGTGCGGAGGCTGCGCTCGAGGTCGGTTCGGCCGAAACCGTGACGCCGTTTGACCACAGTTGCCGGAGGGCCACCGGAAAGTCTTGCCGCCGACGGCAATTTCGCGCGACAGACCTGTTGTAGCCTACGATCTCCTGCATGCCATCCGCAGGCGGAGCGGTGATTTGCCCCGGCAAGCCCGCATTGACGATGGCGCGATCGCTCGGGATACGGCAACCTTAGCGACAGACCCCTGATCAAGACATGTCCTCAGAGCCGATACTCGTCGTGGCGCCGCTGGGCTTCCCGTGGCCCACCGCGGACCCGTTCCTGTTCTGCGTCCACCACGACGACGCCTATCCGAACGGCAACGACCGGATGGGTCCCGCAGCGTCCCTCGCGGGCCGCGACCTGGGCCAGGACTTTGCAGGCAAGGACGGATGGCGCATGTACCACGGCGTCACGGTGCCGGGCTTCCCTTCCCACCCGCATCGCGGCTTTGAAACGGTGACGATCGTCCGGCGCGGCCTGATCGACCATTCCGATTCGCTCGGGGCGTCGGCGCGCTTCGGCGCCGGCGACGTGCAGTGGCTGACCGCCGGACGGGGCATCGTGCACGCGGAGATGTTTCCGCTGGTCGATCGGAACCGCCCCAATCCGCTCGAGCTGTTTCAGATCTGGCTCAACCTGCCCGCGAAGAACAAGATGGCGGACCCGCACTTCACGATGTTCTGGTCCGAGAGCATCCCGCGCTGCGTGTTCGCGGACGCGCGCGGGGGATCGATCGAGGTCGTCTGCATCGCCGGGCGCCTGGAGGAGCTTGTCGCACTGCCGCCGCCACCCGGGTCGTGGGCCGCGCAACCGGAGGCGGATCTCGCGATCTGGACTCTCGCGATGACGCCGGGCGCGTCCTGGACGATTCCCGCCGCGCACGGCACCCGCACCCGTCGCCGCCTCTATTTCTTCAAGGGGTCGAGCCTTATGCTCGGCGGCCGCGAGGTGTCGGCGGGATCGATGGTCGAGCTTGCCGCGCGCGCGGACGTCGCATTGGTCAACGGCGGCGAACCGGCCGAGCTCCTCATGCTGCAGGGCAAGCCGATCGACGAGCCGGTGGCCCAGTACGGACCGTTCGTGATGAACACGGAGGCGGAGATCCGGCAGGCGTTCCAGGACTACAGGAGCACGCGCTTCGGGGGGTGGCCGTGGGACCGCGAGGATCCTGTGCATCCGCGCGAGCGGGGCCGCTTCGCCCGTCACGTCGACGGTCGGGTCGAGCTCAAGTGAATCCGGCCGGAAGGCGTGGCGCACAGGCGGCACGCCTTCCCGCCGTCAACGTTCGAAGTGGCGAGATTCCGACCAGCGCTCTCGCCCGCCTGCCCGGCGCGGCGCCCCGGGGACCGCACCGCCCGCGCCTTCAGCCCGGCATGGACACGCGTTAGAATGCGGGCCCGTGCAGCCGCCCCGCGCAGTGGGGAAGGTGCGATCGACCAAGGAGACCCCCATGTTCGAACCCGTGACCATACCCTTCGGCGCCAAGATGCTCTTCAACACCGTCAAGCTCAAGCCCGGCGTGAGCATGGACGACGTCGAGCTTGCGCTGGGCGAGATGTGCAACGTCGTCAAGGACACCTACGGCGGCGACAAGGGCGGCTTCATCGCCGGGCAGGTCTTCAACTTCTCCGGCTTCGTCTCCGACGAAGGGTCGCTGTCCGAATCACGCAGCGCCGACGCGCACATCGCGATCGCGACCTATTGGCGCTCGTTCGAGGAGCACGAGAAGTCGCACGCCGACGCCGTGTTCCAGGCGAAGTTCGGGGCGCTTGCGACGATGTGCTCCGACAGCAAGGAACTGGGCTACGACATGCTTTGGCAGGGTGCGCCGGAGTAGCCTCGCTGGCGGCGAGCGCGGTCGGCCGAGGGCGGCTACACTATCCCGTTGCCGAACCGCCGGGCGGCGCACCCCCTCCGCACCCCAGGCCCAGGCTAGCGGCCCATGGCGGCCGCGCTTACCGGAATCCATCGCCACATGAACGACGAGAAGATTGACGTACGTGTCACGAGCACCGGTCAGGTGCTTTCCGTCGTCGTGCTGAACAAGCGTCTGGACGTGATCCAGATCGTGCTCGGGGAAGGCGTCCACAACGTGCGCTGCGATCTGACGCCGACGCGCAGCGGCGCGGCCTACGTCGGTAACGCCATGGGGCGCGAGATCGTTTACGAGCGCAGCCGCGAAGACGTGAAGGCCGACCTCGCACGCGCCGCGGGCTTCCGCGACTTCAAGCGTTGACATTGCGGGCCGCCGGTCCGCGGGCGACGGGACGGCAGGCCCCGACGCAGCGATCGGCGTCGGCCGAGTTGCGTCGGCTGGTCGAAGTCGATCAGACGAGCAGGATCAATCGGCAGGCCCGCTTTCCGGCAGGTGCTTGACGAGCGCCAGCACCTCGCGAAAGGCGTCGTCGTCGCCCGCGCGCGTCCACTCGAACAGCAGGGTCTCCGTGCCGGCGACCGCGCACCCGGCCACGCGCATGCGCTCCAGGGCGAACGTCCGATCGAGATCCCGCGCGCCGCGCGAGCCGACCGCGTCGCCGGCGACGAACACCTCGAAACCTTCCGCCGCGAGTCCCAGGACCGTCTGGAGCACGCACACGTGCGCCTCCATGCCGGCAACCACGACCTGCGTGCGTCCGTGCGCCCGCAGCAACGCCGTGAACTCCGGGTTGTCGGTCGCGGCGAAATGTGTCTTGCCGACGATTTCCGTCGGGTCGAAGCGCTCCCGCAGCCGCGCAATCACGGGGCCGATCCGGTTCGCGCAATGTTCGGTGAGCACGCAGGGGATGCGCATCCGCCTTGCCGCGGCGAGCAGGGCTTCGCTGCGCGCGATCACGGCGGCTTGATCGTGGACGCTGGGCGCCAGGCGCTCCTGGATGTCGACGAGGAGGAGCAGACTCCGGTCGCGGTCGAGGCGGGCAACGCTGCGCGCGTCCGCCCCGGGGGCGAGTGGCAGCGGCGGCATCGCTCAGTCGGCGACGACGGGGTTCGAGCGCGGCGGCGCGACGAGCGCGGGGTCCGCGCGCGGACGTTGCGGCAAGGCGACCATCTGCGGCGCGTCCGGGGCGAAACACCCTGTTGCGCAGCAGCGGCCGGGCTGGCGGTTGCGCGTGATCTTGCGCGTCTCGTCCGCGAGAATGCCCCGGTCGAGCAGGCGTTCGACGAGGTCGACCTTGTTGCCGATCGGGTAATTGCGATAGATCTCGAGCTTCATCGCCTCGGGCGACCCGCCGCCGTGCAGGCTGATCAGCGAATACCAGCCGGCCTGGTACGATGCCGTGAGGTCCTCGATGAACCGGGCGACCTGGATGCGCTTTTCGTACGGGATGTCCGAGCGCGCGGTCAGCACCTCGGACAGCCGCCCCGCCGTCGCCGGATTGTGGTCCTCGCCGGGTCCCGGCAGGGCGACGATCATGCCGCCCGAGAGATGATGCGCGAGCCGGTGCATGTCGTAGATCTGGGTGGCCAGCAGCAGCTTGCCGATGTTGGCGAACACGGGGTCCGGCGTCACCATGCCGGCTTCGCTCGGCTGGCAGTAGACCGAAGCCGCGACGCCGCAGGCATAGAACCCTTCGGTGATCTTGATCAGCTCGACCATCGCCTCGCGCAGCCCGTGCGCGCGGTCGAGATCGACCCCGTTCGCTTCGGTCACGAGCGCCCCCGCGCCGATCAGCAGGTCGCCGAAGCCCGCGCGCGCGGCGATGCAGGTGTGCCGGTGCTGCGCCGTGTAGTTGTAGAGAAACTCGCCGGCGTGCTGCCACTCGCCCGCGCAGAAGACGCGCTCCCACGGCACGAACACGCGGTCGAACAGGCACACGCCCGTCGACTGCCCGTATTTCCCGCTGAAGCTCGCGCCCGCTTCGCCCGGGCGCCCGGCCCTGCGCGCGACGATCGTCAGTCCCGGCGCATCGACCGGAACGGCGCAGCACACGGCGAAGTCGCGGTCGGCCTCTCGCATCGCGCGTCCGGGCATGACGAGCAATTCGTGGACATACGGCGCCGCGGTCACGATTGCCTTGGTGCCGGAGATCACGATGCCGTCCGCCCGGTGCTCGACGATGTGCACATAGGTATCGGCAACCGGCTGCTGCGACGGCCGCAGCGAGCGATCGCCCTTGGCATCGGTCATCGCCACGCCGAGCGCCAGGTCGTTCGCGTAGACGTGCTCGAGGTAGGCAGTAAGCCGCGCGTGATACTCGGTGTTTGCCTCGGCGTCGAGCCGATGGGTGCCGTGGTAGATCGCCGACAGCGTGTCTCCGCCCAGGTAGCGCTGCGCGCAGCCGGTCTCCTGGCAGAGCAGACGGATGGCTTCGAGCTTGTTCAGCAGGTCCGCGCTGGTGCGCGGAATCGCGAGCATACGGTTGATCGGTTCGTCGTAATCGGGGACGCGCGTGCGCATCAGCGCCTGCGTCGACTCGCGCAGCGCGTAGTCGTAGCTGACGCCGATGGCGTCGATGCCCGGCGCGAGCAGCGGTTCGTCGGCCACCGACGCGACGCGCTGCCCGTCGACGTGGACGACCGGGCGATAGCGGCGCAGCGATTCGCGGTAATCCGCGGCGGACATCAGCATGGCGCAAGCCTCCGATCTGCGGGGAAACGGAAGTTTACGCTTTCGCAGCGGCCCGGCTCACCGCGCCCGTCGCCGACACGGCACGGGACACGGGCCGCCGCACGCGACAGCTCGGGCGTTTCGTGCCCGGGTCCGGCACTCGTTTCCACATGCACTTCGCTGCCCATCGTGCCGATCCGTTTGCGTTGCCGCCGTCGTTTCGTTGTCGATCTTGTCCTGTGTCTTGCCGTTGGACGGTGCCGCAGAGCCACCGGCCCGGGTCAGGCAGACCGACGAGAATGCGCAGATAGCGCTCGCGGTCTATGCCCGGTACTACCCGGAATAAGCGGGCCAGACGGGCATCGCGGGACTCGATGAAGACATCCTGGACCTGAAGCCGGGCGTCTACGATCGCTACCGCGCCGACGCAAGCCGGGCTGCGGAGGATCTGCGGGCACTGCTCCCGGCCACGGTCGACCCGCGCGTCCGGCAGGACCTCGAGATCCTCATCAAGGCAGTCGAAGACAACATCAAGTCCGCCCAATTGCGCCGGCGGCTGATGCTGGACCATATCGGTGTCGCGGAAATCGAGTTCACCGGCATTCGCGCGCCGCTCGATCCACAGGTGCCGAAGGCGCGACGGCCGCTGCGTTGACGCGCCTGCGCCGTTACGCGGGGCTCGAACCCGGCACGACGCCGCTCACCCAGCTGGCCATCGATCGAACCGGGGAGCGGTTCGGCACTCCGCGTCTGACCGGACCCTACGTCAACGAGGTGAACAAGTGCTGAGCCAGGGGATGCTCCCGCCCGACCTCATGCGAAAGGCGGTCGAAACGGATTTCATTCCCGGGTCCTAGGCGCCTGACGCGGAACCTGTCATTGCCGCGCAGAGGCCTGACCGGACGGAATGCGCGAAGCAGGGAGCGACGCTCGGCCGAGCGCGCGTGGGCGACGGGCAATTCGATGCGGGGGAAGTTGACCCCGTCGCTCCTCCGTGCGCCGGTGCGCATTTGCCGCTCCGGCACCTTCGCGACACTTGCAATGCGGTAGGCTTCCGCATGCGATCCGCCCCAGGCGCCCCGAGCGTCGACCGCGAGGATTCCCCGGCACCGCCCGAGATCGAGGTCGTGATCGAGATTCCGCGGGGCAGCTTTCTCAAGCGCGGATCGACCGGTCACATCGATTTCGTATCGCCCTTGCCCTGTCCGTTCAACTACGGCTCGGTGCCGCGTTACCTGGGGCTGGAAGGAGACCTGCTGGACGCGGTCGTGCTGGGACCGCGCCTGTCGGTCGGCACGCGGCTCACGGTCAAGGCGTGGGGAGCGGTGATCCTCGTGGACCGCGGGATGGCCGACGACAAGCTGATCTGCAGCGAAGGTCCCGTCAGCGCACTCCAGCGGCAACGGGTTCTGCGTTTCTTCCGTTTCTACGCAAGGTGCAAGGCCCTGCTGAACCGGTGGCGCCGCCGCCCGGGCCGCAATGCCTGCGACGGCTGGTGCGAGGCCGGCGCGGCGCTCGCCCGCGCCCGGCCGCGGGACACGGCGTGGCGGGGGCCGCCGGTCGAGTTCTGAACGGCCGGGAGGCTGGCGGGCGTCCCGGCAATCACCGCCTGACGGGGCAAAAGCGAGTCTTCCCGCCGTCACGACCCTGCGACGGTGACCTCGGGCACCATTCCCGGTAAAATGCTGCACTGCAACCAAACGTCACCTGGAGTCCCTATGGAATTTGCAGAAAAGGTCGCGGTCATCACCGGCGCCGCCAGCGGCATCGGACGAGCGGTCGCGATCGCAATGGCGCGCCGCGACGTGCGCGCTGTAGCCCTCGTGGACATGGGCGAGACGATCGACAGCGTCGCGGCCGAGGTCGATGCCGAGGCCGGCCGGCCGGTCGCCTATCCCTATCGCGGCAACACCACCGACGAGGCGTTTCGGGCGTCGGTCTTCGACTCCATCAGCAGCCGGTTCGGCCCCGTCACCCTGTGCGTCCCGGCTGCCGGGATCACGCGCGACGACCTCGCCGTGCGCGTGGACAAGATCACGGGCAAGGCGCGCATCTATCCGGTGGACCGGTTCAAGCTGGTGGTCGACGTGAATCTCATCGCACCCGTCTACTGGGCGCTGGAGATGATCGGACGCATCGCCGAAGATCGCACCGCCCGCGGCCTCAAGCGCTGGCAGCCCAGCGAGGGCATGCAGGGCGCCATCGTGTTCATCGGGTCAGTTTCCTCGCAGGGCAACAAGGGCCAGATCTCCTATGCGACCACCAAGGCCGGCCTGGAAGGCGCGGCCGCCACCATCATGAACGAGGCCGTTTTCCACGGCGTGCGCTGCGGGCTCATTCATCCGGGCTACACCGACACGCCGATGGTGCGCGCGCTGGGCGAGGACTACATCGCCAAGAACATACTGCCGTTCACCCAGCTGGGCCGGCTGATTCGCCCCGAGGAGATCGCCGACGCGATCTGCTTCATGCTCGCCAACTCGGCTGTCAGCGGCGAGCTGTGGGCGGACGCCGGCTGGCATCCGCCGGCGTAGCCTCCGTTTCGACGCGAGAAGGCAGGGCGACGGCTGATGGGTCCCCAGTCCGGACTCGGACGCGGGGGCCGCGAAGGCTTCGAACGATTTAATCCGGGATCGCCTTGCGGAGGCGATCCGCGTCGGTTTTCGGTCGCGGATGCCTCTTCCCGGCCCGGTACGGTCCTGCGGCTAGCCGCGCCGCTGGTGTCGATGCAGCGCAGCCCGGATCAGCTGGCGCGTGAAACCGGCATGGCCTTCCGGATCGTGCGCAAGACAGATATCGGCACTGCCGGCGTCCTGCGGAAGGTAATAGACGCCGCAGTTGGGATTGATTTCCAGCATGAACGGCGTGCCGCGGCGGTCGACGCGCAGATCGCAGCGGCCGAAGCTCGTGCCCTCGAGCGCGACGAAGAAGCGGGCGGAAACATCCCGCAGGCGGGAAGCGAGAACGGGGTCGCCGACGGGGAAGGCCGACATCTTCCTGTAATCCACCCACTTCAGGTCGGAATGCTTGAACGATTCGCCGTCGGGGAAGTGGTACTGAATCGGCGTATAGGTCTTCGGCCGCAGCGGGTCATCCGGATTCTCCGCCACAAGGACCGTGCACTCGGTCCCCTCGATGAACTCCTCGATCAGCGCCGCGCCATGGCGCCGCATGATCTTGCGTGCCTGCCGGCGCAGCCCGGCGGGCGACGCGACGCGGGAGCGCCGGGACAGATCGACGCTCGAATAGCTGCTGTAATGCTTCACGAACAGCGGGAAGCGCAGTACCCCGGCGGCCCGTTCGACGTCCGCCTCGCAGCGTGCCAGGACGTGATCCGGGGTGTCGATGCCCTCGGCCCTGCAAGCCCGTTTCATCGCCTCGCGCGACGGCTCGTAGAATCCGGACGTGGCGCCGGTGAAGGCGACGCCATGCTCTTCCAGCGTCCTGACGACCTCGATGCCCGGGATGTCCTGGTCCGCGGCCCCGTCGCAGAGATTGAAGAAGAGATCGAAGCCCTCCCGGATCCGCCGAGCGACCTGTTCCACGGCCGTCGACTTGCTGAGGCACTCCACCTGCCAGTGCGCGTCGGGATAGAAGGGCCTCGGGTCGCACGGCCAGTCGCCGGGGGGAAAGGGGTCCGCGAGGAGGTCCTGGTTGGTCAGCAGGCAGATGCGCATCGATTCTGTCGCCGGTAGGCCGACATTGGAAGCACGGGCCATTCAACGACGGGACTTGGAGTATTAGAGAGACGCGGGCCCCCGGTCGAGCGTTATGCCGGATTCCGGGCCGCGACAAACGCGCGCACCGAGCGCTCGATATCGGATTCGGTGGTCGCCCACGAACACACGCTGATACGTATCACCGGCTCGCCATTCCAGACGGCGCCGCCGCACCAGCATTCACCGGACTTCTGCAGGCGCGCCAGCGTGGCTCGGGTGTCATCCGCGTCGTCGCACGCCACCAGCACCTGGTTGAAGACCACGTCGTTCAGAATGCGAAAACCGTGCTGGGCGAGGTCTCGTGCGATGTGTTCGGCGTGGCCGCACAAACGGTCCACGAGGTCCCCGACCCCGGCCCTGCCCAGCGCCTTGAGGGTGGCCCACAGCTCGATGGACCGGGCCCGGCGCGACATGTCGAGCGTGAGGTGCATGCCGTCGCGCTGCGCGCTGCCGAGGATGTAGGACGCGCTGGTCTGCATGGCGTTTACGAGCGCGTCACGGTGCTTGCACAGGACGACGCCGCAGTCGTAGGGGGCGTTGAGCGTCTTGTGTGCGTCCACCGACCAGGAGTCGGCCGTTTCGACCCCACGGGTGAGGAATTTCTTGTTCTCCGAGCCCGCAGCCCACAGGCCGAACGCGCCGTCCACATGGACCCACGCGCCGGCCCGGCGGGCGCGCTCGCCGATCTCGTCGAACGGGTCGAACGCGCCGGAATTGACGTTGCCGGCCTGCGCGACGACGAGGCAATGGCTGTCGAGCGCGGGCATCCGGCTCGGGATCATGCGTCCCTGCCCGTCGCAGGGCACGACTTCCGCCCGCGACTTCCCGAGACCGAGGATGCCCAGTGCCTTCGCCACGGTGGCATGCGCCTGATCGCCGATGATGACGCGAACGGGAGGGGCACCGAACAGGCCGTCCGCGTTCACGTCCCAACCCAGGCGCTTGAGGATCTCGTTGCGTCCGGCCGCCACCCCGCAGATCGTGGCGCCGGACGTGCCGGTCACGAAACCGGCGGCGGAACCGGCGGGCAGACCCAGCAGGTCGACCAGCCAGTTCTCGCAGACCGCTTCCAGCTCGGATGCGATGGGCGACATCACGAAGAGCGCGGCGTTCTGGTCCCAGGCGTCCGCCAGCCACCTGGCCGCGAGCGCGGCGGGCAGTACGCCACCGTTGACGAAACCGAAGTAGCGCCCCGCGGTTTGTGCCACGGTGGCCGGAGAGCCATGGGTATGCAGCAGGCGCAGGATGTCTTCGCCGGGCGTGGGTGCAGCGGGCAACGGCTCCCGGAAGACGCTCAAGCCCTGGAGGGCCGCGTCGGGGGGGAAGACGCTGCGGGCGGCGATCGCATCCATGTACGCGTAGGCAGATGAGCGGGCCTGGTCGAACAGGCGCTTGTCGCGCAGTCGCGCGAACATCTCGTTCTGAATCGGCGATGCATTCATCGAGGGCTCCAGGAAGTCTCTCCCAACCGGCTTTCGGTCTCCTACCGTTCGGTCTCCCTCACGGCGCGACGAAACATCGGTTGCACATGGCCACCGAGGCGCAACAGCCAGGTGCGCCCCAGCAATGACGAGCATTGCGGGACTCGTGCGAACTCCGATGCGTTCAGACGGTTTCGCCCAGTCGTCGCCGGGCGCTGTTGCGGCGATCTTCCGCCTTTGCGGTCTCCACCATGCTCGTGCGCACGAACTCGATATGCGTGCGCGCTGCGCGTGATGCGGTCTCGGCGTCGTGGGCGCGTATCGACTCCCAGATCGCGCGGTGCTGCTCCCTGATCTTCTTCCATTGTTCCGGACGGGCATGCAGATGCACCAGATTGCCCGACACATGGCCGTGAATGACGCGCAGCAGGCTCGCAGTGAGATGGCCGATCATGGCGTTGTGCGTGGCCTCCGCGATCGCCTGGTGAAAGACCACGTCATTGTCGATGTTGGCCTTCAGGTCGTCGCTGTCGTAAGTCGCCTCGAGCGCCGCAAACGCAGCACCGAGCCGCTCGATATCCACGTCGGTCGCGCGCTCGGCGGCCAGGAAGGCCGCCTGGCCCTCGAGCATGTAACGAAATTCGAGCATATCGCTCTGCAGCGTGGGATGCGCCTCCAGCATCTCCTGCCAGGAGTCGACGAAGGTAGCTTCGAGCCGGTCGGTGACGATCGTACCGACGCCGTGCCGGGTGACGACCAGGCCTTTCGACACCAGTTTCTGGATCGCCTCCCGCAGCGGAGGGCGGGACACGCCCAGTTCCGCGGCCAGATCGCGTTCCGATGGCAGGCGATCGCCGGGCTTCAGCGAGCCCTCGAGGATGCGGATTTCCAGGTCACCGGCGATGACGTCGGCAATGCGGGTCGGCGTGGGACGACGCTGCGTGACGGCTCTCTTCATCGTGGTCATACCAGTTGCACATCATCGAGGAAGATGATGTACGTCAATGTTGCTGTGTTGACAATCCGTTCCGGGCAAATCTATTGTTGCGAACCGTGGTAATGCCACTTTACCACTTATCATCGGAAAAGGGAGGAGCCCCGGCATGGAACGCCACGTCCAGGATGCGCGGCAGTACCCGGCCAAGCCCGCGGACGTCTATCTGTTCGCGACCTGCCTCATCGATCAGTTCGCGCCCGAAGCCGGCCTCGACGCGGTGCGGCTGCTGGAGCGCGAAGCCATCCGCGTCCACTTTCCCGCCGCGCAGACCTGCTGCGGCCAGCCCGCGTATTCCAGCGGCTACGCGGACGAAGGACGCGCCGTCGCCCGCCTCCAGATGCAACTGTTCCGGGAGCCGTGGCCGGTGGTCGTGCCTTCGGGTTCCTGCGCCGCGATGATGCGCCACCATTACCCGAGGCTCTTCGCCGACGATCCCGTACTCGGGCCCGGAGCCCGGGCGCTGGCCGAGCGCATCTTCGAATTGACGGAATTCCTAGTCCATGTCGTCGGCTTCAATCGCGCCGACCTCGGCAAGCCCGGTACGGTCGCCCTCCACACTTCCTGCCACGCCCGCCGCGAGATGGGCTCGCACGAAAGCAGCCATGCGCTGCTCGCCGCACTGGGCCAGGTCAAGGTGATGCGGCAGGCACGCGAGGAGGAATGCTGCGGTTTCGGCGGCGCCTTTTCCATCCGTCATCCCGCGATTTCCGAGGCCATCGTCACCGACAAGGTCGAAAGCCTGCGCGCGAGCGGCGCCGAGCGGGTCGTCAGCGCGGATTGCGGCTGCCTCTTGAACATCCTCGGGCGCGCCGAGCACATGGACCGCACCGCCGGCCGCGGCACAGCCTCGATGCCCGGCGAGCACATCGCCAGCTTCCTCTGGCGCCGCACCAACGGAGCCGGAAAATGAACGCGCGTGCCCGCATCCTCGCACGGCTTGCCGCGGCGCCGGCACGCACGTCGCCAGCGCTGCCCGATATCGCCGGCTATTTTGCTGCCCGCCGCCGCAACGAGGACGCGGATGCCCGCATCGCGCGTTTCCGGGCCGCCATCGAAGCCGCCCATGCCGAGGTGCACGATACCGACGCCACCGGGTGGCCCGAACTGTTGTGCCGCATCGCGGTTGCAAAGGGCGTGCGGAATGTCCTCGTCGGCGCCGGGTCGACACCTGCCGCCGCGATGGCATCCGTGCTCCCGCAGGAGCTCGCGCTGGTCGCCTACGACCGGCCCGCAGACAGCTGGCGCCGCGAACTGTTCGAGAACATCGACGCCAGCTTGTCGCTTGCGAGAAGCGCCATCGCCGAAACCGGCAGCCTTGTCCTCTGGGCCGGCCCGGACGAACCGCGCCTGATGTCGCTGGTGCCGCCCATCCATTTCATCCTGCTCGACGTGACGACGATCCATGCCGACCTGCATACGGCGATGACCGCCGAGCGATGGGCCGACGGCATGCCGACCAACGCATTGCTGATCTCGGGCCCCTCGAAGACGGCCGACATCCAGCAGACCCTCGCCTACGGCGCCCACGGCCCGCGCGAGCTGATCGTGCTGTTGTCCCACCCCGGCGGGAGGCTGTCATGAGCGCGCCGGGCCGTCCCAAGCGCGAATCGCTCCCTCTCGGAGGGACGGCGCGCAGCGCCAAGGGTGTACCCCTGAGCGCGCCGATTCACTTCCAGCCCTCGACCGGATTCGCCGCCCGCAGCCGTGCCGCGGCGGGCGACGCCAAGCTGCGCCAGGGTTTTCGCGGCGCCATGGACTTCCTGCAGGCCAAGCGACAGTCCCAGTTCCCGGACGCCGACGAACTCGACGCGCTGCGCGACCTCGGTGAAGCGATACGCCGCTACAGCCTCGCGCGCCTGCCGGAGCTGCTCGAGCAACTCGAACGCAAGCTCGTCGCCAACGGCATCCAGGTGCATTGGGCGGAAACGCCGCAGGAAGCCAACGCCATCGTGCTCGACATCGCGCGTCGCCGCGGTGCCAGGCGCATGATCAAGGGCAAGTCGATGGTGAGCGAGGAAATCGGCCTCAACCACGTGATGATGGCCGCCGGCATCGAGGCGCTGGAGTCCGACATGGGCGAGTACATCGTGCAACTCGCCGGCGAGGCGCCTTCCCACATCATCATGCCGGCGATCCACAAGACGCGGCAGGAGATCGGCGCGCTGTTCAAGGCGAAGCTGCCGGGCGTGGCCTACACCGAAGACGTCGATGAACTGATACGCATCGGCCGCCGTGTGCTGCGCAGGAAGTTCGCCGAAGCCGACATCGGACTTTCCGGCGTCAACTTCGCCGTGGCCGAAACCGGCACGCTTTGCCTGGTCGAGAACGAGGGGAATGGCCGCCTGTGCACCACGGTGCCGAAGGTGCACATCGCCGTCACGGGCATCGAGAAGGTGGTCGAGAAGCTCGAACACGTGCCGCCGCTCTTCAGCCTCCTGACACGCTCGGCCACAGGGCAGGCGGTCACCACCTACCTGAACCTAATCAGCGGGCCACGCCAGGCAGGCGAGAAGGATGGACCGGAGGAAGTCCATCTGGTCCTGATCGACAACGGCCGCAGCCAGGCCTACGCCGACGTGCAGCTGCGCGCGACGCTGCAATGCATACGCTGCGGCGCCTGCATGAACCACTGCCCGGTGTACGCGCGCATCGGCGGCCACGCCTACGGCACCACCTACCCCGGCCCGATCGGCGCCATCATCTCGCCTCACATGCTGGGCCTCGGCGCCACCTATGCGCTCGCCACGGCTTCGACGCTGTGCGGCGCCTGTGCCGAAGTCTGCCCCGTGCGCATCCCGATCCCCGACCTCCTGATCCGGCTGCGCGGCGAAGCCCAGGCGCGTGCCGACAGCGGATCCTTGCTGCGCGGTGCCGGCGAAGCCCGCAGCGCCATCGTGAGCGCCGTGTTCCGCATCTGGGCCGCGGTCTATGGCCATCCGCGCCTCTATGGGATCGTCACCTGGCTCATGAGCCGTGGCCGTGCTTTCATGCCTTCTTACCAGGGGGCGTGGACGGGCGTGCGGACCCCGCTGATTCCCGCCCGCAAGCGGCTGCGTGACCTGATCGAGGAGCACAGGCCATGAGCGAGTTGATCGCCGCGCTTTCCCGGGTCCTTCCGCAGCGGCAGGTTGTCAGCGACGACCTGCGCCGCCTTGCCTACGGCACGGACGCGAGCTTCTATCGCCTGACCCCTGAAGTCGTCGCCATCGTCGAAAACGAGGGCGAAGTCCAGGCGGTGCTGCAGGCTGCGCGCGCTCACCATCGCCCGGTCACCTTTCGGGCCGCCGGAACCAGCCTGTCGGGGCAGGCGGTCACCGATGGCGTGCTGGTGCTGATCGGCGAGGGTTTCGCCACCTGCGAGATCGCACCCGATGCCGGCAGCGTCCATCTCGGTCCCGGCATCATCGGCGGGGAAGTGAATTTCCGGCTCGCCCCGCTCGGACGCAAGATCGGCCCGGACCCGGCCTCGATCAATGCCTGCAAGATCGGCGGGATTGCCGCCAACAACGCCTCGGGCATGTGCTGCGGCACCGCGCAGAACAGCTATCGCACCCTGGCGGGCCTGCGCGTCGTGCTCGCCGACGGAACGCTGCTGGACACGGAGGATCCGGTCAGCGCAGCAAACTTCCGCCAAAGCCACGCCGCCTTGGTGGGCGAACTCGAACGCCTCGGGGCCGAGACCCGCGCCGATACGCGCCTGGCCGAGCGCATCCGCCACAAGTTCAGGATCAAGAACACGACCGGCTACAGCCTCAATGCGCTGGTCGATTTCGAAGATCCGGTCGACATCCTGTCGCATTTGATGATCGGCTCCGAAGGCACGCTGGGCTTCATTTCCGGAATCACCTACCGCACGGTGGTCGAAGACCCGTTCAAGGCCAGCGCGCTGGTGTTCTTCCCCACGATCGAAGCCGCCTGCCGCGCCGTCATCCGGCTCAAGTCCGAGCCGGTGGCCGCCGTGGAACTGCTCGACCGCCCGGCGCTGCGCTCGGTCGAGAACCAGCCCGGCCTGCCTCCCGTCATGCGCACACTCGCGGAGGAGGCCTCCGCCCTGCTGATCGAGGTCCGCGCCGGGAACCCGGAGCTCCTGCAGCAGCGCATCGACACGTCGCTCGGCGCGTTCGCCGACATCGCCACCGTCGGCCCGCCGGCCTTTTCCACGGACCCGGCCACCTGCGAGATGTACTGGAAGGTGCGCAAGGGGACCTTCCCCTCGGTCGGGGCCATGCGCCGTGCCGGCACGACGGTGATCATCGAGGACGTTGCCTTTCCCATCGAATCCCTCGCCGCCGCCACCCTGGACCTGCAATCGCTGCTGCAGGCTCACGGCTACCACGAAGCCATCATCTTCGGCCACGCCCTCGAAGGGAACCTGCACTTCGTCTTCACCCAGGACTTCGGCGACGCGGCCGAAGTCGAGCGCTACGCCCGCTTCATGGACGATGTCTGCCGGCTGGTGGTCGAGAAATACGACGGATCGCTCAAGGCCGAACACGGCACCGGTCGCAACATGGCCCCGTTCGTCGAGATGGAATGGGGGCGTCAGGCAACGGACCTGATGCGCCGGATCAAGAAGCTGTTCGACCCCGACAACCTGCTCAATCCCGGCGTCATT
>Ga0209048_10002312_pt1 | contig 19018 bp, 17 predicted proteins | sample FrelakmetCRP12CR_FD_187146 | JGI IMG/M metagenome (GOLD analysis project Ga0209048, IMG submission 187146) | Freshwater lake sediment microbial communities from the University of Notre Dame, USA, for methane emissions studies - CRP12 CR (SPAdes)... | ecosystem: Environmental > Aquatic >... | reverse complement strand
TCTGGAGATTTACGATAGAAACATTGATTCTGTGCCTCTTTAAACAGAGCGAGCTGCAGTCAACGGTTACGTGCAGTAACAACCATTTTGCTCGATCTAATTTTCTCAATATCCTACCAACAGGTTCTCACAGTAACAATCGCAAGAGAGTGTCCTGAATATACTGATGGGTAGAAACGGAAATCATCGGTGGTCGTTTCAATACTCCACCAAGAAGTGTGTAAAAACTAATGACCACAAAGAATGTTCATTAGCGGTAGAAACAGTCAAAAAGGCATTCTCGACTGCTGCATCAACACTCGGCAGATCTTCTCAAAAAAAATGTAGCACTGAATAAAAATCGCGGTTCAAGATGTTCGGCGACGCAGCCCGAGATTAGACAGTTTATCATTCATGTTGCATACATGCGGTGCCTTTGCAACGCAGGTAAACTTCATCGTTGCCGACAGTATACTTTTGGACGAGTCTCCCCATCTCTTGATCGCGCCATGTAGAGATCACGAAGCCGTCGTTAAAATTTGCGGGGGGCCAAGTTAGCGGCGCTTTGGGATAAATCAAGCGATCGATGTGTGAAGCGACGCTTAGAGCGGGACCAGACATATCGGCCGCATACAAGGGATAGTTTTCAGCACTGCGCAAAATGTCTTTCGCGACATACTCAAATGAGGCACGGGATTCCTGATGAAAGAACGGAAATCCAAACAGGCCAAAGGCAAATTTCAGAACGATTGCACCGATTATCCACTTCACGCTCCATTGCTGCACCCGTGGTGCACCATAGAAGATCAGGTAAGCGAGAATCAGACCAATAAAGGGGAGAAGTGGCAAAATATAGCGGACATCACTCTTTGGAGATAGCCAATAAGGAAGATAATTGGCCAGTGCTATGATCAGTACAGTGACAATGTAAGGATGTGAGCGCCATTTCCCAAGTTTTTGACGTACTATGAAAGCATAAAGCAGAACGCCTGCGACGGGCAGTAGCATTATCAGAGTTTGCAGAGCGTAGACGAGCACATGTTTGAGATACTTGCCGCTGTTTATTTGAATAAGTTTACTGGTAATATCCGCGAGCATACCGTGCGATTGGGAAGCTCCGGCCGGAACCATGTGATACCAAAATAGCGGGAATGTGAGAGCCAGTCCGTGCAAAAGCAGCGATTTCCATGAATACATGAAAGGCCAGCGGCGCTGGCGATAAGCAACAACTATCATCGCAATTGCATAAAAAACGTATGCGGTGAGCGCTTTGCTGAGAAAGGCAGCGCTGACAGCCAATAACGCAATAGCTAAGTATGTATAACGATTTTCAGCCAAAGCCAGCCAGCCTAAGACAATCGACATGAGAACAAACAGACCAAACACCGGGTCAGAATAGCAGAGCCATCCCCGATAAAACAGGACATCGCCCAGAGTGAGGTAGATTAGGGCAGTAAAGGCGGCAAATGTCTTGTCTCCGAACAGTCGCCTTACGAACCATGAGAGTAGCAAGGCCGACGAAATAGTTGCTGTCAGCGCCACTAGGCGTGCCGCGACCAGCATTTGGTCCCAGCCAATAAGCTGCGCTATGGGGATGATCATTAAATTGTAAAGGGGTGGTCGCCAATAATACATGCCATACATGATCGGCGTCAGGTACTTACCGTAAAACCACATTTCGTATGACATCAGCGGGTAAGAGGATTCCTGACCTATGTATTGGACGGGCAACGTTAATAGAAAGCTCAATGAAGCAATGCTACATAGTAGCCAATAGGCTCTTGCGGATACGGGTACTCTGCAAGGTGAAGTTTTGCACTTGATCTCCAATCCCATCTGAGTTATCCTCCCCGTTAAGCTCTGACGGTCAGTCATGTCGACTTAGGTGCAGTGCACTTAATTTTGGCTCCTCGCATTGAATGCGCCAAATTCTCTTGAGGAGCCCGTCTGAAGAAGCAAACCGCATTATCACCGAATACGTCTTCAGCTGAATAATCATCATAGCCGCCAGCATCAGAAATATAATGATTCCCGACAAAACTAAAGACGGTTCTTATAAGATTCTGTGAACTCACTGCAAGTTGTAAAGCTTGTCTCTCCTTTGAGCCATTGCAGGTACGCCTCGAGTTTCCGAACCATGTCGCAGCCGCTTGGCTTTTTCAGCCATGCCGGAAGATCCCAAGCCGTCAAGTCGCTGAATTCCCATGGATGGAAATAAATGTTCAAATATCCATCCGTATTCAATGCCCATTCTGACATCACTTTGAATAGCCAAAGCGGCGATTGCTTAAAGCTCAGCCAAAACAGCGGATATCGAATTACTGGACTAGTGGATATAGGAAGGTTTAGCAACCCGTCTGCAAAATAAGGTAACCGCGGCTTAAAGAGGTTCATATACCGTCCTGGCAGCCAGATGGGATTCTCTGAAGAATTATATAAATATCCAGCTGCCCGGATATCGCTAAGGCTGACAGAAGCCAATCTTGGGCTGCGAAACCCATTTATTTTTTCCCCTGTTAGCCTCTCCAGTTCAATGCGGGAGCGCAGCAGGTCGCCTGATTTGAAGTTCGAATGACTGATCCCATGAGAAGCTATTTCATGTCTGCCTGCTATTCTTGCCGTCAGATCCCGGCAGGTCTGTGCAAATCGAACTGTCATGAAACAGGTCACTGTAATATCCAAGTGTTCAAGAAGATCAAGCACTGCATTTAATCCATGGCTTGTAACTGAAATCTCTTCAGCTGGGCTGATGCTGAGGCCATATTCATGCGGGATATCAAACTCCTCTACATCGAGGCTCAAAAGTACTCGTTTAATTGTATCTGCCAATCAGATTTCTCCACCGGATGAGGATGAGATCGCGGAACATGGACAGTGACATGGTGAGTATTTTTTTCCCCGCCTTGTAAGAATGCGCTTCATGCTCGGAGACGTGAAACTTACTGACCCGCAGGCCGTGCTTCCGCGCAATGAACAGGAGTTCAGCATCGAAGCTGAATCTGCTCACTTTGCTCTTGGGGATGATAAGCTTCACCGCGTCCCTGCGGAATCCCTTCAACCCCGCCTGTGTGTCCTGGAATGGTAGGTCGAGAACGAGCCTCGTCAGATGATTGAATGAGGTTCCGAGGAAAATCCTTATAGCCCCAGCCTCTCCCAACAGGCGGTTTGAGATGCTACGGGAGGCAATTACGATATCCGAGGTCTTCAATTTCGCCTCGATAATATTTAAATAATTGGGTGAGTAAGCCATGTCAGCATCCATGAAGCAGTATGCATCGGCATCCATCATATCGAAGCCTGTCCTTATCGCGTGACCTTTCCCCTTATTCTCTTCGTACCTGATAAAAGATACATGCCTGATTTTCGGTCCTTGCAAGAAAATCCTTTGTAACATTTCGGAGGTGCCATCATGAGAACCGTCATCTACGAACAGAAAGTGATAATGGGGATTCTTAACTGAGAACTTGATGACGGATTCAACAGTCTGCCTGATACTCCTCTTTTCATTGAATGTGGGCAGAATGACCGCCACTTTATTGATTGCGATCGGCGCAGGCTGGGTTTCCTGTATGGCTGCGATTGATGGCCGTCCAGATGTTTGCCTCATCGCTGCAAGACTTGCCGCCCAGAGGGCAACTGTACTTAAAAGAACCAGACCGAAATCGCGGAGATATAAAAATAATCCCCTGTTGATCGAGGTTAAGAAGTGGCTAATAGCAATAAAGCAGAAAACGGCTTTCCACGCGGCCGGAATACTCCCGTCTGAGGAACATTCCCACACAATAACTACAAGTAGCATCACCAAAGGTATTGTCATTGACACGTAATGAGGATGAAACACCGGGCTCGCCACGAGCGTCAGCGGGATAAATACCGTCATGAATGCTGCATCTTTGACCGTCGCATCGACCTTTCCAGAATACCACTTGCCTTTCCATCCTGAAGCCACTAAGGTTATCGCCATCATGACGAGAGCAGTTACCCAATGAGCAATACGCACGCCAGCACACGTCATATTCGGACGGTCCTTTCTCTCTGGATATATAATATTGTGCAGCACGACCATAGGAGAGTTGCTATCAGTCTTTGTGATCCCTGTGAACTCTCCACTAGTATGTCCACCTATATCCCCTTTTATCATTGCAGTGAGAGTGCTGTGATAAAAGGCAATATAAGAATCGCCTGTTCTTTGTGGGCCTAAGGCGATGAGGGGTACGATGATGAGTCCTATGACGAGCCCTAAAAAACTTCCCCACAGCATGCGCCAATCCCGTCGCCATAAAGGGAAAACCAGCAGCGGGACGGGGATAACTTGTATGCAGATTGCCCAAGAAAGCCAGATGCCGGCTCGGAATCTCTTGCCCTTGAGGATTGACGCGGCCATACAGCAGAGGAAAAATGCAATGAGCAGTCCCACCTGCCCGCGCATCTGGGATCGCCCTATCGCAGGGAGAAGAATGACAAGAGGAATGACACGCAAGGCCCACCACTGCAGAGAAAAGCGTCTGCCCATCCCTGCTATGAGATTTCTATATGGATCTTCAATGGCTCTCGCAAGTATACCGACACCGAAGACGCCGATAGTCAGCGTTAGCATGTACCAAATTCCCACGCTCACTTCGTAGGGGAGATATCCACTTCTGTCAATGCCCTGGGGAGGGTCAGCAAACGGGGTCATCATAATCGCGAATAACGGCGGATAAACATAATGCCATCCGCGATCGTCGGTGACAGCATAAATTTCTCCGCCGGTACGTACAGCCCATGCCGACCTCAGATAGGGGCCGATATCGTTCATACGTTTATGGGCAAAGGCTCCTCGATACTCAACCCATGCCCCAAAGAGAATGATAAGGGTTAGGAGCAAGGCGAGTCCGGTAATTTGGAGCCTTGTGAGCGGCTTTGAAGAAATGTCGGCAACGGAATCCGAAACAACAATTCCTTCCATGATGACATTCTATCATAGCTGCTTTGGGGAGTGTATCCTTCTAACACGCCTTCATCTTAATCGCCTCTCCGGTTTTTGGGTTCATGCCCTTTCTGGCCTTTCTCTCTTTGCTAACGAGAACGTCCCAAAGCCAACGAGTGTAAGCGTGCCATCCGTCTTAGCGGTTATAGCTACTACCTCTCAAGCACCAAATTCCTGTTGCTCATAAAATCGATACATTCTGTAGTAATCATCGATTTTGCCATACTCTGGGTACTGAAGATTATCAGGTGCAGGCAAGATTTCTAGGAGAAGAGCGTCGGTCTAGATAGCGGGAAGAAATGTTGCAAAAACGTCCCAATCTCCTTGGTCAATATTATACGTAGATAGCATCGATACGGGTGATTCTATCCGGTTGATCATTTCCACTATAAGTATGCATCCAGAAATATCTAGAGAGATCAGTGACATATTTACACTTTATTGTTTAGTCTGATATTTTATATTGATGAAAGCCGAACGCATTCTTAAGGTCGCTTTCTTCCTCCTACTTCTTGTCTTGTGCATATACGCGACTATTCATTTCAGCATAGTCACCTATATAATCCATCCCCAAAAAGCAGCGAAACTTATTCTTTCCTTCCACCCCTATGACGATGTCGTTTTTATTTTCATCCAAATCCTGCAGGTCCTGAGTGGCGGATTAATTCCGGGTGCTATTACGGAATTCATCGGTGGGTATCTTTACGGTCCGATTATCGGTACGATCTATTCCATTATGGGTATGAGTATCGGGTCGTTATTAGCATTTAAACTTGCAAGAGCCTACGGGCTGCCACTTGTCAGAAGAATGGTTAATCCCTTGACGCTAGACAAATATGATCATTTTATGGAGGAAAGAGGTGTCATTGTTACTCTGATGCTATTTCTGATACCTGGCTTTCCGAAATCTGCACTTTGTTACATCATTGGCTTGAGCAACATGAACATTTGGACATTCATTATTATTTCTACTGTCGGAAGGCTATTTGGAACCATTTTGTCATCGGTAAGCGGGCACTGGATAAGAAATGAGAACTTTATGGCATTTTTGGTGCTGATCATAATTTTGACGATACTGTTCCCGTTGGCCTACTTTTATAGAAACCAATTGAGAGCCCTTATAAAGATCAAAAAATAACGTCATGCGGCTATTTCATTAAATAGTCCCATCTGGCTGAGAGTAAGCGAAGAATCGGATGAGAAAGTTCTTTGGTATTCTCCGGGTCTTCAGGAGTTGGAGGCAACAGGCATTTCGAAATCTAAATTGCATAGCTGGAAGAATTATTGCGAGTTTGTAGTCCCGGTTGAAAAAGCAGCTGGCTCTTTTATTCGTGGCATATTAGTCTGGGATCAAGGTAGATTATGTCAGCGGTTTTGTTTCTCTTGCTCGCTTCTTCGATGAGATGAGATGGATCAATGACTGCTCTGAAAGGATGCGGGACCTCCTTGGTCATATGGGCAGGGTCTTCACTGAAATAATACACTGGAATAAAGACGGTCTGCGTTTCACCCGGCGGTATCGAATTTAATGTGGCGCCATTCCCCCACTTGCTGCCGATGTCAATTATCTGCAGAAGTGTTGCATTTGGCAATGACGGAGATGGAGCAGTACCGATATTTTTTATAGTCACTTCAAATATATAAATGGGATAACCAGGCTCGCATTTTTTCCCTTCCTTGCAACTTATGAGTTGAATGACGAGGTCTGGTTTATCTACTGATGCGATGATCTCAATTGGGTGGCAAGAACAATCGTTTGTTTTATTCCTCTGTTTTATCTGGTCGCCAGCATTGACCACGGCGCACAGATAATAATCTCCTAATGGAGTGTTTGCAGGTATTGTATGGAGCCCGGTCAGTTTGATATCCAGCGTTTGCCCCGCTTTTAAGGACACCCGCTCACGTCCTCCCTTGAGCAGTATGCCGTCCGAGTAATGAGTTACGTTGTCAGTACTGTTGGTCGAGACTGGGCAGAAATTGTCTTTCTTTAGAACGATATCTACCGCAATATCCTTCAATTCCATCTGCATGTTATTAGCAACTTTAACCTTAAAAGGAGTGGTAAGTTCATGACCGGGCCTTGCATTGCTGGGGCTGTCTTGAATTATTGCTCTAAGATCAGGCGTAATTTGATAGCAGGTCACCTGAAACTTAGCCACATTTGATGCGACTTCCTCAGGATATACAATTCTTATCGTCTGCCAGCCGTTGAATAAAAGGGTATGTTCATCGCCCGCTATCCAAGATCCTTTGACTTCCTGGGCCCCAGGCGTTCCAAATGCTAGGGTTTAAATAGGAAGCAATGTACCGTTGCTCCGGATGAACCTATACTGCACTTTCCCTGGCTTTTCTGAGGTTATTGTTCCCCTGAATTTGATTTCTGCTGGACATGTTCCAGCAGAAATGTTCGGCGTTACGCTTAATGTTGCGGAAATCTGGGCATGAGCAACACAGACTAATATCAAAGAATACAGATATATCATTGCAAACATACGCAAGTTCTTCCACATAGCAACATCCCCCCAAAGACTATAACTGACTCTATCACTTTAATCGAATTCGGTTCAAATCACTAGAGGATATTCAGAGGTTAAAAAGCGCATTTTGCTGGGCATGAAAATGTACAAATAGAAAATGAGTTACACGGGATCACTCCACGATGCGGCTATGATAGATCCTTATGGTAATCATCTATTGAGCTATTTTCTCAGCACTCAAGCTTATCTGGTCCAGTTAATCTTTTCAGGATAAGAGCGGAGGTCTAGCTTTCGGGAAGAAACCTTGTACAGTGAGCTGTATCCGCGCGATGGTCTGGTAGCCAGGGTCTGGTAACGGACCCTGGCTACCAGACCATCGCGGCATATGGGGTTCGAGTTATAGATTACTTCTGGGAATCAATCTGTCATTTTTCCGCCATAGTGAGATATAAATAGGTCTAGAATTGCCTTGACAGTGAAAGGGCGGTTCAATAATCGGTCCGTAGAGAAAGCTGTAGACCAACCCGACAATTCGCGAGCATTATGGAACGTAACAACCCGAAATACTGACAAATAAGTTTGTGACCGTTAGTTTTATTGATATGGTCACTTTTTCTTTGCCTTAAAACTGAAGAGAGATGTCCCGAAAGAGGTAGCTATAGAATCATTGAGGTGGTTGCAAAAATAGGCTGAATGTAATTAAACATCCAGCCTATAGTGTTGCGAAAAGACAATAGCGTTTCTTGATTATTTCTTGCCTTGGGCTGACTCAACCGCTTTTTGAGTTGAAGTCTCTTTTGCTTCCTCCTGTGGGCTATATTGCTGAGCGGCTAGCTGTGCAGCCTGCTTTGAAATCGTTACCGTATCTGCTTTGGTCTTCGGAGCTGTTTTCATATCTGCCGTTACAGCAACAGCTTCATGGTTATCCGGTTTCTTTACACTATTTGTCTGAGCAGGCTGTGCGACGGATGTGTTTGAAGAGATGTGAGATATTGACATTGTTATTGCCTCCTTTCCTCAGACCTCTCAGATCTTCATTCTGATTGTCGAGATTCAACTAGTCTTTATCATCGACTGTTAGTATAAGAACTTTCGCCGCACGGTCAAACATTACAATTTCTCAGAAGTATTCGACGGAGTGAGTACTTTCCAACATCTTAATCTATTAAAGATAGAGTCAGCCAAGTGTGCATTTAAAGGCAATTCGCAATAAATGTATACAATAATTGCGCAAGAGCGTCTAAGGTTAAAGGTAGCATACTGATTAATAAGGCGTTTATATGGGCATGGAAGGTGCTAGGTATATCTCGGTTGTGAATGAAGGGGGGTAACGCAGACGTTTTATGAATAAGGACTTCTTTGTGGCGATAGACTTTGACGGAACTATTGTCGGTCAGGATATTACAGATGCCGTCATACAGAAGTTCTCTAGACCCGGTTGGGAAATCCCTGAGAGATTGTGGGAGTCGGGGCAGATGGGTTCCCGCGAATGTCTCGAAATCCAGATGTCACTTATCCATGAACCTGTTGCCGATGTTCTACGGTTCATTGACCGATTTGAAATTGATCCTGCTTTTCTAGGGTTTGCTGATTTATTAAATGAGACGGGCATCCCGTTTGCTATAGTTAGTGACGGGTTCAACGTGTTTATTGAGAGGCTGCTTGTAAATGCCGGTTTCAAAAAGATGCCTCCCGTCTATGCAAACGGTTTGATTCAGCAGCGGTGCGGGCTGAAAACCGTATTCCCTTACGCCAACAGGCAATGCCCTTCAGGTACCTGCAAATGCTCGGTAACAAACAATATTGACGGCGGCCGGTCGGTCCTTCTGATCGGAGACGGCAGGAGTGATTTTTGTCTTGCTCAAAAGGCAGCTTTTATCTTTTCAAAGGGAAATCTCGGCCGTTTTTGTGCGGAACATAATTTGTTATTCCGCCCCTTCGACAATTTCTCAGACATAGCTAAATGGATCAAGAATGGCGTAGAGACAATGTCGGCTTCTGGCAGCTCAACTCTTGCGAATCATGATGAGGATGGACAGCATATATGCAATCTGGTACATTGACGGATCGGGAACTGCTGGAACTTGAAGCACGATATTGTTCTTATGGAGATACGGTCCACTATTCCGATAAACCTGTGATTTTTGAACAGTGTGAAGGGTCATGGCTCTTCGACACTCAGGGAAAGCCCTACTTGGATATGCAGATGTGGTATTCCGCCGTGAATTTTGGATACCGAAACAAAGATATTGAAGAGGCCTATGTAATACAAATGGCGGCCTTGCCTCAGGTAGCGTCTCAGTATCTCCATAAAGAGAAGATATTGCTTGCTTCTGCCATCTCCCAGGAGACCGAAAAGAGGTTTGGAAACAAGGGAAGAGTCCATTTTAATGTAGGCGGGGCACAGGCGGTTGAAGACAGTCTCAAGCTGGTGCGGAATTATAAAAAAGGTAAATCGCTCATGTTCGCCTTTATGGGCGGGTATCACGGGCGCACTCTGGCGGCAACAGAAATTACAAGCAGCTTCAGGTACCGCAAGAGATATGGACACTTCGGCAACAGGGCGACGTTTGTCCCGTTCCCTTATTGCTTCCGGTGCTTTTACGGAAAAGATCGGACATCGTGCGATTATGAGTGTATAAAGCAGTTCGAAAAGCTCTTCGAGACCGAATATTACGGCGTCATCGATGCAAAGGATAAGGATGTTGAATATGCAGCTTTTTATGTCGAACCCGTTCAGGCTACCGGAGGATATATTATCCCTCCCGCTGAATACTTCGAGAGGTTAGCAGAGATACTGAAGAAACACAATATCCTGTTGGTGGATGACGAAATCCAGATGGGCTTTTACAGGACCGGAAAGCTCTGGGCAATGGAACACTTCGGGGTCAGTCCCGACGTCATAACCTTTGCAAAATCTCTTACCAACGGGATGAATCCACTGTCTGGCCTTTGGGCGCGAGAAGAACTCATTAACCCGAAGATATTTCCGCCCGGTTGCACACATTCCACCTTCTCAAGCAATCCTCTCGGCACGGCTGCCGGACTGGCAACGATGGAGCTCCTTAAAAAGACAGACTACGAGAGCATCGTTAAAGACAAAGGTGCATATCTGCTTGAGGCATTAAAGAGTCTTAAGAAAAGGTATCCGGTCATCGGCGACGTCGATGCTCTTGGGATGGCTGTCAGAATAGAACTGACGAAATCGGATGGCTTCACCCCCGACAGGAATCTTACAGACGAAATATTTCAGGCAGGACTGAATGGAGATATCGAAGTTGACGGAAAGCGCTATGGGTTAGTGCTCGATATAGGTGGATATTATAAGAATGCTTTTACACTTGCCCCGGCCTTGACCATCTCCTATGATGAGTTGGACCTGTTTGTGAGGTTATTTGAACTCTTATTAAAACGGTGTACGGCATAAAATGATGGGGATAGTTAAATGGCTCCCATTGTTCATATTAGGGGCTGTTCTTGAGAGTGTAACCCAGGTATTTTTGAAAAAGGGAGCTCTCAAGAATCAGAACGTTCATGGGATGCAGTACCTGTTGAACGTCGCAAGAAATAAATGGGTCATCACCGGCGTTCTCGTTTATGTGCTGCAGATGATTTTATGGGTAGTACTTCTGATGTACATCCCTCTGACCATAGCGTTTCCGCTTACAGGTATCCAGAAAGTAATTATCATAATTTTTGCAGCAATCGTTCTTAAAGAGAGCGTAAGCAGAATGGAATGGGCCGGCGTTTTTCTTATCGCTCTGGGCATTGTATTTATAGTTATACCCTGATGCTTCGATGGGAGAATTGATGAGAAGAGTTGCCGTTACCGGGTTGGGAGCAGTATCACCTGTGGGAAGAGATGCCCGAGGGCTTTTCGAAAGTGTGCTGACTGGGAAGTCAGGAGTACGCCGGTTCTCATCACCTTTTTCAGAAAGACTGAATATCAAGGTAGCTGCCGAGGCTGATTTTGACCCGTCGCAGTATTTTACAAGTAAGCAGATAGGGGCACTCGATAGGACTAGCCAAATGGCATTAGCTGCGGCCATTGAGTCTTGGAGCGATTCTGGTTTGACCCTTAGTGATGAAGAGAGAGAACAGTCGGGAGTTTATATGGGCACCGGACTTGGTGGGGCGCACACTCTGGATGCTATGTTCTCTAAATTATACAAAGAAGACAAATTGAGAGTAAGTCCACTTTCAATCGTTAAAATAATGTGTAACGCTCCAGCATCTCATATTTCGATAAAATACGGGCTTGCGGGTCCATGCCTCACCTTCTCGATAGCATGTTCGTCCTCCACTGTTGCGATTGGGGAGGCTTTCCGCCAGATAAAATACGGCATAATGGATGTCGCACTTGCCGGCGGCACGGAGGACATGATGACATACGGCTCTTTTAAATGTTGGGAGTCCTTGGGAGTGCTTGCGCGTGAAGACGCAACTGATCCTTCCGCATCATGCAAGCCATTTTCAAAGGACCGGACTGGTTTTGTGCTTGGAGGTGGGGCCGCGGTAGTAGTGCTTGAAGAGATGGAGAGGGCAAAGAGACGAGGGGCAAAGATATATGGCGAGTTAATTGGATACGGCTCTACAGCGGATGCTTATCATATAACCGGCCCTACGGTGGCTGGGCAGGAACGCGCAATGCGGATGGCGCTCAGGGAAGCATGTATTAGTCCTGAACAGATGGATTACATCAATGCGCATGGTACTGCCACGATAGCCAATGATCGCGTGGAGACTCAAGCTATCAAGAAGGTATTCGGCGATAAGGCTTATAAGGTGCCTATAAGTTCGACCAAGTCGATGCATGGGCATATAATGGGTGCCGGCGGTGCAATCGAGTTCATTATCTCTCTGCTCGCAATTAAGAACAAAGCCATACCTCCTACGGCAACTTTAAATGTACCGGATCCCCAATGCGACCTCGACTATGTACCACTTGTCGGGAGAACTGGTCAGAATGTTAGAACCGTCATGTCAAACTCTTTCGCTTTTGGTGGGACGAATGCGGTTCTTGTGGCGAGGGAAGTATGAAAGACCAGAAAATAGACTTGCATGGTGGTGAACATGCCGTCCTGCTGATTCATGGACTTACCGGCAGCCCCTTTGAACTGAAACCACTTGCAAGAAGGCTGCATAAAAATGGTTTTACTGTAAAAGGTCCCTGTCTCGCCGGACATGGCCGGACATTGGAGGACCTGACAGCTACGACCTGGTATGATTGGTACGAAACGGTCCATGACACTTTTAAAGAACTGAAGACCCACTATAAAACCGTTTCGGTTTCCGGATTATGCATGGGTGCCCTGTTGGCACTTTATCTCGCTCATGAAGAAGGGCACAAGGTTTCTTCTATCGCCACACTGTCAACGACTCTCTTTTACGACGGCTGGAGCCTGCCATGGTATAAATTCCTTCTGCCCGTATCTTATCTTCCGCCGATAAAATATTTTTACTCTTACGAAGAACGTTCCCCTTACGGAGTAAAAGACGAACGCATGCGGAAGCGTATCGAGATTTCTCTCAAAGAGAGCTCAATTGCTTATGCAAGCTTTCCGGCCCAGAGCATGCATGAACTATTCAAGTTGGTGAAAAGTGTAAAGAAGACAATTCAGAGAGTAGAGGTTCCGACTTTGATCCTGCATGCCATGCAGGATGACGTGGCCAGCATAAAAAATGCGAATTATGTAGAGAGCAATGTTGGGTCATCAGTTATTCGCAAGATTCTCCTGGACGATACCTATCACATGCTGCCTCTCGACAATCAGAAAGAGAGGGTGGCAGAAGAGATGATAAAGTTTTTTAGAGAGAATCTAAAATTCAATGAGCATCTTTAGAGAGATTCCGCCTACTGCAGGGTTCCCGATTCATGCGAAAGACTTCTTTTCCATTATTAGGGTTAAAGACCGGCAGAGATGTCTTGAGAATTACTTCCAACAATATTTTGATATTGCACAGATAAGAGTGACCAATTCCGGAACGGCGGCGTTTTACCTTATACTGGAGAGCCTCAAATGCCTGTCTGAAAAGAAAACGATAATAATTCCATCGTTTGTATGTCCGCTGATCCCTCTTGCTATTAAGAGGGCTGGGTTGAATATCGAAGTATGTGATATAAACAGAGATAACTTCAGCTTCGATGCAGAAATGCTCAACGGCTTATGTCATAACAACAATGATATTTTGGCCATCGTTGCTGTGCATCTGGCCGGATTACCGATCGATTTTGAGGCAGTTGAACGTATCGCAAAAAAATATGACGTCTTCACCGTTGAGGATTGTGCCCAAGCATTAGGAGCATTGTACAATGGCAGGAAAGTTGGGACCCTTGCGGATTTTTCTTTTTTCAGTCTCGGTCGTGGCAAAGGACCTACTACCTATCAAGGTGGGGTAATAGCTATCGGCAAACAAGAATATGCCGATAACGTCGACGTGGCTATACAAAGGGCATCTCAAAATAATTTCCTTTCCGAAGTAACCCTGATTTTAGAATTGATTGGATATGCTATTTTTTATAGGCCTCTTCTGTTCTGGTTTGTCTTCAGACTGCCGCAACTGTTCTGGAATCTAAGAAAAGACAAAATAAAGGCAGCGATGGAATATTTCGACATTGATTTTCCAGTACATAGTATATCTGCAACAAGACAGCTGATCGGATACAGTCAATTACTTCGCCTGGATAATGAGATAACAAGGCAAAGAAGCACAGCACAGTCTTACATTGAGGAACTAACGGGGATCGGCGGGATTCACATAATCGGAGGTTCACGCAACAGCATCTCAAGTTATCCCTTTGTGACCGTAGTTTTCGATGATCCTGAGATAAGGGAAAGGGCACTTAGAGTTATCGAGGCGTCCGGGTGCGGAGGATCATTCGTATATGCTCTGGCGATCGCAGATTACGGCTACTTGAAGGACATAGTCCCGGACCGACATTGTTCTAATGCCAGATATCTTGCTGAGAGGACCATAACACTTTCTACAAACACGTTCTTAAAAAACACTGATCTGCGATCAGTGGCAATGTTGCTTCGGAATCTATAACTTCCATGGTCAATAACCGCGAAAGGTTCTCGAAGTCTTGGGAAAGCATCGAAGATGTATAATAATATGTTGAGAGAAAAAAGACACAAACATTACCGTATTGACTCAAAGCAGGATCGACAATAGCATGGGTAATAATAAGCTAGTCATTATTCTCTCGCTATGGATTATCCTTGTAATATCAGATACCGTAGCGCAACTGCTTTTAAAAAAAGGCGCTGTCAGCGGCAAGACTACGGGCGATGTCCTTAATTACCTTATCCTTGGTGGTTACAGCCTCTACATTGTGTCGTTCATTGCATGGATGCTGATATTAAAAAATACTCGACTTTTTATCGCCCTTTCGACCGCTTCAGTGCTTTTTATTACTGTAGCGTACGCATCCAATTATTATTTAGGCGAGGGCATTACACCCAATATAATAGTAGGAACTTTACTGATATCGATTGGCGTATTATTGCTCGGTTTTAAGAAAGCATGAAAGCCCCTAACATTAGACATATAATAACTTCCTCTCAGACTATCAGGCTTATCGGGTATCTAATCGTATCAATCCTAGTCGGTGTTCTGATAACAACGATTATTGGAAACTATGGAAATAAAGTAATAGAAGAAAATGCTAAACAGGAGACAAAAGATCAGATTGATAAGGCAATTCTGTCATTCAGGGACGCAGCCGATAACGAGACGTCTGAAGAGGTAATACGTTATGTGAAGCAATATGTTAATACGGTCATTAATGATCAGGTTGTGGGAATCGACCGCGCACAGGGAGACAAGATACCCAAAGAAAAAGACGCTCTCTTTCTTTTTACTTTCAAGGAAGGGGGCAAAAGCATCGATATTTATATAAAGAAGTCATATCTGGAAAAAGAGATGTTTGAACTCGATATACCTCTTTTGATTGAGGGCATCATGACTACACTTGTTGTTTTTACCCTTATGGTTATTTTATTGGAACAAAAACGGAAGGTACAGCTGAAGCATCAATCGGAGACTGCGGCGTTGAACAGGGCAATGGAAGAACAGCATGCTTTAGCATTACTTGGCAGGATGACTGCTACGCTTGCGCATGAATTAAGAACTCCTATTGCTACTATATCAAATCTATTTTATGCTTTGCCTGCACATATTGCAGATCCCGACTTTGCATCACGTTTTGTAACGCTTGCCAAGGCAGAATTAGGACGCACGCAACAACTGATTGACAATCTGTTATCTTACGGCAGGGACATTGTGTTGAACAAAGAAGAATGGATTGAGCTATCTGATTTTACGTCGGCTTTGGCGCAGAAGGTCGGTTTGGGCCTTGAATGTTATCCCGTATATATTCATAGTGATCGATTTTATCTTGGACTGCTTTTCGAGAACCTTTTTAATAACAGTATTCAGGCACAGGCAAAAAAGATTGTAATTAAGTCGCATATAATAAAAGATGTGGCAGAGATTCTTTATGAGGATGATGGAGTCGGGTTCCCGGCAAATGTAGAACTGGACGAATTAATCCAGCCATTTGTTACGTCCCATGCCAGTGGAGCAGGGCTCGGACTAAATCTTGTCCAGAGGATTCTCGTTGCGCATGGTGGCGGGCTTTCACTGCATCGGACGGCGAAGGGAGCGAAGATAAAACTATTGTTGCCGTTGACAAGGGTCAGAAATCATGAAGACAAAACGGAATAAAAAACCCTGCATATTGATAGTGGATGACGAGCCTAATTTCAGCGAGTCGCTTAAGATGACTCTTGATGATTTATTTGAAATCTCGATAGCGAATTCTCTCGCCGCAGCCCGGAACTTCTTGAAACAGCGCTCACCCGAGGCGATTTTACTGGATATCCGACTGCCCGATGGAGATGGTATCGAATTCCTGCAGGAAATAAAAAACTTTAATGCAGACCCGGTAATCATAATTATGACCGCCTTCGCAACGGTCAACAATGCGGTCGATGCGCTGAAAAAGGGTGCTGTAGATTACTTCACAAAGCCGATTGATATAGATAAGCTAAAGCGGGAACTGCGAGTATATATCGAGAACCGCTTCCTCCAGCAAAAAATCAGCGATCTGACCCAGACAATCGAGAAAATATCCCCGCCCTTTGTCACCTCCGGTAAAGGAAAAATGAAGGCTGTCATCGACACGGTTCCTTTAATTGCTCCTCTCAATATCCCAGTTCTGATTGTCGGCGAAACTGGCACCGGAAAGGAAAAGCTTGCTCAGTGGATACATTCGCTATCTGGAGTCGAAGGTGAAATAGTGACCATTAACTGCTCATCCTTGCCGAAAGATATTATAGAGAGTGAACTGTTCGGTCATGCAAAGGGTGCCTTTTCCGGCGCAATCGCGCAGAAGGAAGGATTGATTGAGCGTGCTGCCGGCGGCACGCTGTTCCTTGATGAGATCGGTGAATTGCCTGGTGAAGTACAGGCGAAGTTCTTGCGCGTTCTTGAAAGCGGCGGCTACTATCGGGTTGGCGATGCAGTGGCGCGATCGGTAACATTCCGCTTGATATCTGCTAGTAACATGGATTTATCCAATCCAGCAAATCGGTTCCGGAAAGACCTTTTTTTCAGAGTTAACGGTGTGTTGCTGGAATTACCGCCGCTGTATCAGAGGAAAGAGGATATTCCTCTTCTGGTCTCGGTATTTCTCGATCAGGCAAACTTGGCTTATAAGAAAAGGGTCAAAGGGGCTGCGCCATCTGCTATGAAGATGATACTTGCATACCACTGGCCAGGCAATATCAGGGAACTGAAATGGGCCGTCCTTAGAGCTGTTGCCACTACGGCAGGGGATGTACTTGAAAAAGATGATCTCTCCTTGGGTGTCGATGCCGGCAGAGAGTTGAGCCATGGTTACGAGATGGATCTGACTGTGCCTTTTCTTGAGGCAAAAGAGCAACTCGAAAGACAATATATAAAGAATGCCCTAGCCCTTACTCGGAATAACAAGACAGAAGCAGCTAAGAAACTTGGCATCTCAGCGCGAGCTTTGCACTACAAGATTCTGAAATATAGACTTACGGAGTAAGTGATTGACATTCATATCTACTACGCAGGCTGATTGTCACACTCATGTTTTATCTTACCTCATGACTTTTCTTAAGCACCTGATACTTTGCGGTACCGTAAAGAGGTTTTGTCGACACAATCCTCGACTCGGCACTTTTTTTAACGCATATAAAAACATCTTTTGTGATGGTCTCCATGAGTATCGATATCCAGTGGTTTAATCAAGCTCATGAAATACCACAAAGACTGTGGGAACTCTGTTTCCCGCCGCCCCTGGAAGGTATTTGGTGGTATAGCACTCTTGACCGATGCGGGATCGATGATCAATTCACATTTGCTTATGCGGTAATTTCCCGCGGCGGGGTCCAGATTGGGATTGTCCCCACATTCCTAATGGATGTGCCTCTGGCGATTGTTGCGCCGGAAGGAGTCAGGCGGATCATCGAAATCTTATCAAGGTTGAGTAACCGTTTCAAATATCAACGCACGCTCTTTGTGGGCTCTCCTTGCTCCGACGAAGGTACGGTCGGTTTTGTTCCCAATGAGGATATCCTCGACATCATACCGGTATTGCAACGTCAACTTGATGATCGCGCAAAACATCTGAAAGCGTCTATGGTGGTCTGGAAAGATTTACCATACGACATTGTAAAAAGAATCGGTTCAATCTTAAACGGCTTCGGATTATTTTGCCTTGAAAGTTATCCCGGAACGATAGTCGCCCTTCAGGGCAGTGAATTTGATGACTATTTGCGTACTCTTAGATCCAGCCAGAGAAACAAATTAAAAAAGAAACTCAGATTAAGCGCGAATATGGGAACACTTACTGCATCTGTAATCCAGTCTCCGGACGAAAAGCTCCTTGTGGATATATTCAACCTTTTTATTAAAACCTATGAACACGGGAAGACTAAGTTTGAGCACCTTCCGTCCAAATTTTTTGAATTGATATCCGCTCAACCAGTCTCCCATTTCATCCTTCTTCGTGATCCTGAGAATGGGAAATTAGTTGCATTTATGCTTTGCTTTAAAATAGAGAACCGGGTAATCAACAAATTTATCGGCATTGATTATTCATACAAGGGCGAATGGTTTTTGTACTTCAGACTCTGGGCTGAAGCGGTAAAGTGGACTCTCAGCATCGGTGCGGAAGAACTGCAAAGCGGACAGACCGGTTACCAGGCAAAGTACGACCTTGGTCATAAATTTGTCCCTCTAAATAATTATTGTAAACATTTTAATCCTATTGTTCATTTTATTTTCATGAAAATAGCCCGTCATATTTCGTGGTCAACTCTCGATGACGATCTTGCCCACCTGGACTCTGCGCTGAAGAAAGATCCTCAAGCACGATAGCCGATGGATCTTATAAACGGATATCAAGAAAATTCCCAATATCTCCCGTGTAAGTATTTCTTAGAATGATTTCTTTCGGCTATCATTGAATTTGTCATACTACGGGCACTAAAGATTTTCAGTGGCAAATTAGTCAGAAGCCCCGATATGGCTGCATCAAAGACTTCGACATGAAAGC
>Ga0209048_10002311_pt1 | contig 19018 bp, 14 predicted proteins | sample FrelakmetCRP12CR_FD_187146 | JGI IMG/M metagenome (GOLD analysis project Ga0209048, IMG submission 187146) | Freshwater lake sediment microbial communities from the University of Notre Dame, USA, for methane emissions studies - CRP12 CR (SPAdes)... | ecosystem: Environmental > Aquatic >... | reverse complement strand
AGCAATCATACCAATGCTGGCAGTGATAGTTATTGCTTTCACAGGCAGTACGATACACAGAAACACAATCTGGGGGGACCGGATGACACTCTGGTCGGATGTAGTAAGGAAATCCCCCGATCTGGCCGGTCCTCGTAATAATCTTGGAAATGCTTTTGAAGAAAAAGGGTTAACAGACAAGGCGATTGAACAATATCAAATTGTATTGGCCCGGTATCCAAATAATGCCGACGCCCATCATAATTTAGGTATTGCATTTGTATCAAAAGGATGGACAGATAAGGCCATCGAGCAATATCAGGCTGCTTTAAGATTGAGACCGGATTACTATGATACCTATTTCAATCTGGGGATTGCATATTTCAGTCAGGGACTGACAGATAAAGCTATTGAACAGTACCAAAAGGCATTAAAGTCGAAGCCCGGTTTTGCGGAAGCCTATGTAAATCTGGGAATTGCGTATGGCGTCACGGGTTCAATAGACAAAGCAGTCGAGTATCTCGAGACAGCCATACAATTAGATCCCAGGCTTCCAGAAGCCTACAATAACCTGGGAGCCGCTTATGAAAAGTTGGGTTCAACGGACAAGGCAATTGAGCATCTTCAGACAGCTATCAAATTGCGGCCTGATTATGCAAATGCTCATTACAATTTGGGAAAGGCATATATCGCACAAGGTTCAGCAGACAAGGCAATTGGGCATCTTCAGATAGCTGTAAAACTGCAACCTGATTTTGCGAATGCTCATTACAGTCTGGGGAAGTCATATCTTGCAGCAGGTTCAACAGATAAGGCAATTGAACATCTTCAGATAGCCGTGAGATTGCAGCCGGGTCTTGCCGAAGCTTATAAAGATTTCGGGGTCGCCCTTCGCAGGAAGGGGTTGATTGATAGTGCCATTGAACAATTTCGGACAGCCATAAAACTAAAACCTGATTTCGCAGAGGCTTATAGGCACATAGGGGACACGTTTTCTGAAAAACGTTCCTTCGACCTGGCGATTAAACAATATCAGATCCTAATAAAATTGGAACCCCGGTCTGCTGTTGCTTACTATAATTTAGGCGTCAACTTTTATAATAAGGGGCTAACAGAAAAAGCAATTGAGCATTTCCAGACAGCTCTGAGATTACAGCCTGATTTCGCAGAAGTCCATAATGCTCTGGGAACTGCCTATCTGAAGTTGGGTTCAATAGACAAGACTATCGATCATTTTCAGATGGCTGCAAAACTAAGTCCGAACAATCCACTCTTCCGTAATAACCTGGCCAAGGTCTATGAGATAAAAAACAAGGCGGACAAATCGAAGATTAATTCAAATAGATAGAAGTGTCTGATTTTTTTTGCATGGGTCAACTGAAGTGGCAACTCTCATCGAGAAAAAGCACGCGGACATATCCCGTCACCTTTTCCATTCATGGTCCATATAGCACACACCCCATTCTTTTTCTGCTGTGGTGACCTTCACAATGGGGGACTCCACCCTGTCATAGAGACATATACCGGTCCCGTCCAGAAGGAAGATGACAAACTTGTATGCGCCTCTCAAGAGCGGAAGGTTCTTAAATAAAATGGCAATTCTCTCCCTGCCCGGTCCGTGAAACGGTTTGAGGCCTTGCTTATGCATGCTATCGGCATAACAGCACAGGCCGTCGTTCCTGTCAACTGCAAAGCCAACTTGGACATCGGTATCTTCCAGTATCTCAAAATCCACGATGACCTCAAGATCAGACAGGTGCTGCACCTGGAGTTCAACCGGCTTCCCGTTTGCCATGAGTCTCACATCTTTCACCTGTGCCATTTTTTTCTCGACAGCCGTGCTTACAACAGACTTCTCAGAACTCTCGATACGCTCCTTTTCTCTCAAGTAGTCTTCATACATAGATATCACCTCCTTTGTCTCACCGATGCTCTGCGATCTGCCCTCCTTGAGCCACATCACTCTGTCACAGAAGTTTGCCACGGTGTAGAGGGAGTGAGAACAATAAAGAAGAGTAATCCCGTTTTTTTTCAAATCCCATATCCTGTCAATGCATTTCTTTTCATAGGCGCCGTCGCCGACTGCAAGAACCTCATCTATCAGAACAATATCCGCATCAACATGCACTGCGAGGGAAAAAGCCAGTCTCATGTACATTCCTGAGGAGTATGTCTTGACCGGCATATCAAAGAATTCCCCGATATCCGCAAATCTCGCAACCTTTTCCATCCTCTCATTTATTTCTGATGTTGAGAGACCATAGAGCGCGCCATTAAGATATACGTTTTCTCTCCCGGTAAATTCCGGGTTAAAGCCTGTTCCGAGTTCCAGTATCGATGAAACCTTTCCGTTTACAGTAATCGTTCCTGCCGACGGTTCTATGACACCTGCTGAGAGCTTGAGGAATGTGCTTTTTCCCGCTCCATTCTCTCCTATGATACCGAGGGTCTCACCCCTGCGTATCTCGATGTCCAACGGTCCGAATGCCCTGAACACCTTATGTTTCCTCGTCTTCAGAAACAGTTCCTTCAGTCTCTCCATGGGGTCATCGTATATATGGTATTCCTTCAAAAGACCTTCTGCCTTTACCATGAAATCCCTCATCACAGAATATCCTTAAACGCCCCTCGTGTCTTATTAAAGATGTAATATCCCCCAAGGAACATTATCACTGCCAAAACAGACGGATATATGATTGAAAAGGCATCGGGTATTTCACCTTTTACCAGCACACTTCGATACATCTCGACTATAGAGTAGAACGGATTGATATCGAATAACCACCTCAGCTTTTCAGGAATAACCTTTGATGGGTAAACTATGGGCGTCAAGAAAAACAACAGGTTTAGAACCATACCGATAATCTGTGTTATGTCCCGAAAAAAAACTGCTATGCTCCCCAGTCCGAAAGAAATTCCGGATATCAGTAATACCTGAATAATAAACGGCAGCAGAAAAATGGGAAAAGTATACAGCTTTAGAATTCCCATAAAGATAAGCATAATCGAGTAGAAGATCATGTATATACAAAAAGTAACAGCGGAAGAAACAATGACTGATGCGACACAGATCTCCATCGGAAACTTTACTTTCTTGATTATATGCGCATTTTCAATAAAGGTGGAGACGCCCCTCATCGTAGCTTCTGAAAAAAAAATCCAGGGAATGAGTCCGGCCAGCAGATAGACCACGAAAGAGGAGGTCCCGGAACCCTCTTCAAAGCGCACCTTCAGTATCGTGGAAAAAAGAAATGTGTACAGGAGCATCTGATAAAGAGGGGTGGCTATCATCCAGAGCGGACCAAATAAGGAGCCGGCATACCTTGACTTTATGTCTTTAATCACCATGGTCCTGAGTATGTGCCTGCCGCCATAGATATTTGAGAAAAGTTCAATCATAACTATATATTATACCTGACACTGTAAAATAGGGGCGTCGTCAAATAGCATCCGTCTTTATCTTCTAAATCTGACCAATACGTAGATGGATATTACTAATAAAACCACAAGTATGGGCACATTATCCATAAAATCCCTCCTAACCTCCCTTTGCCAATGGGAGGCAATATCCCCCTCTTTGCCAAAGAGGGGATAGGGGAGATTTTTTGGTCAATGTGGTTTTACTTATGAACTCCTTAGTAACTGTCGGATACTACCGGGTTTATACATATAAAAAAAGAAAAAAACATTCGTCAGCAGCAAATAAGTTATGATGAAACGTCTGATGCTGATTTCCTTCGGCTTTTTCTTCTCCCCTCCCGGGTCACTTTTACTATTTCTCTTTCTTCCTGATGCCATATCAAAATATAATAACAATATTGCCTGTGATTTTTCAGCGCCATTGACCCACCCCTTTGAGTCGCACTCCGGGTGCAGCATTCCTTCAAAATGAATAAGCCCGGACTTGCTGCTCATCGATGACTTCGGACTGCAGAGACTAACCGAAGCGCAGGCTGTCTGCTCAAGTTATGATATAATGAACATACTAAGATGGCGATAAGTAAGGATACATATTTTGACACCCTCCCCTCAAGGGATGGGTGATTGTTAAGTCCCCTCTCCCTTTGGGAGGACAAAGGTGATGGGCTGATGTAGTCTTATTTATGCACTTATTAGTAACTTCATATTGTGGTAATGAATCCAATGCGTAACAAACTGAAAATAACCTATCTTTTTGAGAGCACCACCTTATGGGGCGGCAACAAGGTAGGGCTTGAACAGGCAGAGGCATTGTCCGAGGCAGGACATAATGTAACCATACTTTCGAAGGATGCCGGGCCGACTTGGTATGACCTCAGATTACCGGTCACGCAGGTGTCAGACTTTGATTACGTCACGATCCCCGAATCCGACATAATTGTCGGGACATACTGGCCGACTGTCAAGGCTGCTTATGAATCAGGCAAGGGGATTCCTGTACACCTGTGTCAGGGCTATGAGGGAGATTACAAAGAATTACTCCATCTAAAGTCGGTTATAGATGAGGTATATTCATACAAAATCCCGAAGCTTACCGTTTCACCGCATCTTGATAAATTTCTTATTGAACGGTTTCAGGCAGAGACCTATTTCATCGGACAGATGTTGAACAAGGACATTTTTTACCCGGCAAGAAATATGAATGAAAACAAACCGGAATCTTTATCTGTGTGGAAAAAGGTTATCAATACTTTCAATGCATTATTCAACAAGAAACAACAGCATTCTGCGCCTTTCAAGGTCCTGGTGGTAGGTCCTTTCGAAGTGATTTTCAAGAACATACCCACGGCGCTTAGGGGGATTTCGATAGCCAAAGAAAAAATGAAAACTCCCATCAAACTCACAAGGGTATCTCAGTTCCCTTTGTCCGCTGAAGAAGAAGCGATTATAAAACCCGATGCATACCACTTTCACTTATCTCATCAATCTATGGGAGAAATTTATAGAAATGCCGATCTTTTTATATCTACCTCTGAGGAGGCGGAGGGATTCGGACTTCCCGCGCTTGAGGCAATGGGATGTGGAATACCTACGATCCTGAGCAATATATCCTCGTACACCTCCTTTGATGACCTGTTGGACTACGCATTATTCATAGATCCTTCCGACACCGAAGCACTGGCAGAGGCAATATCGAAGCTGTTCCATGAACATGCATTGCGGGATAGGCTTGCCCGGAGGGGGTTGAGTGTAGCTGAAAACTTCACTAAGGAGAAGGTTGTGAACAAGCTTGAAAACGCGTTTGAGAAAATACTGCATAGACCAACTTTGAAAGGCCGGCAGTCCAATAAAGGTATCGAACTAAGATAAATGCCTGTGACACTTTAGCGGAGATTCTTCTTCAATTCATAAATCTCATAATGCGTATCTATAGTCTTTACCAGTTCATAGGAAGATATTAATTCCCTGTCGAGCAGGTCCTTGAAACTTCGCAGGTCCTCCGGCCACAGGTCGTTACGATAAACAATAAACTTTGGATGTTTTTCCAATATGGCCTGGAGTTCCTTTTCTCTGGACGCTCCAGGTCCGTCAATACCCTTGATCATGTACTCTCTCTCCCTAAGCAGGATGTTTGAAGGATGAATGTATTTCGTCGGACAACGACTTCCGGTGAGCCAGTAGTCAATCTGACAAGAATTGACCATATAGATATATTGGTCCTTCACCCCCTCAGCATTCAGGAAACGCGCAATCCTGGAACATGTGTCATCGCCTATCGGTTTTTCTTCGGCAAGGTCAGAACGCATCTCCGCGTAATATTTCAGGACGTTTCCCTGCAGCGAATACAGGAAACCCATGACAACTATTATCAGCAGGACAAGATACGCTGCGGTTCTTCCCTTCCTTTTCCGCGGCAAAAGTCTTGAAAGAGAGGCTCCGCTTACAAGGGCCATAGCAGGCATGCTCGTAAACAGATAGTGATATCCAAAGGGTTGCGCAATAACAAAAAGCGAAGCCATCTGAAAGATGAAGAATACTAAGGGCACTTTCATAGACAAAGGTTCTTTTTTTATCCGGAAGAGGTGATACACTGTGCCGGAAATAAATGTCACCCATAAGAGAGGATTGAGCCCCATGTTTGAGCCGATGTTGGAGAGGAATACCCGGACCTTCTCTGAAAAGGAAATCGCTGTTGCCGATATATATAGTGAGGTCACACTGACGTTCGTCCTTATAAAAAGATCCAGAGCATTATGGCCGGCGTAGTAGGAGAGAACGACGAAAAGCGGGATGCCCATTCCGAAACTGATGAGAGCGCATTGTTTTATCCTGGCAGAGAAAAGGGTGCCGGGGTTGGAACGTCTCCATACGACCAGGAGCAGCACCGCAAGGCTTTCAAACACCAGCGAGGTTTTCGTCAACATGCCGATGCCAAATAGAAGCCCGGTAATAAAAGCCGTGTAAATGTTAACCCTTTGTACGATCAACATGTAAAGCCCCCAGGAGACGGGCACAAGCAGTAGGTGTTCGGTCATTGTGCTCAGCCCGCTGATGCCGGAGCTTACAAAAACTATTAGAAAAAGGGAGGCGATTATCCCTGCTGTAGTGCTGTGGATGGCTTTCCCGGATCTGTAAACCAGCAGAGAGGAGATGTATATGCAAACCAGGCCTCCGAGCCTCACCGCTGCCAGCGATTTTCCGAATAGAGCAATGAATAGTGAAAATATGGCGAACGAAAGGGGCGGTTTCATATCCCAGGCAGCAAGGTAAGGGATATTTCCGTCCAAAATGCTTTGCCCCATTATAATGAATGTACTCTCGTCCCAATCAAACACCGAGAAGAAAAAAGAAGGAAATCTGACAAGAAATAAAAAAACTAAAAGTCCAATATATACAAAATACTGTCTCTTGTTTCCCATGGAGTCAGCCCCTTTTTCGTCATTGTCTGTGGACAGACTTCGGGACATACCCTCGCTTATTATCTTTGTCCCCATTCCTTATATACTCTCCACCTTATATAGTAACTTGCAAAACTCGAACTACACCCTTCAGCTTAATAAGATGAAGGGTAGACATGATGAATCCCGAAAGCTTTCGGGATTAAATGCAACGTTGCCTCGGCAAAAATATTGCTCAATCCTCAAAAGGCCGGGTAAAATTCGTCATGCATATCCTGCACTCTTCAGGATAAGCTCCTGAAACAACTTTTTCTCTTAACGCCTGCCATTTTGGACTCCGCCAGGCTTTCTCAAGGTCGGTCACGGATATTTTCTTTGATGCGTCAATCACGGCTATAGGCTTGTTTACATCCCAGTTGCAACAGGGGAAGATATCGCCGTTGGCCCGAATGACCATGAAACGGAAAGGCTCGGGACAGGGGGTCGTCTCCCGATACACATCTTTCGGGGAACTTCCACTTAACACGTACTGCAGACGGCGCGTGTCGATGCTGACACCCTTCGCCGCTGCCTCACCATTGCAAACCTCCAGAGTTTTTCTCCAGTCAGCCACGCTTGGCCCCAAGGCTTCATTCTGAATTTCTGAAATGTGTTTATGAACAGTAATAGGAGAGAAGTCAACAGCAAATATCTCCAATTCTTCAGCCAATTTAATGATGTCAATCAGTTGAGCGAAATTGCCGGCCTGTGCGACAACACTCAGGGACAGCGCGGGATTTTTAGAATTGAGGTATTTTTTCAGGGAGTTTAATGTCTGGATGTTGTCAGATATCCTTTGCAAGTCCGCTCCTCTTCTTATCTTTTCAAAAAGGACCGGATCGGCTGCATCAATGGAGATGGCGAGATAATCAAGCTTGTTTATAATTAGTCCTCTCGATATTTCCTCCCCGAGAAGCATTCCATTGGTAGTAAACCCGACATAAGCGCCCAAAGATTTGTACCTCCCGACAATCCAGGCAATCTTTGGATGTAACAGCGGCTCACCAAGCCCGAAAGGATTGACAACAGAAGCGGTTTTTGCAAGCTCAAAGGTCGCATCAAGCAAAACATCAGGAATTATAAGCCCGGACCGTTTATCATGGTGGATGTTACACATTTTGCACTTAAGGTTGCACTTGCTCGTCACTTCGACCAGGAGATTGAGGGGAAGATTGGGACACTCTACCTCCCGGGCAGTCCTTGAACTCCTGTAAAGGGAAAGGTTATCTTCCCTGAATCTGCCGGATACCGGTAAATGGGATCTCTTCCTCAACAGGACTTTCTTCAGATAATCCTTCACAAAAAACACTTTCTTCCTCATCTCGTTTTCTTTCCCGGCAATATTAAAAGAGGTCGCTGTCTCCGATGGAGTAATAGAAATATTTTCTAATCGTCTCGACCGACTGCGAGTCATGATATATGGGAACGGTTAAATGAAGGTTGTCCGGTTCCGTCTCCTTTTTAAAACCAAGTCCATCCAAAATGCCGACCCACCACTGAGGTCTCGGAGGAAACCAGCATTCGATAAAATCGGCGCCGCGAGCTATTGCATGAGTCGACAGATGGGTGAGGAGAGCTTTGACGGACTCCGAATCTCCCGGCTCGAAGAGAGAATCTCCCCAAATCAATTTCTTGCCTTCCCTGAAAAAGACCGACCAGCCCGTAAGCCTGGAGCGTGTCTTGACCGAAAAAATAAGATATTTCCTGTCGGGTCTCAGGATATAACGCCACGTCAGATAAGCTGCATCTCTTTTGACAAGGCACTCGTAATGGGGTGCAACGGAATAGAAAAAATCCGACCAGTGAGGCCCTATTGAAGATGTTTCAGTTACTCTCAGAGGGGAGAATATTTTCTTCAGTCTGCCTACGGCAGATCCTCTCAGGCGGTCGAGCAAAATCCTTCTATAAGGAACCGGTTCTATATCGGCATACCGAAGGACAGTAACGCCAAAGCGCAAACTATGATGCGCTGCAAACCCATAACTTAAGGAAATGCGGTCATTCATGTAAGATTCCTTGAAGTGTGAATAGGTACGGGAGATTAATGCGCTCCTGCCGAACCCGACGGACCTGTACGCTTTTCTTGTCATTTTGTCGCCGAGTTGGTAAGTATCTATCTCCATCGGTTTATCTGCATGAACGGTGGAATAGACCTTGAGAGGGTAACCTGCAAAGTGCGCAGCAAGAGTACCGTCTTCTGAGACCGCCAGGCTGATCCGATAGGACCCGTACGGGTTGTCCCTGTATTTCCAGTGCCAGTGGCTAAGATCACGCTTCTGATTGAAGACCTCATTGAACATAGCATTGATTTCCTCTTCATCTCCGGGACAATAGCTCCGAATAGTGAAATTCATATCTCTTTCTCCCAGCAGCATGTTGTATATTTTACAATACTCCTGGAGCAGGGAGTAAAGCGGCTGAAATATCTGCCGTTATCAAGGAGGTCCCAGACCTGGCGCGACAGGACAAATTCCCCGCCCGCACCAAAACAACCGGTTGATGGTACAAAGACCGGGTTCGGGCTCCATTCGAAGAGATACTCGCCGCCCCGTAATGTATCAGGGACAGAGAATGACGGAGGAGATTTCCAGATCCCGAAATTTGAGAGCGGACCTTTAAGAGAACCTTTTGGTAAATATGAGGTGATACTCAAAAGCAGATTCCTGCTAAAGTGTTTCCCGTAGTAAAGGCGGCTCATACTGGTAATGTTATCTAACTTCTTCATGCTGTGACTGTAATTATGCACTGCCTTTGCCTCAGGTACAATGTAAAGGCTGTAACCGTTTTTTCGCAGTCGGAAGAAGAGATCAGTGTCCTCAAAAAACAGAAAGAATCTCTCATCAAATAGGCCTCCAACCTCTTCCGCAGCAGACCTTCTTACCATCACCACCCCGCCGTGGAGATTTCTTGTCATCACAGGGACCGAAGATCTCCAAAGTTCGAGGTTCTTCCGACGTTCAGAAAGCGAATAGAAAGTTCTGAACGTATGAGAGAGATGCGCCAGCCGCACACAAAAATCCTCCAGCGGTGTGTAGAGAGAGTAATGGGAGAAAAGGTATCGTCTTTCATCATCCCAGAAAACCTGGGGAGATACTGAACCGGCAGAGGGTGTACTATCAAGAAATTCCCTCAGAATGCTGAGACAGGGGGAAACAACAAATGCATCGGGATTCAAAAGAAATATGTAGTTTCCCTTTGATTGAGAGAACGCCTGATTACAGGCCCGGGCAAACCCAACGTTTTCATCATTAAGAATAAGGGTAAATCCGTATATACCCTGCATTTCATCAAGGACCTCCCGCTCGCCCGCTGTACAGGTATTGTCAACAACGATTACTTCTCTTTCTTCCTCGCCCTCCAAAACGGACTTGACGGCCCTTTCCGTCAGGAGTGCAGAATAGTAATTGACAATCACAACCGAAATCATTTAAGGACTTTATCCGAAGATCCCTTCAAATGCACGTTGGCTCGAGCCTCTCTCCTGGCCTGCAGAGTGTGCGTTGAATCCACTGAAGATATCTCACTGTAATGCTTAATAGAGGGAAGCGCCATCCACTGCCAGGGTTTCCTGATCACAAAGGCTGAAAGACGGTCGGCATATGCCTGAAGAACCTCTTGAGCATCTGATTCGTAGACAATGGGACTTTCGATCGATAACAACCGATAGAACCCTTTCGAGTCTCTTTCGACGCTATTCCATCCTGTTAAGAAGATTGCTTTTCTCTTGATCCCCCATCGTATTATCCCGGAAGGGAGTGTAGCGGGCTGTCCGAACAACCTTACCGGGAGATGTTTGTATTGATACAATCGCATAGGAAAATCAATCGCAGCCCAGAACATCCCATTTTCCTTTGCGACAGAGACTATCGTCCGGTCTATTTTCCCGGAAAAATCGGTCAAGATATACTTCGCCGGAAATCGCCTCTCCGGCAACTTGTAGTTCAGAGTGAGATACAGACGCGTCAGATGCGGAGTGGCAGCAGATCTGTCAACAGTCCTTGCCACCGGGTAAACAATGTATCCGAGGTGATAAAACGCAATCGACGGGATGAAAAAACTCCCGATATGGCCTGTCAGTATGATAATAGGACGTTTTTCCTTTCTTGCCGTTTGCAAATGTTCCAGTCCGTCGAATTGAAAATATCTGCACAGGGTTTTTCCCGTCATCCGTAGAGAAGTATACGTATCGGATTCCCTCACGACCTTTACCCGGAAGGCCTTTTGAACTGTTTCATCAATCTCAGTTTCTGTTACCGCCTTATCCATATAGGCTGCGAGCGTTCTGTAGCCGTCCTTAAACGAGGATATCTCAGGTTCAAAATTACTGTAGAGACGCCGTTCCAGCGCACGGCTTCTGTATCCGCATGCCCATAAAGGCAGATCGATGAAATAGTATCGTAATCTCCCCAACTCCTGTAATGCGGTCATTTTAATATCTCCATGAATTTTGACTGTAATTTTTCTGTTTCGCGGGAGCCCGGATGCAGTCGTAAAAAGTCCGTTCTTTGTCACCCCGAGCTTGTCGAAGGGTATCATATGTATTCATTATGTCATCATTCTTCAACAGGCTCGGAATGACATTTTTCGTATCTTTTCGATTTTCACAAAGCCCTCGTCTTTTTATTTTAGCAGGAACTTTATTTGTTAGACAATGGGAGTCAGTAATCCGATGTGATTAATTCTTTCTTCTTTTACTGTAGAACAGATACAACATCCATATGATAAACGTTGTTGCTGAAATGATTATTCCGATGTAAAAGCTCATGGGTCTGTAAGTAAAGAGGACCTCGCTCTTCCCGCTTTTTATCGGGACCCCTCTTAGTACACCAAAGACCTTTACGATATTTTCATCATTTCCATTGACCTTCACCTTCCAGCCCGGATAGTAGAGGTCGCTCAGAACAAGGAGACCTCCTTTCGATTCCGTTGCGAGGGAGATCTCATCCGCAGCATATTTCTTAATTATCACTTTCTCATTAGTCACTGGAGATACTTTCCCGGACGTGTCGGGAGAAAACTCACGCAGCCTCCCCTCCATTTCCGGCGAAAGGTCCGATACAATGCCGACGTCTCTGAAGTTCGTGCCTGACTGCAGTTCATGTATAACATTGTCAAGACTGTCGACTGTCTTCACATGGTGTAGCACAAATGCCCTGTCCATAACATTCCTGTTCTCGTATATATTAATACCCGCATATTCGCCCTTGTAAACTATGTTGCCAAGCTCCCTGCTGTGAAGCATCAGCAGTTCTCTGTAAAGCAATTTTTCCGCTTTTTCTCCCGGTGAAAGACCGAAATCTCCGAGAACTGTCCTCCCTGCTCCGCTGCCCCCTGATTCAATCCTTACAACAATAACTTTACCCAAATAAGGTGAGACATCAATCCACTGGTCGTTCCACCGGCCTTCTCTTACTATCATTTCAGTGACTCTGTTGTCCGCAATTAGTCTTACTTTAGAGGTTGTGCCTTTTGGAACATCTTTCAGCGCAACCCCTGAGAAGATGAAAGGCTCTGATACCCTGACTTTTGTTTCAAGCGCAAAATCCATGGGAAAGGAGAAAGAAAATCTCTCTTCGCCGTTTTGACTGTAATAACCATAGGTTGCCCCTCCTTTGACCGTGTGGTTGATCATCGAATCAAACAACCTTATCCATCTCAGAGAGGCCACATGAGACCTTATCACATCCTCAAGCCTCTGTTGGTCTAATGGATCCCGGCTCAATATATACTTGACGCCCACAAGGTCGATAAAAGGGGATGTTGCGGAGAAAAGTGGGTTAGGGTTATTCGTCTGAGGCATGCTGAAGCTCAGAAGGTACTCTGAAAAAGTATAGTAGTCACCGGGTAATAAAACGCTGATGGCCCGTATATCATACAGACCAACAGCATTACTTGCCAGAGGAGGAATGCAGTTTCCGCTCCCGATAATCCTGTAAGGCTCTGTTCCTTTTATGACTGTAGTATAAGACGGCTCCTGATAGGGATTGTACCTGTCCGGATGGTCTTTCGGCATATACAGGTAGAGTTCGACGATAAGAAAGAGAAAAACAAGACCTCCAAATGCATGCTTCTTTTTTGAAAGATGGAAGGTAACAGCGACCAGCGCTGTTCCTGAAAGTGTGAGGAACAGGACAGCAGTCATATAGCTTTTGACCCCGGAAGGGCTCCGGCCATAGAGGACAAAGAAGTATAAGGCGACGAGAGAAGAGACAAAAATTACGGAAAGATAAAACTTCTTCCTGTTCCCCTTGCCTGATAAAAGGTCATCAAAAGCATAAGAAGAAATTACTGCTAATGAGAAATAAAACATCGCATTATATTTTAAGAATTCAATACTGCCAAGCACAGGCAATTTCGAAATAATGTGTGCCGGCAAAATGCCGTATACCATGGAAAACAGAAATAATGAGAAGATGAAAAACGGGAAGGTCTTCTTTAATATATTGCCGGCAAGCACGGCATAGATAGATAATACCAGAATCACAAGCGCCGCATGAGGCAGAATAATGGGTGGCTCCCAATGGAGCCATGACCCGTAGAAATAATTTTTCCATCCGAGGAATAGCGGCTGGAACAGTGATACAGATGTAATCAGAGGGATCGTGTGACTCGCAGCCCCTGTCCTTATCGCCCTTGCAAGGGGAGAGGCATGCGAGTACAGTTCAATGAAGGGGAGTAGGACGACAGACGCCATCAATGCCCCGAACACAGTCGTCATGGCAACCCTCGCCCCTTCTCTGAAAAGTCCCCTCAGGGAATCTTCCCTCATGCCCTTCCAGAGCGAGTAGAGAAAGAGCAGAGAGAGGCCCATTATTACATCAGGCATCTTCCCCGCAATTAATGCACAGCAGAGAAACAACGACATAAAGAATGCACTGCTTTGCTTCTTCCTTTCGCTCCACCTCTCATAAAAATAAAAGACGCCCGGCAGGTACATAACCGTACTCAACGGATGGAGATTTATCCACCAGATAGAATATCCTGAGAGCATAAAAAAGGAAGAACCGAGCAGAGATGCGGACTGGGACAGTTTCATTTCCCTTAAGAAAAGATAGGTGAAAAGACCCATAAAAAAGAGTCTCAGAAGAAAGAACATGTCCTGTAAAAAGGGATTGGGGTAAAAGTTCAGTGGGATCTTGAGCGGATTGAAGACCTCTGTGTTCAGATTGGCGATAAAAGGCATTCCGAGGCCTTCGTCGGGGTTCCACGTCGGCAGAGAGCCTTCAGTCAGTATCTTCTTAATAATGTAAGGGTTCGGTTCATTGACCCATGCATTGCCCGCTATGTCAAATGAGAAAGGCATCCCGGGTTTGTAGCCGGAAAAACCATATGGGCCGACTGGTGTAGTCCCGGGAAGGAGCGAAGATGTGGAGAGGCTTTTTCCGAGGAAAGTTATGTCATAAAAAAAAAGAACGAGGAGTAAAGCCAGAAACAGGAGCGGAAGGGAATTTCTGGACATGATGGCCGCCTTAAGGGGTGAAATCATCCCCTTAAGGCGACAAAAAGATTTTTACCGGTAGAAACCAAATCCAAAGGTATACGCATTATTTGTTTCTTTGGTCTCCGCTATTTGATTATCGGCATCCACTTTTACGCATATGTAATAGGCCGTATGGATTGACTGTCCCGAAACCAGGAGGTTATCTAATTTCGCAGTCTTTGATTGTCCCGCTCCCAGCCCGGACACGTTCCATGTGTAGAGTAATATGGCATTAGGATCGAGATTACAGTTTGTGGAAATAATTGCAGTCGGCTCTAACTGTGTGAGCCACATCTTCACCGTAAAACTGCCCGCATCACCGGTTCCATAATTGACAATAGTCACATTCTCATAGAACGGTATATTATTGTAACCGGCTTTGGGTCCCTGGATGCCGGTCACATATCCATAACTAGTGGTAAAAGCAAGGTCGGCCGTGCCGGTGCTTTGTATGTTCGCCGAACAACTCGCTGTCAAGCCACCGTATGAGCCGGTGCAGGTCCAGGACCACGGTCCGTTGCCGCTTACCGATGACTCAGTGCCTGCGCTGCAAAGATTGGTGGTTGGCACTGATGTAAACGTCTGCAAGTTCGATGATCCGCATACACCGTCAACCTTCTTGTATGCCGAGCAGCTTGCATTCTGGCCCCCGTTCGCACCATAGCAGGTCCAGCTCCACGGCCCTGTTCCGCTAACTGCAGACGCCGTTCCGGCCGCGCACAGATTTATGGGCGCTTGTGTCAAACCCTGGCTGTATGTAACGCATGCGGCATTGACAGGGGTATTAGGACTTATGTCGTATGTCATAACATGCAAATTAGGCGCTACAGCTGTACCGTCTGTACAGAATACATATAGTGTCTTGTTGACACTATCATAGGAAATGCTTATATCATTGTTTACGAGGTCATTATTATGAATACGAAAAGGGTTTACGGTAACATCAGCAGGGGTAACAGTCGGTGAAACGCCCGTCACAGTAAAATCTTCCACAGGAAGGATAGTGCCAGTGTAATCCCTCACTTCAAGATACGCGGAATAAGTCGGCTTATTCGGATCCGCACACGCATCTCCGATACACTGAACAAGATATGCCCTGACAAGAACATTATCGCCAAAAACACTTGCCTGTTGAGCCGATGCCACGGCAGCAAATACCATTAAGGCAATGACAAACACACTAACTAATAACGATAGCCTTTTCATCTTTACCTCCTCTTAATTTCATACCTTAATAATATTGTAGTTGTCAAGGAATTGCTGTGATTTGAGTCACAGCCTTCTTCCTTAGAATTAAGCAAATGCCATACCAGCTAACACCGATATCCTTATACTAAATTTAAACATCCGCAAGGGTATTTGTCAAGAATTTTCTTTTATTATTAGGTATTATTAAGAAAAGCTAATCTGATACTTAAGATTGAACACGAACCGGCATGCCACCATTTGTCAATACAGTGACAATATGTGTCAGCTTTGCCTGAACGTGTGCACCCATTTTCCATCCTTGAAGGACCACTCATCATTGATTATCTGATGAAACGGCTTGGGAACACTCGGCAACAAATAAATCCATTCCAATTCCACCACTCCCTTATCACCGCTGACTTTCGCACTTTTTACCGATATCGAAGTTATCCTGATTTTCTTCATTGCCATCGCCATGTCGCGGTATTGCTCAAAAGGGGGGAGAGCATGGCTGTCTTCCATTTTGTAAGTGTCATTGTATTTGTCTTCCATCCTCAGATTCCAGTATCTCTCGGCGCTCATTCGCAGCGAATTTTCATCTCCTTTTGCAGAAATGGTCGCGCAACCGCATAGCACTGAGAAGTGCAAGACTAAGATCGCCGGGATCATTAGAAATTTACAGACCGTCTTCATAAGGCTCAATTCTTTCTCCTATCTCACAACAATTTTCGTCGCCATCCGGACACGACTATATTATTTCAGAATGTACGCCTTTATTCCCTGGTTAAGGCCGGAAGTTTCATATTTCCCAAGGTTGTATACTATCACCACTGAACCGTCCTTGTTCCTGCCAGCCTTCAGATCAGTTACGTTCGATACATCCGCTGCGGGAACAGAAAAATGCCCCACCTCATGCCAGGTCGCCGTGTCATCGTACTTATAAATATAAATGCCGGTCTCTGTAAGCACCACCAGTTCACTTCTGCCGTCGCCATCTATATCAGCAAGGTCAAATGCAACGAGATAGCCGTCAATGTCCAGTCCCGCTGAAATGTCCGAGAACCCTTCTCCGGACCACTTCATTACAGAGAGTCTGCCTTTAATCTTTGTGCCGCTCCCTACTAACGCCAATCCAAAAGCCACCTCATCCTCTCCATCGCCGTCCACATTACCCGTCCTGACAATAACAGGAATTGTTCCTTCGCCGAACAGATCGCCGGCGTAGGCATTGAAATCTCCTTTCCCATCGCCGAACCAGACCAACTTCTGCATTTCCTTTATCGCGGTCGTGAAAGCTACGGCAACGTCCTTGTTTCCGCTTCCTCTTATGTCACCTACAGCAACTGAATCTCCGAACAGGCCCGAACTTTCCTCAAGAGCCCTCACATCCCAATCCTTACCACCTTTATTGATGGCCACAAGAATGCCGGCAGGCGCATAATTTCCGGAAAACCGGGCCTCCGATACGGCGATGATGTCCAGCAGGCCGTCACCGTTGACGTCAGAAAGGACTATCCCTCTCGAATGAAACTCCTTTGTCAGCGGCAAAGGAGACTCAAAAAAACCATTTTTATTATCATTAAGAAGAATGGTTATTTTACCTCCGTGCTGCGCAAGGACAATATCCGGGTGGCCGTCGTTGTTAAGGTCTCCCACCGCTATTCCGCCATAAGCATAAGCATCAGGAAAGGTATATTTCCCTTCTGTCCATCTCTTCTCAACCGCGTTCCATAGGAAGATAAAAGGTCTTTTACGGCCATTCTCTGCCTTTCTCGGCGGTGGAGCAACAATATCCAGAAAACCGTCTCCGTCAATATCATAAAGCGCTATGTTTTCTCTCCAGAGGCCATCAGCGGGCAGGCCATCGGAAATGCTTATGAGAGAATTATAGCCGGCGACCCTGGAAGTCCGCTCTAAAGTAGCTGCACAGCCCAAAAAAACAAACGGCACTAAAAGCATTAGTAAAGAGGTCAATATTTTTTTCAAAGAATTCTCCCGTTAGGCAGTAGTGTAAAAAAAGAGGGATGGAAAACAACCCATCCCTCTTCCAAGCCTTTTTTAGAGTTAACAACTTCTCTTAATTAAAAAATCGCCTGCTGTGAGCAGCTATACCGTCCTAACAGCCGTTGCCGGTGCAGATGCAATTTGTAAGGTTGTCTGACGCACCAGCCCCACTCGGTCCACCACTGCAGTATGTTCTAAAAATTGGGTGCACAACATCAAAGTTGGCGAGAACACTTCCTGCCTGAGCTCTTTCATAGGACCAACCGTACATTGAGTAATATGGAATCGATGCAAGAGTCGGGTTATTGGCTGTTCCTACTAAGCTGAAAGAACCCGTGCCACCAATGAGATTGCGGGTACCGCTCTCATTGATCGTGAACTCAGCAAAACCTGCCCTTGGGAAAGTGGTGATAAGCGGCGCGCCGGGAAGGACATCCGCTACGCTGATTATATTGAGCTCGTTGGGGATCGGGATAATTACCGATTGGCAGTGCTCGGCCTCATCACATACCTGACCATTGAGGACTCTGGTCGATGAAACGTTGATAGTGTTGTACTGGTTCCTGCCCATAAGCAGTATCCACCAGTCCCATGAATTAGCAGCGGCATTATTCAGATAGTACCGTGCAAAAATCCGTCCTGCTGTGACTTGAACTGTATCGCTGTTTTCTCCGAGGAATGTCGACGCTCCGAATGCTGCGGCGCCGTCTTCCAGCGACGGACCATTAAATCCTGAGGCAAATCCGAGCGGCGGATCAACAAGATAGATGTTGTTCATAAACCTGTTCGCAATTTCATTATCGTCCAGTTGACCTGTGGTCTGTGTGCACTGAATATAGCCTTCATAATAATCAACACCATTAATTTTTTGCACAAGTGCTGTTTGAGAGTTTGAGGTCATAGTAGCCACGAGTGCTTCACAATTGTCCACCACCACATCTAACGGAGTCCACACGTAACCGAAATCGAATACCGGGACTGATTTAATGTCTTTGACAACGCAAGCCATAGTAGCCACATTACCGTTATTATCGGGTGTACCGCCAATAACATCGGCAATAGCCCAGTTGGTGTTGAGGCTGTTAGGCGCACCTACATTCTTGGCGCACATTATAGGCCATACGAGATCCTGACCGGGGACGTCATCGGGTACACCGTATATCGCATAAGATGTCCCAATGCCGACAAGGAAAACACTGAGTATTGCTATTACTACTAATAAGCTATTTTTCTTCACTTTCAAACCTCCTCCTTCATACAGATTAAGAAACTTCGGATTCTTAGCCAACGGCTAAGAGTGAAACATACCCAAAACCTCACCTTTAGACCGCCTTTACTTAATCACCTCCTTCACTTCAAAAAAATTTTCTGCAATCTTGAGTGCTATCAACGATAGCCTATTACTTATCATTAACTTCTCCCTGCACTGGACATCTCTATTTCGCATAAATTTTAAATAAAGGTCTTGCCTTTGTCAAGCTTTTTTTTAATAACATTCCCTTAATCATTC
>Ga0209048_10002310_pt1 | contig 19021 bp, 21 predicted proteins | sample FrelakmetCRP12CR_FD_187146 | JGI IMG/M metagenome (GOLD analysis project Ga0209048, IMG submission 187146) | Freshwater lake sediment microbial communities from the University of Notre Dame, USA, for methane emissions studies - CRP12 CR (SPAdes)... | ecosystem: Environmental > Aquatic >... | reverse complement strand
GCCTGGGCCTGATGACGCTGTACGTGGTGGCCTTCCGGCAGGGGCAGCAGGCCTTCCAGAGCATCCTCACCGCCCTCGGCGGCATGTACGAGGACAACCTCTACATGTCCAACCTCTTCGAGTACCTCGCCATCCCCACCGGGCGGCCCGCCCCGCCACCGGCGCTGGCGGCCACGGCCGGCGAGCAGGGCATCCGCTTCCAGGACGTCGGCTTCCGCTACCCCGACGCCGAGGGCTGGGCGCTGCGGCATGTGAGTCTCTTCATCCCCCGCGGGGAGAGCCTCGCACTGGTGGGGCAGAACGGGGCGGGCAAGACGACCTTCATCAAGCTGCTGACGCGGCTGTACACGCCCACCGAGGGCCGCATCCTCCTGGACGGCGTGGACTTGCAGGCCTGGGACGAGGCCGTGTTGCGCCGGCGGCTGGGCGTCATCTTCCAGGACTTCAACCAGTACCAGTTCCGTTTCCGGGAGAACGTCGGCGTGGGCAGCGTGGAACATCTGGAGGACCGCGCGCGCGTCGGCCGGGCAGTGGAGGAAGGCGGCGCGACGGAGGTCTTGGCGAGCCTCCCCGAGGGACTGGAGACGCCGCTTGGCCGATGGTTCAAGGACGGCACGGAGCTGTCCGGCGGCCAGTGGCAGAAGGTGGCCCTGGCGCGGGCCTTCATGCGCGAGGAGGCGGACATCCTGGTGCTGGATGAACCGACCGCCGCCCTGGACGCCGAGGCGGAGCACGCCATCTTTCAGCGCTTCCGCGAGCTGGCCCGGGGCCGCACCACGCTGCTCATCTCCCACCGCTTTTCCACGGTGCGCATGGCGGACCGCATCGTCGTCATTGAGAACGGCCAACTGGTGGAACAGGGAACGCACGCCGAGCTGATGGTGCTGGGCGGCCGCTACGCCCACCTCTTCACCCTGCAGGCGAAGGGCTACCAGTGAACGACCGCTGTCAGCCGTCGAGCGCGGCTTCGATGAAGCTGACGGCCTCCGCGACGGACACGGTGAAGACGCCCGCCTCGCCTGCCTCGTACGCCGTGCGCCACTCGCGGTAGCCGTCCTCGAACGCCGGCAGCGGCGCCGAGTCCGCCAGCAGTGCCGTCACACTCTTCTCGATGGCGGCCTCGCTGAAGGGAAGGTGCATGACGGTGTTGGTGTAGCCACCCGGGGGCGTGGGGACTCTTCACGTGCAAGCCCTTCAGGCTGACGTGGACGATGATGCCGTGGGCGTTGGACTCCACCTTGACGATGGTGAGGACGGCGTCCTCCTCGCCGGCGCGCGCCTGAACGCTCCACCTCTGTCCGACGCGGTACCGGTGGCTCTCCCCATCCCGAAGCGTCCGCACGTGGCCTCCTGGTAGGCCGGGGGGTGAGGCGGTGTCGGCCTAGGCCGGCCGCCGTCGGTCCTGGCGCGAAGCGGCGCAGCTTCTCTATGCTGCCGCCGGTTCGCCTCACCCCCTTTTTTTGCGAGGAGCCATTCCATGGATGCGCCCAAGTGGCCCGACGTGGAAACCGCCGCCCCCAACGCGCTCGACGGCTTTCAGCCCGGGGTGCCCGCCAGGGACAGCCCGCTGGCGGTGGTAAGTCTGGCGAGCGGCATCCTCTGCTGGGTGATGCTGCCCATCCTCGGTGCCATCGTGGCGGTAGTGACGGGAGTTAGTGCCCGGCGGGAGATTCGCGCCTCGCGTGGCGCCGTCGGGGGGTGGAATCTGGCGACCGTCGGCCTCTGGCTGGGGGCAGTCCACCTCGCCCTGGTAGCCCTGGCCATCCTCTTCTTCGTCGGCCTCATCGTGGCGGGCGTCGGATTCGCCTGGTTCAACCGCTGACGCCAGACGCCGGCGGCCTCCCCGCAGGGGGGTCTCCGCTCGCAGCCTGACCCAGGCCGGCAGGCATGACCCGGCCGCCCCTGGCCCAAGCCCCGGACATTGCTGGCGCTTTGCCTCGGCGCGGTGCTTGCTCAATCTGCGCCGAGGAGGCCCCTCCACCGATGGCCAAACACCTCTCTTGCGCACAGTGCCGCACCGCCAACCGGGCCGGGCTTCTGTACTGCGTGGTGTGCGGCGCGCGCATGCCCCGCACCGCTTTCCCGCCCGACCGCGTGACGGCCCTGGCGTGGCCCGGGCCGGAGATGCGCGAGGCGGCACTGCCGGCGCGGCCGGGGGCGCTGGCCTGGGCCAGCCTCGCAGCGGCGCTTCTCGGCTGGTCCGTCCTGCCGCTGTTGGGCGCGGCGCTGGCCGTGTTGCTGGCGCTGCGCGCTCAGGAGGAGGCCCGGCCGGGGACGGACAGCAGCAACGCCGTCCTGCGGCTCGCGCTGTGGTTGGGCGGGGCGCAACTGGTGCTGGCGCTGGTGGCCGGGGCGGCCATGGCAGCCGTGGCGTTGACGGCCCTGTGTCGCGGGGGCTGACGCTTCCGGCCGTGCGTGGGTGCCGGGCGCACAGGTGCGCCTGGCCATGTTCTGGGCTTTGCATTCCGGAGGCTTGCGGGCCCGGGGCCGGGGCTTGGCCAGCCCTGTGGGGTGTAGACTCCAGCGGCGCTTGAGCGTCTCCCAGACGTCCACCTGGTTCGGCCGCTACCGGCTCACCTCCCGGATTGCCACCGGGGGGATGGCCGAGGTGTACCTGGGCCGCATGCTGCTGCCCGACGGGCGCTTCGGGCCGGCCATGGCGGTGAAGCGCTTGCTTCCGCATCTCATCGCCGACCCGGCCATCGTCCGCATGTTCCTCAACGAGGCGGACATCACCCGGCAAATCCAGCACCCCAACGTGGTGCGAATTCTGGACCTGGGCCAGGTGCGAGGCGAGCCCTTCATCGCCATGGAGTTGCTGGAGGGCCACAGCTTCGCCGAGCTGCGCCAGGCGGCCGCGCACGCGGGCCTTCGGGTGCCCCTGGGCATCACGCTGCGCGTGCTGACCGAGGCCTGCCACGGGCTGGACGCCGCGCACCGGGCGGTGGATGCCAAGGGGCGCGAGTTGCGGATTGTCCACCGCGACTTCACCCCGGACAACATCCACGTCGGCGTCAACGGCGAGGTGAAAGTCATCGACTTCGGCATCGCCAAGTCCTCGCGCATCGGCGGGGGGACCGAGCCCGGCACGCTGAAGGGGAAATTCTTCTACATGTCCCCGGAGATGATTGCGGGCCAGCCGGTGGACCACCGCGCGGACCTCTTCGCCGCCGGCGTCATGCTGTATGAACAGCTGTGCGGCCGACGGCCCTTCACCGGGCTGAATACCGAGGAGGTCCTCAACCGAATTTCCGAGGGAAAGCCGAAGCGCCCGACGGAGTTCGACCCGTCGGTGCCGCCGCGTCTGGAACTGGTGTGCCTGACGGCGCTGTCCAAGGACCCGGCGCAACGCTTTCCCAGCCTGCAGGAATTCATCCACGGCATCGAGGAGGTGGGCGGCCCGGCCCGGGTGGCGAGCGTCGACGAAGTGTCGGCCTACGTCACGACCATCTTCCCGGCCGAGCAGGACCCCAAGCGCATCGCCCTGCGGCGGGCGCGCCTGGCGGACCCCTCCTCGCCGGGGCACCACGAGGAGGCGCCGCTCGACCTGCTTCCACCGCTGCAGGACAGCCAGCCGCCGCGCAAGGTGCCCCCCAAGCCGAGCGGGCCGTCGCTGCTGACGCGCCTCGGCCGCGGCCTCGGCGCCGCGGTGCGCGGCCTCTTCCGTCCCCAGGTGCTGGGGCCGCTGGTGCTGGTCGCCATCGTGCTGGGGGCGGCCGGCTACTGGGTGCTGCGGCCGAAGACGACGCCGGCCGAGCGGCTGGAGCGGGCCGAGTCCCGGGGAGACCCGGCGGCGCGGATGCGCGAGCTGGTGGCCGTCGCCCAGGACCCCCAGTCCACGGTGGACCAGCTGCGCCGGGCCGGGGAACTGGCCCTGACGCTGCCGGACCACGAGACGGCGCTGGAGGTGGTGCAGGCCTTCGTCCGCCGCTTTCCGGCCACCGAGGAGGCTTACCTGCAGGAGGGCACGGCCCTGATTGCCCTGCGGATGGGGAAGCGCGCGGATGCGTCCCTGGACAAGGCGGCGGAACTCGCGCCCCAGGACCCCCGGCCAGACTTGCTGCGGGCGGACTTAAGGCAGCTGCAGGGGGATGCGCTGGCGACGCTGGAGGCGCTGAATGGCGCCGCGCGCAAGGCCCCCCAGGACCGGGATGTCGCGCTGCGGCGGGGAGAGTTGCTCAGCCAGATGGGGCGACTGGACGAGGCAGCGCAGGTGCTGAACGGCGTGCTGAAGAAGCGCTTCCACCCGGGCGCCGCGGCGGAACTGGGCTTTGTGCGACTGCGGCAGAACCAGTCCCAGGAGGCCCTCCGGCTGTTGAAGGCGGCCCTGGGCAAGGACCCGCAGCTGGCGAAGGCCTACTATTACCTGGGGGCCACCTTGGCCCAGGGCGGGGACACGGCCGGGGCCGAGCATGCCTACCGCGAGGCGGACCGCCTGGACCCGTTGGACGCCCGCCCGCTGGGCGCGCTTTGCATCGTCCAGGCGCACGCGGGAAAGACGGCCGAGCGCGACGCCATCCAGAAGGACCTGGCAGTGCGTTTTCCGGAACAAGCCCCGCGCCTGATTGCCGAATGCCACCCCTGATTCAGGCAGACACCTCCTCTGGGGCGAGGGGTTGGCACTCGGGAGGGGCGCCACGGGGTTTGCACGCCCAGCTCCGTGTTTGCTGAGCAGCGCGCGAGGCGATCTTTCCCGACGCGACCGCGCTGTGGTAGCGGGGCCAGGCGTGCAGCTGAGGTGCTCATGACTTCGGACGAACCTTCAGACTATGGCGACGTGTACCGGGGCTTTGATTCGCCCCTGATGAGAAAGATTAGGCTGGAGGCCTACGGGACCGACATTGGTCAACACTCATGGGTCACGGCCGAGGAGCTGCGAGACGACGTCCACCGACTCGGGCTTACGAGCGCCAGCCGGTTTCTCGACCTCGGTTGCGGTCCGGGTGGGCCACTGACGTTCGTCGCGTCGCTGGTGGGGTGTCCTGCCACCGGCGTCGATGTCAGCGCTGAGGCAATCGCTGCAGGCCGCGCCCGGGCAGAGGCGTTCGGAATCGGCGACCTCCTCCGACTGCAGGTAGCGGACCTGAACGAGCCGCTCCCGTTGCCAAGCCATGCGTACGATGCGGTGATGGCGCTGGATGTGGTTCTTCACCTTCGCGACCGCGCGGATGTCTTCGCCGAAGTCACGCGCGTCCTCACCCCAGGAGGCAGGTTCCTCTTCACCGATGCCGGCGTCATCGGTGGCGCGGTTTGCAATGAGGAGATTCAGCTCAGGTCGATTCACGGGTTCACGCAATTCGTTCCGCCGGGGTTCAACGAACGGTTGCTCGAGAGTTCCGGGTTGCGGCTGATACACGCGGAGGACCGGACTGCCAACCTGCTGAGGAACGCAGCGGGCCGATTTGCGGCAAGGCTCGCACACAGCTTCGAGCTCGAACCGCTCGAAGGAGTATCCAACTTCGAGCGACAGCAGCGCTACCTTGAGACCGTCATCAGCCTTGCTCGACGAGGAGCCGTGACGAGGATGCTGTACGTCGCTGAGCCTCGGGGCTAGGGCTCGGGGTTGCGTCGGCTGGCGCCGCGGAAATCGAGCCTCCTGACGCGCCGCGCTGGCTTCGCGTCGAGGTTGCTCGCGTCCGCTCGAGTGAGCTAGGGAGTCGTCTGTCAGCGCAGGGCAGTGTCCCGCGCCCGGCGCCGCAGTTCGTCCAAGGGGGCGGCCATGCTCATGCGTATGCTCCTCGCTGGCTTCCTCCTGGCCAGCTTGCCGGTTCGCGCCCAGTCCTCCCCGAAAGTAGGCATCATTACATCGCTCACTGGCGCCGAGCAGGCCTTTGGCACCCAGCACGACCGGGGCTACACGCTGGCGTTGGAGGAAATTAACGCCACGGGCGGCGTCCTGGGGAAGCCGCTGGAAATCATCAAGTACGACGACCAGAGCAAGGCGGACGTGGCCGTCCAGGGCGTGAGCAAGCTCGCCGATCAGGACAAGGTGCCGGTGGTCATCGGTTCCTACTCCAGCCAGTCCACCCTCGCGATGGTACCGGCCGTCATCAAGCGGCAGGTCCCGTTGGTCATTCCCACCGCCACCGCGGACAATCTTCTGGCCAGCAGGAGCCCGTGGGTCTTCCGGGTGTGCGCCGGGACGGACGATCTCGCTCACGCCACCGTGGACTTCCTCAAAGCCACCGGGCTCCCGAAGAGCATGGCCATCATCTACGAGAACACCAACTTCGGGCAGGTTGCGGCGGCCTCCATGCGCACGTGGGCGCAGGCATTTGGCATCCCCGTCGTCGCTGACGAGGCGTATGGAGCCGCAAGCCCCTCCTATACGGCAATGCTGGAGAGGGTAAAGGAGAGGGCGCCTGAGGCCATTTACTTCGCGAGCTACCTGCTCGACGCCACCCAGCTGATGAAGCAGTCGCGCCAGGTCAATCTCAATCCACGCTTCTACACCTCGCTCGGGGCCGGTTTCGCCCTCCTCGCGTTCCTCAGGAGCGCGGGCAAGGACGCCGAGTACACCCTGAGCGGCCAGCAGTGGATGCCTCAGTCGAAATGGCCCGGCAGCAAGCAGTTCGCCGACAGGGTGAAGGCGCGCTGGGGCCAGGACCCGAGCTACCAGGCGGTGGAGGCCTACGTGAGCCTGAAAATTGTCGCCGACGCCGTGCAGCGCGCCGGGAAGTGGGAGCCAGCGGCCATCCGCGATGCCATCGCTCAGACGGAGATGATGAGCGTCTTCGGGCCCATCAAGTTCGTCCAGCAGCAGAACCAGCACCCGGTCCTCATTTCGCAGGTGCAGGAGGGGGCCTTCCAAATTGTCGCTCCGGCCGACCAAGCCACCGCCCAGCCGATTCTCCCCACGCCGCCTTGGTCTGCCAGGCCGTAGCCGATGGCCGCACTTCAGGCGTCGCCAACAGCGTCCCTCGTTCCGGTCGAACCGACCCTCCACGCCCAGTGCCAGCACTGGCACCGGCCAGAGCCCCTACGGGAAACCCAGGCGTTACCGGTGAAGAACGATGGTCTGTCCGACAGCCAGTCGCCCGATGCGTGTGACCGTGCCGTAGATCCCCGCGTTGTTCTGGTTGGCACGAACCACTGCCTTCAGCACTTCGGGGGCAGGGCTCCCTCCGTCCGGATCGAAGTTCACCATCGCGCAGCGAACGTCGCGCATCGTGACGGTGACGGCGGGTGCATCGGCCGCTTCGCCGAAAGTGAGCACGCCGCCCAACCATTGATCCTCCTCGAAGGGGATCGCGCGCGTGGATCGGACAAGGATATTCGGACGAAATCGTCGGACGTCTGCGCTCCTCCCGGAGAGCCGGCCGATCTCGCGAACGGTATCTGAGGCGATCACGGAGATGTTCGCGTCGTCGAAGATACCGTGATTCAACTGCATCATCTGCACGGGAGCCCCGTAGCGGCGCCCGACATCCCCGGCGAGAGCTTCTCCGAACAAGGGCAGCTCTTCCCCCTCGGGCGTACGAACGTGTGTCGGCAGCACTTCGCCATTCCCGTCTTCACGCCGCTGCGGCGTGAAGAGGATGAGGTCGGGGAGCTTACCCGCGGTCAGCCAAGGGAACCCGCCGCGCTCGTCAAGACGACGAAACGCGAGGCGCCTATCGCCGTCGAGGCCGTGCCATCCCAACGTGGCGGCGTCGAGCGGCTCGCCGCGCATGGATTTCACCGGATAGCGGAAGATCGCTTCAATCTGTCCAATCCCGATCGGCATTTCGTCCTCCGACACTCGAGCTCGGCCGCGCATGTCCTCGAGATACTTGTAGCCGATTCTCGTAGCGACCGAGCCCGTCCGCGGAGCGGAAGTACAGGACCACCACAAAGAGGCACCGTAGAGTGCCACCCGTGAGAACGCGTCTCGCCTTAAACAAAGGCCGCACTTTGAGCAGTCAGCGGGGTGGGCCCGCATCGAACGGCCTGGTCCGCCTTCCTTCAGGTTGAGCCGTCTTGGGCCGTCCCCTCGGGCTGCACTCCGGCCACCTCGACAAAGGACTCGTACTCCGCCTGGCCGGCGGAGAAGCTGAACACGTCGACGGCCGCATCGGGCAATACTGGCGCGCCGGACGTGAGCCGGTTGAGTCCGGCCCAGCCATCATGCATCCACACCGTGCCCGGCGGGATGCGGTCCGTTACATGGGCCCGGGCAAACATCTCGCCCCGTGCGTTGAAGATGCGCAGGGTGTCCTGGGGGCCGATGCCCCGCACCGCGGCGTCGGCGACGGAAATCCACAGCCGGGGTTCCGGCTCAGCCTTCACCAGCGAGGGCAGCGCCCGCCCCTGGTCGTAGAAAGCGTGGAAATGGGTCAGGGTGCGGCCGCTGCGCAAGGCGAGCGGATGCGACGGGGGGGCCGGCGGGGTGAAGACTGGAAGCTCGGGCAACCCCAGGGCCGCTGCGCGGTTGGAGAGGAATTCCACCTTGCCCGACGGCGTGTCGAAGACGCCGTCTGGGTAGGCCACGGGCGAAATGTTCAGCGCTCGCATCCCTCCCTCGGCTGCGAGCGCAGCCACCGTGGCATGGCCGGTGGACGGATGGTCCAGCAGCGCGTCCAGCGGCCCGGCCTCGTCGGCCCAGGGGAAAAAGCTGTCCACGTCCAGGCGACGGGCCAGTTCCCGGAGAATCCATGTCGCCGAACGCACTTCCCCGGGAGCGTCGAGGACCTTCGGCATCAGGTAGAGGTGGGTATTGGTGCTTTTGCAGCCGAGGTCCTCGAGCCACGACGTGGACGGCAACACCAGGTCGGCCTGCTCGCGCGCCGTCCCGTTCCAGAACAAGTCGTGGGAGACGAGAAGTTGAAGCTGCCCCAGCGCCGCCTTCACCCGTCCCGCGTCCGCGTAGGACGACAGCATGTCCGTTCCGAAGAGGAGGAGTGCGCGCACGCGGCCGTCCTCCATCCCCTCCACCACCCGAGGCATCTGGTTGGGGATGGGCGACGTCCCGGGCATGGGCTGACCGGCGATGTCCGCCAGCATCTGCCCGTGCGCCCGCCCGCCGTGCCGCGGTCCCATGCCCCCCCCGGGGACGCCCAGGTTTCCCGTCAGCGCCGGCAGGCAGGCGATGGCGCGTGCGGCTTCCCAACCGTGCGCGCCCTTGTGCATGGAACTGCCTCCCAGCAGAACCATCGCCGGCCGCGTCGACGCGTACCGCCGGGCGAGGGATACCAGCTGGTGGACGGGGACTCTGGTGACGTTGGCCGCCCAGGCCGCATCGTGCCGCCTCAGGTGCGCCGCGAGTGCTTCGAAGCCGAGTGTGTGGGCTGCGACGAAGGCCCGGTCATGCAACCCCTCGGAGACGATGACGCTCATCAGTCCGAGCGCCAGCGCGGCGTCCGTGCCCGGCCGCAGCAGCAGCGTTTCGTCGGAGAGCGCGGAGGCTTCGGTGCGGCGCACGTCCAGGGTGACCACCGCCGCTCCGCGCCGGCGGGCTGCCTGCAGGTGGGGCGCGGTGGTGGGCTGGCTGGCAAGGTTGGCGCCCCAGAGGAGAATGAGGGCCGCGTGCGCGGCCAGGTCCTCCGGGGTGTGAACGCGGAGGACGCCGGTGAGGCCCAACCCGAAGCCCCCCAGGCCCCAGCAAACCATCGACGGGCTCCAGGACTGCCAGCCGGCCAGGTTGACGAACCGGCGCAGCAACTCCGCCTGCAGCCGCGTCCCATAGCTGTTGGCAAAGAGTCCGTGCCCCGACCAGGCGCCGACCGCCCCGGGGCCCACTTTCCGGGAAGTCTCGGCAATGGCGTCGAGCGCGTCGTCCCAGCTGGTGCGCTGCCAGGCACCGCTTCGCGGTCTGCGGCGCAGCGGATGGAGGAGCCGGTGCGGGTTGCCGAGGATTTCCCGGCTCGCGTGGCCGCGCTGGCATAGGAAACCACGGCTGTCCGGGTTCTCGGGGTCGCCCCGCACCGCGGTCACCTCGCCTCCTCCGTCCAGGTCCACCAGCATCCCGCACAGCGTGGGATGGCAGTTCATCGGGCACATGGTCCGGACGGTGCGCGGCGCGGGCACGCCGGGAAGCGTACCGGCGCGCGAGCGGCCTGTCACAGCGGTGCCCCCCGGTGCCTCGGGCGCACGCCGGCCGGGTTGCACCGGGTTTCCTTGACCGGTGCGGGTGGGGCAGCGACTGTCGTCCGGTGCAGCCGACGGTTCTCATGCTTCCGGGCTTCGGGGGGCGGGCCGACCAGCCGGTCCTGCTGCAACTCGAGGAGGCGCTCCGTCAACGGGGTCTCTCGGGCCTGCGCGCGGCACTTCCGCGGGGCCGGCCCTCGCCGGGACTGTTGCGCGAGGTGGCCGTGGCCCGGGCACTGGCTCGCTCCGACCCGGCCATCCACGCCTATGCCGGCCGTTCCTTCGGTGGCCGTGTCCTGGCCCGGCTTGCCCTGGCGACCCCGCCTCGGGCGCTGGTGCTGCTCGGGTTCCCGATTCGTTCCGCGACGGGACGGCGGCGCCTCGAGGACGAGGCGGTGCTCGAACGTCTGCGCTGCCCGACACTCATTGTCCAGGGCGCCGCGGACCCGCTCGGCCCCCTTCGCACCTTGGAGCGCCTGGCGGCGCGGAACGGATGCCTGGAACTGCGCGTCCTTCCCGGTGCTGGACACGGCTTCGGCCGGAGCCAGGGCGCGGCCGTCAGCCTGGCAGCAGCTTGGCTGGCCACGCAGCTCGAGCGCGGCTGAGCGAAAGTGTCCGGAGCGCGCTGCCATTCGTTCCGCCCCCGGGTCCCCGGACGTCCCTTCCCCTGGCGCCCTTTGGCGCCCCCGGGGGGCGAAGTGTCTGCGGTCCTCGCCCTGCGCCCGGCCGGCTTCTGACACCCCATGGCCGCAGCCCTAACCGGCCAGGACGATGCGGGTCACCCCGCCCAGACGCACCCTCCCGTCCACGCGGTGGCGGTCGAGTTCCAGGGAAAACTCCTCCTCCCACGCGCGCTGCACCGCCTCGGACAGCCCGTCGAGGAGCCGGGTCAGGCCGAGGGCCCGGGCCCAGGCGACCACGTAAGCCGGGTCCTCTGACTCCACCACCGGGACGTCCATCTCCTCGACGTGCGCGACGGTGAAGCCCGCCCGGCGGAAGTCGTCTTCCATTCGGTGCACGTCCGCGTAGCGAAACGTCCCGGGGGCATTGGGGTCCAGCGGCGGCAGGGGCCGGTGCCGCTCCAGCAGCCGCCGCGGCAGTGTGTAGTAGGGCACGCGGTCCGGCTCCGCCCACAGCGCGGCCACCAGCTGCCCGCCGGGGAGGAGCGCCCGCCGCGCCGCCGCCAGCGCCGCCACCGGAGAGTCCATGTACATCAGGCCCCAGCGCGCAGTCGCCGCGTGGAAATGGGCAAGGGGGACGCCGTCGAGGGACTCCGCATTGGCCGCGCGCAGCTGGAGATTCCCCAGTCCCTCGGCCACCGCCTTCTCCTTCGCAAATGCCAGCATCCCCTCCGACACGTCCACCCCCAGCACCAGGCCCTTCTGCCCGACGCGGCGCGCGGCGCGCAGGGCGGGCTCGCCGCGGCCGGTGGCCAAATCCAGCACGCGCATCCCGGGCCGAAGGCCGAGCAGGTCCAGCATCCTCTCGCTCAGCGGCGCGGACAGCCGGGACTCCATGGCGTCGTACCGGCGCCAGAATTCTTCAGCGGTGAGGGGGGCCGGGCCGGACATGGCAGGGCCGCCATCCTACAGACAGGGCCGCGCTAGAGTACGCCGGGCGTGCGGCGCCTCATCCTCAACGCAGACGACCTGGGCTATGACCCGGCCGTGGACGCGGGGCTCCTCCGCGCCATGCGCCAGGGGGTGGTGACGTCCGCCACACTGATGGTGAATACGCCCTTCAGTGCCGCTGCCGCCGAGGCGGCGGGGGGGCTGGCAGTGGGGCTTCACCTCAACCTCGCGCGGGGCCGGCCGGTCGGCCCGCACTTCCCCGCCTCGCTGCTGCAGGACGGTGCCTTCGTCGAGGGGCGCGCCGGCAGCTTGCCCGCGGCGGTGGTGGCGGCCGAGACGCGCGCACAGCTGGCACGCGCAGAAGCGCTGCTTGGGCGGCGGCCCACCCACCTGGACGTCCACAAGCACCTGCACCGCCATGCCGCCGTGCTGGACGGCGCGGCGGCGGCCGCCGCGGCGTGGGGGCTGCCGGTGCGGGCGCTGGACGCCGCCATGCGGGCGGCGCTGCGCGCGCGCGGCGTGCCCACCCCGGACGCCTTTCTCGGGGAGGCGGGCCCCACCGCGTACTGGACGCTGCAGCGCTTCTTGGCTTGCGTGCCGGGGCTGGAGGAAGGCACCACCGAAGCCATGTGCCACCCGGGCGAGACGCCCAGCCACGTGCAGTCCGGTTACGCGGCCCAGCGGCGCGTGGAACTGGACACCTTCACCGCGCCGGAGGCCCGCGCCGCCCTGGCCCGTGCCGGGGTGGTGCTGGTGGACTTCCGCGCACTGACGGCCCCTCAGCCTGGGGCCGCGTCCAGCACCCGGTAATAGACGACGGTGGCCTCCAGCTGGCCGTGCTGGTTGCGGACGTAGTTGGGGATGCGCCCCGCGCGCAGGTAGCCGTGGCGGACGTACAGCCGCTCGGCCACGTCCCCCTCGCGCGTGTCCAGGTGCAACAGCGTACGGCCGTGGGTGCGGGCCAGCTGTTCCACCTCCCGCAGCAGCAGCCGCCCCACCCCCTGCCGGCGCGCCGTGGGGTGCACCAGCAACTTGGTGACTTCGGCCCGGTGGCGGGCGTTGGGCTTGCGGGCCAGTTCCAGCTGCACGGTGCCCACCACCAGGCCGTCCAGCTCGGCCAGCAGCAGCTCGCGGTGGCCGTGGGCCAGCTCCACCGCGACGTCCGCCCAGTAGGCGGCCGCGTCCTCCTCGGGCAGCGGGGGGAGGAAGCCTACCGAAGCGCCGTCGGCAACGACGTCCACCAGCAGCTGCACCAGCGGCCGCTTCTGCTCAGCCAGCCGGCGCGCACTGCAGCGGACAAGTTGGACCGTCATGCGGCACCCCAGGGGTGCAGGGGGCTGAAGTCTGCCACCCGCCCGGCCGTGTTTTCACGCACCCCGGGGCGGCAGTTGCACGGCGGGGCCACCTCCTGCCAAAAGCGGCGCCGTGGCCATGGCCAAGACGCCCCCGCGCACCCTGGAGACGTTTCCCAACCCCGCGCCGGAACGGGACTATGAAATTGCCTTCGACGCCCCGGAATTCACCTGCCTGTGCCCCCTGACGGGCCAGCCGGACTTCGCGCGCTTCAAGATTACGTACGTCCCGGACAGCAAGTGCGTGGAGCTGAAGAGTCTGAAGCTGTACCTGTGGAGTTACCGCAACGAGGGGGCCTTCCACGAGGCGGTGACCAACCGCATCGCCGACGACTTGCTGAAGGCGCTGCAGCCCCGCTCGCTGGTGGTGACGGGGGATTGGTTCATCCGCGGCGGCATTGCCACCGTGGTGACGGTGCGCTACCCGGACGGCCGCGCCACTACTCGCCCTTCTTGAAGACTTCGTCGGCGCGCTTCTGGGCGTCCCTTTCGATGTCCTTCGCCTTCTCCCGCACGTTGTCCAGTTGCTGGCGCGGCGCCGAATGTGCCGCGGCGGTGGACTCGGCCGTCCGCTGCAGCACGTAGTAGGCCACCGCTGCCACCACCAGGAGCCCCAGCACCAAGGAGAGGAGACGCGCCATGGCAGTGCGCAGCATAGTCCCCCCGGGGGCCCTCCGCCGCCGGGCCGTCCCTGCCCTTCTCGCGCTGGTGGCGCTGCTGCTGGGGGCCCTCCTCCTCGTCCTGACGGGCGGCAGACTCCGGGGCCGGACGGCGGACGTCCCCACCGTCGTCATGGCTGTGCGGGAGGTGGCGCGGCTGGAGACGCTGGACGTCAACGTCTACAAGAAGGTGGGCTACGCACCGGACGTCGTGGCCAGTGGCAACGTGTGGCGGGACGTCCTTTTGTGGGCGAAGGCCACGCTGCTGCCGAGTCACGGACGCGCGATTGTGTTTGGCACGGTGCACGTGGGGCTGGACCTCACCCACCTGGACGCACACGCGCTGTCCATCCGCGGCGACCGCGTGGAGGTGGTGCTTCCGCCGCTGCAGACGCGGGCCGAAGTTCGCCCGGGCGAGACGGAGATTATTGAGAGCAACCTGGACTCGGCCCAGACGGCGGAGCTGCTGGAGCTGGCGCGCGTGGCCTTCGAGGCCGAGGCACGGGCGGACCCGGCCCTGCAGGCACGGGCGCGCGCGGCGGCGGAGCGAGCGCTGCGGGGGTTGCTGGTGTCCCTGGGCTTCCACGAGGTGCACTTCGTCCCGTCCCTGTCCGGGACGGGCTAGCCTGCTTGGCTGAGGCAGGCCCCGCAGTTGCCGTGCCCGGCGGGGTCCGGTGCCACTCCGGTGGCAGATGCAAAACGGCTTCCGGCCGGGAGCCCGGCGCTGTACACCCCAGGACGCCATGAGCGAGCCCTCCCTGCGCACCGTCACCCTCATCCCTGGAGATGGGATTGGACCCGAGGTGGCCGAAGCCACGGTGCGCGTCCTGCAGGCGCTGAAGGTGCCCCTCACCTTTGAGCAGGCCGACGCCGGCGCCGAGGTGGTGAACAAGTACGGCACCAACCTGCCCCAGTCGACGGTGGACGCGGTGCTGCGCTCGGGTGTGGCGCTGAAGGGCCCCACCGGCACGCTGGTGGGCACCGGGCTGGCCTCGGCCAACGTCGCCCTCCGCAAGGCGCTGGACCTCTACGCCTCGGTCCGCCCGGTGCGCTCGGTGCCGGGGTTGAAGACGCGCTACGAAGGCGTCGACCTCGTCGTCATGCGGGAGAACACCGAGGACCTCTACGCCGGCCTCGAGCACATTGTGGTGCCGGGGGTGGTGGAGAGCCTAAAAATTATAACGGAGAAGGCGAGCAGCCGCATCGCCCGCTACGCCTTCGAGTACGCCAAGGCCCACGGACGCAAGAAGGTGACGGCCGTGCACAAGGCCAACATCATGAAGCTGTCCGACGGGCTGTTTCTGGACTGCTGCCGCAAGGTGGCCCGGGCGTTCCCAGCCGTGGGCTACGAGGAAGTCATCGTCGACAACATGTGCATGCAGCTGGTGCGCAACCCGGAACACTACGACGTGCTCCTGATGGAGAACCTGTACGGCGACATCCTCTCGGACCTCTGTGCCGGACTGGTGGGCGGGCTGGGGGTGGTGGGCGGGGCCAACTTCGGCGAGCGGGTGGCCGTCTTCGAAGCGGTGCATGGCACCGCCCCGGACATCGCCGGCAAGGGGCTCGCCAACCCCACCGCGCTGATGATGTCTGCCGCCCTGATGCTGCGCCACCTGAAGATGCCGGAGGCCGCCGAGCAGCTGGAGCGTGCGCTGGCCTCGGTATTTGCCAAGGGCCAGGTGCGGACGCAGGACCTTGGCGGCTCGGCCGGCTGCCGGGACTTCACCGACGCCGTCATCTCGGCGCTCTAGCCCACCGAGACGCGCCCCACCCCCCGCGCGCGCAGGTAGGCCTCCACCCGCTGGCGGTGGTCTCCCTGCAGCACCAGCGCCCCCTCCTCCTCGGCGCCGCCGCAGCCCAGCGTTCGCCGCAGGTCCTGAAGCCAGGCCTGCCGTTCCGCCGGGGAGAGGGCCAGCTGCTCCACCACCGTCACTTCCTTCCCCCGCCGGCCCTTCTTCTCCAGCCGCACCACCGCCCGCGGAGGCCCGGGCTTCGGGGCGGCCGGGGGCTTCGCGGCCGCGGGCCCGACGGGCAGCGCCTGCCGCAGCGACTGCAAGGAGGCAAACGGGGCGTGGAAGGCGGCCGCCGGGGGAGGCGGCGGGGGTGGGGCCTTCTTCCGGCTCACCGGTGCGAGGCAGGCGGGGGCAGCGCGGCCAGGGCGGGGGCGTCGGGGTTTCCGGCCGTCATGGCCAGCACGTACAGGAAGGGGCCGGACGCCGGGGCCAGCTTGCCGTTGACGGTGACGGTGGGTGTCCCGGTGGGGCGGTACACCATGACGTAGCGGATGTCCTCCTGCAGCCGGGCCATGGTGTCCGGGCTGGCCATGCAGCTTTCCAGCGCCGGCCGGGAGAGGCTGAGGGTGGACGTCGAGATGTCCAGAATCTTCTCCCGCGTCAGCGTGTTCTGCGCCTCGAAGAGTTTGTCGCGCAGCTTCCAGAAGTCCGGCGTCTTCTCCAGGCAGATGAGGGCCAGGGCCCCGTCGCAACTCACCCCGGTGGCCGTCTGGGGGATGAAGGGGTTGCACAGGCCGTCCAGCGGAAGGTTGCGCGCCTCCACCGAGAGGCTGCCGGGCGGGACGATGGCCCGGAGGCTTTCCAGCACTTCGTTGAAGTGCTTGCAGTGGCTGCAGCGCACGTCCGTCCACTCCACCACCTTGACGGGCGCGGACGCCTCACCGAGGAGATTGTGCGGCGGCGGCAGCGGGTCCGGTGCGGTGTTGAGGCGCCACAGGGCGAGGTTGTCGCTGAGGGCCTGCCGTTCCGTGGGCGCCGCCTCGGCCAGAAACGCCGCGAGGCCGCCCGGCTTGGCGCTGGCATGGGCCAGCGGGGATGGCGGCGGCGCCGACCGGCCGGGGATGAGCAGCACGGCGTAGGCCAACAGCGCCACCACCGAGGGCAGGCCGAGGGCCGTCCACCACTCCCCGGCGTGGGGAAGGATGGGCCGGGGCAGGGCCAGGGTGGCCAGCAGGGCGTAGGCCAGCACCAGGACGTAGGTGAGAAGGCAGGTGAGGCAGAGCGCCCCCACGCTGAAGCTGGCCGCGGCGAAGGCGGCCGTGGCCAGAAGGCCCACCAGACCGGTGACACGCGCGGCACCGGAGAAGTCCCGGACGGACTCGGCCCGCAGCGCGCGCAGCAAGAGCCAGCCCGCGCACGCCGTCGCCACCAGCCCCCACAGAAGGCCCAGGGCGGCCACGGGCATGCCGAGGGCCTGGTGGAGGCTTTGCGCGAAGGGGCTGGTCCACACCGTCTCGCAATTCACCGTGGCGGAGAGAGCGCACGCCACGCGCACGCCGGACTCCACCAGGTGCAACTCGTACCACTGGTAGACGGCCAGGGCCGAGGTCGCGAGGCCCAGGGCCAGCAGTGCGGCGGCAGCCCGCCCGTGGTGCTTGGCCAGGGGCTTGCTCATGGCTTCCCCGGGTTGGGCGTCATGAAGACGAGGACCCGGGCGTCGCCGGGGCCGGGGTTGTGGACGCCGTGGCGGCTGGCCGCCGGGCAGTGCACGGCGGCTCCCGGCGGCAGCGCCGCCTCCTCGCCGTCCACCTGGACACGCGGACTGCCTTCGAGGCCCACGTACACCTTGTCCGCATCCGGGTGGGCGTGGGGCGTCTGCGCCTGCCCCGGCCGCAGGCAGTAGACGTCGAGGAAGAAGCGCGGGGTGGAGAAGACGCCGTGCTTGCGCATCTTCTCTGCCGAGGACTCGCGGAAGTGGGAGAGGTGGTGGAGGTTCATCTTCTGCCCCCTTATATAGCCCGCAGGCCCATGGAAACCCTCGCGCTGCACGCCCACCACGCCCGGCTGAAGGCCCGCTTCGGAAGCATCGCCGGCCGGGAACTGGTGCTGGACTACGGCGCCGCCGAAGCCGTCCGCTCCTCTGCCGAAGAGGCGGCCATGCGGACGGCGGTGGCGCTGGTGGACCTCTCCGCGCGCCAGGTCCTGCGCGTCACCGGGCCGGACCGCCTGTCCTTCCTGCACGGCATGGTGACGCAGGACATGGAAGGCACCCCGCCGTCGGGGGTGCGCTACGCGGCGCTCCTCACCGCCAAGGGGGGCATGGTGGCGGACGCGCAGCTGCTGCGGCGCGAGGAGGATGTGCTGCTGCTGCTGGAGCCGGGGCTGGCGGAGGGGGTGCTGGCCCACCTCCACCGTTACCTCATCAGCGAGGAGGCGGAGCTGTCGGACGCGAGCGCGGAATTTGGCCAGCTGGCGCTGGTGGGCCCGCGCGGCTGGGCACTCGCCAAGCGCCTCTTCGGCCTTCCCGGGGAGGCCCCGGCCGCGCAGGCGGTGCAGGGCGGCCTGGAAGGGCACGCCGTGTGGGTGCTGCCCTCGGCCCTGCTGCTGCCGGGGGTGGACCTTCTTGTCGGCAGGCCGGGGCTGGAGGCCGTCTTCACCGCGCTGCTGGACACGGGCAGCGAGGAGGGCCTGGTGCCGGCGGGCTTTGAGGCACTGGAGGTGCTGCGAGTGGAGCGCGGGGTGCCTCGCTACGGCGTGGACCTGGACGAGCGCACCCTGCCCCTGGAGGCCAACCTGGAACGGGCGCTGCACTACCAGAAGGGGTGCTACCTGGGGCAGGAAGTCATCGCGCGGGCCACCTTCCGGGGCCACGTCAACAAGCGCCTGGTGGGCCTCCTCCTCGGCCAGGGGCACCCGGCTCCCCGGACGGAGCTGTTTCAGGGCGAGCGCAAGGTGGGCTTTGTCACCTCCGTGGTGGCCTCCCGCCGCCTTGGCCAGCAGCTGGGCCTGGGGTATGTGCACCGCGACGCCGCGACCCCCGGGACGGCGCTGCAGCTGGCCGCCGGCGCCGGCAGTGCCACGGTGCAGGCGCTGCCGTTTGAAGGGGGCGCGGCGTGAAGACAACCCCCTTCATGTCCCTGCTGCTGCTGGGGGTGGCCCTCGCGCCGGCCGGCCGGGCACAGGCCCAGGACGCGGGGACGCCCGCGCCGGCGGGGCTTTTGGGCGTCCGCTGGCAGTGGGTGCACGTCACCGCCAAGGGGCAAGCGCCGCTCGCCCCCGCGCACCCGGAACGCTACTGGCTGGAATTTCTCCCGGACGGCGCGCTGGCCATTTCCGCCGACTGCAACCGCGCCACCGGGACGTGGGCAGCCAACGGCCCGCAGCTGACGCTGACGGCCCTGGCCACCACGCTGGCCGCGTGCCCGGAGACAGCCGCTTCCTGCAGCTGCTGAGTGGCGTGGTGCGCTTCAGCGTGCGCGGGCAAACGCTGCTGCTGTGGCTTCCCGGCGACACCGGCGTGCTGCACCTGGCGGCCACCCCGCCCGCAGCCAGGGCCGTGATGCCCTAGCCCCCCTTGGGGGGGACTCAAGCGCGGTGCGGGTTGTTCTGCATCAGCAGCCGGGCCGCCGCAGCGCTGT
>Ga0209048_10002309_pt1 | contig 19023 bp, 12 predicted proteins | sample FrelakmetCRP12CR_FD_187146 | JGI IMG/M metagenome (GOLD analysis project Ga0209048, IMG submission 187146) | Freshwater lake sediment microbial communities from the University of Notre Dame, USA, for methane emissions studies - CRP12 CR (SPAdes)... | ecosystem: Environmental > Aquatic >... | reverse complement strand
GGCTGATCGTGATCACCGCCTTCATTTCGCCGTACCGGGAGGACCGCGCGGCCGCTCGGCGGATCATCGGCACGCACCGGTTCGTCGAAGCGTATCTGTCCACCGATCTTGCGACCTGCGAAGTGCGCGACCCGAAAGGGCTGTACGCGAAAGCGCGTCGTGCAGAGATTCCAGAATTCACCGGTGTAAGCGCGCCCTACGAGGCCCCGGAGGGCGCCGACATCGTGCTGGACACCGCCGCCGAGGATCTCGAGATCTGCGTCGCGCGCCTGCTCGAGCTCGCGTTGCCGGGCGCCGATGTTCACGAGAGAACGCGTTCCGGCCCCGGGGCGTGACCCCATCCCCCATTAGCGCAAAGGGCAGACCCATGGCGGACCCTCGGCCTAACGTGCTGTTCATCTGCGTCAGCGACCTCAATCACTGGGTCGGCTACCTCGGGCGCAACCCGCAGACCAGGACCCCGAACATCGACCGGCTGGCTTCGCGCGGGGTCTGGTTCAACCACAGCTATTGCCCGGCGCCGGTGTGCAACGCGTCGCGTGCTGCACTGATGTCGGGATTGCGTCCCGACACGACGGGCGTCTACGAGAACCACAGCGACTGGCGTTCGGTCATCGACGATGACCTGACGCTGACGACCGCGTTCCGCAGGGGCGGGTATCACGTCTGCGGCGCGGGCATCATCTACCACGAGATCTACCGGCGGCAGAGCGAGTGGGACGATTACCTGGCGGACCCGGGCAAGGATGCGATCCCCGGCAATGCCGCGGCGGTCGGCGACATCCGGTTCGGACCCGTGGATTGCGGTGACGAGGACATGCGCGACTGGCGCGTGGTCAATTACGCGATCGAGCAGTTGCAGAAGACGCACGACAAGCCGTTCTTCCTCGGTGTCGGCCTCTACAAGCCGCACCTGCCCTGGTGCGTGCCGCGCAAGTACTACGACCTGCACCCTCTGGCGGACATCGAGCTGCCGCCGTACCGCGAGGACGACCTGGACGACATCCCCGCTGCCGGGGTGGCGATGACGAAGAAGTACGGCGACCACGCGCCCATGCTCCGGTCCGGCCGATGGAAGGAAGCGATTCAGGGCTACCTTGCCGCGATATCGTTCAGCGACGCCCAGCTCGGGCGCCTGCTCGACGCGCTCGACGCGTCAGGCCATCGGGACAACACCATCGTCTGCCTGTGGAGCGATCATGGCTGGCACCTGGGGGAAAAGCACCACTGGCGCAAGTTCGCGCTCTGGGAGGAGGCGACGCGCGTGCCACTCATCTGGATCGTGCCCGGCGTGACCCCGTCCAACGCACGCTGCGATTCCGCCGTGGACCTGATGTGCATCTACCCGACGCTGGTCGACCTCTGCGGGATCGCGAAGCCGTCGCACGTGGAAGGCCCGAGCATCCGGTCGCTGCTGGCGAATCCGTCCGCGCCGTGGGACCAGCCTGCCATCTCGACCTACCTCTACATGAATCACGCGGTGCGTACCGAGCGCTGGAGATACATCCGGTACGCTGACGGAAGCGAGGAGCTCTACGACGAGGTCGCGGACCCCTACGAGTGGACCAACCTCGCGGGCGACCCGGCGTTCGCCCCCCGGAGGGCCGAGTTGTCGAGGCTTCTCCCGACGCAAGACCATCCGGACATCGGCGGCAGCTAACCGTTGAACGGCCGGCAGCGGCTTCGACGAAACACGTGACGCCGGGACGTGAGCGGTGGCCGCGCAGCCGTCGCTCGCTCCGCGGAAACCTTCGAAGGCCCAAAAAAGAAGATGGAGACCGTTGCGCGGTCTCCACCCTTTCCCTACATGAACCCGCGCCGCCAGATCGCGGCCATCACACCGCACGCCACCCGGTTAACCGGGTCGCTGCGTCGGACCCATCATCAGTTCGGCGGCGGTACGGGCGGCGACACTCCGCCCGTGTCGTACTTGATCCAGCCACCCGTGTATTCTCCGCGACCGATCAGGTTGGTGCCTCTCGTTCTTTCCCTGATATCCATTATCGAACCGTTTACGACGTTCCATTCGAGCTTGATGCCGAGGAGGCCCGCGTTCTGCGTCGTCCCGGTACAGACGTTGCTAGGCGCACCATACACGCGGAAGTAGGCGATCGGGGTGTCGATACTGGAGCCGTCGATCTGCGACAGGAATCTTTCGTACCAGCTGTCCGCGCACTCGTACCACCCGGTAACCGCATTCTCGTCGGCGTCCCAGAACGTGTAGTTGAGCTTCGTCTCGAAGATCGCGCGATCCTGCCGCAGATCCTGATTGCACCCGACGATCGTGATCTGCGTTCTGTTTGCTCCGCCCGGGAAGTACGAGCCGAGCAGCTGCACAGGACACGAGTCGTACATCTTGCCATCGAGCGCAAGCTCGGCGCTTCCCAGCGCGAGGTCGGGGTCGGCGGGTATCGTCAGCGCCTTGCCGGTGTTAGTGGTCGAACGACCCCCTTCGAGGGCTTCGAACGCCCAGGCGTTGTACTCGGCCGCCTGGCCGCTGATGTTGACGATCGAGGCCGTGCCGCTCAGGTGGTTGAAGTGGATCGGCAACCCGTCGCCGTTGATCGCCCAGCACTTCAATTCGCCTGCCGACCTGGTCAGGGAAGGGTTACCCACACCGCCAGTCGGCGGGAACGGGCTGAACTTGACGGGAATGACCGTCGTGCCCGTGGTAACGCCAAACCCCGTTGTCTTGCCGGTACTCGCCCACCAGAAGAACGGCTGGTTCGACGTCGGCTTCTTCGTGAAGTCCTTCACCAACTTCTTGTCGGTGTAACTGGCGCCAGGCGCCAGGTAGTAACACTTCAGCAGTTGGGGCTGACCATAGCCGAAGTCGTTGATCATCGTGATCAACGTATCCGAGATGCCCGGAACCACCTCGATTCGGGGGAAGATGAGAAGGCTGCCCCGCTGCGTGTTGTTGCCGAACGGCGCCACCGCAAATGCCGACGTGCTGATCAACACAACTGCAACCGCCGCACCCAAGGCTTTCTTGTTCAGATTCATAGCCGACCCCCCGACCCCGTTGGAGTAAATCGAATGACTGCGTGCATCCTCGTACGCAGGGTTCGGCGTGGCGTCCATCGCGCCAACACAGCTACGGGGCGCTTCCGGGCACGGATGAAAAACCCCATCCACCTGGATGCACACCCCGGCCGAATAAAGATGGCACTCGCCCGCCCGACCTCCTGCACGTTGAAAATTCAACGAGCCGTTGCACCCTGTTGCAATTTGGGTGCCATTGTCGTGTTCAACGTCGTAGACACATGATTAATAACGAATGCTGCCGCGCGCCTCGAGCGTTTTTTTCCACGAAGGACGGCGTCCTGTAAATAATGTCGACAGCCATGCCGAGCAATTCGCGGGCCGATCGGCATCGGCGCGATTCAACGCGTTGATCGACAAAGGGTATTTTTCTCCGACGTCGCGGGGGCGGTCGAAAAACCGCCAGCGGCTGTAAAGAAGACCGGCAAGCGACTCGGCCCCCATGCCGGGCCCCGAAGTCCCGGCGTCACTCGGGGAGATCTGCGCCGAGCGGATTCCCGGCGCGCGGTTCCCCGTCGAGCGCGGGCGCCGCGAGAATCCCTTCGCGCACCTCGTCGATCTGCCTCGACGAGTAGAACGCAAGCCACGCGCCCTGCCGTCGCAACATCGCCTCGGCCCAGGCTTCGATCCGGCTCCGGTCGTAGAGCGTGTTGGTGTTCAAGGCCCGCAGCGGCTCGTCCAGGCGCCGCGCCTTTCGCGTCACGACGTCGAGCGCACGCCCTTCCGTCGCGATCACCCCTTCGTAGCGAATCACCGCGTACGGGGGCAGCAGGCGCTCGTATCGACCGTACAACCAGTCGAGCAGGATCAGCTGCCTGGACAGTACGTCCGGCTCGTTCTCCAAGGCGCGCTGCAGCGCAGCGTCGCGTTTCTCGGCCTGGGGGGCCCGTCCCGTGGCCACCGGGGCATCGACGCTGTTCCAGGACGCGAGCACAGCCAGCGGGTTTCGCACGAGCGCATACACGGGGTAGTGCCTCGTCAGCTGCTCCAGCAGCGCGGTGAAGGCCATCGGGTGCTTGACGGCGAGCAGGAAGTCGCTGCTCAACGGCCTGTCGAAGTGGAACTTCTGCAGCGGAGAACGGCCCGAGCGCAGCCGCTCGCTCTGCCGACGCTCGCCGAAGGGATTCGATCGATCCCCGGACTGCACGACCTTGGTGGTCGTGGCGACCGTCTGCAGCAGCTCGGCGCGGGTCTCCCGCAGGTAATCCGCCATGTCGGCCAGGGCGGACTCCCCGGTCATCGGATACCGGTCGAAATCCATCGGCTCGTGCAGCGCGACGGTATCGGGCAGCTTGTTCAGAAGCGATACCGTCAGCGTCGTCCCCGACCGGGCGAGGCCGGTCAGCAGGACATTCGGCGAGGCCGACTCCGACGCCCCTCGCGGCGATCGGTCGACGACGGCGGCCGACGCGGGCTCGTAGCCGAGCCGTTCCAGCAGCGGCTGGAGCAGGCGCGAGACGCGCGCCTGTTCCGCCGGGGCGATGTTCTCGCGCCAGCGGCCGACCCGGGTTGCATGGTCGTCGCGAGCCCAGCGGAGCTGGTGCTCTGCGTGGTAGCTGCCGCGCGTCGTGTTGCCGATCTTCGCGACGAAGGCTTCCACCGCGGGATCGATGTCGAGGTCGAGATAGCACAGGATGCGAAGCGCCTGCGCCCGAGGGTCCGCGACGAGGTCTTCGTAGCGCACCTGCAGATGCGCGACGCCCTCGAGGTCCTCCAGCGCGATCTCGAGCACTTCCTTCCACGTCCGGGCACACCGCTCGATCCCCGTGAACTCGTCCCGCCACCGCTGCCAGTTGGGAGGCTTCAGGTGGGCCCACTCTTCGCCGCCGATTCCCGGCATCATGGAACAGGCGACGTCGCGCCCGTCGCGGACGATGTGGATGAGCTTCGCGCCCGGAAACAGCGCGGTCACATAGGGCACGCGCAGCGCATTGCGCGGATTCTTCTCGATCAGCCACGGCCTTCCGGTGCCGCGCGCCGCCAGGCTCCTGCGAACCGCAAGGCGCACCGGTTCGGTCGCGTGCGCGGCAAGCAGCCGGTGGGACCCGTTGACACCGTCGCCCGCGAGCTCCCAGGCCGAGTGTGCCTCGAACACGTAATCGACGGCGGGATGGCTCGCGACGAGCTCGCCGACGATGCTCGTGCCCGAACGCGCGCAGCCGACGATGAATGCGTGGTTCGGCATCGTCAGGCCGCGAGCGCCTCACGCCACAAGTCGTCGAGCGGACGCAGCACCTTCGCGTGATAGGCCGCGCGCTCCACGTCGAGCGTGTGCGCGAACGCCGTCGCCCGGGCATTGGCGATCAGCCGCTCGCGCTCGGGAGCCGGCAACGACAGCGCATGGCGCACGGCCTGCATGATGTCGTGGCGGGTATACGACGGTCGATAGCAATTCTCGCCGGGCAGGCACACGGAGCGGTTGCCGATGCAATCGGGACAGACGACCAGCGTACCGAGCGCCATCGCTTCCAGCGCGGGCAGAAAGAAGCCTTCCCTCGGGAGCGGCAGGACGATGGCGACTTCCGCGTCGGCCATCGCCGAGAGAAAGTCCGCGCGCGGCACTTCCCGCGTCAGCACGGTCACCTCGACGCCCTCCTGCTGCAGGTCCGCGGCGATGTCGCCGGCGAGGAGCGGATTCTTGAGCCCGCCGATGAATACGCGCGTCGCGCGCACCGACCCCACTGCGATCCCCGCCGGAATCCCGACGCCGTTCGGGATCGACATGAGCGGGCCCCTGACCCGGCCCGTCGCGCGCAATGCGTCCCGGACTTCGTCACTCACGCAGATGCGGATCGCGGGCCGCTCGAGGAACGCGTATCGCGGGTCCGCGGGATCGGCATGGCCCAGCCCCTGCATGAGGCTGATGACCGGAATCGTCGTCGGGAGAGCGCGCGGCACCGCGTTCCAGTCGAGGCCCGCGACAAAGAGCACGTCCGCTCGCTCGGGCTGCCACGCATCGAGCTGGTCGGCCGTCCCGCTCCAGGGATTCGAGCTGTCGCGTCGCGATTGCGCGGTGAGATACACCTGCGCGCGAAAACCGGGCAGAGCGTTCGTGTGGCAATAGTAGTTCCACACCTTGAGGTGTCCGCCTGCGAAATCGATCACATCACGGTAGAAGTAGACTCGACGCATGGCACCGGCAGGCAGGCCGCCCCAATCTGCTGCTCCATTCGCCGTTGGAGCGTCGCGCCCCGATCGAACGGGGCAGGGTCGCATTATCGCCGGCCGGGTGCGGATGCGAAAGGCTGCGACGGGACACCGCGTGCATAATGGCGCGGGCAACGGGGACCGCGCGAACGATGGCCGGGCACACTGACCTGATGCGGGTGGAATCTGGAGAGATCGTGCGTCGAGTCCTTTTCCGAAGAAGGTTTACCGCCTTTTTCGGCTCCCACCTCAAGGTGTGGGACTACTTCAACCACGTGAATACCATCCCGGGTTACGAGGCAAGAATCTTCCTCACGCCGGATTCCGTCCCGGATCGCGGCAATCCATGGACGTCCGGGGACGAGATGCTCGCGCACTGGTCTCCGCACGACGCCGACCTGCTGTTCCTGTCCGGCACCGACTGGGAGGGGATCGCTCCGACCGAGCGCGACCGCTTCGCTCGCCCGGTCATCAACCTTGTCCAGGCATTGCAGAACGCGAACCCGCAGGACTATCGCTTTCCGTATCTGCGGCACCGCGCGATACGGATCTGCTGCTCCGACGAGCTGCACGAGGCAATATCCGCGACGGGCTGCGTCAACGGCCCGGTCTTCACCATCCCGAATGGTCTCGATCGGGCGTCGATGCCGCCCGGCATGCCTGCCGAAGCGCGCGCCCACGATCTGCTCATCGCGGGGCACAAGGCCCCGGACCTCGCGGCCCGGCTGGCCAAGTCGCTGGCGGCGCGCCACCACGGGCTGCGACTTGCGGTGTTGACGGAAGTCGTCTCGCGCAACGAATTCCTCGCGGCGCTGGCAGATGCGCGGACCGCGATCCTCCTCCCGCTGCCCACCGAGGGGTTCTACCTGCCTGCCCTCGAAGCCATGCAAGTCGGCACGCTGGTCGTCTGTCCGGATGTCGGAGGCAATCGCAGCTTCTGCACCGGTCGGACCGCCATCGTCCCGCGCAATTTCGGCGAGGCCGCGCTGCTGGAGGCGGCCGATCGGGCGCTCGCGCTGGGCATGGCCGAGCGCGACGCGATCGTCGATGCCGCAGCGGCCGTTGCGGCGCCGTACACGCTGGAGCGGGAGCGGAGCCTGTTCGAGCCGATTCTCCGCAACGTCGATCAGCTCTGGTAGCGCGGGCACGTCGATCCCGCCCCGCGCCCGTTTCGCTAGTTGAACGTGATGAGGAGCCGCGGCGCCTTCGTCGTGTCGCTCTGGGCTTCAGGACTTTCCTTCGACAAATAGTCGACCGTCCCCTCGACGTCGAAGGTCGACTTCACGGCCCAGCCTCGCACGCCTTTCTTGACATCGGACGTGACGGCCCAGCGCACCCGGCCCGTCATCCCGTTCGTGACGACCACCGGAGGGACGCTGGTGCCCGCTCCGAACGTCGCGGGCGCGACGCGGCCGCCGATCCAGTTCACCCCGGAGGCCGAGCAGTTCGGCGTCGTGTTGCTGATGTCGGCATCGATCGAGCAGTTCCACGTGGCGCCCGGGCCGGTGCCGAGCGTCTTGTTGGCCTCCGGCGCGCCGGCACCGACGCCGTTCCCCTCCGTGAAGTCGTAGAGCAGCGGATGGACGTCGTCGGTCCGCCCGAACCGGCCCGACGTCAGGTCGGCCGCGGCGACGGTCATCTCGAGCACCGCCGATTTGACCGTCGAAAGATCGGTGATGGCCGAAAGACCATCGAAGCGGAGCAGCGCCCGCGTCTTCTCGCCCGGCGTCCCTTTCACCCGCAGGCGGGGGCTGGCGCCGTCGTTGCGGTCCGGCAGCAGCTGGCGCACGAACGTGTCCTTGGAGACCGCGATCACGGTCTTCGTGTGCGACGCCACCGTGCAGTCCGCGACGCTGGTGAGGATCTTTCGGTCGCAGAAGGCCTTCCGCAGCGCGGCTTCGTTGACACCGCCGAAGAGATCGGCATCGACGGAGATCATCGCCAGCGCCGCGTCCGACATATACGAGGAGCCCTGCGGATTCACCAGATAGTGATGCTCGAGGATGATCTGGTCGGCAACGCTTGGCCCGTTGGCAACGCTTTGCCCGATCGCGGCGCGGATGTCCCACAGCGCCCGCGACCAGATCTGGCCGTCCCAGTGCGACTCGCCGACGCGGTCGTCGTAGGTCAGGTTCTCGTCGACGCGGCGCAGGCATGCACGCGGTGCGGGGTTGCCATTGATGACATAGCCCTTGCTGTCCCATTCGCCGACGCAGGCGGCGTTGGCCTGCTGGTACCCGGCATTGCCATCGCCGGAGTGGATGGAGGCCGCCAGGTAATCCGAGAAGCCTTCGCCCATCGCATTCGTCTCGTCGCCGGAATCCCACTTGCTGTTTTGGGCATGCTGGATCGCGTGGCCGTACTCGTGGACGATGATGTCGGCGTCCTCCCCGTCGGGGACCCCGTAAGTGATGTCGCCGTCGCCAAGGCAGATGCTGTCACTGGTCGGCGAGTAGAAGGAACCTTCGCTGAGTTTGCAGTGCGCGTCGACGATCGTCGGAAAACCGTGGATGCCGTTGGGCGTGGCGCGATCGTCGTTGAAACCGAGCGAGCGTACGTAACGCTGGGCCGAGTCGATCGCAAAGTAGGTGTTCACCTGCTCGACGCCAGGATGGGGAAAAGCGTAGGAGTACACGCGCGTGGGTTCGTCGACGACCGGGTACAGCGTCGAGCGCACTTCGACCCACTTGCCCTTGAGCATTCCCGTGCCGGCGTTCAATCCCGGCAGGTACATGTCGACGAGCTGCGCATTGATCGCCGACGCCGGGCTGTTGATCGTGAGCGTCGTGTCGCCGGAGCTCTGCACGGGGTTCGGGCGGAAGACCTTGCCCTGCCCGAGAACGCCGTACACCAGCCGATCGCGTAGCAGCAGAACTTCGCCGGAGGCGCCGACGATGCTCAGGAAGTCAACCGGGGGGTTCGCTCCGACGATCGCGAACTCCCACGCGAGCGTGAGCTTGCCGTCCTTGCGCGGAAACCAGACCTGCCCCGCGTTATTGACCTGGAGTCCCTGCGCGGGCGCGCCTGCCTCGCGCGCGACCGCGTCGCGCGCGATCTGCACGGCCTGCTCGGGCGTGATCGCCTTCTTGGGCGGGACTGCGAAGATGCGCGCGGAGTGGTAGCTGCTGGACAGCCGCCGCACGCCACCCTCCAGGTCCTGAGCAACCAAGACCGTCGCGCCGTAGACCGGATAGCCGCCGAGCATCTGCCGGAACCGGACGTGCGGGCCGGCGAGACCCTGCTTCGTCTCGACGAGCTCGAGCGCGGCGCTGCTCTCGAGCATCCCGAGCTCGCCCAGGTGCGCATCGATGAATCGCCGCGCATTGCTCTCCGGGTCTGCGGGGTCGCCCGGAACCTGGCAGTCGTCGAGAATCCGGTTCGTTCCCTGGCCGCTCTTGGACTTGCAGGACGTTCCGTCGTCAGCGGCGAGGACCCCGAACGGCACCGCAAGCAGCGCCACCGCCATTCCGACGGCGACCGCAATGCCCCAACTGCACCGACGGATCATCACGCATGCCTATGGGTGGTAGCGGGTTCCGCCGGTCTAGCGCCGGCCCGGCCCCTCGTTGATCCAGACCTGGATACGCGGAAACTCGCCCGCGGTCTGCGGACCTGCATCCTCCTGGGCGGCGCGCGGCGCCCCGCCCGCCGCGACACCGGGTGCGGCCGACGGGCGGACCATCGGCGACGGCTTCCCGATGTCTCCGCCCGTGGTTACGACGATGTCCGGGCGCCCATCGCCGTTGATGTCCACACACGCGATTCCCCAGATGACCTCCACACCAATCTCGGGGAGCTTCATGCCCGGTGGCCCCTCGACCCAGCCACCCTTCCCGTCGCCGAAGCGGACGAACACGCCGTGAGGGTCATGGAAGTTTGCCGGGTCCTGCTCGTTGCCCTTGGTCGCCGACTTTCTTCCGCCAATGACGAGATCGAGATTGCCGTCGCCGTCGAGATCACACAGCGCGACCGCGCGCGCCCCGCCCTTGAGCTCGGGCATCGCGTCTGTGGGGCCCTGCCACGACCCGTCGGCGTTCTGCAGGTAGACCTCCGCGCCATTCACGAGATTCGCTACGACCAGATCCGGGCGTCCGTCCTTGTTGATGTCGCCGATCGCAATCCGCCAGTAGGTGCCTCCAACCCGGGTCCGTGTGAGACCCGTCGAATGGTTGGTGAAATGCCCCTTGCCGTCGCCCCACCACACACGCGGGCCGTTGTAATAGCTGGACACGAGGTCGAGTTGGCCATCGCCGTTCATGTCGACGAGCTTCGAGTCGAACGCGAAGCCGGCGAAGAACGTATCACCGGGCTCGGGCTCCTCGGCGTTGGGAAGCCCCGAGCCCTTGAGTTCCTTCCAGTTCTTTCCGGTTCCGTCGCCCAGGTAGACCGTATATCCACCCTGGTCCGAACTCGGCACCACCAGGTCGAGAAATCCGTCGCCATTGACATCAGCGAGCGCGACCGATTCCGCACCCTTCATTGCATTCGGATCGGGGCCGTCCTTCATCTGCCCACGCGAGCGCTCCGGCGTCAACCCCTCGACCACGGCCTGCCAGCCACCCTTCCCATCGCCCAGATAAACGTAGATCCCGCTGCAGTGATCGGCGACCACGAGGTCGAGCTTGCCGTCGCCGTTGACGTCGCCGACGGCCAGGCCGCCGCCGCAGGAGGTGTTCATCTCCAGGCCCTTCGACGAGTCCTTCCACCCGCCCTTCCCATCGCCAAGCCAGACGCGGGCCCCCGTCCCCAGCCGGGGATGGACGATGAGGTCGACGAACCCGTCACCGTTGATGTCCGTGATGATCGGGACGCTCTTCCAGCGGCCTTCGGTCGGCATGTCATCCGGGGCCAGCCGGAATGTAACCCTCGGCAACCCTGAAGACACCGCACCCGTGGCGCCCGCCGAGGGCGGTCTCACCCCCACGTCACCGCCGCAGCCGGTCAGCGCCAGCAATATCGCTCCGAACAGGCACGACCGCCCTGCGATGTGCGTTGCATACGCGTTCCGGGTCTTCAACTCGTCTTCTCCTGCTCTGCGATCTCGTCGTCGGGGGGGATCGGCACGTCGAGGTACCAATTCCCGCTCACCCTCATCCACTTCTCGGTCAGCGAAGTCGTCTGCGGCTCAGCCTTCGTCGTCGCGGGATCATTGGTCTTGTACGAAACCACGACCCTCACCCGGGCGGCGTCGTCTTTGACCTCGGCCCATTCGACGCGAGGCGTGAAATAGAGGTACCTCGCCTTGTTCTTCAGGAACCGGTCGAGCGAGACCTTCTCGCGATACGCGGGCGGCAGGTAGGGGTACACGCTCTTCCAGTCCTGCGCGACCCTCGCCTGCCAGTACTCGCTCGTCCGCTTCGCGACGGCTGCCTCGTCGGCGGCGGGGCGCAGGTGGGGAGGCAAATCGGGCCACTGATCGCGCTCGGTTGCCCGGACAGCGCGCCAGCCGTCGACATTTCGCCAGAGTTGCCACATCGCGAGGGTGGCCGTTCCGGCCGCCGGGTACTTCGCGAGCACGAATTCGCAGGTCACGTTCACCCAAGCGACGTCGCCGGCGACGGCTACCTCGCCGATTTGCGCGGCGCGGTAGTGAAAAGGCCCCTGCTCCTTCCTAGCCAGGCGGAACTCGTCGCGCGTAGCTGCATCCTTGGCGGGGCGGGTCTGCATGTCGTACACGGTGCCCCAGTCCTGCTGCACCTCGGCGGCCCAGTAGCGCTGCGCCTGCGCCTCGACCTTCTGCACGTCGTCGGCGGCAGCCCACGCCGCGCCCCCCACAATCTGGGCAATGCCCAACAAAAAAAGCCGCGACCATGACCTCATCTGAAACTGCCTCCGCCGATGGATTCGTTCAGGGGAACTTCCGGACAAACAAAGCCTTAACAAGGAATTCCAATCCCATGCTCGGACCCGGATTATAGCGGTTGGTTCACCCCGGGCCTCCGAGGTCGGGGGAGATGCAATGTGCATGCCACATGCGGTGATGAACGAATTCCGGGTGTTCACGTGTGCGCCCGGAATGAAAAACGGGCGAAGCTCGATGAACGCTCTTCGCCCGCTGGAAATCCGGTCCGGACCGGTCAGTTCACTACATTGGACCCGCCTGGACCGGGTGTCACCGCGCTGACGGGAGCGGAAGACCCGCTCCCGTCATCCGTTGTCGCCGTTACTGCGGCGCGCCGGATTGGTTGGTGACGTTGTACTTCCACGCACCGCCCGTGTATTCGCCGCGGCCGATCAGGTTGGTGCCCCTGTACATCGAGCCAGCCGAATCCGACTCGATCTTGATGCCGAGCAGACCAGCGTTATTCCCGTTCGGCGTGCAAACGGTGCTGGGGGCGCCGTAGACGCGGAAGTACGCGATCGGGGAGTCGATGGCCGCGCCGCCGATATCGCCGAGCCAACGCTCATACCAGCTGTCCGAGCACTCGTACCAGCCGGTCACCGCATTCTCATCGGCGTCCCAGAACGTGTAGTTCAGCTTCGTGACGAAGATGTTGCGATCCTGCCGCACATCCTGGTTGCACCCGATGATCGTGAGTTGCGTCTTCCCGGCCGGGAAGTACGAGCCGAGCAGCTGAACCGGGCAATCATCGTAATGCACGCCGTCGAGCTGCAGCTGGGCGTCGCCCGCCGGAAGACCGTCGGTCGACCCGCTGATCTTGTTGCCCGTGTTGGCCGTGCTGCGGCTACCGTCGAGGGCTTCGAACGCGAACGCGTTGTACTCCATCGCAGTCCCGTTCGCGTTGACGATCGAACCCGTGCCGCTCAGGTGGTTGAAGTGCATCGGAAGGCCGTCGGTGCCGACGGCCCAGCACTTCAGTTCACCCGCGGTCTTCGCGACCGCCGAACCCGATCCAATGCCAGCCAGCGGCGGGAACGGGCTGAACTTGACGGGAATGACCGTCGTGCCACCACCCGTGGTCACGAGCGTGCTGCTCACCGTCTTGCCGCTGCTCGCCCACCAGAAGAGCGGCTGGTTCGACGTCGGCTTCTTGGTGAAGTCCTTCACGTACTTCTTGGCGGCGTAGGTGTCGCCCGGCGCTAGGTAATAGCACTTCAGGTTGACCGGGTTGCCGTAGCCGAAGTCGTTGATCAGCGTGACCATCGTGTCCGACGTGGCCGTAACCTCGATTCGCGGCCAAGCCAGCGCGCTTCCCCGCTGCGTGTTGTTGCCAAACGGCGCGACCGCAAACGCCGACGTGCTCACCACTGCAAGTGCAACTGCCGCACCCAAAACCTTCTTGTTCAGCTTCATAGCCGACCCCATGTGAAAGATCGAAAAAGTCTTCGATCGCACCGTGCAAAGGCCGACAGCAATCGAGTTCACGCGGGAAAACGCCTGCCCAAAGTCCGCCCGATCACGTATTCCGGGCTGATTTCGGCAAGAGCCAAAGACCTGCGATACCCCCCATTGGTGCCGACCCACCGAAGCCCCCATTCAAATCCATTGCCAACGAGGCTCGACAGTCCTAACGCAATTTGGGTGCCACCGGTGGGTTTGTCGCCGCAATTCATTGATTATAAATCATTTATTGCCTTACTTCTGCTCCCGAGGTGCCGGGTAAAAACATGCATCTGTAAAGGAACCCGACAACAGGAACGGGTCCGGTGCTGCCCATCTCGTCGGCCGTCCATGCCGATCGCATACGCCCCACGGCTTCCACCGCGGTGCGAGCCGGTGCTGTGGGGCTTAAGTTAATGATTCGTTGGATTATTGCCGGCAATGCTGCGCCAATCGTCGCCCACGGGCAACGCGATCCGGTGTCGTTGTAAGAAACGTCGACATCAGATCTCCAGCCGGTCTGCCGATGAAGGTGTCTGTAATTCCGACAGACGGATGCCCAGATCCACCGTACCCAGGAAGCCCCCGGCCTGCCCGAGCACTTCGAACGACATCACGCCCGTCTGCTTGTCGACCGGAAAGAACTGATCCTTCGTTCTTCTTTCCTCGAGCCTCAGGGAAATGAAATAGCGCCCCTGCGCAAGCCTGCCCGGAAACGAGCACTCGATCCGGGCGTGCAACAGCCCGTCGTCCGCGGGACCGCCGACCAGCGCGAAGCACTGGCCGCCGATGTGCAGCATCCGCCAGTCCTGCACCAGAATGCTGAGGTGAGGGTTCTTCACCGTCGGAAGGTACTCCGCGTCGACGACGATAGAGATCTGCTCACCCGCCGTGAACACCGAGAGGTGCCCGCCGCCGTTGGCGAATTCGGCGCTGACGATCCGCCCGTCTTCCGATCCGAACGCGGCTTGTCCCGAGTCGTAGAGCGGGCGCTTCCACGCCACGGCGGGTCGGCCGCTGCGGTCCCGCCGCACCTCGGCGTGGAGGTCGAACAGGTACAACTCGGCCATGTCCTCGGGGGAGCCGGACGCCTTGACGCTGCCTTCCTGCAGGTAGACGACGCGGTTGCAGAAGGTCTTGACCATGTCCATGCTGTGCGACACGAAGAGCAGCGTGGTGCCGCTCTTGGTGAGCGTCTCGAGTCGGTCGAGACACTTGAACTGGAACGCCGCGTCGCCGACCGCCAGCGCCTCGTCGACGATGAGGATGTCCGGATCCACGTTGGCAGAGACCGAGAAGGCGAGCCGCACGACCATCCCGCTCGAATAGGTCTTGATCGGCTGCTCGATGAAGTCGCCGATGTCGGCGAAGCGTGCGATGGCGTCGAACCGGCGCTCCATCTCCGCGCGCGGAATGCCGAGGATCGCGCCGTTCATGAACACGTTCTCGCGCCCGGTGAAATCGGGATTGAAGCCCGCGCCCAGCTCGAGCAACGCGGCGATGCGCCCGTCGGTGCGAATCTCCCCCGCGGTCGCCGTGAGCGTGCCGGCCAGGAGCTGCAGCAGCGTCGATTTGCCGGAGCCGTTGCGGCCGATGATCCCGACCGTCTCGCCCTTCTTCACTTCGAGGGAGACGTCCCGCAACGCCCAGAACTCGCGGTAGAACTGCCTCCGCCCGCGAAACAGCGTCTGCTTGAGCCTGTCCTGCGGCTTGTCGTAGATCTCGTAGCGCTTGCCGAGGCCCTCGGCGCGAATCGCGACGTCAGAGGACATCGGCGAAACCTCTGCGGGTCTTCTGGAACCAGATCAGGCCCAGCCACGCGACGGCCAGACTGGCGAGAAAATAGATGCCCAGCCCCTGCCAGTCCGGCGGCCTTCCCCACACCAGGACGTCGCGCGCCTGCTCGATCATGAAGGTGAGCGGGTTGAGGTTGAGCAGGACGCGATACTCTTCCGGCAGCGACGAAACGGGGAAGAACACCGGCGACAGGAACAGCATGATCGTCGTGACGATGCCCGTCGTCTGGCCGACGTCCCGGAGAAAGACTCCGACCGACGCCAGGAACCACGTTATCCCCATCGTCAGCAATACCAGGGGCACGAGCAGCAGCGGAAGAAGGAATGCGGTCCAGTCGAACGAGAACCGGGTAACCGCGATGGCGGCGAGCAGCACCAGCACGCTGATCAGCGCGTGGAAGAGCGCAGAGCCCATTGCCACCCAGGGCAGGATCTCCAGGGGAAAGACCACCTTCTTCACGTAGTTGACGTTGCTCAGGACCAGGGCCGGCGCGCGGTTCACGCACTCGGCGAACAGCCCGTGAATGATCATGCCGACGAAAAGGATGATCGCGAACTCGATCCTGCTGCTGTCCTCGGTGCCCCAGCGCGCCCGGAACACGACGCTGAACACGAACGTATAGACGGTGAGCATCAGGATCGGATTGAGCAATGACCACAGGATGCCCATCGCCGAGCCGCGGTAGCGTCCGATGACGTCGCGCTTCGTCATCTCCCAGACGAGGCTTCGCTGCTGCCAGAAGCTGCCGAACACGAAGAGCGGAGAAATGGAGTACGTTTGGCGGTTCATGGGGGTGTCCCGGCACCCGCGGCGGCGCCGATCGAGGAATGGGCGAGGCTGAACGCCGCGCCTTCGAGCGACAGGTTGGGATTGTAGGTCGGATCCCCGTGCAGCCTGCCGCGCCATTTCTCGCGGAAGCGCGCTTCGTCGGCGGCTTCCTGGGCGTTCGTCCCGGTGCCGTACTGATAGCCGCGGCTCGCGGATTCGTCGTGGTACAGCTCCGCATGGGGCGTCAGCACGTTGCGGTAACCGCGCTCGGCCACCCGCAGGCAAAGGTCGAGATCGTTGCACGCGATCTGCAGCGCTTCGTCCATGCCGCCGACTTCGAGATACAGCTGCCGCCGAAGCGCCGAGCACGCGGTGATCATCGCGGTGACCGTGTGCACGGCGAGAAGCCGGCCGTCCATCCCGCGAAAGCCGCGCGGATAGCCGATGTAGGGGCGATCGGCGATGCCGTTCAGGCCGAGCACGACGCCCGCGTGCTGGATCGTGTCGTTGGGGTAATAGAGCATTGCGCCCACCATGCCGATTTCCGGACGCAACGCGTGCCCGACCAGCTCGGGGAGCCAGTCGGCGTTGATCGGACTCACGTCGTTGTTGAGCAGCACGACGATCTCGCCCTGCGCAGCCGCCACGCCAGCATTGCACAACGCGGAATAGTTGAACGCGCGCGCTTCGTGCAGGACCCTGAAGCGCCGATCACGGGCGAGCGAAGCGATGAACTGCACGGCATCGGGCTCGCTGCTGCCGTTGTCGACGATCACGGCCTCCCAGCGCGCATAATCGGTCCGCTTGCGGAGCCCGGCGACGCAGCGACGGAGCAGGTCCACGCGATCGCGAGTCGGAACGACGATGCTGACGAGCGGCGGATCCGCCGGCAGCCCGTACCGGATCCGCCATCCGCCCGCGATCTGTTCCACGTCGGCGAGCTCGTCGCGGCGGGCGATCGCATCGCGCAGCGCGCGCTCCTGCGCGGCGACGATCCCGGGCTTCTCGTACACGCCGGCCGCCGTCGACCCCGGGTGCTCGCGCCAGTGGTAGAGCACCCGCGGAACATGCTCGACGGCGCCGGGCTTCGCCGTCTCCGCAATCCGCAGCATCAGGTCCCAGTCCTGGACGCCGTCGAGACCGGTGCGCAGGCCGCCGATGCTCCGGAGGTACGTCGTGCGAACCGCGACGGGATGCAGCACACAATTGGTGGTGCGCAACCACTCGGGATCCCAGTCGGGCTTGAAGAAAGGGCGCGACCGGACTCCCGCCGCGTCGACGTGGTCTTCGTCCGCGTAGACGAGGTCCGCCTGCGGCCGCAGGGCGATGCGCGCCGCGAACTCGAACAGCGCGCTCTTCGCGAGCAGGTCGTCCTGGTCGAGAAACACGCAGTAATCCCCGCTGGCCGCCGCGAGCGCATCGTTGGTCGCCACGGCGGTCCCGCCGTTCTTCCGCCGGCGCGACACCCGCACCCGCGTGTCGCGCGCGGCGAGCACGACGAGCTGCGCCATGTGCGCCTGGTCGAGGGAGGCGTCGTCGACGATGCACAACTCCCAGTCGGGATAATCCTGCTCCACCACGGATTCGATCGCCTGCCCGAGGAACCCCGGGTTCGGGCAGTAGACGGGCATCAGAACCGAGAAGCGCGGGCGCGAAGGCCAGTCCCGCGCCTGCTGCGCGTAGAGGGCCACGCGCGTCGCGGCGTCGCGCTCGGCGGCCTCCAGCCAGGCCGGATAGTCGCGATAGAAGTTCTCGACGACACGGTGCCGCTGCAGCACGCCGCGCAGTCGTCCCGTGCTGACGATCTGCCAGGCCCGGCGTGCGATCCACAGGAGCTTGCGCGGATCGCCGGAGGCGTACCGCAAGTGCCGTTGCAGAACGCGCCAACCGGCACCGAGGGTCGACGCGTCGAGACTGGCTCTCTGATTCATGGTGAAGCGACAAGCCGGGTCCGGGACGCGCAGGCAAAGGTCCGGACGCCGGCCGTCAAGGCGCGGCTGCGAGCCGAAGCCGGTAACATAGCGGTTTTTCGGGCGCGATGCGACTTTGCCGGCCGGCAGCGCCGCCTCGTGGCCCTGGCCGAGCCCGCCGCATCGCATTGGATCGACGCTTCGGCCACGCCGAGAGGGCGCCTGTGCGGCTTGTCATCGATGCCCGAATGCTCGACCACTCGGGGATCGGCACCTACCTCGTCAATGTCCTGCCGCGCGTGCTTCCGCGGTGCGTCACGCTGAACCCGGTCCTCCTCGCGCTTCCGGACCAGCTGGCGCGCGCCGCGGCCATCGCGCAGACCCTCGCCGAGGTCCGGCAATGGGCTGCCCCGCCGCTCTCCGTTGCCGAATGGTGGCCTCCGCCCGTCCGCGCCCCCGGAGATCTGTGGTGGGCTCCGCATTTCAACGTCCCGCTCTGGCGCGGGCCGCCCCTCGTCGTGACGCTGCACGACCTGCTACCATTGAGCGACACCGCGGGTCGCTGGCCGTTGCACAAGCGCCTTGCCGTTCGAGCGTGGCTCGGGGCCGTTCGCCGGCGCGCGCGGCGTGTGATCTGCGTGTCGGCGTTCACGCGGCGCGAGGCGATCGAGTTCGGTCACCTCGACGCCGCGACGACCAGCGTCATACCGCTGGGCGTCGACGCCGGCTGGGCCGCCGGGGCGAGCCCGCGCGCGACGGGCGCGCCGCCCTATCTGCTTTTCGTCGGACTCGTCAAGCCACACAAGAACCTCCGCGGCCTCCTGCTCGCCTTCGAGACCATTGCATCGATGATCCCGCACCGCTTGATCGTGGTCGGTCGGCACACCGGCCTGCGCGGCGTCGATGCCGCTGCGCTGGCACTGGCCGGGCGGCTGGCACCGCGCGTCGAGCTGCTGGAGAGCGTCCCGCAACCGCGATTGGCCGATCTCGTGGCGGGCGCCGATCTTCTGGTCCAACCCTCGTTCCACGAGGGTTTCGGACTGCCGCCGCTCGAAGCGATGGCCGCCGGCACAC
>Ga0209048_10002308_pt1 | contig 19025 bp, 24 predicted proteins | sample FrelakmetCRP12CR_FD_187146 | JGI IMG/M metagenome (GOLD analysis project Ga0209048, IMG submission 187146) | Freshwater lake sediment microbial communities from the University of Notre Dame, USA, for methane emissions studies - CRP12 CR (SPAdes)... | ecosystem: Environmental > Aquatic >... | reverse complement strand
TCGACTACTGGACGGACGAGGCGTGACAGGGGCGGGTGGCTTCGCCGGGCCGCGCTTGTAACAAGACGGTTCATTTCGGGCCGGAACGTCGATTGCAGCACGGCCCACGGGTTGTAGCGGGAAACTAAGCGTCGAGCGTTGACGCACAAAGGAGACGATCTTGCCGATCACTGCTTTCAACAGCTTCACCGACGGGCTCGATCCGAGCCGCAGAAGCCGCGAGCACTTCGTTACCAGCATCGACATTGCGGACGACCGCCGCTGGGTGCCTTATGCCGATGGCGTCTGGTTCCAGCCCTGCCATTTCAACGTCACGTCCGGCGGATTCAGCGTTGTTCTAAAAGGTCTCCCGGGCGCTGTTCTGGGCACCCATTACCACGTTGGCACTGTGCGTGGTTACACGATGCGCGGGCACTGGCGCTACCTCGAGCACGACTGGGTCGCGAAGCCCGGGACCTTCATCTACGAGCCCGCCGGCGAGGCTCACACGCTGGTCATCACCGAGGACTCTCCGGAACCGGCGTTGATCATGTTTGTCGTCGAGGGCGGCCTCATCTATCTGGACAAGCCGACCGACGGCGGTGTCGCTGCCTACGAGGACGGTTTCACGCTTCTCGAACTGACCCGGAAGTATTATCGGGAGGCGGGTCTCGATGCGCGCCAGCTCGACCAGCTGATTCGCTAGCCGATGCGCGGGGCCTCATCGGTCGGTCAATCGAAAGGGGAATCGATCATGTCCGCAGGCACCCTCCGACTTCATCGCGTGCTCCGTGCAAATCCGGAGCGCATCTATCGGGCGTTCCTGGACGCCGAGGCGATGGCCAAGTGGCTTCCGCCCAACGGTTTCACCTGCAAGGTACACCTCATGGATGCCAAGGTTGGCGGCACCTACAAGATGTCATTCAGGAACTTCGCGACAGGCCACGGTCACTCCTTTGGCGGCGAGTACCGTGAACTTGTACCGTTCGCAAGGATTCGCTATACGGACAGGTTCGACGACCCGAACTTGCCCGGGGAAATGCAGACGACGGTGACCTTGAAGCAGGTTTCCTGCGGAACCGAGGTCGACGTAGTGCAAGAAGGGCTGCCCGCGGCCATTCCGCTCGAGGTCTGCTATCTCGGCTGGCAGGAGTCGCTCGCGCAGCTTGCGAAGCTCGTCGAGCCCGAGATCCCGGGGTAACGAGGTGCCGCCCGACCCGCCGAGCCCGCGGACCGCCGTCGCCGGCCGCTGATCCGCAACGTTGGGCCGGACGAGGACACGCGCAGAGGCTCTGGAGAGGCGGGAATGTTTGCGTTGACGGAACGTGTGGCGATCGTCACCGGCGGAAACGGCGGGATCGGTCTCGGCATGGCAAGAGGCCTGGCTCGAGCCGGAGCGCGCGTTGTCGTGGCGGCCCGAAGCCAGGCGAAGTCGACCGCCGCAGTTCGCGAACTGAGAGCGCTGGGGTCCGATGCACTGGCGATTGCCGTCGATGTCACCGACGAGCGCTCGGTTGACGCGCTCGTCAAGGAAACGGCAAGACGTTGCGGCCGGCTCGATATCCTGATCAACAACGCCGGAATCAACATCCGCAAGCCGGCACAGGAGCTCTCGCTGGAGGAATGGCAACAGGTCCTGGACACGAACCTCACGAGCGCCTTCCTGTGTTCGCGCGTCGCGTACCCGCACCTGAAGAACACTGGAGGCGGAAAGATCATCAATGTCGGTTCGATGCTGTCGATATTCGGTGCGCCGTTCGCCCCCGCGTACGGCGCGAGCAAGGGCGGCATCGTTCAACTCACGAAATCCCTCGCGGTCGCGTGGGCGGGCGACAACATTCAGGTCAACGCGGTGCTGCCGGGCTGGATCGACACCGATCTCACCCGCGGCGCCCGGGAGCAGATACCGGGGCTCAACGAGCGCGTGCTGGCGCGGTCCCCCTCGGGCCGGTGGGGCAGCATCGACGACTTCGAGGGGATCGCGGTCTTTCTCGCGAGTACCGCATCGAAGTTCATCACGGGCACGGCGATCCCCGTTGACGGCGGGTACTCCTCGCTGGTCTGACCATGAGGGCACCGGGTTCGTGGGCGAGAACCCGGCCTGACCCGGCGTTGGCCGCCGACATCTCCTGGGCAGCGCTTCGCAACGGCCGGCGGGCCGCCGGCTGACTGGTGCGTCAGGCCGCGGCACGCTACGCTTCGACTTCAATCACGCTCCGGAGGTGAAAATGAAGAGAGTCACCGGCATCGGCGGGGTCTTCTTCAAAGCCAGGGACCCTGTTGCCCTGCGCGAGTGGTATCGGAAGCATCTGGGTATCGACGTTCAGGAGTGGGGAGGCGCGGCCTTCCGCTGGACCGACGCCGATGGAAATCCGACGGCGGGCACCACGATCTGGACCGTCGCGGAGGCCACCGGCAACTACTTCGCCCCGAGCTCGTCTGCCTTCATGATCAACTACAGGGTTGCCGACCTGCATGCGCTCGTTCAAGCGCTGCGCGAGGAAGGCTGCAATGTGCTCGAGAAGACCGAAGAGTCCGAATACGGCAAGTTCGGGTGGGTCATCGACCCGGAGGGCAACAAGGTCGAGCTCTGGGAACCGCCGTCCGGACAGTGAGCGGCGAGCGCGTGGCACGACGAGTGCCGCGGCCCGCTTGTCGAACGGTGAAGCCGAGCGCGCAGAGATACGGGAGAAGATTCTCTACCCGCTGATCGAGCGCCCAGCCGGACTGGCCGGCAGTGGCACTCAATTCTGACTTGCCAAGGCGCAAAATGTCTTCCGCCGAGTTGCGCATGCAGTCGTATTACGCGTCTCGCGCACGCGAGTACGACAACGTCTACCTGAAGCCGGAACGGCAGGCCGATCTTCGCGAAATCGAGCGTTGGCTGCCACCCATTTTCACGGGTGCGCACGTGTTGGAGATCGCATGCGGCACGGGCTACTGGACACGGTTCATCGCGCCGGCCGCGGCAAGCATCGTGGCCATCGACACCGCGCCGGAAACGTTGAGCATCGCCAGGGACCGCGTGCCGTCGGACAACGTGCGGTTCCTCGTTGGCGACGCCTATGAGCTCTCACGGCTTGTTAACGGGTTTGACGCTGCTTTTGCAGGTTTCTGGTTTTCCCACATTCCGAAGGCAAGGCGACGCGAATTCCTGGTGGGCCTGAATTCCGTGCTCGGCCCGGGCGCCAAGGTGGTTCTCCTCGACAACCGCTATGTCGAGGGCAGCAGTTCGCCCGTCGCCGCGCGTGATCCCGACGGAAATACGTACCAGACAAGACGACTGAGCGACGGCTCGACGCATCAGATACTGAAGAATTTTCCGTGCGAGGACGAATTGCGGGTAGCTGTAGCCGGCCTTGTCGAAGTGGCCGCTTTCAGGAGCTGGCAGTATTTCTGGGCGTTCGAGTATGTGGTGGCTCCAGCGCCCTGACCCGGCGTTCGACATGGACTTCCCTCTGGGCAGCGCTTCGCGCCTGCCCGCAGCACGCCGGTCGACCGGCACGTGGAGCGCAAGAATGCTTGTCATCCGCCGAATCACCGAGCGCGAGCCCGCGGCACTCGAGCCCCTCTTTCGCCTCCTTCCTACAAACGCATTGCCAGCTGATTCGAACCCGCATCGTGCGCAGTCTTGCATGTCTGATGCACAATCCGATCCGGCCCTTGCATCGGGCGACGCCGCTTCGGCCTGTCGCCGCCGGGGGCCGCTCGTGCCCACCCTAAGGCGCCGGACATGATGCCCATTGTGCCGTTGTACGCCGCCCTGTTCGGGCTCTTCTTCGTCTTTCTCAGCGTGCGCACGTTGCGTCTGCGTCGCACGCTGGGCATCGCGGTCGGTGATGGCGGCAATCAGTTGCTGCTTCGCGCGTCGCGCGTGCACTCGAATTTCGCAGAGTATGTGCCGATCAGCCTGCTCCTCGTATTCTTTGTCGAGTCGCAGGGTTACCCCCATGCTCTCGTGCACACGCTGTGCATTTCCCTGCTCGCAGGTCGGATTTCTCATGCGTTCGGTGTCAGCCGGACTCCCGAGAACTACCGATACCGGGTCTTCGGCATGGCAATGACCTTTTTCGCGCTCGTCGCCGCCGCGCTAACGCTGTTGTCCGGCTATGTCCGACAATTCGTCGCCTGATCGCGCGGTCAACGCGGATCCGGGATTCCGCGCGCCGGGCCTGCGCGCGGGCCGGAGGGACGGGTTATCCTGTTTCGGCAGGCATGGTTGAGATGACCCTTTCCCGCGAAGACGTAGTCGCGGCAGTGCGTGCCCACTTTCCGCGCGCCGACGTGAGCGCGATCCTGGCCATGCTCGACGAGTACGGCGCCCAGTCCTGGGAACGTGAGCGCGACCGCGTGCAGCGCGCGATCGTCAACCTTAGCGAGGGGGACGAAGGCAAGCTGCGGTATTTCCTCGATGTCGCGAAACGGGACTATCGCGATGTCCTGTTCTGGTCGGAGCGCCCCGAAGAAGCGAAAATCGACACGCCGGAGAAGAGGAAGCAAATGCGCGAGATGATCGCGAAGCTCGGCCTGGAACCTCCGCGCAGCCTGAACGACACCTGACCGGAGCGTCACCGCGCGGAGCTCCCCCATGCCGAAAGACCGCTTCGATCACGTCTTTGTCGAGCCCGTCTCGTTCGACGAGTCGCTGGGTTTCTACCGGGATGCGCTCGGCTGGACGGTCGCCTGCGCCTGGGGCGAGGGCGACGAGCCGCGCGGTGCTTGCCTGACCTCCGGCGACATGAGTATCGTGATTGCAGAGCCCCATCGCGCCGCCGATCGCTCCAAGTCGCGCGGGATCAACGGGACACGGCCAACCGTTCACCTTGCTGTCGACGACATCGCGCAACGGTATGCGGAGGTTTCGAAGTCAGGTGCTGCGCTGTTCCCGCCGGAGAAGACGCATTGGGGAACGGTGTGGTTTGTCGCCAGAGACCCCGATGGCAACCTCATCGCATTCGAGCAGAAGACCGCGGGCTGACCCTTCGCACAAGCGGACCTCCGGGGCCGTGGTCCGCTTTCGGCGGCAGGCTCGTCACACGAATCTGGTGCACGGCCCTGCGCGATTCGCCATCACGCGTCCCTCATGATCGACTCGTCTGTCTTTCCCCTCGACGGCGGCTGCGACTGCCGGCACGTCCGCTACCGCATGGCAACCTGTCCGCTGTTCGTGCACTGCTGCCACTGCCGCTGGTGCCAGCGCGAGAGCGGGGCGTCCTTCGCGCTGAATGCGATGATCGAGGCCGACCGGATCGCCCTGTTGGGCGCCGAGCCGGAGCTGGTCCCCACGCCGTCGGCGAGCGGTTACGGGCAGACGTTCGCGCGCTGTCCGAAGTGCCGCATTGCGGTGTGGAGCAACTACGCAGGCGCCGGGCCGCTCGTGAGGTTCGTTCGTGTCGGCACGCTCGACCTGCCCGACCACCTGCCGCCGGACATCCACATCTTCACTTCGACGAAGCAGCCCTGGGTGGTCATTCCCGCCGGCGTGCCGGCCGTGCCCGAGTACTACGATCGGGAGAAATACTGGCCTGCGGAAAGCCTGGCCCGCCGCCGGGCGATACTGCCGCAGATCGAGGCCTATCAGGCTGCGCTTCGGGCCGGGCGAACCTGACCCCTGCACGGCGCGCGTCCGGTGCCGGCCCGGGAGGACTGCGATCGACGCGCCCGGCGCACGGCACGACCGGAACATCGCCCATCGGCCGGTCACCGGTTGACTTGTTCGCCGGCTTTCGCGATCGTATCCGGGGAGTTCACCATGAGCATCGTCTTTCGTGGCCGTTACACAGCGCAGATCGACGGCCCGTTCGTGGTCTTCGTCATCGGCATGCGCGTCAACCGGCTGCTCGCGCTGCACAAGTGGCTCCCGGTCGCGCGGGCCATGGGGCCGATGGTGCGGCAACTGCTCGAGCACCGCGAGCTCGGACTCATGCATGCCGAACCCTACCTCTACTGGCGCGGCGCAGCCCTGGTGCAGTACTGGCGCACGTTCGAGCAGCTGGAGCGCTTCGCGCGCGATCCCTCCCTGTCGCATCTCGATGCCTGGAAGCGGTTCAACAGGGCGGTCGCCGCGGACGGCAGCGTCGGAATCTGGCACGAGACGTACATGGTTCAGGCCGGCCAGTACGAGTGCATCTACGGCAACATGCCGAAGAGGGGACTGGCGCTGGCGGGGGCGCACGTGCCGGCCATCGGCGCCCGGGAGACGGCGAAGCGCCGCATGGGGATGAGCGGCGAGCCTGCCGTCGCCTCCTACGACAATCCACCGCCACGGTAACGCTGCCTGCGGACACCGCGATGACTTCCGAAGGCGTGGTTCAACGGCAGCCGAACGCACACCGGCGGATCGAAGCCAGGCGCATCCGACCCGGTCACCTGGCGCGCGGCAGTCATCAGGCACACCATGTCCGGGCCAGCCCGGTTTGATGTCTTCGGCAGCATCGTGGTCGTCGAGAGATGCGGCGACGAGTGGCACGTTTTCGACGTGGGCAGCGACGGCAAGCGCTCGCGCGCCGATGTCGTCATCCCGCCCTTCGTCGACGAGGACGAGCTGGCGCAATACCTGGATGACCTCTATCACGAGTCGGCGACGCCGAAGCACAACAGCGTAAGGCGGCTGCCTTGATCGAAATGGCGCGCCAACCGGCCGATCGCATTGCGGACGAGTACGGCGTTCGCGCCACCGATCCGGTGGCCGCCATCCCAGGAATCCGAGGGTGCCTCCCATGCGCATAGCCATTCTGGACGACATTCACCAGGCGTACGAGGGTACGGCGGGCGTTCGGCGCCTGCGCGAGCGAGCCGAGGTGACGATCTTCGACAGCCCGTTCGGCGATCCTGCGGCGCTGCGCGGCTTCGACGCGCTGATCGCCAATCGCGAGCGCACGCGGTTCACACGCGCGCTGCTCGCGCAGCTGCCCGATCTGCGCATCATCGCCCAGACGGGCAACCACGCGTACCACATCGACCTCGCGGCGGCGGCCGCGTGCGGCATCACGGTCGCCAAGGCGAGCGGCGGCTTCTCGCGCGGGGCGGCGGAGCTGGCGTTCGGCCTCGCGATCGCGCTGATGCGGCAGATACCGACCGCCGATGCAGCGGTCAGGCGCGGCGAGTGGCGGACCCCGCATACCCGCGTGCTGCATGCGAAGACGCTCGGCATCATCGGCCTCGGGCGTGTCGGCGGACACGTCGCGAAGATCGCGAACGCTTTCGAAATGCGGGTGCTCGCGTGGAGCCCGCGGCTGACCGACAAGGCTGCGCGGAGCGTCGGCGCGGCGCGGCGCGAGCTGGATGACTTGCTGCGCGAGTCCGACGTCGTCTCCATTCACGCCGCGCTGACACCGGAATCACGCGGGCTGCTCGATGCACGGCGCCTCGGGCTCATGCAGCCGTCCGCGTGCCTCGTCAACACCGCGCGCGGCCCGATCGTCGACGAGGCCGCCCTCGTTGCGGCGCTGGCGGAAGGACGGATCGCCGGCGCGGGGCTCGACGTGTTCGACGAGGAGCCCCTGCCGGCAGGGCACCCGCTGACGAAGTCACCGAACGTCGTCCTGACGCCGCACCTGGGGTGGCCCACCGACGAAGCCTACGACCATTTCGCGAACGCCGCGGCGGATGTGCTGCTCGCCTACCTCGACGGCCGCGAGGTGCCGCAGTTTGCGCAGCACCATTGAAATCCTGACGCAAGGCACGGCACCGCCCGCTTGACGCAACGGCGCGCCTGCGCGACGCTCCGGTCCAGCGACTGCCGGGTACGATCGAAGCGCGTCGGCCGCTCCGCGATCCCCGGATGAGGGTTTCATCATGGTGACGTCCCGCATGCCAGCAAGGCTCCGAGCCCTTCGCGCCGACATCACGACCCTTGCCGTCTACGAGAACCTGGTCGATGCACCGCGATCCTGATCCGTCTCTCGCACGCGGTGATGGCCCGCTGCGCCGATCGCCTGCCGCGCGAGCCTGCATCGAGAGTTCGGCGACCGCGATTCCGACATTTCCGGAGGCCCCATGAAATTCGACGAATTCATCGAGACCGCGTGGAACGACCACGGCGACCGGCCGCGGGAGGTTGCTGACCGATTGGCGTCGTCGCTCGGGGTCGTCGCGACGCCGGCCGACGTCACGCCCTTTGCGCGACTCGTCACGCACGTCTACGGCGAGCATCTGGGCGATTGGCAGGGCGGCATTTCCCTGCTCGAATCCCTCCGCAACCTTGCCGCGTGGGACGGGAGCCCGGCGGTTGCAGGCGCCGTCGACAGGGGCATCGCCGTTCTGCGTTACGCCGGCGGCGATGGCGCCGTGCTCGACCGGCTTTCCCGCGACGACCGCGTCGCAGTGCTGGCGATGGCCGGTTCGGCTTTCGCTGGCCGGAGTGATTTCAAGCGTGCATTGTCGTCGCTGACCGCGGCGATCCGGTTGGCCGACGAGGGCGTGCATGCCGACTCCCCCGCCATTCGCTCGCTCGCCGTCGGCGGCAACAATCTCGCCGCCGCACTGGAAGAAAAGCGCGACCGGGACGCCGCGGAAACGGCGGGGATGGTGATGGCCGCGGAATGCGGCCTCAAGTACTGGAAGCTCGCAGGCACCTGGCTCGAGGAGGAACGCGCCGAATACCGCCTTGCAAAGAGCCTCCTGCAGGCAGGCCAAGCGGGAGCCGCGGCGCAGAGCGCGCGGCGCTGCATCGACGTCTGCGCCGGGAACGACGCCCCGCCGATCGAGCTGTTCTTCGGCCACGTCGTGCTGGCCATCGCGCAGCGGGAGACCGGGGATCGCACCGCATTCGAGGCGTCGCGGAAAACCGCGCTCGCGCTGTACGAACGCATCGGCGCCGAGGAACGGCCCTGGTGCGAATCCGAGCTCGCGGAGCTGGAAGGCCGGCGCAAGTGACCCGGCTGCGCGGTTGGGCGCGCAGGCGCCGATGGCGCCGCGCCGCGTAACGCATCCGGCCCGACCCGGCGTACGATACAGGTGTCCCGGCGGTCGCGGCGGCACGCGCCGGCCCCGGGGTCGCGAGTCGAATTGTCTTGCGAGGCCCACCTCGCCATGGAAGCGCTGGTCGTCCTGGTCCTGCTGCCCGTGGTCATCGGGATCGCGGCAGAGCTCGTCTTCCGCGACACGACCCATGCGTCGTTCGCGGCGGCGCTCGGCTGCCCGTTGGCGGTGTTTCTCTGCCTCAGCTATCTCGAGCCCGATGGCGCCATGAGCTGGCTCGCCACGCTTCTCGTATCGCCGTTCGCGATCGGCTTTTCGCTGATCGCCGTCCTCTGGAGTTTCGGCCGCCTGCAACCCCGCAAGCGGAACCGCGGCAACGAAACCTGAACGGCGGATCGCCGGGGCGTCCTGGTGGACCGCGTTTGCCTGCCGCCGACGCGTCCCGCTAACATGTCGCATCCCGCACGTTGATGCCCAATCCGGATGTGCGGCCCGACGCGATGCCGAGAGCAGACCACAGACGATGAAGACCCCGGTATCCGACTGGGATGTGATCGTCGTCGGCTCGGGCATCGGCGGGCTGGCAGCCGCGGCCGCGCTCGCCAAGTGCGGACGGCGCGTGCTCGTGCTCGAACGCCACTTCCAGCTCGGCGGCCTCACCCAGACCTTCCGGCGCCGCGAGTACACGTTTGCAACCGGCGTCCACTACATCGGCGGCGTCGGCGGCGCGCCAGGACCCGAGGGTCAGTTCGGACGCGCGCTCGATTGGCTGACCGACGGGCGTCTGCGCTTCGCGTCGATCGGCTCGCCGTACGACGTCGTGCGCCTTCCCGGTTTCGAGTTCCCGATCGAGGCGCCACGCGAAGCGTTCGTCCGGCGTCTCGTGGCCACGTTCCCGAACGACGCGGCCGCGATCGACGCGTACTTCGCCGCCTGTGACGAGGCGCAGAAGGCGGCCTTCGCGCTCTTCGCCGCGAGGGCGATGCCGGCGCCCCTCGCGGCGATGATGCGCGTCGTCAATGCGGGACGTGTGCGTCGCGCGCTGGGGACGTCCACGGCCGATGCGCTGCGCGGGATCCGCGACCCGCAGCTCGCCGCCGTGCTGGCTGCGCGGTGGGGGGATTACGGCGTGACCCCGGCGCGATCGCCGTTGGCGCTGCACGCGCTCGTCACCGGAAGCTATTTCGGCGGCGCCTGGTATCCGGTCGGCGGACCCGGGCAGTTCGCGAGCACGCTCGCGACGTCGATCGAAGCCGCCGGCGGGCAACTGCGAACGCGCGCGACGGTGACCGCGATCCGTGCCGCGGTCGGCCATGTGCAAGGCGTGCAGCTGGATAGCGGAGAGACCATCGATGCCCCCGTCGTGATCTCCGCGATGGGCGCACACAACACCGCCGCCGCGCTCGCGGCGGACAGCGCGGCCGACTGGCGCCGGAAGCTGGACGAGCTCGGCGCCGGCGTGTCGTACATGAGCCTCTACCTCGGCTTTGCCGGCGACATCCGCGCGCACGGCGCGACGCCCGCGAACATCTGGATCTACGAGTCCAACGACGTCGGCCGCGTCTGGGAGCGCCCGATCGACGAGGACGCGCCGGGGCTCTTCGTCTCGTTTCCGTCGCTCAAGGACCCCGCGCACGGCGATCCGCTGCACCACACCGCGGAGGTCCTCGCGATCTGTCCGTGGGAGACGTTCGCGCAATGGGCGGACAGCTCCCCGGGGCACCGCGGCGAGCAATACGAGGCGACGAAGGCGTGGATCGCCGAGCGGCTGCTGGCGCGGTTCAAGCACCACTTCCCGCAACTCGCGCCACTCATCGACTTCTGCGAAGTCTCGACGCCGCTGTCGCAGGCGAGCTTCGTCAATGCGGAGCGCGGCGCGATGTACGGTCTGGAGATGTCCGCGACGCGTCTTCGCAGCAGCGCGCTCGGGATCCGCACGCCGGTGGCCGGGTTGCTGCTCGCGGGGCAGGATGCGGCCGGACCCGGCGTCCAGGGCGCGTTCATGGGCGGGTACATGGCCGCCGCGTCGGTCGTTCCCCGCCTGTGGATGCAGATGCGCCAATGAAGGCCCCCCTGCGCGTGCGCCCGATGCTGCACCACGGCAGCTGTCTCTGCGGTGCGATCCGCTACGAGATCCACGGCGAGCTCGGCCCGATCGTCTTCTGCCATTGCGCGCAGTGCCGCAAGGCGCAGGGCTCCGCGTTCGCCGCCAATTCCGCGGTCCGCGCTGCGGATTTCCGGATTGTCGCCGGCAGGGAAGCCCTTGCCGCGTATGAGTCGTCGCCGGGTAAGAGGCGCCACTTCTGCCGGATCTGCGGGTCGCCGATCATCAGCACGCGCGATTCGGTGCCGGATTTCGTCCGCGTGCGCATCGGGACACTCGACTCGAAGGTCGACGCGCGGCCCTCCGCGCACATCTACGCCACCGCGAAAGCCGAGTGGTACGAAATCCGCGACGGGCTTCCGCAGCACGCGGGCGTGGAGCCCGAGCGCGCGCCGAAGGCCTGACCGGCGCCCGCACCGCGCGCAGACTTCGAAGCATCGCTCATGCCGACCCGACGCGGACCGCCCGACAACGCCCGGCTCGACCGGATCGTCGCCGAGGCGCGGCGCGCCCGGGAAGCGCGCGAAAAGACGTATCGCGAGCAGGCGCTCAAGCTCTTTCCGTGGATCTGCGGGCGTTGCGCCCGCGGGTTCGACCGTTCCAACGTGCACCAGCTCACGGTCCACCACAAGGACCACAATCACGACAACAATCCGGCCGACGGCAGCAACTGGGAGCTCCTCTGCGTGTACTGCCACGACAACGAGCACTCGCGCGAGCTCGAGGCCGCCGCCCGCGGCGGGTCGGCAGCCACGGAAGCGACCGCGGGCGCGACGCACCGGCCCTTCGCCGATCTCGCCGACCTCCTCAAGGGCGGCGGACGCAGTGACACATGATCGCGCGTCTCTTCGCCGACGCGATCGTCGCGGTGCACCTCGCCTTCATCGCGTTCGTCGTGGCGGGCGGGCTGCTGGTGCTGAAGCACCGGGCGTGGGCGGCGCTGCACGTCCCCGCCGCCGCGTGGGGCGCCTGGACCGAATTCACGGGAACCGTCTGCCCTCTCACGCCGTGGGAGACTTCGCTGCGCCGCGCGGCGGGCGACGCCGGCTACACCGGCGGTTTCGTCGAGCACTACGTCATCCCGCTCATCTACCCCGAGGCGCTGACCTCGCGCACGCAGTTCGTGCTGGGCATGGGCGTCATTGCGGTCAACGGCGTCGTGTACGGGCTCGCATGGTGGAGATGGCGCAGGCGCCCGCTTCCGCGTGGGGATGCGCGGACATGACGCGGGCGATACAAGAGAGTACGCTTGGACCTTCGGGATTCGATCCCGTGGCGCGCGCGCACTGCCGTGATCGGAGGGCGCTCCGCCCGGCCCGCTTGCCCGCAGCACCCACCCCGTTTCGAGGAGACACCGCATGACGCTCTGCCCGGTTGCCATCGCCGTCGGTTGCAAGAAGTGCCCGGTCTTTGCCGTTTGCCCCGTGAAGGGCGTCATCGGCGACTACAAGAAGGAAGAGGCCGCGCCTTCGCCGAAGGCCGCTGCGGAGAAGTCCAAGGGGCCCGCGAAAAAGCGCAAGTAACCGCGCGCACCTGGGCCTAGCCTGCATTTTCGAGCCGCCGGGGCGATTCCGATGATCCACGCTGCCATCACGGGCTGGGGCAAGTGCATGCCCCCGGCCGTCCTGACCAACGCCGATCTCGCAACGCTGATGGACACCGACGACGAGTGGATCGCGTCGCGCACGGGCATCAGGGAGCGGCGCGTGTCGCACGTCGCGGGGATCGACCTCGCGTACGTGGCGGTCGTGCGCGCGCTCGCGTGCGCGGGCCTCGATCCGCGCGAGGTCGAGCTCGTCGTGTACGGCAGCTGCTCGAACGACGAGACCGTTCCCAATTCGGCGTCCGGCGTCCAGTACCGGCTCGGCGCCACGGGCGCGGCGTCGATGGACGTCAACACCGCGTGCACGAGCTTCCTGTACGGGCTTTCGACGGCGACCGCGATGATCCGCACCGGCGTCGTGAAGAACGCCGTCGTCATCGGCGTCGAATTGATCTCGCAGTTCATGGACTGGAGCAACCGCGGCGTCGCGGTGCTGTTCGGCGACGGCGCCGCGGCCGTCGTCCTGCAGGCCACCGACCGCGAGGAGGGGCTGCTCGGCGAGAAGCTCGGCTGCTATGCCGACGTCCGCGGCATCCTGCGCGTGCGCGGCATGGGCACCGCCTACGCGCACCACGGCGTGATGCTGGGCGACACCATGTGGAATTTCGACGGCCAGGAGATCTTCAAGCGCGCGGTCGTCGCGATGGCCCACGCGTCGCAGGATGTGCTCGCGAAGACCGGCCACACGGTCGACGACATCGGCCTCGTCGTTCCCCACCAGGCCAATCTGCGCATCATCGAGTCCGTGGCGAAGCGCATCGGCGCGCCGATGGAGCGCGTGTACGTGACGGTGCAGCGCTACGGCAACATGTCTTCGGCCACGGTGCCTGTCGCGCTCGTCGAGGCTCTGGAAGAAGGCCGCATCGAGCCGGGCTCGCTGATCCTGATGCCCGCGTTCGGCGCCGGCCTCACGTGGTGCTCGCATCTCGTGCGCTGGGGCGAGCGCACGACGCCGCTCGGCCACACGGACATCGACCTTCCGCCGTGCACGCAGACGGCACTCGAGCGCGTGCGGGAGCTGATCGCGGTCAAGCAGCCGGCCGACCGCTCCGACGCGGGTCTCGCGGCGGCGAAGCTCGCCGACAAACCCCGCGCGTAGCGTGCTTCGCCGGACTCCCGGCGCGCGTCAGGTGTTGACGAGCTTCCGGTGCGCCTGCACGCTCATCAGGATGCCGAGGCCGATGAACAGCGAGATCAGCGCGGTCCCGCCGTACGACACGAGCGGCAGCGGCACGCCGACCACCGGCAGCACGCCGCTCACCATGCCCATGTTGACGAACGCGTAGGTGAAGAACATCAGCGTCACCGCGCCGGCGATGAGCCGCGCGAACAGCGTCGACGCGTTCGCGGTGATCATCATCCCGCGGCCGATCAGCAGCAGGTAGAGAAAGAGCAGCACGGCGTTGCCGATCAGGCCGAACTCCTCGCCGAACACGGCGAAGATGAAGTCCGTGTGCCGCTCCGGCAGGAAGTCGAGGTGCGTCTGCGTGCCGTTCAGCCAGCCCTTGCCGACCACCCCGCCCGACCCCAGCGCGATCGACGCCTGCGACGAGTGATAGCCGGTCCCGAGGGGGTCGCGGGTCGGGTCGACGAACGTCAGGATCCGCTCGCGCTGGTAGTCGTGCAGATGCTGCCACGCGAGCGGCGCCACGGCCGCCCCCGCCGCGAGCAGGCCGACGATCACCTTCCACGAGAGGCCGGCCAGGTAGAGGACGTAGAAGCCCGACGCCGCGATGAGGAGCGCCGTGCCGAGGTCGGGCTGGCGCTTGATCAGATACACGGGAACGACGATCAGCACGGCCGCGAACGTGAAGTCCTTCCAGCCGATGCGGCCTTCGAATTTCTGGAAGTACCATGCCAGCATCAGCGGGAGCGCGATCTTCATGAGCTCGGACGGCTGGAAGCGTCCGAACCCGAGATTGAGCCACCGTCGCGAGCCGTTGACGCTGACGCCGCCGAGCGCGACGCCGACGAGCAGCACGACGCCGACCGCGTAGAGCGGCACCGCCGCGCGGGCGAGCGTCTGCGGCGGGATGTTGGCGACGATCCACATCAGGACCAGCGCGAACGCGAGGCTCATCGCCTGATTCGAAAGGCGCGCGAGGCTCTGGTCGGTCGCGGAAAACAGCGTGATGAGCCCGATGCCGGCGATCGTCAGCGCGACGCCGAACAGGAAGCTGTCGATCCGCCGCGACAGCACCTCCCAGAACCGGGCGAAGAGCTGCACCATCAGTCGCTCTCGTCCTCGGCGTCCGGCGCCGCGGCCGCGGGAGCCGGCCCCGCCTTCGTAACGCCGGTCAGGTAATAGTCGAACACCTGCCGCGCGATCGGCGCCGCCGCCTGCGCACCGAACCCGCCGTTCTCGACCAGCACCGCAAGCGCGATGCGCGGCTTGTCCGCCGGCGCGTAGGCGATGTACCAGGCGTGGTCGCGCAGGCGCTCGTCGATCCTGCCGTGCACGTACTTCTCGCCCTTGAGCGAGAAGAGCTGCGAGGTGCCGGTCTTGCCCGCGCTCATGTAGGCGGTGTTGACGAACGCGGAGGCGCTGGTGCCCTCGCGGGCCACTCCGGCCAGCGCGTTCCTGACCACCGCGAGATGCTCGGGCTTCAGCACCAGCGCCGGGGCGGGCTCGGGCGCGAGCTCGCGCGCCGCGCCGCTGCCGATGCTGCGGATCGTCTTCACGAGCCGGGGCCGGTACGGCACGCCGTCATTGGCGATCGTCGCGATCGCGTACGCGAGCTGCATCGGCGTGAACGCGTTGTAGCCCTGCCCGATGCCGGCGGAGATGCTGTCGCCGAGATACCACTTGCGGTGCTCTTCGCGATACTCCTTGCCCGCGAACCGCTGCCGCTTCCACTCCCGCGACGGCAGCACGCCGGGGAGCTCGCCCTCGATGTCGATGCCGGTCTTGCGCCCGAAGCCGAGCTGCGACAGGAACCGGTGCGTGTCGTCGATGTCGGTCTCGCTCGCGAGGACGTAGTAGTACGTGTCGCAGGAGGCGACGATCGACCGGTACATGTCGACCGTGCCGTGGCCACCCGGCTTGTCGTCGTTGAAGCGGTGCGACACGCCCGGAAGCTGGAAGTAGCCCGGATCGAAGATCGTCTGCGCCGGCGTGCGCCGGCCCGACGAAAGCGCGGAAAGCGCGAGGAACGGCTTGATCGTCGAGCCGGGCGGGTACGCACCCCGCAGCGGCCGGTTGAGCAGCGGCTTGTCCGGCGAATCGTTGAGGAGCTCCCAGTTCGCGGCGTCGATGCCGTCGACGAAGAGGTTCGGATCGAAACCGGGTCTCGAGACGAACGCGAGCACGTCGCCCGTCGTCGGCTCGATCGCCACCAGCGCGCCGCGGCGGGAGCCGAACGCCGTCTCGGCGATCTCCTGCAGCTTGATGTCGAGCGAGAGCGTGAGATCGTTGCCCGAGGCGGGCGCCGTGCGCGACAGCGTGCGCACCGCCCGTCCGCCGGCATCGACCTCGACCTGCTCGACACCGGTCGTGCCGTGCAGCTCCCGCTCGTACGACAGCTCGACCCCGACCTTGCCGATGTAGTCGGAGCCCTTGTAGTTCGCGGCCTCGCCCCACTCCTCGATGCGCGCCTGGTCGCGCTCGTTGATCCGGCCGATGTAGCCGACCGCGTGCGAGGCGACCTCGCCGTACGGGTACTGGCGGAAGAGCCGCGCCTTGATCTCGACGCCGGGAAACCGGTAGCGGTTGACGGCGAAGCGCGCCACCTCGTCGTCGGTCAGCCGCGTGCGCAACGGCAGGCTCTCGAAGTTCTTCGTCTCGTCGAGAAGCTTGCGGAAGCGCTTGCGGTCGCGTGGGGTGATTTCGACGATTTCCGCCAGAGCGTCGATCGTCTCGTCCAGGCTCTTCACCCGCGACGGCTGGATCTCCAGCGTATAGGCCGAGTAGCTCTGCGCCAGGACGATGCCGTTGCGGTCGCGGATGACCCCGCGCCCGGGAACGATCGGCACGATCGCGATCCGGTTCGTCTCGGCCAGCGTCTGGTAGTGCTGGTGCTCGACGACCTGCAGGTAGAAGAAGCGCGCGAGCAGCACGCCGAGCGCGACGGCGACAAGCGCGCTGGCGATCGACAGCCGCCGGCGGAACAGGAACAGCTCGCGCTCGGGATTCTTGAACTCCGGCGAGTCGAACGCGGCCGCGCCGCTGCGGTGGCGCCTGCGCGAGGCGAAGAGTAGACGTGCCATGGCCGGGTCAGCGCGCGTCGTCGATGGCGCTCACAACTCGGCCGACGAGCGCTGCGGACGCTGCGGCCACTGCAGCACGCGCGTCACCGCCGGCCACAGCAGCGCGCCCACGACCGGCGGCACCGCGTAGGTCCAGCGCGGCAGCGGCGCGCCGCCGACGAAGCGGACGAGCAGCACCAGCGCGGCGCACAGGCCGAGCAGACACGCCACCTGCGCTGCCTGCTGCCACGGCGGAAAGCGCAGCACGCGCCGACGGAAGTACTCGGCCGCGTAGGCGAGCAACGCGTACGCGAGCGCGTGCTGTCCGAACAGTGTCGCGTCGCCGACGTCCATCACGAGGCCGACCAGCCAGGCCACCGCGACGCCGACGTACCGCGGCTCCTGGATGCACCAGTAGAGCAGCACCAGCGCGAGGAAATCGGGCTTGAGCGCGAGCGCCACGCCCGTCGCCGGCAGCAGGTTGGCGACGAAGGCGAGCGCGAGCGTGACGACGATGAACCACGGCCGGACCGGCCGCAGGATCTCCTCGGGCGCCGGGCCCGCGCTCTGTCCGATGTTCGGAAGGACCATCACGGGGAGCCTGCCGCCCGGCGTTTGCCCTTGCCGGCCTTCTTCGCCACCTCGGCGTCGACGGGCTCCTCGGGGCGCGGCGGCACGGCCGCGGGCCGCCCGACGACGAGCAGGTATGCGCTCCGGTCGACACCCGCGACGGGCGCGCAGGTGATGCGCGCGAACATCTGCCCGGAATCGCGCTCGAGGGTCGCGACGCGGGCCACGGCGAGTCCCGGCGGATACGTGCCGTCCAGCCCCGACGTCACCAGCACGTCGCCGACCTGGATGTCCGCGGAGGGCGCCATGAAGCGGAGCTCGGGCGGGCGTCCGGCGCCCGCGCCGTAGAGCACGGAGCGCACGCCGCTGCGCTGGACCTTGACGGGCACCGAGTGGTCCTTGTCGGTGACGAGCGTGACCTCCGCCATGTAGGGAAACACGCGCGTCACCTGCCCGACGACGCCGTCGGCGTCGATCACCGCCTCGCCCGTCCGGATGTCGGCATCGGTCCCCTTGTCGACGAAGAGCTTCTGCGCGAAGGGGTCGCGGCTCGTGTAGAGCACCTCGACGGCGACCGCAGCCGGCATGTGGCGCGCCTTCACCTCGAGCAGCCCGCGCAGCCGCGCGTTCTCCTGCTGGGCGGCCGGCGCGACCTGTGCCGCCGCCGAGCGCTCGACGAGCTGCTTTCTCAGGGCCGCGTTGTCGTCGTTGAGCGCGCGCTGCGTGGAGAAGTAGCTGCCGACGTACGACAAGAGCTCACCGGGGAACTGCGCCGCGCGCTGCACCGGGTAGAGGATCGTCGTCGCGACGCTCCGGATGCCTTCCAGATAGTGGTAGCGGGTGTCGACGAACAGCAGCGCGATCGACGTGAGACCGAAGAGCGCGAGTCGCGCGAGCGGCGACGGGCCCCGTGGGAAAAAGGCGGGCGGCTCGGCCGGGAGATGGCGCATGTTCGGTCGGGCGGCGAGCAGGGAGCGGCGGGCAATGGGCGGCCGGCGACGAGTGGCCGGTGCGCGGAGTCCTCCGTACGGACGGACGGGCCGCTCGCGCTCGACGCGGGAAGCAGCGCCTCGTCAGTCGGACGTGAAGATCGTCGTGAGCTTGTCCATGTTCTCGAGCGCCTTGCCGCACCCGCGCACGACGCAGGTGAGCGGGTCGTCGGCGACGATGACGGGCAGCCCCGTTTCTTCCATCAGCAGGCGGTCGACGTCGCGCAGCAGCGCACCGCCGCCGGTCAGCACCATGCCGCGCTCGGCGATGTCGGCGCCGAGCTCGGGCGGTGTGCGCTCGAGCGCGCTCTTCACCGCCGACACGATGCTGTTCAGCGGATCGGTGAGCGCCTCGAGGATCTCGTTCGACGACACGGTGAAGCTGCGCGGAATGCCTTCCGCGAGATTGCGCCCCTTCACCTCCATCTCGCGGACCTCCGAGCCCGGAAACGCCGAGCCGATCGTCTTCTTGATGAGCTCGGCGGTGGTCTCGCCGATCAGCATTCCGTAGTTGCGGCGGATGTAGTTGACGATCGCCTCGTCGAACTTGTCGCCGCCCACGCGCACGCTGCCCGAGTACACCATGCCGCCCAGCGAGATCACGCCGACTTCGGTCGTGCCGCCGCCGATGTCGACGACCATCGAGCCGGTCGCGTCGGAGATCGGCAGGTCG
>Ga0209048_10002307_pt1 | contig 19036 bp, 17 predicted proteins | sample FrelakmetCRP12CR_FD_187146 | JGI IMG/M metagenome (GOLD analysis project Ga0209048, IMG submission 187146) | Freshwater lake sediment microbial communities from the University of Notre Dame, USA, for methane emissions studies - CRP12 CR (SPAdes)... | ecosystem: Environmental > Aquatic >... | reverse complement strand
GCCGGGCGAGCGGCTCGTGCTGCTGGCCGGCTCCGACGTGATCGGCACCGCGGAGCAGATGGCCGTCACCTGGCCCGGGTTCGCGGCATCCGTCGATCCCGACGACGTGATCTACCTCGCCGACGGAGCGATCCGGCTGCGCGTCACGGACGTGCGCGCCGGCAACGGCGAGGTCGAGACGGCAGTGGAGATCGGCGGGTCGGTCGCCTCGCGCCAGGGGCTGAACATCCCCGGCTCCACGCGCGGGCTCGCGGCGGTCCCGGAGGAGGATCTGGAGCTGCTGCGATTCGGCGAGTCGATCGGGGTAGACGTCGTCGCGCTTTCGTTCGTGCGCACCGCCGAGGACGTGACCACCGTCCGCGCGCACACCCGCCTGCCGCTGGTGGCCAAGATCGAGAAGCCACAGGCCGTCGAGACCGCCGAGGAGATCATCCGCGCCGCCGACGTCGTGATGGTGGCCCGAGGCGATCTCGGCATCGAGCTGCCGATCCAGGACGTGCCGATGGTTCAGAAGGCCCTGCTCCGGACCGCCGGACGGCTCGCGCGCCCGTCCATCACGGCTACGCAGATGCTCGACTCGATGGTCGCCTCCTCGCGCCCCACCCGGGCGGAAGTGGCCGACGTGGCCAACGCGATCTTTGACGGCACCGACGCCGTCATGCTCTCCCAGGAGACCGCCGTCGGCGCCTATCCGGTCGAGGCGGTGGCGATGATGGCCTCGGTCGCGCAACGGACCGAGCGAGAGCTGCCCTACCGCGTGTGGAGCGAGGAGCGCGTTCGCCGCGACACGCGCGACCCGGCCTACACGGTCGCGCACAGCGCCTGCGTCGCGGCCCGGGACCTACACCTCGCGGCGATCGTGGTGCCGACCCTGTCGGGGCGCTCGGCGCGGTTGATCTCCGCACATCGCCCGCAGGTCCCGATCCTGGCGCTCTCCCCCGGCAAGGAGACGGTCCGCCGCTGCAGCGTGATGTGGGGCGTCCAGGCCGCCTCCATGCGCCGCCACGAGATCACCGAGGCGCTGATCGCCGACGCCGCCCGGCGCGTGGTGGAACTCGGCTGGGTGAAGCCGGGAGCGCGGGTCGGCATCACCGCCGGGTTGCCCAGCGGACGGCCCGGGACCACCAGTCTCGTCCAGGTCCAGCGGGTCTGAACCTCGCCACGGTGGCGGGGTGACACGGCCCCGCCGCCCGCTGACATCGGCCTAACCCATGGCCTAGGCCGGGGTGCGCGCGTAGAACTCGGCCTCTTGGCGCCCGAGCTCGGTCTCCGGTTCATCGCCGTAGAACCACTCGCGCGCGATCCGATGAAAGCTGCCCCGGGCGCGCAGCTGTGAGATCACGGCCAGCGTGAGCACTTCCATGCGCCGACCGAAGATGTGGTCGGCCGGCGCCGACTCGTGGCGCATCTGGCCGAAGTACTCCGAGCGCGGATCGCCCATGTCGATCAGCACCTGGGTGGCCCACTCGGGCGTCAGCTGGACGTACTCGTCCTCGGTGTACCACGAGGTCGCGGCCTTGAAGTGCTCGAGCACCCGCTCGGGCTTGAACTTCCCGGGCTCGGGCAGGAATCCCGTCTCGCTTCCGAGCCGCATCACCTCGGCCGCGTCGTCCTCGATGACCGCGCGCTGGACCGCCATCTCGAGCTCGACCGTGCCCGGCGGCATCCGCTTGAACAGCCCGAAGTCGAAGAACGCCATGCGCCCGTCGGCGAGCAGCATCGAGTTGCCGGGGTGCGGATCGCCCGAGAACTGGTGATGGCGGTACAGGCAGCCGAAGTAGAACCGGAACAGGATCTCGCCGATCCGGTCGCGATCCTCTTGGGGAAAGGCCTTGAGCTCCTCGAACGTGCTGCCCTCGACGAACTCGGTCACGAGCACGCGCTCGCGGCTGAGCCGGGTGACCACCTCGGGGATGAGGATGAACGGGTGCCCGCGGAAGATCCGCGCCAGCGTCCGCTGGTTCTGAGCCTCGAGCTCGTAGTCGAGCTCCTCGTGGATCCGGTCGCGGATCTCCTCGCCGATCGCCTTGGGATCGATGCCCGGGGCGATCCGCTTGGCCAAGCGCAGGATCAGGCCGAGGTTCTGCATGTCCGCCCGCACCGCCGCGGCGACGCCCGGGTACTGGACCTTGACCGCCACGGGGCGCCCATCGGTCAGTTTGGCCCGGTAGACCTGCCCGATCGAGGCGGCCGCGACCGGCTCCTCGTCGAAGCCCGCGAACACCTCTCCGATCGGCCGCTCGAGGTCGGTCTCGATCACCTTCTGCATGTCCTTGAAGGCGACCGTCGGCGCGGCGTCGCGCAGCGCCGCGAGCTTCTTCTGGAACTCCTCGCGGTACTCCTCGGGCACGAGGCCGACGTCGACGAACGACATCACCTGACCCACCTTCATGGCGGCGCCCTTCATCGTCCCCAGTGCCGCGACGATCTGCTCGGCCGCCTCGATGTGTCGGCGCTCCAGCGCCGAGTCGCGCCCCTCCTTGGTACGCGTCACGTTGGCCGCCCGGGTCCCCGCCTGACGGATCGCCTGACCTGCTGCCAGCCCCCCGATCTTGGCGGTACGCCCCACGCGGGAGGTGGGGATCTTGTCGCTCGCCACTGCCTGCGAATGCTACCCGGACGACCCGGCTGCGCTCTGCACTCGCGATCCGGGCACGATGTCGTCAGACCCGTCGGGCCAGCGCACCCAGGCCTTGTAGCCGCCGTCGTAATCGTCGCCGAGCAGGATCAGCGTGGCCGGCTCGCCCATCGCGGTACAGGACGCCGAGCCCTCAGGATCGAGGCCGCGCCAGATCCGCACGAACTTGTTGCTCTCGAGCTCGTCGGCGACCGTGGTCGGATCGGTGTGCCCGGGATGGATCGTCGTCGTCGGGGGCAGCGTCAGCAGCGTGTCCATGATCGAGGAGCGCAGGTCGGCGTAGGTCGTGTGCCCGGGCGCGCGGACGCCCCCGACCGAGCCCTTGAACAGCGTGTCGCCGGTGAACACGTCGGTGTCGTTGATCAGCAGCGACAGCATGCCGGCAGTGTGGCCGGGGGTGTGCAGCGCAACGATCCGCAGGCCGCCGGTCTCGATCACTTCGCCGGGCTCGATCGTCCCGGTGGCCGCCGGCACCTGGTCGCGCTCGAGGGCATGGATCAGGACGGGCGTCCCGGGATGGGCCTCGAGCACCTGGTCGATCTCGGCCACATGGTCGAAGTGGTGATGGGTGAGCAGAACGTGGGTGAGCCGGAACTGGCCGCGACGCAGCACCTCGAGCAGCGGCGCCACGGGCCCGCCGGCGTCGATCAGCACGGCGCTCCCACCAAGCTCGTCGGCCACCAGGTAGGTGTTCGACAGATACTGGTCATTCATCGAGCGTTCGATGATCACTCCGAGAGCGTATCGGGGTAGGCTTTGCGACCGAGATGAGCCTGATCCACACCTGTTACCGCATCACCGACATCGACCGCTCGGTGGCGTTCTACAAGGCGCTCGGCTTCAACGAGATCGGACGGCTGCCGATCCGCGACGAAGCGATCAACGTGTTCATGGGCCTGCCCGAGGACGGCCCGGAGCCACGCCTCGAGCTGACCTTCAACGTCGGCCACACTGAGCCGTACGAGATCGGCACCGGCTACGGCCACATAGCGGTCGCCGTTGCGGATCTCGACGGCGCCCTCGCCGGCCTCGCCGAGCAGGGGATCGAGCCCGAGCGGCCGCCCTACAGCATCCGCGCGGGTGGCTCGCGCCTGTGCTTCGTGCGCGACCCGGACGGCTACCGGATCGAGCTGCTCGAGCGCGTCGGCAAGGACGACGGCTAACCGTCGCCGGGGAGATAGAAGCCCGGCCTGTGGTTGGCCACCAGCTCCACCCACTCGACGCGCGCCGGCGGGTCGGCGATGCCGCCCTTCTGCAGCGCCTCGCCCAGCCGGTCGTTCATGAACTGGCCCTGAGCGTCGCGGGACTCCCACACCTCGATCACGGCCCAGCCGCCCGGCTTCGCGCCGGCCATGTGGGACACCAGTCCCTCCGGCCAGTCGCCCTCCCCGCTCGCCATGTCGATTCCCAGCTGCCCGTTGACCGCCTGGTACTGCTCGCGCCCAACGCCGTCGAACTCCAAGATCAGCATGTCTGCCATCGTGCCCCTCTTCCTCGGTGTGAGTGCCCCGCCTCGGAGGTTCATCCTCTTCGCCGGCTCGAGTCGTGTCAAGCCGACGAAGCGCTACCCTGAGCCTCGCGCCGATGGCTGATACGAGCAAGATCGCCTATCTCCTCGAGCGCCTTGCCCAAGGCGTCGCGGCCCACGACCGGGAGAACCCCGGCCATCACACCTGGGGCATCGGGATGGCCAGCTTCGACATCGACCGCCTCGGGCTCGAGGAGGGCGAGGAGATCCTGCCCGGCATCGTGCTCCAGGCCGACGGCGGCGTGACCGGCAACTTCCGCGTTCTCTGCGACGGCCAGCACGGCGAGGGCGCCGAGGAGGAAGAGGAGGAGGAGGTCGTCGACGCCGTCGCGTCCGAGGAGCTCGCCGAGCCGGCCTACAGCCCGGGCCCCGGCGCCCCGCCGCCGTTGCAGCCGCCGCTGTAGTTGGTCGTCAGGCTGGCGCCGGTCGCCGTACGCGTCTACGCGCCGCGGGCGGAAAGGCGACTGGGGACGGGGATCGGTCCCTTGACCCGTTCCGAACCGGCTTAACGTTGCATCTCGCTGCCCGCGCCACGCGCCGGGCAACGTTAAGCCGGTGGTACCGGGCAAACGTTCCACTCCGCCTCCGCGCGACCGCGAAGTGCAACGTTTTGCCGGTAGCCGATCACCTACCGGACCCCACTCCATCCCCAGCAAGCCGATGACGCGCCGGCAACGGCCCCTCCCCGCCGTCAGCCCCTCACCCGCCCGGGTCAACCCCCCGCCCGCGCCCCGATCCGCACCACCAGCCCCTCGATCGACGGGCACTCCAGCCCATGTCGCGCTCCCGCGCGCAGGACCGCGCCGGCGATCGCGTCGAGCTCCGGCTCGCGGCCGGCGGCGAGATCGCGCTGCATCGAGGAGCCGAGCCCTGGGTGCGCGTCGTCGAGCTCGGCGAACGTGTGGGCCGGGTCGATCCCGGCGCCCTCGGCGTTGGCGACGGCCGCCGCCTCGAGCACGCAGCCCTCGAGCACCGGGCGCCACTCGGGATCGGAGCGGACGAAGCCGAGGCGACGGCCCGAGGCGCTCGTGGTGCAGGCGAGCGCGCACAGACGCACGAGCTTCGACCACAGGATCTGCGCTTCTGAAGCACCGATCCGGCAGGGGACATCGGCGGCCTCGAGGATCGCCTGCAACCGCTCGAGCGCCGGTCGGAGCGCCGGGTCGTCGGCGGCCACGTCAACCCGCAGAAACGGGCTCGTCTGCACGACCCGGCCCGGCGCGGGCCGATCGGCCTCGATCCGGATCGCGCCGGCCGCGACCCGGCCGGCGCCGAACCGCGCGCGTAGTGCTGCCACATGCTCGAGCCCGTTGAGCAGCGGCACGATCAGACCGGGCGCGGCCTCGATCCGGCGCAGCGCGGACTCGAGGCCCGTCGCCTTGGTCGCGATGATCAGATAGTCGCGCGGCTCGCTCAGCGTCGTCGCCACCGCCGGCCGCGCGGTGAAGTCGCCGATCTTGACGCTCTCCACGGTGATGCCGTCGCGCGCGATCACCTCGGCGGTCGACTCCCGCGCGATCACGAGCACGTCGGCGCCGCCGCGGGCCAGCGCCGCCGCGATGAACCCGCCCACCCCGCCGGGTCCGAGGACTGCCACCGAGGACACAATCACTCCGGGTCGATCAGGACGCCGGGGTTGAGCGCGCCGCGTGGATCGACGGCCGCCTTCGCCGCCGCCAGCGCGTCGGCGAACAGCGCCGGGCGCTGACGGTCATACCAGGGACGATGGTCGCGCCCGACGGCGTGGTGGTGCGTGATCGTGCCACCGTGCTCGAGCACCGCCTCCGACGCGTATGCCTTGATCTGGGCCCACTGCTCGAGCTCGTCGCCCCGCCGCGCCGGGGCCAGGATGGTGAAGTACGGAGCCGGGCCGTCGGGGTAGACGTGGGTGAAGCGGCAGCTCACGGCCCCCGAGCCGCAGACCGCGGTGACCGCCGCCTGCACGCGCTCGGAGACAGCGGCGTGGAATCCGGGGAACCGATCCCAGGTGACCGCCGTCTCGAACGTCTCCGACAGCACCCCCATGGCGACGAACGTGTCGCGCAGGTAGGGCGCGCGCAGGAAGGCCTGGCGCCAGCTCCCGACCGAGTCGGCGCTGGCCGCGCCCTCCTCACCGCGCCGCTCCCAGGAGCCCCCGAAACCGACGCAGCACCCAAGCGCCAGCGACATCCACGGCTGCACGTCGTGATCGGCGGACTCGAAGCCGAGCACGAGCAGCGCGTGGGTGCCGTCGCCGGCGCCGGTGAGCTTGGCCTCGGCGGGATCGATCAGCCGGCAGTTGGTCGGGTACAAGCCGGACTGCGACAGCGCCCTGACCGCCTCGGCGCCCGCGGCGAAAGTCGCGAAGCGCACGCCCGCCGACGCGCGGTGGACCGGCTTGCGCCGGACGCGCATCCACGCCTCGGTGATCACGCCCAAGGTGCCCTCGGAGCCGATCAGCATCCGGTCCGGGGACACCCCCGCTCCCGAGCCCGGCAGGCGCCGTGACTGCCAGACGCCGAGCGGGGTGAGGGCCCGCACCGACTCGACGAGATCGTCGATGTGCGTGTACAGCGTCGCGAAGTGACCGCCGGCGCGGGTGGCGATCCACCCGCCCAGCGTCGAGAACTCGAATGACTGCGGGAAATGGCGCAGCGTGAGTCCGTGCTCGGCGAGCTGCTGCTCGAGCCCCGGCCCGGTCGCGCCGGCCTGGATCCGCGCCGCCAGCGACACCTCGTCGACCTCGAGCACGCGATCGAGCCGCTTGAGGTCGATCGTCACCACCCCCTCGTAGCCGTCGCCGACCCGCGGCTCGACCCCGCCGACTACGCTCGTGCCGCCGCCGAACGGAATCGCCGCCGCCCCGGAATCGGATGCCCACTCGAGCACGGCGGCGACCTCGGCCTCGTCGTGCGGATGGGCGACCACGTCGGGTGGATGGTCGAACTGGCCCCGGAAGGCCCGCACCACGTCGCGGTAGGAGCGACCGTAGCTGTGCAGCGCGCGGTCGTAGGTTTCGGTCGAGCAGATCCCGGCCAGCGACGCGGGCGGGGTGAGACGCGGAGCGGGCAACGAGAGCTCCGACAGCGGCACCGGTCGTTCGGGCTCCGCGGCGCCGAACCCGACCTGCGGCGCGATGTACGCGGCGGCCGCGCGGACCTCGTCGTGCGAGGGCTGCTCGTCCTCGTACCCCCATCCCCAATGCTTCAGCCGGCGGGCCACGGCGGGTGAGTCTATGCGCTTCGCGGCACCGCCCTTGTACGGTTTGGGGCATGTCGATCGCCCCCGGCTTACTGGCTCGTGGTCCCTGGAATCCGGATCAGGTCGACGTCGCGTGGCGCGCCGATCCGTTCGAACCCGCGCCGAGCACGACTGACGCCGCCGATCTGGCGCTGGATGCGCTGCGCCGCCGGGGCTCCCCGAGCCACGACGGGCTGGCGGCGCGGCTGACGAGCTATGAGGCCTCCGACGGGCGTCTCGCGCTGGAGCTGCAGCCCATCCGATGGGCCTTGCGCCTGGTCACCGACGACGCCTCTTCGAGCATGGCCGTGCTGTGCGTAGTGCGCTCGGCCGACGGCCGCTGGCTGGCCGGACGCCGGGCGGCCTGGCTCGCCTCGTGGCCGGGGCGCTGGGCCCTGGGGGCCGGAGGGTCGGTCGAGGTGGACGAGAACCCCGCCCACACGCTCTCACGCGAGCTGCTCGAGGAATGGTCGGTCGAGCCCGAGCGCTTGAGCATCGAGGCGCTGGTGATGCTGCCCAGCGCCATGGTCCTGCTCGTCGGCCAGGCGTGGCTGCCGCCGGGCGCGGCAGTGACGCCGGACGACGAGCACGACGAGTTCACATGGTGGCCCGCTGACATCGGCGCGTGGCCCGAGGAGGCCGACGAGCCGCTGCGGCGAATGGCCGCGCTGCTCGCCCCGGCGTGAGATACATCACCTTCCGCCGCCTCGAGGTGGTCTCCTTCATCCACTCCGGCGTCTATTCGGCGCTGCTGATCTGCGCCTTCGCCCTCGGCAAGCCCGAGCCGGCGACGTTCATCTTCGGGCTCGCGCACGGCCTGATCTGGATCGCGATGTCGCTCGTCTGCATCGCCGCCGCCCGGGCGCGGATCATCCCGTTCTGGCTTGCGGTGGTGGTCGCGGTGCTCGGCGGGCTGGGGCCGTTCGCCGGATCGATCGGCTTCATCGTCGCCGACCGCCAACGCCACGCCCACGGTCCGGTTAGGACCGAAGCCGGATCTGGCCGCTAGAGTTCAAACCCGCGAATGGCAGTAGATACCAGCACCGTTCAGGTCGTCATGCCCGCGATGGGCGACTCCGTCGCCGAAGGCACCGTTTTGGAGTGGCACAAGCAGGAGGGCGACCCCGTCGCCGTCGACGACACGATCGTCGAGATCTCCACCGACAAGGTCGATGCGGAGGTCCCGGCCCCGGTCGCCGGCACGCTGGTGAAGATCCATGCCGCCGAGGGTGACACCGTCGCCGTCGGCGCCCTGCTGGCCGAGATCGCCACGTCCGACGGAGCCGAAGCCGCGGCCGCCGAGGCACCGGCCAACGGCGGAGCCTCGGCCCCGGAGGCCGCTCCCAGCGCCCCTGCCGAGACGATCGACATCGTCACGCCGACGGGCGGCGAGTCGGTCACGGAAGGGACGATCCTCGAGTGGGCGGTCAAGGTCGGCGACCAGGTCAAGGACGGCGACACCGTCGTCGAGATCTCGACCGACAAGGTCGACATGGAGCTTCCGGCGCCCGCCTCCGGGACGATCACCGAGATCCTGGCCGAGGAGGGTGCCACCGTCACCGTGGGTCAGGTGATTGCCCGAATGACCGCCGGAGCCGGAGCCGGTAACGGCGCGAGCGCGCCGGCACCCGCGGCCGGGCAGGCCGCGCCCGCCGCCGGCGCCGCCACGACCGGCGAGGGCAATGCCTCACCCGTCGCCCGGCGCGTGGCCGCCGATCACGGCGTCGACCTGTCTCGCGTGGCCGGGTCCGCCCGCGGAGGCCGGATCACCAAGGCCGACGTGCTGGCCGCCGCCGGTGGCAACGGCGCCACAGCGGCGCCGGCGGCGACCGAGAAGCCGGCCGGCGCGCAGCTGATCAAGGGCGGCGGCGCGACGCTCGCCCGGTACATGGACGAGAGCCGCTCGATCCCCACCGCGACCTCCTTCCGCACGCTCACCGTGACCGTGCTCGAGCAGCGGCGCCGCCAGCTCAAGGACGCCGGCAAGAAGGTCTCCTTCACGCATCTGATCGCCTACGCGATCGCCGTCGCGGGCACGGATGACATGCCGGTGATGGCGCACCACTTCGCCGAGATCGACGGCAAGCCCCACCGGATCGACGACGGCGCGGTCAACATCGGCCTCGCGGTCGACGTCGAGAAGAAGGACGGCACACGCACGCTGATGGTGCCCGTGATCCGCAACGCCGGCCGGCTCAACTTCGCCCAGTTCCTCGATGCCTACAACGCGATGGTCGAGAAGGCCCGCACGAACACGTTGACCGCCGACGACCTCACAGGGGGCAACATCTCGCTGACCAACCCGGGCGGCATCGGCACGATCGCGTCCGTGCCGCGCCTGATGGTCGGGCAGGGGACGATCATCGCCACGGGCTCGATCGCCTACCCCGTCGGGCTCGGGAACATCGGCGCGATGATCGGGGCCGAGAAGGTCATGACCATGACCTCGACCTACGACCACCGGATCATCCAGGGCGCCGAGTCGGGTCGCTTCCTGCAGCGGATCGAGGGCTACCTGCAGGGGCAGGACGAGTTCTACGAGCGCGTCTTCGCCGACCTCGGCGCCGACCTGCCCGAGCTGCCCCCACCCCCGGCCCCGGCCGCTCAAGCCGCCGTCACGGCCGCCCCCGCCGCACCGGCGCCGCCGGCCGAGGCTCCCGCGGTGCAGGCCGGCGCGCCGGCGAGCGAGGAGCTACTCCAGGCCGTCCAGGCCGCCACCTCGCTGCTCAAGGCCCATCGCACACACGGACACCTGGCCGCCAAGCTCGACCCGCTCGGACGCCAGCCCGAGGGCGACCCCGCGCTCGACCCGGCCACGCGGCACCTGACGCCCGAGCTGATGGCGCAGATCCCGGCCCGCATCCTGCGCATGTGGGTCCCGGGCGCGACGCTCGCCGATGCGCTGCCCCATCTGCGTGAGACCTACTGCGGGACGATTGCCTACGAGATCGAGCACATCTCCTCGCACCCGCAGCGGCTGTGGCTGCGCGAGGCGATCGAGTCCGGCAACTACCGCAAGCCGCTCACCCACAGCGAGCAGAAGGCGCTGCTGAAGCGGCTCACCGAGGTCGACGCGTTCGAGCGCTTCATGCACAAGGCGTACGTGGGCCAGAAGCAGTTCTCGGTCGAGGGGCTCGACATGACCGTCCCGATGATCGACGAGATCATCCAGCTCGCCGCCACCCAGAGCGCCCGCGAGATCGTGATCGGCATGGCGCATCGCGGGCGCCTGAACGTCCTCGCCCACAACCTCGGGCGTCCCTACGAGACGATCTTCGCCGAGTTCGAGGGCTCGTCCACGCTCGAGCCGATCACCACCATCCCGCAGGGCGGGACCGGCGACGTCAAGTACCACCACGGCGCGCAGGGTTCCTACCAGCTGCCGAGCGGCGAGTCGATCATCGTGCGCCTGGAGTCCAACCCGAGCCACCTCGAGTTCGTCGACCCCGTCGCGGTCGGAGCCACGCGCGCGGCCCAGACCACGCGCCAGGGACCGCACGCCCACCAGGACACCAACGCGGCGCTGCCGGTCCTGCTGCACGGCGACGCCGCCTTCCCCGGCCAGGGCATCGTGTCCGAGACACTCAACCTGCAGGCGCTCGACGGCTACACCGTGGGCGGCTCGATCCACATCATCCAGAACAACCAGGTCGGGTTCACGACCGATCCCGAGGACTCACGCTCGACGACCTGGGCGTCGGACCTCGCCAAGGGCTTCGACGTCCCGATCATCCACGTCAACGCCGACGACGTCGCCGCCTGCATCTCGGCCGTGCGTCTGGCCTTCGCCTTCCGCCAGCAGTTCGGCCACGACGTCCTGATCGACCTGATCGGCTACCGGCGCTTCGGCCACAACGAGGCCGACGAGCCTGCCTACACCCAGCCCGAGATGTACCAGGTGATCAAGAAGCATCCGCCCGTCCGCGAGCTGTTCGCCAAGCAGCTGATCGAACAGGGCGTGGTCACCGAGCCGGAGTCCACCGAGATGACCGACGAGGTCTGGTCGGTGCTGACCGAGGAGCACCAGAAGCTTCAGGCGCAGATCGCCGCGGCCAAGGAGCTCGAGCACGCCACGGGCGAGTACCAGCTCGACCGCACCGCCTCGCCGGAGGTCAAGACCGCGGTCTCGGCGGACCGGCTGCAGGTCCTGAACGAAGAGCTGCTGTCGGTGCCCGACGGGTTCACCGTGCACCCGAAGCTCGCCCGGCAGCTCGAGCAGCGCCGCGAGGCGCTCGGACCGGCCGGCGGAATCGTGTGGGCCCACGCCGAGGCGCTGGCCTTCGCGTCGCTGCTGACCGAGGGCATCCCGATCCGGCTCACCGGCCAGGACGCCGAGCGCGGCACCTTCAGCCAGCGCCACCTCGTTCTGCACGATCCCAAGACCGGCCAGGAGCACTCGGCGATGCAGCACCTGCCGGGAGCGCTCGCGCCGATGGAGATGCACAACTCGCCGCTGTCGGAGATGGCCTGCCTCGGCTTCGAGTACGGCTACTCACAGGAGGGCCCCGAGACGCTGGTCCTGTGGGAGGCCCAGTTCGGCGACTTCGTCAACGGCGCTCAGGTGATCATCGACCAGTTCATCACCTCCGGACTGGCCAAGTGGGGCCAGACCTCGCGGCTCACGCTGCTGCTGCCGCACGGCTACGAGGGATCGGGACCGGAGCATTCTTCGGCCCGGCTCGAGCGCTTCCTGCAGCTCGCCGCGGAGGGCAACATCCGCGTCGCCAACTGCACCACCCCCGCTCAGTACTTCCATCTCCTGCGCCGACAGGCCCGGATCGCCAAGCAGCGGCCGCTGGTGATCATGACGCCCAAGAGCCTGCTGCGCCTGTCGCAGGCGACGAGCAAGATCGAGGACCTCTCGCAGGGCCGCTTCCGCCCCGTGCTCGGCGACAGCACAGTCGACGCGCGCGAGGTAACTCGCCTGGTCCTGTGCACCGGCAAGATCTACTACGACCTGATCGGGCACGCGTCGCGCCAGGAGAACCCCGGCGTCGCGATCGCCCGCATCGAGTTGCTGTACCCATTCCCGCAGGAGGAGATCCTGAACCTGGTCGACGGCTATCCCAACCTGCGCGAGGTCGTGTGGGTCCAGGAGGAGCCGCGCAACATGGGCGCTCGCGCGTTCATGGCCCCGCGGCTGCTGCAGCTGCTTCCGCCCGAGCTCCAGTTCGGCTACATCGGCCGTCCCGAGCGCGCCGCCTCGGGCGAGGGCTACCCGATCGCCCACGCGATGGAGCAGGACCGGATCGTCTCCACGGCCCTCGACCTCAGGCAGCAGGTCTCGCAGTACCCGCGCAAGCTTCCGGGCGAGCGGTAGCCAGGCTCAAGCGGCGCGCAGCGCCTGCATCTCGCGGAGGCGAGCCAGCTGTCGCAGCGCGCCCTCCTCGATCAGCCGGATCCGCCTGATGCTCAATCCGAGCTGGCGGGCGATGTCGGCGTAGCTGCGCGGGTCGAGATCGGCGTCGACCCCGTAGCGCATCCGGATCACGGTGCGGGCCGGCTCGGACATGTTGGCGACGGTCTGGCGCACCTGCTCGCGTTCGAGGCTGATGTGCACCTCCTCGCCCACGTCCGGGACGGTGGCCGCGATCAGCGTGCCGAACGTCGACTCCTCGTCCTCTCCGACGGGGCGGTCGAGGCTGGTGACGACGCGGGGGGCGCTGGCGAGTTGCACGACTTCGGCCGCTTCGAGTCCGGTGGCCAGGGCGATCTCGTCGGGAGTGGGATCCCGGCCGAGCTCGCCGGACAGACGGCGCTGGGCCGCCGCGACCTTGCGCTCGCGCTGTTCGACATGGATCGGCAGCCTGATCACGCGCGCCTTGTCGGCGAGCCCCCGCTGGATAGCCTGGCGGATCCACAGCGTGGCGTAGGTCGAGAACTTGAAGCCGCGGCGCCAGTCGAACTTCTCGGCCGCGCGAATCAGCCCGAGCGTGCCCTCCTGGACGAGGTCGAGCAGCGTCAGGTGCGTGCTCACCTGATAGCGCTTGGCGATCGAGACCACGAGGCGAAGGTTGTGCGAAATCAGCTTCTCCTTCGCTCGCAGGTCACCGCGCTCGATGCGCTTGGCCAGCTCGATCTCCTCGGTTCCCGTGAGCAGTGGGTAACGGCTGGCCTCGGCGAGGAACTGCGTCATCGCGTCGACCGTGTAGTGGGCGAGATCCCAGTCCGCGTAGGTGGTTGCCGGGACCTCGCGGCCCAGGTCGTCGTGTACGTCGATACCGGCGGCGGCAATTTTGTCGCGAAAGTCCTCCACCGTCTCGGCGTCGATGTCGCCGGAGGTCGCGATCGCGTCGATTTCAGATTCGTCCAGATATCCGCGCTCCTCGCCACCTGAGAGGAGCGCATCCAGTGCGTTGGGTGCGAGAGTGGTGGGTGGTGTCACGCTCCTGACGGTACGGACCGATCAGCCCCCCGCCAACGCGAGAGAGCACGGTCCTGGCTGAGGGAAACTACGGATGGCCCACCCGCGCGAACGCACCGCCGGGCGTGTAACACAACCGTCGCCCGGGCGGCGGCGAGGGCCACTCAGTGGATCCCGACGATGCCCGCACAGACCCAGTTCGAGGCGCCCGCGCCACCGTTCCAGATCCGCGACGCGACTGCATCCTGCTCAGCCTTGCTGGCCAGGTACGCGGCCGGGCCGGTGCCGCCGAAACCGCTCCAGGTACTGGGGATGATCTGGTAGTAGCCCGACGCGCCGGCGCTGTTGGGCGGCAGGTTCTGGCCGCCCGACTCGCACAGCACGATCGCGTAGGGGATCGCCCAGCCGCCCGAGGGTCCGAGCGCGGCGGGCGGAGTGAACTGAGTCGCGGCGCGCTGGGCCGCAGCGGCCTGGGCAGCCGCCTGGGCCGCGGCCTGGGCCTGCAGCTGCGAGATCGCTCCCTGCAGCTGTGCGCCCCGCGCACGCGCGGCGGCGAGTGCCGTCTGCTGGGCGGCGCGGGCCTGGCCGACCGCCGCCTGCTTGGACTGCAGCAGCGCGTTCATGCCCGCGAGCGCAGCGGCCTGCATCGCCGTGGCCTGCGTGATCCGGCGGTCCTTGTCCTGCAGCTTGGCGAGCCGCAGCGCGGCGGTGTCGGCCTGGGTCTTGGCCTCGCGCGTGAGCGTGATGATGCTCTGCTGCTGTTGCTCGGCGCGATGCAGAAAGTCGATCTTCTCGAGCAGGTCGGTGAATCCGTTGGCGTCGAGGACCACCCGGACGAGATCGGGCTTGTCGCCCTCGTAGCTGGAGACCAGCTGGCGCGAGAGCACCAGACGGGCCCGCGCGAGCCGCGCACGCAGCACCCCGAGCCACCGCTTCTCCCGGACCAGCGACGCCTGTACGCCGGCGAGCGCCGTGCGGTCGGTGGCGAGCTCCGAGCTGACCGTTGCCTCGCGCGATTGGACGAGCGAAATCTGGCCGTCGAGCCTCGAGATCACGGCGTTCAGACCGCTGATGCCGGCCGACAGGCTCTGCGCTTGGGCGCGGGTGCTGTCGAGCTGGTTCGAGAGCTGCCCGATGCTCTGCTGAGCGATCGAGGACAGCGGCACCGCGGCGGCGAGCAGCAGGGCCGCCAGTGTGGCCGCCATGAGCCGGAGATGGACTGTGTGCCAGAGCCTCATGGTCGTGCGCCGCGCCTACGGGGTTAGCTGTCGGGCTCGCGCTGCTGCGCTACGTCGTCATCAGACGACGACTCGCCCCGGAGACCTGGGTTCCCCCGCTTCTCCGCTTCTCTGCGCTGAGCAGGGAATTCGACGCTCTGACCATATCAGGATGTGCCTGCTCTCGGCATATCCTGAGTCCAATGGACGACCGGCGAGCCGAACAGATCCTTAAGCTGGGCGCCGATGGTGTGGATCCAGCGACAGATCGAGCTCACCCCGCGCGAACGGGGCTTTCACATCGTCACGGCGGAGATCCTCGATGCGCTGCCCGAGCTCGGCGGGCTGCAGACCGGCATGCTGCACCTGCTGCTCCAGCACACCTCGGCGTCGCTGGCGCTCAATGAGAACGCCTCGCCCGACGTGCTCTGGGACTTCGAGACGTGGTTCGACCAGGTGGTCCCCGAACGGGCTCCGTACTGGACCCACACGCTCGAAGGTCCCGACGACATGCCGGCCCACATCAAGACGGCGCTGCTCGGGTCCGCGCTCACGCTCCCCGTGGCCCGCGGGCGCCTGGCGCTCGGAACCTGGCAGGGCGTCTATCTGTGCGAGCACCGCGATCAGGGCGGCCCGCGCTCGGTGATGGCGACCGCCTGGGGCGCGGCCGAGGACGCCGGATAGCGTCCCCGGGCCGCTGAGACGCTTTAGCGCCCCTTCCACACCGGTGGGCGCTTCTCGGCGAACGCGGTGGCCCCCTCGCGGGCGTCCTCGGAGCTCATGACAGGTCCGACGATCTCACCCTGTCGCGCCCAGAACTCGGCGTCGGTCCAGTCGACCGACTCGTTCAGGATCCGCTTGCTCGCGGCCAGCGCCAGCGGCGCGTTGGGCGCGATCTGGGCCGCGAGCTCGGTCGCCGCCGCGAGCGACTCGCCGGGCTCCGCGAGGCGATTGACCAGCCCCAGCTCGTAGCCACGCTCGGCGGTGATCGGGTCGCCGGTCAGCGCCAGCTCCATCGCGATGCCCCGCGGCAGCACGCGGGGCAGGCGCAGCAGGCCGCCCCCGGCGGCGACCAGCGAGCGCTTGACCTCGGGGATCCCGAGCCGAGCGCCGCGGGCGGCGACGACCAGGTCACAGGCGAGCGCGATCTCGAGGCCGCCGGCGACGGCGAACCCCTCGATCGCGGCGATCAGCGGCTTGACCGAAGCGCGCTGCGTGATGCCCGCGAAGCCGCGATCGCCGGCCCAGGCCGACTCGCCGGCGACGAACGCCTTCAGATCCATCCCGGCGCAGAAGCCGCGGCCGGCGCCGGTGAGAATGCCGAGCGTCAGCTCGCCGTCGGTGTCGAGTTCATCCATGGCCGCGGCGATGCCGGTGGCCACGGCGGCGTTGACCGCGTTGCGCGCGTCGGGGCGGTTGATCGTGATCAGGAGCACGCGTTCGCGGCGCTCGGTGAGAACTGCCGGTTGTTCGTTCATAGCGTGAACCATCTCAGGTCGCGCCGGAGCTCGTACGCGCCGAGGTGGCCGCGCCCCAACGGCACGTGTCCCCGGTCAGGCCGCGAACAACTTCAGGTCGGGCTGGCGCTCCCCGCGCAGCACGGCCAGGTCCACCTCGACGCAGTCGATCCCGCGCGCCTGTGCGAGCACGCGCGCCTGCGGCTTGATCGACTGTGCGGCGAGCACGCCGCGGCAGGCCGAGAACGCCGGGTCACAGCGGATCCGCTCCAGGTACCGGGCCAACTGCTCGACGGCCTCGATCCCGGCCACGCGCTTGATCTCGACCGCCACCCACTGCCCGTCCGTATCGCGGCACATCAGGTCCACCGGCCCGATGTCGGTGGGCCACTCGCGGCGCACCAACCGGAAGCCCTCCCCGCACCAATGCGGCTGGTCGGCGAGCAACTCCTGCAGGTGCGCCTCGACGCCGTCCTTCTCGAGCCCCGCGTCATCCGTGGGCGACCCCATGTCGTGAGCGACGTCGGACAGGATCTCCGCGATCCTGATCTCGAGCCGGTCCTCGCTGGCGCCCGCGCGCTTGCGCACCACCACGCGGTCGGGTGCCTCCTCGATCACCGTCGGCGGCGTCATCCAGTTGAGGGGCTTGTAACCGCCGGCGTCCGCGTGCACGAGCACGGACCCGTCGGCCTTGAGCATGATCAGCCGCAGCGCCTCGGGGAGCAGCGCATCGAGGCGGCCCGAGTAACGGACCTCGCAGCGGGCAACGATCAAGCGCATGGGGTTGCTCACCCTACGATCCCGATCGGACACCGCCAACCCATAACCTTTCAGGCACGCCATGCGCCAGCAGCTTCGCCCCCTCTTCGATCGTGTCGTGATCAAGGAGCTCGATCCGGACCGGATCCGGCGCTCGGGCCTGCTCGTGCCCGCCGGCTCCGATGAGCCCCCGCCCCAGCACGGGATCGTGCTGAGCGTCGGGCCCGGGCTGGACTGGTGGGACCACGTCGGCGTGCAGATGCCGGTTCGGCCCGGAGACCACGTCGTCTTCCCGGCCTCGGCCGGCGTCTGGGTCGAGGTCGAGGAGGAGCGACTGCTCGTCTGTCGGGTGGCGGAGCTGCTCGGCGTGCTCGAGCGGGTCGAGGACTGCCCGGCCTGTGGCGGCCGACCGCTCGGCCCGCAGGAGGCCTGTCCCGTGTGCGGACGCGAAGGCTCGATGTCGCCGCCCTGACGGCCGGCCCCGATTGGATCCAGCGGTCACCCGAACCCACACCGATGACGGCCGGGCGCTCCTGCTCTACGGCCGGCACGCGCCCGTGCCCGCTCGCTCACCCGCCGCGCCGCGGGCGACGCCGACGCTCGAGCGGCGCTTCGACGAGCTCCGCGGCGAGGAGGTGATCTTCGCGTCGGGGCGCCAGGGGCGGGTGCATCTGCCCGACCTCGCCGGCTGTCCGCTCTGCCCCGCGCGCCCCGACGGCGGTCACGGCGAGATCCCGGTGCGTTCGTTCGAGATCGCCGTGTTCGAGAACCGGTCCCCGGCCTTCGCGCCGGGAGCAACCGGCGGCGCCTGCGAGGTCGTCGTCTACACCGATGAGCACGAGGGGTCGTTCGCCACGCTTGCGCCCGAGCGCGCGGAGGACCTGATGTGGGTGTGGCGCGATCGCTACGCGGAGCTCGGGGCGCGGAGCGACGTCGCCTACGTGATGCCGTTCGAGAATCGCGGCGTCGAGGTCGGCGTGACGCTGCACCACCCGCACGGCCAGATCTACGCCTTCCCGTTCCTGCCGCCGGTGGCGGTGGCCGAGCGCGAGGCCGACGAGCGGCGCGGCGGCTGCACGCCGTGCGCGCTGGCCGCCGCCGAGCTGACCGACGGCCGGCGGGTCGTGCACTCGGGCGAGGCCACCGTCGCGTTCGTTCCCTACGCCGCGCGATGGCCCTACGAGGTCCACGTCGTGCTGCGCGAGCACCGGCCGAGCCTGCTCGACTGCAGCGCCGGTGAGCTGCGCGACCTCGCGGCGGCGTTGCAGGCGGTGACGCGGGGCTACGACGCGCTCTTTGATCGCCCCTTCCCCTACATGCTGTGTGTTCACCAGGCTCCCACCGACGGCCGCGGCGACGGGCACCTCCACGTCGAGTTCTATCCGCCGCTCCGCTCCGCCAAGCGGTTCAAGCACCTGGCCGGGTGCGAGCAGGGCGCGGGCGTGTTCCTCAACGACACGCTGCCCGAGCACACCGCGGCCGAGCTGCGCGATGCGATCGCCCGGGCCGGATGAGCGCGTGGCCGCGTTCGGGGATGAGCGCGTGGCCGCGTTTGCGCCGGGCCGCGTCAACCTGATCGGAGAGCACACCGACTACAACGGTGGCCTGTGCCTCCCGTTCGCACTCGAGCTCGGAGTCACGGTCAGTGCGCGCGCGATCCCCGGGACGCTGATGTCGGTGCTGACGCGCGACTCCGGCGAGGAGGACACCTTCGAGGCGGCTTGGCCCGCGCCGGCGACCGGGTGGCGGGCCTACGTCCGCGGGGTGTGCGCGGAGCTCGCCGCGGCCGGGCTGTTGGCTCCGTCGGCCCGGGTCGAGATCGACAGCGATCTCCCGGCCGGCGCCGGCCTCTCC
>Ga0209048_10002306_pt1 | contig 19043 bp, 14 predicted proteins | sample FrelakmetCRP12CR_FD_187146 | JGI IMG/M metagenome (GOLD analysis project Ga0209048, IMG submission 187146) | Freshwater lake sediment microbial communities from the University of Notre Dame, USA, for methane emissions studies - CRP12 CR (SPAdes)... | ecosystem: Environmental > Aquatic >... | reverse complement strand
AAGCGAACTGCGGGTCAACAAGAGCACAAGAGATGACCGAGCCGATTGGACCAGGGTAGATGCTGCCATAAGCGTGGCCGCCGGTTTCGCGGAAAACCGGACAGGCGTTCAGGCACGCCCCGCAGCGGATGCAGTAGAGGGATTCAGCAAGGGGCGAGGCGCTCAGAGCGGAGCGACCATTATCTAGAAGGATCAGGTGACGGGTTTGACCGGGAAGGGGAGAATTGATCAGGCTGGTGTAAACGCTCAGTTTCTGGCCGGTAGCCGAGCGCGGCAGGAGCGACAGGAACAGCGCCAGGTCGTTGAAAGTGGGTACAAGGCGCTCGATTCCCATCAGCGCCACGTGTACCGGTGGCAGGGTGGTACACATGCGTCCATTGCCTTCGTTGGTGACAATACACAACGTCCCCGTTTCGGTCACACCGAAGTTGACGCCGGAGACGCCGATATCGGCGGTGAGGAAGACTTCGCGCAAAACTTTGCGAGCTGTGTTGGTAAGCACGGGGATATCTTCGGTGTAGGGGATGCCAAGTTTTTCCTCGAATAGTTTGCCTACGTCGCCGCGGCGGAGGTGGACAGCGGGCGTGATGATGTGGCTGGGGCGTTCGCCGCGCAGCTGGACGATATACTCTCCCAGGTCGGTCTCGACAACGCGCATCCCGGCGGTTTCGAGGGCGTGGTTGAAATTGATCTCCTCGCTAAGCATGGATTTGGATTTGGCGACGAGAAGAGGCGAAGCCCCTTTGCCTGTATGGGTATTCCTCGCTCCAGAAGTACCTGCAATATCCATAAATATACGGATGGCTTCTTCGGCATCCGCGGCGCGATGGACATGGATACCATTGCCCGTAACCCGGGCGATAAACTGGCTGAGGTATTCTTCGAGATGCGCGACCACGTCGGCTTTGATAGCATGGGCGCGGAGGCGACGTTCAGGGTAGTCAGGGAGCGAGGCAAAGGCAGCCAATCGCCCATCCCTGCGGCGCATGGCGTTGTTATCCAGGGCAAGTTGCAGGTTCTCATCAGCGATGGATTTACGGATGAGAGTGCGGAAGGTTTTTAGGCTCATAGTCTGTTCAATACCTCGGCGATATGTACCACGCGCTGACTCTTCCCCTGCCGCGCCAGCCCACCCTGGAGGTGCATCAGACAGCCAGTATCGGCGACCACCAGCGTGGGAGATTCTGTTTTTTCGAAATTGGCGATCTTGCGTTTCAGGAATTCCGCCGAGAGTTCGGGGTGCTCCACCGAGAAGATTCCGCCAAAGCCACAGCAATCCTCGCGCTCTGGGAGTTCTACGACTTCGGCGTCTTTGACCGCGGCTAGAAGCGCACGCGGCTGGCGGTCCACGCCCAAGCCGCGCAAAAGATGACAGGATGGGTGGTACGCTAATTTTCCCGGCCAACAGGCCGATAGGTCGGTAATGCCGCGTACATCCACTAGAAACTCGGTGAATTCGTAGACACGTTTCGCCAGTGCTGCGGCACGCTCCAGCCAAGCAGGATCATCTTTGAAGAGTTCAAGGTAACCGTATCGCACCATCGCCGCGCACGACCCGGAAGGGATGAGGATGACGCCATTGGTTTTTTCAAAGACCCGGATGGTATGCATGGCTAGGGGGCGCGCCACGGAGCGGAGCCCGGCATTGAAAGCGGGCTGTCCGCAGCAGGTCTGGGCAGAGGGGAAGTCCACCCGCACTCCGGCCCGGTTCAACACGTTGACCATTGCCTCGCCAATCTTTGGGAAGAAGGAGTCGATCAAGCAGGTGATGAAAAGTTGAACGGTTTCGGTCATAATATCTCCGGGAAAATTGTACTTCACAAAGAGTGTTAAATGTCACACAATTATCAAGTATTTTGGTATGATTACCCGCTTGGAAGGACTCAACGATGACTGCGTTCCTCACAAAAATCCCCAATCATTTCGATCTGCCGCGCCGCATCAACCGGCTGGGTGAACTGGCCTATAACCTGTGGTGGACGTGGAACCCACATGCCCAAAGGCTTTTCAACCGCATTGACAATGCCCTATGGGAGCGTCTCAACCATAACCCATTGCGCTTCCTGACCTCCGCCGGGCGGTTCGAGATTAATGCCGCGGTACAGGACCCAGTCTATCTGGAACATTACGACCGTGTCTTTGCCAGTTTCGATGATTACCTGAAAACCACCGATACCTGGACAGCCCGCACCTACAAAACCCACGGCAAGCAGACCATTGCTTACTTCTCGATGGAATTCGGCCTGCACGAAGTTCTGCCGATTTACTCCGGCGGTCTGGGAGTGCTGGCCGGGGACCATTTGAAGCAGGCTTCTGACCTTGGTCTGCCGTTGGTGGGTGTGGGCCTGATGTACGCCGAAGGCTACTTCACCCAGCGCATCTCCGAAGATGGCTGGCAGGAATCGATCAATAACCCGCTTAATTTTGATGAGCTCCCGGTATTGCCGGTGGTGGACAAAGATGGGAAACTGCTGAAGATAACCGTTAACTTTCCCGACCGGGCAGTCAATGCCTGCATCTGGGAACTGCGCGTCGGGCGCGTCCCGCTCTACCTTCTGGACAGCGACCTGGACGAGAATACCCCCAACGACCGCAAGTTAACCACCCGCCTGTACTGGAGCGATATTGATCTGCGGGTGGCACAGGAAGTACTGTTGGGAATCGGCGGCGTGCGGGCCCTGCGAGCTCTTAGCTACGAACCGGGTGTCTGGCATATGAACGAGCCGCATGCTGCCTTCCTAACTCTGGAGCGGGCGCGCGAACTCGTCGCCACGGGCTTGACCTTTAAAAAGGCAATCGCCAAAACGCGCAAAGGCAATGTTTTCACCACGCATACTCCTGTCCCGGCCGGGAATGATGAATTTCCGCTCTGGTTGATCGATAAAAACCTTTCCAACTTCTGGTCTGACCTTGGTTTGTCGCGAGACCAATTTGTGGACCTGGCCCGTCACCAACAGCCCTGGGGTGAATCCTTCAGCATGGCCATCCTGGCGCTGCGTCTTTCGGAAGGTCACAACGCTGTTTCAGAACTGCATGGACGCGTCTCACGTAAAATATGGCATTTCCTCTGGCCCGAGATCGAGGACGAGAACGAAGTACCCATCACTTATATAACGAACGGCGTTCACACTTCCACCTGGATGGCCCGCCGTTTGCGGGTCCTGTTCGATAAATACCTGGGTGAAGGCTGGCTCGATCGTCTCGACGACCCGGAGACCTGGGTCAAAGTGGACAGCATTCCCGATAATGAACTGTGGGCGGTCCGCAGGCACCTCAAACGCAAGCTAGTTTTCTATGTGCTCAACCGTGTCCGCACGCGCTGGATGAATGGCGATTTCCAACCCGTGCAGGCTATCGCCTCTGGAGCCATGCTCGATCCGTATGTGTTGACCATCGGCTTCGCCCGCCGCTTTGCCACTTACAAGCGCGCCAACCTGATTTTTAGTGACCTAAACCGCCTGCTTGACCTCATTAACCGTCCCAACCGCCCGGTACAAATCATCTTTGCTGGAAAGGCTCACCCGGCTGATGAACCTGGCAAGATGCTCATCCAGGAAGTTTACCGGGTTGTTAAAAAGTCCGAGAACGGCGGACGGCTGGTCTTTCTTGAGGACTATGATATGAACCTGGCCCGTTACCTGGTCCAGGGTGTGGATGTGTGGATGAACACCCCGCGACGCCCCAACGAAGCTTCAGGGACCTCGGGCATGAAAGCTGCCTTGAACGGCGCGCTCAACTTCTCAGTGCTAGACGGTTGGTGGCGCGAGGCCTTTAACGGGACCAACGGATGGGCCATTGGCGAGGATGCCGATCTCGATTCCGAGGTCCAGGATGAAACTGACGCTGAAAGCCTGTACGATACCCTGGAAAATAAGATCATCCCGTTATACTACGGCGAACGCGGCGGTGAAGACATCCCGCACAAATGGGTGGCAATGGTGAAAGATTCCCTGCGAACGGTCACACCACAGTTCAGCACCCGGCGGATGCTTAAAGAATACATGGACCGGTTGTACATTCCTGCAATGAAATAAGCTGGCAGGGCGACCAAACCGGTCGCCCTTTTTCTTTTGAAAGGATGGTGGTCAATGCTTGGAATATTCCTCTCCCCGTTCGCTTGGCTGGGTGCCCTCGGCATCTTCGCCCTGCGGGTAAGTGATATGACCTGTGATACCTTGCGCATGTTGTTCGTGGTACGGGGGCGCAAGGGGATTGCCTGGGGGCTTGGTTTTGTCCAATCGGTCATATTTGTCATTGCCATCACCTCGGTGCTGAAACACCTGGATAATCCGTTGAATGTCATCGGATACGCGGCCGGGTTTGCCACGGGCAACGTGGTCGGGATGTTGATCGAGGGACGGCTGGCCATCGGGCACGTTAAGATCAGTGTTGTCACTTCGCGGCTGGGGACGGCGCTGTGCCAGGTTTTACGAGACTCAGGGTTTGGTGTGACCGAGATCCCAGCCCGCGGCCGGGACGGCATGGTCAGCATGCTGAGTGTCAGCGTGCTGCGGAAGGATGTATCGAAGGTCGAGGATATCGTCCACGCGACAGACGCGGAGGCGTTCGTCATCTCGGAAGATGTACGCCCACTGAGGCGCGGGTTCTGGCGGGCATAAAGATCGGGGCGAGCCTGCCAGCCGCCCAGACGTGGTGATCAGCAATGGCGGGATCTATCTCCGCCCGGTCCCATCCAACTAAAAGGTGAATTTCCCATTCTTGTAGATGATTTCCCCGTCAATTACGATCTCGGAGTCGTCCTGCATACCGCAGATCATATCCCAGTGGATCATGCTCTTGTTTTTGCTGCCCGTTTCCGGGTAGCCCGACCCGAGCGCCATGTGGAAGGTGCCACCAAGTTTCTCGTCGAAAAGGATGTTGTGCGAGAAGTGGTCAATTTCGTAGTTCGTGCCGATGGCGAATTCGCCCAGGTAACGCGCGCCCGGGTCCGAGTCGCACATTTCCAGCAGGAAGGGCTGATTACTGGCAGCTTTGGCTTTTGCGACCTTGCCGTTGGTGAAGGTCAATTCCACGCCTTCGACCATAACACCGTTATAGATGGCAGGAAAGGAGAAGCGCACCCAGCCGTTAACCGAGTCCTCGACCGGGCCGGTATAAATTTCACCATCCGGCATGTTGTTGAGGCCAGCTCCGTTGAGGAACTTGCGCCCCTGGATGGAGAGGGTTAAATCCACATTGGGGCCGCGCAGGATGACCTGGTTATGACCTTCGATATGGTCAATGATCCGGCTCTGTTTGGATTTGACTTTCTTCCAGAATGCAAGCGGGTCCGCTTCGTCGGCGTGGCAGGCACGATAAACGAAGTCCTCGTAATCCTTGAAACTCATCCCGGCTTCCGCGGCGAAACCCTGAGTGGGGAACAGGGTGGTGACCCATTTGAAGGAGCGGTCGGCGCCGCGGCGCATCTGGGCTTCCATAATGGGAGCCAGAGACTTCTGTCTCCGCTGCAGTTTGGCCGGGTCCACGCCAGAGAGGGCACGCGGGTTGGCGGCCGAGTGGATGCGGATGCGACTCTCAAACTGGTCATAGGCCAATTTGCGGAAGGGCGGGGTAGCATCCAGTTGTTCGTTTTTTGCAACCTCAAACAGGATCTCGTCCTGATCGGTCAGTTCCAGGAGCAGGTAGGGATGCCCACCGCGTTCCAGAATGGCGGAATAGAGGGCGCGCACCAGCGGTTCGGCCGCGGTGGTTGCCTCGATGGCAACCCGGTCGCCGGGTTTGATCTGGGCCGAGTGGTCCACCAGAATTTTAGCAAGTCGTTCAACTCGAGGATCAGTCAAAAGAAATTCCTTTTATGACAAATATTGTACAAATTATATCATTTATTGAAAACAGGTCAATTTAAATAACTGATGCAAAATAGCAAACGAAAATCACACTTTCCCGTTCAAGATCTCCAGCATTTTAGCGTGCAAGCTGGGCGGAGCTGCCAGCAATGAACAAGGCGGAGTAAGTATTTCGCTTTGCCCGTCCAGGTTGGTGACAATTGCCCCAGCCTCGGCGGCGATCAGCCCACCGGCAGCCAAATCCCAGGGATGAAGAGACAATTCCCAGTAGCCATCGAAACGACCAGCGGCGACATAACACATATCCAGGGCGGCCGAGCCCATGCGACGAACACCCTGGGTCAGCCGGGCAAAACGTCCAAAATTTTCGAGATTATTATGCGGGGTAGACCAGGTGTCGTATGGGAAACCGGTGACGAGCAGGCTGCGCTGGAATTCCGTCACGCGCGAGACTTGAAGCCTGCGCCCGTTACACCAGGCTCCCTGACCAAGTTCGGCTCTGAATAATTCGTCGCGCAGCGGGTCATAGACCACGCCCAGGGTCACGACCCCGTTGTGGGCATAAGCGATGGAGACAGTAAAAAAGGGAATGCCATGGGCATAATTGACGGTTCCGTCCAGCGGGTCCACATACCACTGGTCAAGCTCGCGACCGGGCACCAGACCGATCTCCTCGGAAACAATCTGATGCCCGGGGAAGAGACGCTGGATCTCGCCCAGCAAAAATGCCTCAGACTGGCGGTCCACTTCGGTGACGGGATCAATAACGTCCTTATAATCCACCTGGTGCTCGTGCTCGTATCCGAGGCGCAAAAGTTCACCGGCCTGGCGTCCCATCTGTTCGAGATCAGAAAGAGTTGGTTTCATAGGTAACAATGGTTGAATTCGTCAAGGATAAGGAATAATCAGAGGAAGATTTTAGAAGCCTGAGAAATAAGGGTGGGAAAAAGAAAAGGCGGGTTCCGCGCCTGGGGGATCTTTTATCTCCAGATGGTTAAAAAACCTTGAAGTAACGGAGCACCGCCAGCAGCGCAAGGATAGCCACAATGACGAGGCAACCCTGGAACAAATATTTCAGGATATGTTTCCAGAAAAAGCGGATGACCACAAAGGCAACAACGACAGCCAATATGCCCAGCACCCACCAGACAATTTGGTTGTATGGAAGCGCAGAAAAATCAATATTCATTCCAACCTCCTAAAAGGAAACAGCGTCTGCCTCGGCGAGACCTTCCGAGGGGAGAGCACCGGTCTCGACAGAGTAAACCCGTCCGCGCTTGATAACCTGTTTGACGAGGTTCGTCCCGAAACGATAGCCAAGATGGCGGTAGTCCGGCACGGACAGGATGAGCAGGTCAGCCTGCTTTCCGAGTTCGAGGGAACCAACCCGGTCAGCGCGGCGGATGGCGTGGGCGGCATTGATGGTGGCGGCGGCAATGGCCTGGGCAGGGGTCAGTTTCAGAGAGCGGCACGCCAGCGCAATGACGAACTGCATGGACTCGCACCAGGCGGTTCCGGGATTACAGTCGCTGGCGAGGGCCAACAGGCCTCCGGCTGCAATGATCTTTCGGGCGGGAGTGTATTCGCTCTCAGCCAGGCCAAAGGGCGTGCAGGGCAGGGAGACAGCCACGGTAGAGCTTGAAGCGAGTGCCTGAATATCGGCTGGGGAGGTCTTCACCAAATGGTCCACCGAGACAGCCTCCAGTTCGACGCCCAGTGAAGCGCCGCCCAGGTTATCGAACTCATCAGCATGGAGCTTGAGGGGGAAGCCCAGCTCCTTGGCTTTGGTCAATATCTGGCGGGACTGGGCAAGGTCAAAAGCCCCGGTCTCGCAGAAGACGTCCACAAAGGGCAGGGAACGGTTGGAGGTGGAGGGCTGGCTGATCCACCATTGGCGGATGAACGGCAACATTTCCGCGCACAACAGGTCGGTATAGGCTTGCGGGTGGCCTTCATATTCGGGAGGAATGGCATGCGCACCCAGGAATGTGGGAGCCAGTTCAAGTGGACCGGCGGCGTCGAGGGCCAGGATGGCCTGCAACATGCGGAGTTCGGCCTGGCTCTCCAAGCCGTAGCCAGTCTTGGCTTCGAGGGTGGTGGTGCCGTGGGCGAACATGCGGGCGAGACGCGGACGGGTCTCGTCCATAAGGGATTCAATGGAGGCGGCGCGCGTGCTGCGGACTGTGGACAGGATACCGCCGCCGGCTGCCAAAATGTCGAGATACTTAGCCCCAGCCATTTTCATCTCGAACTCGGCGGCCCGGTCACCGGACCAGACGACATGCGTGTGCGGGTCGACGAAGCCGGGCATGACCACGCAGCCAGAGGCGTCGAGCAGGAGTTCGTCGGGATGGAGGCGGCGCAATTCGAGAGTGGTGCCAACGGCGGCGATCTTCCCGTCGCGGACGAGGACGGCGCCAGCCTCGATAATGCCGAGGCTGCCAAGGGTATGGCCGCGCTGGGGACCGCCCGAGAGGGTGAGAAGCTGGGAGGCGGAATGGATCAACATGGTGGTTTTATTTTACTCCGATTATGCAAAGAATAAGCGACCCAGGGGTATTCGTTTGTTTTCGAGAAAAAAAGAGGAACAAACGAATATCTCCCGGAACTCCCTTTCTCTTCGAGGGCTTCTTCATTATAAAGAATAACAATAGAAGAGAGAGAATTCGGTATTCGTTTGTTTTCAAGAAAAAAAGAGGAACAATCGAATACTTTAACCAAGCCACGGCTAGCCAGCCCTACCCCAGCCCTCCCCAAATCCAAAGTCAGATTTGGGGAGGGAGAAGGCGGGAGACCAGCGGGTTTATAAAGAGGAGAGGTGGGAATCGAGCTTGTCATTTGTTGCTCCTTTTTTGTTGCTATGAAAGAGATTCACAAGGAAGCTTATATAAAAAATACCTGAATACAGTACCCTTTAAACTTAACAAGCGGCGGAAGGTTGACCGTCGCTTGTCTGAAAGTATTATAGAACAATTGTACTATTAAGTCAAGAGGAAATAATTATTCCAAGGAGTCAGAACAAGAATACGCGAACAGGAGGTGCATAAGATACGCGGCCAGGACTTGAACCTCGAACCTAGCGGTTAGAGGTTCAAGTCCTATGCAAGACAGATTTGATCTCAACGGTATGGCTCACCTTCCGCCGATTATAGCAAGACAAGATTGCATCAAATCACTTTTTCTGCCAAATGTCCGCCGCGGACCGCGCCGAAGGCAGTCAGGTGGAGCCAGTGTCAGGCGGTGATGATGTTCTGAAGCAAGGTTGTCTCAACGTCACTTAGCCCCGGTTGAACCTATTTAAAGCCCGGTGAGACTTCCATATGCGTGTCAATGTATGCGTCGCCGGTGCAAGAGGAGGGCAGCGAATAAATCGTTTGGCGGAGATCGAGATGTTCATTAACCAACGTACCGGGAAGGATGGTCCAATAGGCTGTATCGACCGGTGCCTGAGGCGCGACTTGCACTCCACAAGTGCTGTTCGTCGTCATCATCATTTGCGGACCGAATTCCGGCGTCGGCTGAATCGATACCTTGATGCTTCCGTCGGATTGAATCTGGTATTCACCTGTCAACTTCGCAGTCCATTGGCTGGGTTTAACGGAAGACCACTCAATCGGGTTGCAATAGGCTGAGCTCATATCGTAGTGTATCCCGTAATCATAGTCTGTGATCGTGGCGGTACCTTCCAGCTTCCCTTCATTGTCAGACCTAACGGAGAATTCCCCTTTTTTGTGACCCCACTCTCGGATCGTCAGGACTTGTGAACCACTCGTATTCTGGCAGGTGAAGTCAAAGACAATCGCGGAGGTACCCTTGATGCACATGTCATCCTTGGGGTCAAAGTTGTAGATCTCACCCAGTTCCGGTTCGTACTTCCCGTCTCCGTTGGTGTCCTCCGTCCCATCCAGGCAGCCGCCATTATCCGAATCCTCATCCAGCTCTGTGGGTAATTTGTCGCCGTCGATGTCGCGTCCACTGCCGCCTGGATGGAATGCGTAACCATAAGTCAGGTCAAAGACGCCAGAGGCGATGTCCTGCTTGTCGTTTACTCCATCCTGATCGGTATCCGTGATAAAGGGATCTGTATGAAATCGCTCGGTCTCGTCGATATTGATCACACCATCGCCATCGGAGTCCTGAAAGATAGCGGGATCGTCCTGTGTTCCAATGGCGCCTGAAGGTATCAAAAAATAGGTGGCCCAATCTCTCTTCAGATTGGATTGTTCAGGATGGGAAATGTTGACATCATATGTGCCATACCAGGGATCGTTGATCGTTACATAGGAATCGCCTTTTTCAGTGTAATAGCCGATAATAACGAAGGCGTGCCTGGTGGTGTTAGCGAGCACTGGCCGCCCGGCATCGATGCTGGCCTTGATATCTTTCCAGAAGGTGTCGACGGTGGTGGTATACATAGGGCGAACCGTCGGTTCCACACCAAGGGCATATTTGAGAAGTGTGGTGGCTTCATCATTGTCAAAGCCCGCATTGTAATTCAAATCCCCCTCCGGAGACCCTTTCGGGTTGGCATTCTTGCGGATGTAATACCCAATGCGGTCCTGGCTGAGGTTTCCTCCGTAGTAATGATTGATCATGGCAACAGAAGCCAGGACGCAGTTGGCCTTGTCAGCCGGATCGTTTTTGTCAAGACCCGGATGGGCCACATCCCAAGCATGGGCACCGGATTCGTTCTTGCTTTCAAGCAACAACATGGCCGTGTCTTTGTGCTGAAACAGGAGGGGCACGGAAAGTTTCTTATGCAGGGCGGGGGCAAAAAGATGACCGGAGGTGCCTGGAACGTCCAGAGTGAGCATGTTGATCGGTGATAATTCGGACCGGGAACCGTCGGCGTCGATTGCTTGCACACGCCAGTAATAAGTTCCTACGGACAGGGAGCTGACCTTCAGCGTGGGATCGGAGACAGGCTCGTCAACCTGCAGAGTCGTGAAATCCATATCCTGGGATACCTGCACCTTATACTGGGCAGCCCCCGCTACCGGATACCAAGTCAGTATGACATCCTCCGGAGCCATAAGCGCTCCGCTCAGGGGTAGCAGGACCTGGACAGCAGGGACGGGATTGGCCATCCCAGGCGTGGCCTGCTCAGGCGTAAAGGCAACCCACTCAGCGGGGTCAGTTTCTGTGGCCAATGGATAGCGCCCGATGGTCATGCCCGGTTCTGGATCCTGCGCCACCCCTCCCGGACTCAAATTGACCGATCCGACCTGTCCGTTTCCCCACGCCACGCGGTCAAGCTCTGCCCCGTTCTTCCCAGAGAGAGCCACCCATCCCGACGTTGGGTTCAAGAAATCGGCGCGGTCGGCATGAAGGGTAAGGCCATCGATCTTATGCTGGCCGTCAAACACGATCAGGAAGAATGTGCCGGGTGCTAAAAAGCTGAGATCATCAGGCAGCAGGTAGGTTTGCCCTGCTTCGTTGCTCAGTTCCAAACCCCCCAAAGCAGCGCTGCCGGATCCGTTGTTCTTCAGCTCGATGAATTGGGTTTGCCCGTCTTCCGGCATAAAACGGATCTCGTTTAGCAAGGCTTGTCCATATGTAGAAGGTTCGTTTGCAGGGGTTTCGCCCAATACGCCTCCCACCGATGTGCTTTCCGCAGTGCGCTGCACAACATTGCAGGCGAGGGCAAATGACAGACAAATTAAAAGAATGAGTTCTCTCTTCATTTTCTTCATCATATCGATTCCTCCTGATACTGATATCGAAAGGCATTCGGCAGGACTACAGATAGTAATGGTAATTCTGATTAGAAGAACAATGCCAAACCAAGGGTGGGGGTAGATCAAGGGACTATCTGAACAAGCTCCAGATCAGCCTTATCAATCAAATTAAAAGGGATAGAGAAGTACCCGATTTTTTGTCCTATACACAAGCATGTGTTGTAACCTACCTTAGTGTGCATTTCGGGCTAACTAATGTGTTCGCTAACAACAGAACCACTATCCGACTGGGCCGGTGTTAGCCCGCTTTTGGACCTCAAACCTAGCAGATGGAGGTCCAAGTCCTGGTGGAGGTTCACTTTCTATAATTTAATAACGGCCACCTATAACGGCATGACTATGATTGATATGAACGGTTGCCAATCCAGGCGCTGCGAATAGAACTGGCTGATCCCTCGCAGCGCAGCCGCGTCCGGCGCAAAGGCGTGCTGGTCGGCGCTATGGGTTCCGGGTCAACTCATAGACCTTTACGTGCACCTGGATGTTAGCGGTGTCCGGGTTGGTATCGAGGTCAGCAGAAGTCGCGTTCTCATTCTGGTCGTAGCAGACATAGATGCGGCCGTCGTACAGGGTCATGGAAGGGCGTCCCGGCGCCTTGAGGTCCTGGGAGCCGATACTCGTCACCGCGATATCCTCGAGCAGGTTCCACTTCGCGTCAAAGGCGGCCAGGCGAACGTTGTCATGGCCTCCGGGCATGCCTGGCGTCGAGGCCGAATTGTCAATGTAGGAGATGTAAATGTTTGTGCCATCGAACGCGGCGCCTTCGGGCGCGGATGCATTCTTCTTGATGGTCTTCACGCCGAGGTAGTTCCAGCTCGTATCGTACTGGATCACGATCATGTCCCCCCACAAGTCGGTGCTCGTGATAAGGTTGATGACGCCGTTGACGACTAGCAGCGAGGTCAGGTTGATGTGGGAGGTGTCCGTGAGGACTCGCTCATCAATGAACTGGAGGTCGGGTGTGAAGAACTGGTGATGCGTGGCGTGGCCCGGCCCAATCTCCCCCGCGTGCTTGTAGTGGGAGCTGATGTCAATCTGGCCGTTCACAAGGGCGATCATCGGGTCGTCAGTCAGTTCCCCGGCGGCGAGGGGATGGAAAAAAGGGGCAACCAGGTTTGTCCAATTGACCGCGTTGTATTCAGCCAGGCGCCAGCCTTCCAGATCACTGGCGGGGTCGTGGTCCATGGCGATCGTATAGAAGTTGTCTCCGTCGAAGCCCCCGCCGATGTCGGGGCCCGTCACGCAGGAGAAGATCCCCTGGTTGCCCGTCTCTACCATATCCTTCGTGTATTCTCTGTAGCCATAGGCATAGATGTCGTTGGCATAGAAATTTTTGCAGCCTGTCTGGGCCTGCCTCGCCTTGAAGGTGACGATGATCCGGTCCCGGCCGGGTACGTAGCCGACACGGACAAAGCTGCCACTGTTGATGTTGTCTACCGGCGTCACCTGGACCGACTTAATGAGCGTGAAGAGACTTGATTGTCCTGTGGGTGGCGGCGGAAGTGTAGGAGTTAAAATAGGCGTGGACGCAGCGCATCCCCCTAAAAATAGAATAGATAATATCGCCCCGATGAACTTTTGTGGGTATTTCGAGTTGTTCATTTCATACTCCTTTTGCTTCACCATTGCCGAACGATAGCCGCCCAACCTGTGTTTGAGCGGATCGTATACCCCTGCGGGGCAATTCGTAACAGCTTAAAGGCGATCCGTATAAAATCCCGAAATAGTCACACTTTTAATTTGATGTGCCAAGCCTAATTACTAAAAATCATTATACATAAAAAAATTGATGCACACAATAAACTGTGTACATCAAAGTTCCTCGCCCAGGATTTGAACCGCGAACCAAGCGATTAGAGGGTCAATTCCTAAACACATACATTATTAATCGTCACTTTATCACAAACGGTTTATGTTAATGACGGTATGGCGGTGGGGAGTATGCTTATTATACTGAGAACGCCTAAACATAGAATCAACCCTATTTTGCAGCACGAATCCCACCAGTCGGGTGCAGGCTGTGTTAGGCGGAAGGGCTGGTGCACCCAGCACGCGAATTGATTTTTCTATCAGTTATTTTCTCATCGAACTACTAATCATTTAATCCCTTTCCATTGAGAATTTGCTGCAACCATTTTTCAATCCTTGACTCCCGGGTTTTGGATTGTTTGGGTGCAGAAAAATATAGAATATAGGCTCGTTGCCGTCCGGGTGTCAATGACTCAAAAGCGTCTTGCAGGCCAGGAACTTCCTCCAACTTATCAATAAATTCTTCAGGCATGATGAATTCTGCAGCCTTTTTATAATTCACTTTCAAACCGGCTTTTTCCACTCCAATGGCTTCATGAATATAGGCTTTCAAGATGGGTTCCATCTCAACTATTTCTCGAACATTGGTGAACCGAATCTGGCGCGCTGCCTGCACATTCACCGTTTGTTGGATCAGAAGACCATGGACATCAAGTAACAAGGCACCTTTGATAAACAGAATCGCACAGTATTCCTTAAATCCATGTATTAAAACTATGTTACTTTTCTGAAACGTATAACAAGGAACACCCCACTTCAATTCTTCAGTGAGCCCACAGTCAAGAATAATCATTCTCAATTTCTCGAATTCTTCCTGCCATTTTTCGGCTTTACTAAAAAAGAAATCAACCTTAGGATTCATTGTATTCATTACAGCCAGCCTCCTTGCTGAAGATGATAGTCAATCCCCAAAATGATTGAATTGGTCGAGGAAGACATATTCTATTATGCCAAGATTAAAAGATAGTAAGTTTCGGTCTTGCCGAAGCGCCTATTGGAAACGCCCCGAGTCCCACACGTCCACTGCACGCTGTGTTGGGCGGCCTGCTGACTTAGGAGCCAGTTAGGCTACTTGGATGTCTAGCCGTTCCAGAAGGCCGCGACTCAATTCAGCCGTGTATTTGATGGGCGGCTTATCCGGGCGATGCGAGTCTGAACCCGAACTAATCAGTAAGTGGTGTTGCTGAGCATAATCCAGATACATGGCGGTCTGGTCCGGCGAATGCTTCGGAGTATAGACCTCCAAGCCGTCAATCGGAATATCCTGGCGGAGTTTATCCAACATTTGAACAACATAGGTCACAAACCCATCTTTGTGCCCGGGGTGGGCGATGAGGCACACAGCCCCACTCTGGTGAGCGGCCTCCACCACCGCGGCCAAATCGTTCATCGCAAACGCACAGCCCGCCTCCAGAACTATTCTCCCCGCCGATGGTTGGCCTGTGCCATAGCCATGTCTTTTTAAGAGGGCGGCCAGTGCATGGGGCTGCTGTGGGCTGGGTTGTTCCAAGAGGGCCGCCAACGCGCTGGGTTCTTGAGGAAATGTGTAGCCTTTCTGTTGCAGATTCTCAAAGACTTCACGGGTGTTCTCACGTTGGCGGCGCAACAGGTCCAGGGCCAAGTCGTTCAGTGCATTCGGGAGTGGATCAAATCCAAAGCAGAGGAGGTCCGTCATGTTGTCTTGCCCCGACATTTCATCTTTCCCCGACATTTCGTCTTTCCACAACGTGGTCATTTCGACGGCGACGAGCACGGGCTGGTGTTTGTCAAGCGCAAGCTGTTGGAGCGCAGCGACGGTATCTGCCCGATCATGATCGGTGATGGCCGCCAGGCCAAACTGCTCCCGCACCAGGTAATCCAGTAACTGCCCGGGGGTCCAGGTGCCATCACTATAGGTAGTATGCAGGTGGAGATCAATCGCTGAATCGGCAGCGAGACTGAGGCCATTGGTGGACAAGTTCATAAGAAAACTCCTACCTGATAATCACATCTATGCGCGTGGCTTTTGGCGATAAGCCCAACGGTATGGTCCAGCGGCAGCCCCTTTGTAACCCTTCGGGGTACTGCGGAGACCTTCGGCGGCGGGATTGACGAGACGCCACGAAGATTATCGAGATGTTTCTGGCGCGGCGCATGTTCTCAGCGGCGCAGCGGCTGTCCGCTGTACTCTTTGCCACGCGAGTGATCATCTATTCTAAATATCTTCTAACAACAGCTACACCTTCTTTTTTCTCCAATATAAATCCGTTCTTTTCATACATGGAATATGCGCCATGAAAATTGCCGTATTCAGTTTGTGCCTTTATTCTTGGGTAGGCTTCAATAATTTTTATGCCTTTTTCCTGTGCGTCCTTTATTATCCTTTTGAGTAATCTTTGGGCTATACCTTTTCGTCTATATTCTTTCTGCACCATGAAGCAAGCTATGGATATTACATTTTCGCTCTTTTCAGAAAAACCATTGTATTCAGGGAATGCAGATTTCATATTAACATTACACCAGCCGATAACTTTTCCACCTTCATATGCCAAATAACCTTTCATTATGCCATTTTCAATGAGCCATTTTGCATATTCTTTTCTATTAGAATTCTGGCCGTGGTACTCTTCGAGTCTAGGCATGAAAGGACCCGTACAGTAACACCCTTTCCAATCTTGATGATCTGCGAAGGCACGATTATCGAAGAAGTCAAACCAATCTGAAGCATTCTCGTCTTTCAACGTTTTGATAATCATGGCTATTCTCCTGTGTATAGGGGAATCATCCACTACACTAGAGTTTATACGGTTAATTCCAATTAACAACTTATTGACGGTTCATTCTAATGAAGAACTTAACTCGCGTATATGCAGATCGCATACCCCTTTGGGGCACGTCGTAACAGCTTACAGGCAGTCCATATCCATCATTATCGTATTGGATGTTATACGGCTTTCGATTAATAAAAGCATAAAATGATTATAGCTTATTTGTTTTTGATAAGCGAAATGAGGAAAAGCGATAATAAAAATAGAGATGTACACAACTTAATGTGTTCATCTCAGAAAGACCAAAAGCTACTTGCCGAGAAATTGAACCTCGAACCCGGCGGTTAACAGCCGCCCGCTCTTCGTCGGGACTTCGCCAGCCCTCCATCCGCTGCGCTTCGGGATACCCTACGGGCACGATGTGCTGCGCGATCCCCAAATCCATTGGATTTGGGGATGGGAAAAAATAGACGGAAATTAATAAAACCGTGACGGAGGTAACCGTCACGGTCTTTTGATGATAGTGGAAAAAAGATCATGGAGCGATATTGATCTCTATATCATAGAACACAAAGGAGGTTTGACCTGTAAATTCCTGGCCTGGAAAATCATAGAAATAGCAATAATCATATTGGGGAGGGCAGCTAACCTGATAAAACCAGAGTGCAAATGCCACCGGAAAAGATCCAATGGTTGTCTTGGATACATCGCATTGAGCTTCTTCAGTATTCCATTCATCAGCGATTGTCCAGGATTGGGGACAATTCCCAGAAATCGAGGCGCGGGCCGTTTTATTATAAGCATCATTCGCCTGGCGCAACGCAACCATGAAGTCGGCGGGAAAGATCTTGTCCAGCACCTTTAATTTCCTTTCCATGTGTTGGGCCCTGGTATCTGCTGACGGGGCATCGAGAATTTCCAGCCGCACATAACCGTCTTTAAATACCAATATTATTTCGAATACATTTTCTTTGACAAATGCATATCCTTCTACACCGGGTCGAGTTTTACCAGTGTACGGGTAGCGACTATAGCCAGCGTCCATCAAAGCATTCTCGAATTGAGTAACCGTAATGGGTGATGGAGTGGGCGAAGGTGTAAAAGCAGGTGAAGGTGTAAAAGCAGGTGAAGGTATTTGAGTAGGTAAAGTTATATGAGTAGGTAAAGGTACCACAACAGGTGGGATGGGACTCGGTGGGATGGGACTGGCTTGAATGGGCTCAGGTGTAGCAGTAATAACAATCACAACCGGAGTGGGGTTCACTGTAGCTGTTCCACAAGCGATCAAGACCAGAGCCAATACACCGATCGGTATAATCAGCTTTTTCATATTAATTCCTCCTGTGGTTTTACAGACAAGAAAAAACCTTATGGATCGTACATTAATATCAGATTAAAAATATTATACTTCAATCTGCTAAAAGGCTTGCCATTATTGGGGAGAACAATCCCCGTCCGCGTGCAAAACGCGTATCGAAGCAATGAGCAGGGGGGCGAGGTTATACAAAAGGGCGACCACAAGGGTCGCCCCTACAAGACCGGTCATGGAGGAAGGATGGGCTTTCTTCGCCCAAGCCCATCCTCCCGTAAGTGAATCGGGACTTCGCCAACCCTCCCTTCGCTGCACTTCGGGATACCCTATGGGCACGATGTGCTGCGCAATCCCCAAATCCTTTGGATTTGAGGAGGGAGTCCAACTAGCCACCGCTACAAACGGCAGGAACGGCCTGTCAACCGGCCGTCTTCACCTTGCGCAGGGCAACCAGAGCCAACAAATTACATGCAACGGCCCCCAATACAACGTACCAGAACCCCAATCCGTATAAACGAGGGCCCAGAAGGTCCCCAAAAGCGCGGCCGAGAGAGAGGGCGGCTACGTTGAAAGCCATGAGAGTGGCGCGGGCGGAGGGCAATAGTTCGGTCATCAACGGGATGAGGCTGACCAGGGTGAATTCGAAGGTAATGTAAAAGAAAAACAATCCAACCAAGGCGCCGACTTGCGTCCGCCCCAAGAAAAACAGGGCCAGAGCTGCCAGGCAGTTGGCCACCAGCCCGAGGCCGATGGCGCGCGGTTTGCCAAGCCGGTCAACGAAGGCCGCCACCAGTCCCTCCCCGCCCAACTCGGAGAGCCCGATCACGGCGGAGGCCGCGCCCAGGGCAGCGATCTTCAAGCCGAAGGAATCCTCCAGCCAGACCCCGAAGATGAGATTGACCACCTCATTGGCCGAACTTGCGAACAACCCGACCGCCAGTCCCGCCAGGGCGGGGACGAAGGTCAACACTGCCCGGAAATTTGAGGATGTAACGGGGGTGACGGAGGGTGAAACCTCTTTTGGGAGGAGGAAGAACAAGGAGATAAAAATGATGCAGCCGAGCAACACGAACAATGGGAAAGGCGCCATCCAGCCGCTACGGGCGATCAGGAAACCCATGAGCGGAATGCCGAGGATGAAGGCGAGCGACCAGCCGAACTCGGTGACGGCGATGGTGCGGCCGCGGCGGGCGTAGGGAATGCGGTCGCCGAGCCAGGCTTGCATGGAGGGGTCGAAAATGTATTTGCCGAGGGTGGAAAAGATGATGGACAGGACCAGGGCTGGGAAGACCGGCCAAAAGACCACGATGGCCGCTCCAAGAGTGAAAAGCCCGATGCCGAAGAGCATACCGAACTTGCGCCCGCGGCGGTCGGCAAGTGCGGCGGCGAACGGGCCAAAGGTCCCGACCAGGCTGCGGGCGGTGAGGGCATAGGACATGGAGATGAGGTTCACGCCCACGCCGCGAGCCAGCACCGCCAGGAAGGGGTAGACCATGCGGTGGAGGGTGTTGATGATGGTGCGGGTGAAGGCGAAGGCAACGACCTGCGGGGTAGTCCCGGGGTCAGGGCGGGGCGGGGTAGTCCCGGGTCCAGGACGGGGCGGGGTAGTCCCAGGGTCAGGAGGGGGCGG
>Ga0209048_10002305_pt1 | contig 19046 bp, 21 predicted proteins | sample FrelakmetCRP12CR_FD_187146 | JGI IMG/M metagenome (GOLD analysis project Ga0209048, IMG submission 187146) | Freshwater lake sediment microbial communities from the University of Notre Dame, USA, for methane emissions studies - CRP12 CR (SPAdes)... | ecosystem: Environmental > Aquatic >... | reverse complement strand
CTTGAAGCGCGGCTGCGACAAGCTCGGCTGGGAATCGCACGTGATCCCGCGCAACGTCAAGGGCTGCTGGGATTCGGGCTATTGCGGCTTCGGCTGCCCGGTCAACGCCAAGCAGTCGATGCTGGTGTCGACGATTCCCGTCGCGCTGCAACACGGCGCGACGCTCGTGCACCGGTTGCGCGTGCGGCAGTTGCAGCATGCCGATGGCAAGGTCAGCGCAGCGGTCGGCGAGGCGCTGCGCGGCGACGGCCGCACGCCGAGCGGCGTCAGCGTGACGATCAAGGCGAGGCACTACGTCGCGTCGGGCGGAGCGATCAACACGCCGGCGATGCTGCTGCGCTCGCAACTGCCCGATCCGAACAAGCTCCTCGGAAAGCGCACGATGATCCATCCCGTGGTGCTCACGCTGGCGACGATGCCCGAGCGCATCGACCCTTTCTACGGCACTCCGCAGTCGATCGCGTCCGATCATTTCCAGTGGAAGGATGGCGCCACCGGGCCGATGGGGTACAAGATCGAGGTGCCGCCCATCTTCCCCGGGCTCGGTTCGAGCGTGCTCAACATCTTCGGCGAGCCCCTGCGCAAGGAAATGGCGGCCTTGCCGAACACCAATTCGCTGCTCGCCCTGCTGCGCGACGGCTTCGTTGCGCAGAGCGAGGGCGGCAGCGTTCGCCTCGCCGACGACGGCAGCCCGGTCCTCGACTACGACCTCACGGACTACGTCTGGGACGGTGCGCGGCGCGCCTACCTCAGCATGGCCGAAGCGCAGTTCGCCGCCGGAGCGAAGCAGGTGCGCCCGGCGCACCTCGACGCGCCGTACTACGCGAGCTGGAGCGAAGCCAGGCAAGCCATCGCCGCGCTGCCGATGAAGAAGTTTCGCGCCTCGCTGTTCACCGCGCACCTGATGGGCGGCTGCGGCATGAGCGAGAACCCGGCGCGCGGCGTCGTCGACAGCCGCGGCAGGCACCACCAGGTCGCGAACCTTTCGGTCATGGACGGTTCGGTCTTTCCGACCAGCATCGGCGCCAATCCGCAGCTCTCGATCTACGCGCTCACCGCCCAGAACGCGACCGCACTGGCGAAGGAACTGGCGGGTTAGCAAGTGCCGAACCCGGTTCATCCGCTCAAAGGACACGCCATGAACGCATTGAACGATCTCGAAGCGCTGAGCCAGGCGCAGCGCTACCTCGCTTCCACGCACGAGGTGATCAATGTGTCCACCGAACTCGAGGACTACAACCTCTACGACACCGATGAGGCATTGTGCGAGGCCGTGCGGCGCGAGGGCGCTGCGTCCGCCGAGGCCGGGCTGAGTGCATTCGGCGCGCGCATCGGCACGACCGACTACCTCGAGCTCGGCGTGCTCGCCAACCGCAACCCGCCGGAACTCGACACCCACGACCGCTTCGGCCATCGCGTGGACCTGGTGCGCTTTCACCCCGCGTACCACGCGCTGATGACGACCGCGATCGAAGAGGGCATCCATTGCGCGCCGTGGGCCGAGCCCAGGCGCGGCGCGCACGCCGAGCGCGCGGCCAGGTCGTACCTGCACTCGCAGGTCGAGGCCGGGCACGGCTGCCCGATTACGATGACCTTCGCCGCCGTGCCCACGCTGCGGCTGCAACCCGAGCTCGCGGCGCTATGGGAGCCGCGGATCCTGCGCCGTGCCTACGACCCGGCGAATCGCCCCGCCGAGGCCAAGCGCGGCGTGACGATCGGCATGGCGATGACGGAGAAGCAGGGCGGCTCCGACGTGCGCGCCAACACGACGCAGGCGCTGCCGCTCGGGCTCGAAGGGCGGGGCCAGGCCTATGAACTCGTCGGGCACAAGTTCTTCGTCTCGGCGCCGATGTGCGATGCCTTCCTGACGCTGGCGCAATTGCCCGGCGGCCTGACGTGCTTCCTGCTGCCGCGCTGGCGGCCGGACGGCAGCAAGAACCCGATGCAGATACAGCGCCTGAAGAAGAAGATGGGCAACGCATCGAACGCTTCGTGCGAGACCGAGCTGCGCGGCGCGCTCGCCTGGCGCGTCGGCGACGAAGGGCGCGGCGTGCGCACCATCATCGAGATGGTGGCGATGACGCGCTTCGACTGCATGATCGGCTCGGCCGCAGGCATGCGCATGGCGCTGGCGCAGGCCATCCACCATTGCAGCCGGCGCAAGGCCTTCGGCGCGCTGCTGACCGATCAGCCGCTGATGCGCAACGTGCTCGCCGACCTGGCGCTCGAGAGCGAAGCGGCGATGGTGCTGATGATGCGCATGGCGCGGGCACTGGACAGCCGTGACTACGCGCACGAGGACGCACTGGTGCGCCTGTTCACCGCGGTCGGCAAGTACTGGATCTGCAAGCGCACGCCGCAGCACGCGGCCGAGGCGATGGAGTGCATAGGCGGCAGCGGTGTGATGGAAGACTCGCGGATGCCGCGCCTGTTCCGCGAATCGCCGGTCAACGCGATCTGGGAAGGCAGCGGCAACGTGCAGTGCCTCGATGTGCTGCGCGCGATGCAGAAGTCGCCGCAGGTCGTCGGCGCGTGCTTCGACGAACTGGCGCGCGCGCGGGGCGGTCATGTCTCGCTGGACCGCCATGTGCGCGCGTTGCAGGCCGACCTGACGAACCCGGCGGACATCGAGTACCGCGCGCGCGACCTGGTCGACCGCATGGCCGTCGGCCTGCAGGCCGCGCTGCTTGTGCAGCACGCGCCGGGCTTCGTCGCCGACGCATTCTGCCGCTCGCGCCTGGACAGCCAGGGGCATCACCAGTACGGCGCGTTGCCCACGGGCGTGGATTGCGAAGCGATCATCCGGCGCGCCGGGGTCTGAACGACCTGCTGTCCGTGCCGCGGCGGACGGCTGTCAGCCGACGCACGACGATGACGTGACACGGGCAACGAAGGAGCAAACCATGCTGCACCCCCAAGCGCGCGCCCTGCTCGACTTCATCGAACAGCGCGGCCTGCCGCCGACGCATACGCTGTCGCCGGCCGAGGCGCGCGCCTTCTACCGCGAGCGCCGCACGTTCACCCAGCCCGAGCCACCCGAGGTGGCGCTGGTGCGCGATCTGCAGGCCGACGGGCCGCACGGCGCCATCCCGCTGCGCCTCTATCGTCCGCTAGCCGCTGCGCCCGAAGCCGTGCTGCCTGTGCTCGTCTACTTCCACGGTGGAGGCTGGGTCATCGGTGACCTCGACACGCACGACGTGCTGTGCCGCGAGCTCGCCAACGCGGCCGGCTGCGCCGTCGTCGCGGTGGACTACCGGATGGCGCCCGAGCACCGCTTTCCGATCGCGGTCGACGACTGCCTGGCCGCGACGTACTGGGTGCGGCGCAATGCGACCGCGCTCGGCGTCGACGCGACGCGACTGGCAGTCGGCGGCGACAGCGCGGGTGGCAACCTGGCTGCCGTCGTGGCGCTCGCTGCGCGCGATGCGGGCGACCTGTCGATCGCGTTCCAACTGCTGATCTATCCGGCGACCGATCAGCGCCGCGGCGCGCCTTCGCATCAGGCCAACGGCCAGGGCTACCTGCTGACTGCAGACACCATGGACTACTTCCACGACCACTACGTTCCCGACCCGGTGCACGACGTCGACTGGCGCGCCTCGCCGCTGCTGCACGAAGACCTCTCGCACCTGCCACCCGCCTTCGTGCTGACCGCCGGCTACGACCCGCTGCGCGACGAAGGGCTGATGTACTCGCAGCGCCTGAGCGAAGCGGGCAACCGCGCCACGCACATCTGCTTCGAGCGTCAGATCCACGGTTTCATCACGATGGGCAAGGTGCTCGACGAAGCGAACACGGCAGTGGGGCTGTGCGCGGCGGAACTGCGGCGCGCGCTGCGCGCGTGAAGATCCGGCCCTACGGCAAGTGCCGGCCCGATGCGACGAAGTGCGGGTTCTCGAAACCGGGCTTGCCGTAGCGCAGTGCCGTGCCGTCCAGACTGCAGACCTGGCCTCCGGCCGCGCGCAGCACGGCGTGTCCGGCGGCGATGTCCCACTCCATCGTGCGACCCAGGCGCGGGTAGAGATCGGCCTCGCCGGCCGCGACGAGGCACAGCTTCAGCGACGAGCCCGCGTGCGCCAGCGAGGCCACCTTGCGGCCGGCCAGGAAGGCAGCCAGCGCTGCCGCGTCGCCGTGGGAGCGGCTGGCCACCACCGTCATTCCTTCGGCCGGCACCGGCCGGCAGGCGATCGCGTGTCGCCCTTCGGCGTCTTCGACGAACGCTCCCAGCCCGGTCGCCCCCGCGAAGAGACGGCCCAGCGCGGGCGCCAGCACCACGCCGAGCACTGGCACGCCGGCTTCGATCAGCGCGACGTTGACCGTGAACTCGCCGTTGCGGCCGATGAACTCGCGCGTTCCATCGAGCGGATCGACGAGCCAGAAGCTCCCTTCCAACCGCGGCACGTACCCGCGCGAGACAGCCTCTTCAGCCACCACGGGCACGCCGGGCAGCAGGGCCTCGAGCGCCGGCGCGATCACCGCTTCGGCGCGCTCGTCGGCATCTGTCACCGGCGAGGCGTCGCGCTTGCCACGGACGGCGAAGTCGGTGCCGTAGACGGCCATCACGACTGCGCCGGCCTCGCGCACGATCCTTATCACGCTCGCGAGCACTGCATCGAATGCGGGCGAATCGGGCTTCATGGGGGCTCGGCTCACCGCAGACCGGGGCAATGCCTCCGGCCGATCACGCCTGCGACAGCGCAGCCTTGCGGCGCGACTTCCAAGCGCCGAACAGCACCACGAGTCCGGGCAGCAGGATCGCCGCCCAGATGATCTTGTCCAGGTTGTCCTTCACCCACGGCAGGTTGCCGAACAGGTAGCCGGCAAGCGTGACGCTGCCGACCCAGAGTGCACCGCCGGTCACGTCGTAGAAGGTGAACCTGCTGTGCGTCATCTGCGCCACGCCGGCAACGAAGGGCGCGAACGTGCGCAGGAACGGCATGAAGCGCGCGAGCACGATCGTGATGCCGCCGTACTTCTCATAGAACTCGTGCGCCTGGTTAAACGCGCGCTTGTTGAAGAAGCGCGAGTCTTCCCACTTGAACACGCGCGGCCCGAAATAGCGGCCGATCGCATAGTTGCTCTGGTTGCCGAGGATTGCCGCTCCGGTCAGCAGCGCGAGTGTCAGCGGCAGGCTCGTCAGCCCCGCGCCGCACAGCGCACCAACCACAAACAACAGCGAGTCGCCCGGCAGGAACGGCATCACGACGACGCCCGTCTCGATGAAGATGACGAGGAACAGCAGCGCATAGACCCAGGCGCCATAGGTCTGCACGAAGGTGAACAGGTGCGTATCGACGTGCAGGACGAAGTCGACGAGGAAGGCAATGATGTCCATCGCCGGCGATTATCGCCGTTGCCTCGCATCGGCAGCGACAGCCTTCCTACAATGTCCGGATGAATGCCCTGCTCGAAGTCTCGACTCGCCGCCCGATCCGCGAGCTGCCTGACGAACTGGTGAGCCAGATCGCCGCTGGCGAGGTGGTCGAGCGCCCGGCGTCGGTGGTGCGCGAACTGGTGGACAACGCGCTCGACGCCGGTGCCACCGAAGTGATCGTGCGCCTCCTGGGTGGCGGCGTGCGTGCGATCGTCGTCGAAGACAACGGCCAGGGCATTCCCGCCGCCGAGCTGCCGCTCGCACTGCGCCGTCATGCGACGAGCAAGATCGCGACGCTCGCCGAGCTGGAAGGCGTGGCGACGATGGGCTTTCGCGGCGAGGCGCTGGCGGCGGTAGCTTCGGTCGCCGAGCTCTCGGTCACCAGCCGCACCGCCGACGCGACGTACGCGCAGCGCATCGACGCGCGCAGCGGCGAGCTCGCGCCTGCGGCACGCGCCGTGGGCACCACGGTCGAGGTGCGCGAATTGTTCTTTGCCACGCCGGCGCGGCGCAAGTTCCTGAAGACCGAGAACACCGAGCTCGCCCATGCGCTCGAGGCCGTGCGCCGCCACGCGCTGGCGCGCCCCGAAGTGAGCTTCGCCGTCTGGCACGACGGCAGGCTGCAGCAGCAGTGGCGCGCCGCGCGCGGCGCCGATGGGGGGTTTCAGCGCGTGCGCGAGGTGTTGGGCGAAGAGTTCGTCGTGAACAGCCGCGCCGTGTCGGCCGAACTGGGGCTGCTTCGAATTCACGGTCGCGCCGGCACGCCCGACGCGGCGCGCTCGCGAGCCGACCAGCAGTACCTGTACGTGAACGGCCGCTACGTACGCGACAAGCTGCTCGCGCACGGCGTGCGTTCGGCCTACGAGGACGTGCTGCACGGCGCGCGGCAGCCTTGCTATGCGCTGTTCATCGAGATCGCGCCCGACAGTGTCGACGTCAACGTGCACCCGACCAAGATCGAGGTCAGGTTTCGCAACGGGCGCGAGGTTCACCAGGCACTGCGCCACGCGGTCGAGGCAGCGCTGGCGTCGACGCGGGCGGCGACTGCAGGTGCATCGCATGCCGAGGCGCCGACAGCGACGCCGCCGGTGTCGTTCAGCGCCCCGTGGCGCAGCGCCGCCGCATCACTGCAGACCGGCCTGGCGCTGGAGCAGTTGGCGGTGTTGTATGCGCAGGAGGCACCGGCGGCGCCGTGGCGCCTGGCGCCTTCGGCAGCGCAGCAGCCGGCGCCAGCGAACGACGCCGCGAACGAATGGCCGCTCGGCCGTGCACTGGCGCAGATCGGCGGCGTCTACGTCCTGGCCGAGAATGCGCAGGGTTTGGTGATCGTCGACATGCATGCGGCCCACGAGCGCGTGGTCTACGAGCGCCTGAAGGCGAGTCTCGCGGGCCCGGGGATCGAGACGCAGGCGCTGCTGGTTCCGTTCACGTTCGCCGCGACGGCGCAGGAGATTGCCACCGCCGAGGCGCATTCCGACGCGCTGCGCGCACTGGGGTTCGACGTTGCGCCGCTCACGGCCAACCTGCTCGCGCTGCGCAGTCTGCCGGCGGCGCTGGCCGATGGCGACGGTGTGGACCTGGCGCGCAGCGTGCTGGCCGAACTTGCGCAATACGACACCAGCAGTGTCGTCCAGCGCGCGCAGCACGAACTGCTGTCGACAATGGCCTGCCACGGCGCGGTGCGCGCCAATCGCCAGCTCACGCTCGCGGAGATGAACGCGCTGTTGCGCGACATGGAACGCACCGAACGCTCAGACCAGTGCAACCACGGCCGCCCGACATGGCGGCAGGTGACGCTGCGCGAGCTGGATGCGCTGTTCATGCGCGGGCGGTGAGGGCATCGACCAGCCCACAGCCGAACGGATACGAGTCGCGAACCGCCATCGGGACAGCACTGACGAGGAGCTGAAATGCCAAGAATCAAGGTCAACGGTACCGAACTGTTCTACGAAGACACCGGTGGGTCCGGAGAGACTATCGTCTTCAGCCACGGGCTGCTCTGGAACACTTCGCTGTTCGCGCCGCAGGTGGCTGCGCTGAAGGGGCGGTATCGCTGCATCGCCTACGATCATCGCGGGCAGGGTCAGAGCGCGGATGCGCACGGGTCCGAGATCGGGATGGACCTGCTGACCGACGACGCCGTGGCGCTCGTCACGGCATTGAAACTGGAGAGGGTCCATTTTTGCGGGCTCAGCATGGGCGGCTTCATCGGCATGCGGCTCGCCGCGCGCCACCCGCAGCTCGTGCGCTCGCTGATCCTGTGCGAAACGTCGGCCGACGCCGAGCCCACGGAGAACGTGGCGAAGTACAGGAAGCTCAACTTCGTCGCGCGCTGGCTGGGCTTGCGCTTCGTCAGTGCCAAGGTCATGCCGATCCTGTTCGGCCAGACTTCGCTGACCGATCCGGGCCGCGCCGCCGACAAGGCGGCATGGAAGGCGCAACTCGACGGCAACCGGCGCAGCATCTGGCGGGCGGTGAACGGCGTCATCAACCGGCGCGCGGTGATCGACGAGTTGCCCCGCATCGGCGCTCCCACGCTCGTGATCGTTGGCGACGAGGACGTGGCGACGGTACCCGCGAAGGCCGAGCGCATCGCGAAGGCGATTCCCCAGGCGCGGCTGGTGCGCATCCCGAAGGCTGGTCACAGCTCGACCGTCGAGCAGCCGCACGCGGTCAACGCGGCGATCCTCGACTTCCTCAGCTCGGTCGGCTGACGCCGCGCGCTGCCGGGGAACTCGGCGGGTCTGTGCGCAGCGGCGTCTGGAGTGCGTCAACCGTGCTGCGCCGAAGAAGCGATTCACCCCTTCTGACCATGCATCGCGGCTCGCACGAAGCGCGTTGGAGCCAATGAGATGGATCACAGCTTCGCCTCCGCGCTCGTGCTGCTCCTGCTGGTGCTCGACCCGCTCGGCGGCCTGCCGATCGTCATCCCGATCATGGGCGGCGTGGCGCCCGAGCGCCGCCGCTGGGTCGCGGTGCGCGAGGTCGGCATCGCCTTCGTCGTGCTGTTCGCGTTCATGTTCTTCGGCGGCGCGTTCCTGCACGTGATGCGGCTGTCGGAGCGCTCGCTCGAGGTGGCTGGAGGCGTGATCCTGATGCTGGTGGCGATCCGCATGGTCTTCGCGTCGGGCTCCAGCGTCTACGGCGTGGAGAAGGGGCGCGAGCCGCTGATCTTCCCGCTCGCGGTGCCGCTGCTCGCCGGGCCGTCGGCGATGGCCACCGTGTTGCTGCTCGCGTCACGCCAGCCGGGCAGGATTGTCGAGTGGGTGGCCGCGCTGAGCGTCGCGATGATCGTCTCGGGCACCGTGCTGCTGCTCGCCGGTCCGATCCGCCGCCTGCTCGGCGACTCGGTCGTCTCGGCACTGGAGAAGCTGATGGGGCTGGTGCTGACCGCGATTGCGGTCGAGATGATCCTGGCCGGGCTGAAGCGCTACTTCTTCGACGCGCCGTAGCGGGCTGGTTCACAATGCATGGCCGAGAAGGAGCACCGCATGCCAATCTACGAATATGCCTGCCACGAGTGCGGGCGCGAGTTCGAAACGCTCGTCCGCTCGAATACGGTTCCGGAGTGCCCGGGTTGCCACTCGACCGACCTCGAAAAGCAGCTGTCCGTCTTTGCCACGGCGGCATCGACCGCAGAAGCGGCGCCCGTCGCCGTGGGGCCATGCGGTTCGTGCGGTCACCCGGGCGGGCCCGGGGCCTGCGCACTGAACTGAGGCCGCACCGAGCGACCAGGCGCGAAGTGTCGCTCGTCGCCGTGTCGAACGGCTGGACCGGCGGCAGCCCCGACACCTGGCGACGAAGGCCGGCGGCCATGGGGAATACGGAGATGCGCCGGTGAGCCTTGCCCAACTGCTGGTTCGGCAGGCCCGGCTGCAACCGGATCGGCCCGCGATCCTCTGCGGCCGTGACCTTCACGCCACCTATGGCGAATGGGCAACCCGCAGCGCGGCGCTGGCACGGCGCATGCGAGACGCGGGACTGAAGCCTGGCGACCGCATGGTGCTGTTCATGCGCAACCACCCGCGCTACATCGAGATCCTGTGGGGTGCCTGGTGGGCCGGGCTGGTGGTCGTGCCGGTCAATGCGAAGCTGCATCCGAGCGAGGTCGAGTGGATCATTGCCGACGCGCAGGCTCGCTGGGCCTTCGTCACGCCCGATGTCGCGCCGCGGGCGCTGGCCGGTCTGCAGCGACAGGTCGAAGCGGACTCGCCGCAGGCGGATGCACTGCTGTGGCCGGCGACGGACGCGACTGCCATGGCGCCGGTCGAGCGGGCTGCCGACGACGTGGCCTGGCTGTTCTACACGAGCGGCACGACGGGACGGCCCAAGGGCGTGATGATCACGCATCGCAACCTGATGACGATGGGGCTCGCCTACTTCGTGGACGTCGATCCCGTCGGCCCGAATGACGCGATGGTCTACGCCGCGCCGATGTCACACGGCTGCGGCCTCTACGCGATACCGCATGTGATGGCAGGGGCCCGACACGTGGTGCCGGCCTCCGGCGGGGTGGATCCCGCCGAGTTGTTCGAACTGGGCCGTGCCGTCGGCCCGCTGTCGACCTTCGCGGCCCCCACGATCGTCAAGCGCCTCGTCGACCATGCCGAGGCGCAGGGTCTGACCGCCGAGGACGCGGCGGCATCCTTCAAGACCATCGTCTATGGCGGCGCACCGATGTACCTGGCCGACATCCAGCGCGCGCTGCGGGTCATGGGGCCGCGCTTCGTGCAGATCTATGGCCAGGGCGAGACCCCCATGGCCGTCACCGCACTGTCGCGCCGGCACCTCACCGACACATCGCATCCGCAGCACCTCCAGCGGCTCGCGTCTGTCGGCGTGGCACAGACGCCGGTCGAGGTTCGCGTGGCCTCTGCGGACGGCGTGGACCGGCCGCTGGGCGAGATCGGGGAAGTGCTGGTGCGTGGCGATACGGTGATGGCCGGCTACTGGCGCAACCCCGAGGCCACCGCCGCCGCAGTGCGCAACGGATGGCTGTACACGGGCGACATCGGCTGCCTGGATGGCGCGGGATTCCTCACCCTCAAGGATCGGAGCAAGGACCTGATCATCAGCGGCGGCTCCAACATCTACCCGCGCGAAGTGGAGGAGGTGCTGCTCACGGCGCCAGGCGTCGCCGAAGTGGCTGTCGTCGGTGCACCCGATCCGGAGTGGGGCGAGGTGGTTGTCGCCTTCGTCGTTCCCGACAGCGGAACACGAATCATCGAGGCCGATCTCGACGCGCATTGCCTGACCCGCATCGCCCGCTTCAAGCGACCCAAGCGTTACGTGCTGATCGAAGAACTGCCGAAGAATCACTATGGCAAGGTGCTCAAGACCGCCTTGCGCGAACGGCTCGGCCCGCCGGGTGTCGGATCGGCGACCGATACCGATCCGCCGTGAACGACAAGCGCGCCCGTTATCGCGGCTGGACCTCGAAGACCAGGCAGGTCGTCGTGCCGTGCGCATACAGCTTGCCGTCGGGGTCGACGATGCGGCCCTCGGCCGTGGCCAGTTGTCGGCCGCTGTGAACCACCTGACCGATTGCGCGCAGCGGGCCCGTCTTCATCGAGGCGGCGCGCACGATGTTCAAGCTCAGTTCGGCAGTGGTGTAGCCGTACCCCGCCGGCATCGTCGTGTGCACCGCGCAGCCCAGCGCCGAGTCGAGCAGCGTCGCGTACCAGCCGCCGTGCACGGTGCCCAGCGGGTTGTAGTGCATGAGCTGGGGCGTCCCCTGGAACACGGCCTTGCCGGCGGCGACTTCCACCAGCGAGAAGTCCAGTGTCTGCGCGATGTGCGGGAACGGCAGCTCACCGGCCAGCATGGCCTGCATCACCTCGAGGCCGCTCTTGCCGGCGAGCATGTGCGGGTGGGCCAGGCCGGGTTTGCCGCCGCCCGAGACCATGCGCTCCCGCACGGCGCTGAATTGTTCGTTCCAATGCGCTGCAGTGGACTTGGCATTCACGGAAATCTCCGGAGATTGCATATGCATCGATTGTAGCTACAATCTGAATGATGCACGGCAAGACTCGAGATCCGGGACGCGGCAAACCGCTGGGCTGCAGCAATTTCAAACTGCGCCAGATGCTGCGTCGGGTGGCTCAGCTCTACGACCTGGAACTCGCCAAGGCAGGCCTGAAGACCACCCAGTATTCGCTGCTGTCGCATGTGCTCAAGCTCGGGCCGATCCGACCGGGCGACCTGGCGCACGCCATGACGATGGATGCCTCGACCCTGACGCGCAACCTCAAGCCGCTGATCGTTGCCGGCTGGGTCGATCTGGGTTCCGGGACCGATGGACGCAGCCGGCTCGTCAGCATCACCGATGCCGGGCGTGACAAACGGGCCGAGGCGCAGCGGCATTGGCGCGCTGCCCAGGAGACGCTGAACCAGCGCCTGGGTGCCGAGCGCGTGCTGGCATTGCATGCGCTGATCGACGATTCGCTCGAACTGCTGGCCCCGGCGCCGGCCGGAAACGCTCATGAATGAGTCCGCCGACGCATCGCGCCGTCGATGGAGCGTCTGGGTCGTCTTGCTGGCGGCGGCGGGCACGTTCGCGCTGACGATGGGCACACGGCAGACGATGGGCCTGTTCCTGAGCCCGCTGAACACGGCGACGCAATTGGGGCTGGGCCGCATCAGCCTGGCGTTTGCCTTCGGGCAACTCTGCTGGGGACTGACGCAGCCATTTGCCGGCGCGATGGCCGACCGCGTGGGTGCCGGGCGCGTGCTCTTCGTCGGCGTGCTGCTGGTGGCGCTGGGCACCTTCATCACTCCGTTCATGACCAGCACGGCGGGGTTGATCGTGGCGATCGGAGTCCTGTCCGCCGGTGGCGCGGGCATGGCTGGTCCGGCCGTGCTGATGGCGACCACGGCGCGCCTGGTCCCGCAGAAGCATCGCGGCCTGGCCTCCGGCATCGTCAACGCGGGGGGATCGGCCGGTCAGTTCCTGATGTCGCCGATCGCCGGAGCACTGCTGGTGAGTCTGGGCTGGGCCAACGCGCTGCAACTGCTCGGCCTGCTGGTGCTGCTGGCGCTGCCGGCGGCGTTCGTGCTGAGCGGGCTCGGGCCGACCACCGTGAAGTCGCCCGCGGCGGCGGTACAGCAGCGCGTGGGCGCCGGTGCTGCGATTCGCACCGCTCTGCGCGACCCGAGCTACCTGATGCTGGCGGCCGGGTTCTTCGTCTGCGGATTTCACGTCGCCTTCCTGGGTACCCACCTGCCGGGCGTGATCGCCTCTTGCGGTCTGCCGGTGCAGTACGGCGCGTGGTCGCTGGCCGTGCTCGGCTTGTTCAATATCGTCGGGAGCATTGCGATGGGCTGGGCGCTGGGGCGGTGGCGCATGAAATCCCTGCTGGCAGGGGTCTATGCGGTGCGCGCGGTGTGCGTGCTGCTGTTCCTGCTGGCGCCGAAGTCCGGAGCCGTGATGCTGGTGTTCTCCGCCGCGATGGGGCTGACGTTTCTGTCGACCGTTCCGCCGACCGCGGGGCTCGTCGCCAAGTTCTTCGGCACGGCCAACATGGCGACGCTGTTCGGCGTCGTGATGCTGACGCACCAGATCGGCGGCTTCCTCGGTGCCTGGATGGGTGGCAGGGTCTTCGAGGCCACCGGAAGCTTCAACTGGGTCTGGTATGTGGACATCGTCCTGGCAATCGGCGCTGCCCTGATCCACCTGCCGATCCGCGAGGCGCGGCTGGCCCCCGCCGCGCCTTGAGTCCTTCGCCCAGGAGATGACGCACGGCTGAGCCCGCCGACGCGAGTTCACATTGGCGTTGCCGGCGGAATGTCGGATGACCGTTCCGGGCGCCGAACTGCAGCGCATGCGGTCCCGACACTTCCGGCCCCTGGCGGGCAGCGATGCGTAGCAGTCGATGGGCCTCGCACGTACACGACAATGACGGCTATGAAGATGCCTCGAGAACTCGCGTTGTCCATGCTCGACCTCGTCGCCGTGCGAGAGGGCGGCACCGTGGCCGATGCACTTGCGATTGCGCTGCGCACGGCGCGGCATGCCGAGTCGCTCGGCTTCACCCGGTATTGGCTGGCCGAACACCACAACATGGCGGGGATTGCGAGCTCCGCCACGGCAGTGCTCGTCGGTTACATCGCCGGCGGCACCCGTCGCATCCGCGTCGGCTCGGGCGGCATCATGTTGCCGAACCACGCGCCGCTGGTCGTGGCCGAGGCCTTTGGCACGCTGGCCGAGTTGTACCCTGGCCGCATTGACTTGGGCTTGGGGCGTGCCCCCGGAACCGACGCGGCCACCATGCGCGCGCTGCGTCGCGACCGGGTAGAGACCGAGGACGACTTTCCGCGCGACGTTGCCGAATTGCAGCGCCTGCTGGCCCCCGCCCAGCCCGGGCAACGCTTGGTCGCCATGCCGGGCGCGGGCACCAATGTGCCGATCTGGCTGCTGGGATCCAGCCTGTTCTCTGCCCGGCTGGCGGCCGAGCGCGGCTTGCCCTACGCCTTTGCTTCCCACTTCGCGCCGCGCTTGTTGCATCAGGCGATCGACCTGTATCGCAATCAGTTTCGCCCGTCGAGCGCGCTTGCCAGGCCCCATGTCGTGATCGGCGTGCCGTTGATCGCTGCAGCCACCGACGACGAGGCCGAGTTTCTTGCGAGCAGCATCTACCAGCGCGTGTTGGGCATACTGACTGGCGAACGCATGCGCCTGCAGCCGCCGGTGGAGCAGTTCGCAGTCCGGCCGCATCCGCGGGAGCGCGCCGCCATCGAAGAATTTCTGGCCGCTGCCGTCATCGGCGGACCCGACAAGGTGCGAGTCGGCCTTGACGCGCTGGCGCAGGCCACGGACGCCGATGAATTCATGCTGGTGTGCGACATATTCGACCCAGTGCTGCGCCTGCGCTCGCTGGACATCGCCGCTGCGGCCATTGCAAGCTGATCGGCGAGTGCAGCGTGCCAGGCCTCTTGGGCGGTGCTCGGCGCCGAAGGCCCCGGCGTCAAGGGATGAGCCGGCCTTCTTCAGCGGGTCTGGCGCACTCGGCCAGAAGAAGTCGGGGAGCGACTCCGCAGGGCGCTCAGCAGAAGGACGGCCACCGATGCACCGAACGCCGTCATTCCGACTGGGTTTTCGCCGAGCATGGCGCCGAACTGCCTGAGAGCTTCCGGGCTGACCTGCTCGACGAAGCTGGCGAGCTCGAATATCTGTTGGCTCGAGTATTGGCCGACATCCTCGACTGTCCCGGTCACGCCTACGGCGCCGCCGCGACGGAGCAATCCGGCGAACGCACCCGCTGAGACCGCCAGGAGTCCCAACGGGCTCAACGGTCGCACCAAACAGGCAAGCAATCTGGCGCGCAGTGATTGATCAGCCGATCCGTACACGCGCGCAACCAATCGCGCCGCGGAAACGCGTGCTCGCTCCTTCGCCGCCCCCTCATCGGGCGAACGGAAGTGGTGGAACACGGGACCTGTCGCTTCGTCGAATTCGTCTGACATCGACTGCACTCCTTTGCCCCCTGGCGCTGCCTGACTCTGCTCTACCGTGCCAAGAGGATCCCCGTTACACATGGATACATGTGCACAAATCTATGATCACTATAGTCACTGAAGCATCAGAGTTCAACGTGACGCGTTTCCGTTCAATGGTCCTCGCACCGTATCTCAGGAGAACATTCGATGAACCGGTTCCGTGTAGGCGCACTCGTGATTTCCCTGGGTGCCATCCTTGTTGGCTGCAGCAGTACGCCGGTCACCCCGCCCCCAGTGGAGGAGGCCAAGGCAACGCCGTCACCCGCTGCATCTGCGAGTTCCGGTGCGGCGACGTCCGTTGGTTCGTCGTCTGTGACGACCGTGACTCTGGCTCCGCACCTCGACCCGTCGAGCCCGATCTCGAAGGAGCGCAGCGTCTACTTCGACTACGACGACTTCTCGGTGAAGAGCGACTACGCAGGCCTGATCGAGCGCCAGGGAAAGTACCTGGCATCGGCGCCGACCCTGTCGGTGAAGCTCGAAGGCAATGCCGACGAACGTGGCAGCGCCGAGTACAACCTGGCGTTGGGCCAGAAGCGTGCCGAGTCGGTGCTCAAGGCACTCAAGATCTACGGCGCGAAGGACGCGCAGATGGAGGCCATCAGCTGGGGCAGGGAGCGGCCCAAAGCGACCGGGCACGACGAGGCCGCGTGGGCGCAGAACCGTCGCGTGGATCTCGTCTATCCGCGGCAGTAGTGCCCGCAGTCAGGTGGATGGCTCACCCTGGGCGGTACTGGCTGCCTCATGCCTGACCGAGCGGAATGTTCGCGGCACGCGCATCGGCGCCGAGCGCGGTGATCAATTTGGCAAGGTCCCTGTCCAGTCGCGCCAGCGTTGCAGCGTCGAGGCTGGCGAGCGCTTGCGGCAACACCCCCGTGAAGGGTCCCGGGGCTCGCCGCAAGACGCGGATGCCGGCGGGCAGGATTCGCAGCTGCACGGTGCGTCGGTCCGGACCTTCTTTGGCCGCGCCGATCAATTCACGCTCGACCAGCGCCTTGACGAGATTGCTGGCGGTGGACTGATGCACATTCATTGCGCGAGCCAGATCGTTGACGCCGATGCCCGCGCTGGCATTGATGATGCTGAGTGCCCACAACTGTGCACCTCCGACGCCGGCCTTCTTCTCGACCTGCTGAAAGTGCGTCTTGACGGAATTGAATACCACTCGGAACCGTCGCAACACACGCGTCGCAGGTTCGCCGAGTTGGCTGCCGGATGGCTCGCCCGATGTTCCGGGGGCGTCGCCAGAGCTCGTCTTGCGCTTGACCATGCAGCGATCATATGAGAGGCATGGCGCCTTGAAGAGAGATCGGATGAAGAGGGGCGATCGGCCGGCGCGTGACGCGCTCGACGGGCGGCAGCGCATCCAGCACATGGAGAGACCCGATTGAAGAAAGTTTGGCACTTGGCCACAGGCCTTGCGGCTCTCGCGCTGATCGGCGTGGCAGCAGTCCTCTGGCTCGAGGAGCAGCGTCCACCCCCTGTCCCCCTTGTACCCCGGGTCGCTGCCCCCTCGCCACCCCCTCCGGTGCCCGCGGCTTCGGAGCCGACCATCAGGCATCCGATCGACGTGAGCTCGGCGACACCGCTGTCCGCGGCGCCGCTCGACGTGGAGGCAGCGTTGAGCGAGCTGTTCGGGCGCAAGGCGGTCTTGTCGATGTTCCTGCTCGAGGACTTTCCGCGACGCTTCGTCGCGACCGTGGACAACCTCGGCCGTTCGCACGCGCCAGCCCGTCTGTGGCCGGTCAATCCGGTGGGCGGGCGATTCATCGTCGAGAAGCAAGGCACCGCCGAAGTGATCAGCGCTGACAACGGACAGCGTTACACGCCCTATGTAATGCTCATCGAGACGGTCGACCTGCGTCAGGCGGTCGAGGTCTATCGACGGCTCTATCCGCTGCTGCAGCAGGCATACGCAGACATCGGGTACCCCAAGCGCTACTTCAATGACCGGCTTGTCGACGTGATCGATCAACTCCTTGCGACGCCGGACATCGACGGCCAAGTCAAGGTTCACCTGCCGACGATCAACGGACCGGTGCAGCCTGAGCGACCCTGGGTGCTCTACGAATTCGACGACCCGGATCTGCAGTCGCTGTCTGCCGGGCAAAGGACGCTTCTTCGCATGGGACCGGTCAACGAACGGCGGGTCAAGGTCAGGCTTGCAGAACTGCGTCGGCTTGTGACTGCGGGCAAGCAGCAGCGATAGGCTGGTCCTGCTGTCTGCCGTGTCGGTGCTCGAACGGACCTATGGCCGCCGCAGTTCTTCGCGGATCGTCTTCCGAACGACCCCCTCGATGGTCTCGGCCTGGATGGCCTGCTTCAGCGCCTCGTTGATCAGCGTCTGGTAGCCGCGGTCGCCTGCCTTGGCTTTGAAGTGTTCGATCACCGCGCCATCGAGAAAGATGTTCACGCGCTGTTTGTGCGGCAACACGGCGCCGCTCGCGCTGCGCTTGCGCGACACTACCTTGCCGGCGGCAATGTCGGCGCGACGCACGGGCTTGTCGCCCTGGGCTTCAGCCGGTATTCTCACGGTAGATGGCTTGCTCATGTCGGTCGGCCTTGCGCACTGAAATGATGCGAATGTGGTCTTCAGTTTCCGCACTGACGATCGCAACGAGAGACTCGCCAAGCGGCCCGAGCTTCACGAATCGTTCCTCGCTGTAGTCGAAGCGGTGATCCTCGAACGTCACCGTCTGCCCGGACTCGATCACCGCTCGAGCGTCCGCCAGGTCGAAACCATGCCTCTTGAATTTACTCGCCTGCTTTGCGGGGTCGAAGCTGAAGCGCACGATGCGAGTATGTGTATGTACGTGTGTAGAGTCAAAACATTCCAGGCCGCAGCACTGAAGGGTCGGACAGTCCGACCCCAGCCGTGTCGCGCTGGATTTCGGCCCGATTCCATCGCGGGCGGATGCGGCGCTTTGCGCGTCGATCCTGCGCAGCTCACCGACCAGGAAGGCTCGCAACTCGGTGAAGCGGGAGGCTTCGGCCCGATCCGACGCCCGCGTTGGACCTTCAACTCCTTGGCGTAGCCGCCTATCAAGCATGTGGGTCAAGGTGTGGGTAAGAACGCAAGACGGGCCGCTAGGGCCCGTCTTGTTTGTTCCTTGGTGGAGAGCCTGGATATCGAACTCGGCGGCGACGAGCAGCAGGTGATCTGGACGTGGCGAACCGTCGAAGCCTCGACCTTCGAGCGCGTGGTGTTGCTGACGAACGAGGGCATGAAGGTGGGCGAGATCGCGTCCGAACTGGAGATCAACAGGTCCACGGTATCGCGCCACCTCAAGCGCGCCCGCTCCGAAGGCTTGCTTACGAAACCTGCCGGCGGCAAGGGAGGCAGTCATGGGTCTGCGTGACGCGCTGCGGCGCAGTCTCGAACCGGAGTTAGATCGTTGCACCCCCTATGCGATGCAACAGTGCAACTGGGCCCCGAAATACGCAACCGGCGATGCAACAGCGGTGCAACAGCCGGCCCTTGTACCTATGGAGCCGGGTACAACAGCCGTCGCAACGGCCGTGCAACTGACGAGTTGCACGACCGATGCGCCGACGCAACCCGATGCATCCAAGTTGAAGCGCGAGGCATTCGAGGAACAGGCGGCGATCCGGGAGCATGACGGGGGGTTTGCCCAGGCCCGAAGCCGAACGCGCCGCCGGCGTCGATCTGGTGCGCTTGACGAGGCAGTGTGCGGACGAGTGCCATGCAGGCGGATGGAGCGATGCCGAGATACCAGCATTCACCATGAGTCGGGCGCGGCTGTTCCTTCCACGCGGCTACAGCGAAGACGACGCCGATGCGCTCGGCGAGGTTCTGACCCTGCGTGAAATACGCACCGCGAGCAAGACGACCGGCGCATGTGCGTCGATTGCAGTCACGTCGGCGAGCGTGGCTGCTGTCTCGCCGCTGCTGCTGGGCGGCCACCGGGTGCTGATTGACGCCTGAAGCCGGTGCCGACGATTCTTCAACGATGCGACTCCTTCGGACTGCGAAAGGGGTTCACATGAGACGATTACAGGAGCGCACCACGGTGGGCGAGCTGATCGAAGCCTGGGTGGAAGGCTGGAAGTAACCAAGGAGATGGTATGGACACCTCCCACCCGCTGAACCACCGCCGAGGCGTTTGGAGGGCTGAAGACAAATACAGCTGACCAAAGGAGAGAAGACGGGTGGGGC
>Ga0209048_10002304_pt1 | contig 19049 bp, 18 predicted proteins | sample FrelakmetCRP12CR_FD_187146 | JGI IMG/M metagenome (GOLD analysis project Ga0209048, IMG submission 187146) | Freshwater lake sediment microbial communities from the University of Notre Dame, USA, for methane emissions studies - CRP12 CR (SPAdes)... | ecosystem: Environmental > Aquatic >... | reverse complement strand
CGCTTTCGACGAACTGCCGGCCGCGGTGGCCAGAATTCTGGAGGGATGAAGATGGCTGAGAACGAGTGGGCAAGCGCGGTCACCTCGATCGCTCCCAACGAGATCCGGGTGCGCGGCTACCGCATGGACGAGCTGATGGGGCGGGTCTCCTTTGGGGAGGCTGTCTATCTCGTGCTGCGCGGGGAGCTCCCGCGTCCAGCTGTTGGACGGTTGATAGAGGCGATGCTTGTGGCCTCGATCGACCACGGCGTCACGCCACCCTCCACGCTCTCGGCGCGCAACGCCGCGACGACTGGTGCACCGCTGAACGCCTGCATCGCGGCCGGGGCACTGGCCGTCAACCGCCACCACGGAGGCGCCGACGACGACCACCGTCGACCCCGGCTCCCTCCCTCAGACCCCGGACCGGCCGTCGGGTGCCGATCCGGCGTTCCGGGCCCGGGTGGACCAGCTGTGGCGGGCCGTGACCAGCGGCGACGCGTCGATCGGCCTCCCGGCGTTCTTCCCGCTCGCCGCCTACGAGCAGGTCAAGGCGCTGGCCAACCCGGCGGCCGACTGGCGGAGCCGCCTGCTTGCCACCTACAACCGGGACATCGTGGGCCTCCACGCCCTTCTCGGGCCGCAGGCCCCGTCGGCGCGGCTGCTCGGCGTCGACGTGCCGGACACCGCCGCGACCAGGGTGCTCCCCGGTGCCGAGTTCAACCGCCTGAGCTACTGGCGGGTCTACCGCACGGCCGTGCGCTACGAGGTGGGCGGGCGGGCGGCATCGTTCACCGTGATGTCACTCATCTCGTGGCGGGGCCAGTGGTACGTGGTCCACCTCACGACGCCCCCGAGGTGACCGGGGGCGGCGCGCTCACGGAATCGATCGAGGCGCCGTCGCCCGGGTTCGGGTCTCGGCGTCGCCGGCCTTCCGGTGGCGGTTCCGGAGGGCGTCCCTGAGCAGTCGCAGGCGCGCACCACGCGCGCCGGGCTGGCCGTCGGAATCCGAGACGGAGCCGGGCGGCGCGGGGCGCACGGGGGACGCGGGCTCTTCCACAGGTATCCCTCGGCTGGTCGGGTCCCTGAGTTGATCCGACGGCGCGAGCCGGGGGGTGCGGGGAACGTGACCGACGACGCCCGGGCCGTCACCCGAGCGCCCGCCGGCGCGTCGACGCCGGGTCGGACCGGGCGGGGTCCCGGGCGGCTCCCTAGCATCCGGGGCCATGGCCCGGCTCCGCGCCTCCCGGTACGACCAGGCCGAGCGCCTCTACAGCCCGCCGCTCGGGACCTACGACCCTGACTGGGTGACGAGGATGGCGCTCCAGCGCCGTCCCGGCATGGGCTGGGACCGCGCCCACCGGCTCGCCGTCTCGTCCTGGCGGCACCTGTGGGCGTCACCCCAGCTCTCGGCCGTCGACCTCGAGGCCTACGTGGGCCTCGACGAGCCTGGCGCCGGCGACGCCGACGTGGCCTGCGTGGTCGGCTGCGCGTTCGACTTCTGTGCGGCGTTCCAGGTCGAGCCACCCCGCCCGCCGTGGGAACCCCCCGGTGACGCCCGGCGGTGACGGCGACCGGGTCCGCAGCCTGACGCCGGCGGGCGAGGATCAGCCGCCGGGAGCACCGGTGCCGCCGCCCCGGGAGGCGGCACCACCCGCGCCGGCCCCACCGCCGCGGCCCGTGCCAGCGGCCGCACCGGCGCCGAGATCCCGGACGGCCGTCGCCGTGACCGTGCCCTCCGAGTTGGCCGGTCCCGTGACGGCGACGGTGTCACCGGGCTTGACGCTCCGGAGGGTCCCCGTGGAGGTGATCGAGAAGGTCGACTGGGGGCCGGTGGCCACCTTGACGACCTCGCCGCTCGTCGTCGTCACGTAGATGTTCGGGCCGTCGATCAGCGTCACGGAGCCCACGGTGGCGCCGCCACCCCCGCCGAAGCCCCCGGCACCGGCACCGGCACCGCCGGTGGTCGCGGTCCGGCCACCGGCGCCCGTCGTGGCCGTTGTGCCGCCGCGAGCAGCGGCGAAGGCCGCCGCCAGCGAGGCCGTGCCCGTCGTCGACTTGACGCTGTGCTTCTCGACGAGGACGCCGCCGAAGAAGGCGCCGGCGGCGACGAGCGCCCCGCACAGGAGGAGGCTGAGCAGGCCGAGGTGCTGCCTCCGCCGTCGGACGGGGAGGCCCTCGTCCTGCTCCAGCCAGTCCCTCTCGGCTCCAGGCTCGCGGGCGGTGGCGGGCACCTGCCCGGTCGAGTGGCCCGGATCGAGGGTGGTCATGTTCCCCTCTCCTTGTCGAGGTGAGGCGACGTCACTCATAGCGCAGCGCGTCGATCGGTCGCAGGGACGCTGCCCGGTTGGCCGGGTAGATGCCGAAGAAGAGCCCGACGAGCAGTGCCACGCCGAAGGCCAGGAAGACGGAGTACATCTGGACCACCGGTTGGATGCCGACGACCTTGAAGTGGCTGCCGACCAGGCCGGCGATCACCCCGAGGATCCCGCCGAGCACCGACAGGAGGACTGCCTCGACGAGGAACTGACCGAGGACATCGCCCTTGCGGGCGCCGATGGCCTTGCGGATGCCGATCTCGCGGGTCCGCTCGGTGACGGTCACCAGCATGATGTTCATGACGCCGATGCCGCCGACGAGCAGGCTGATGGCGGCCACGGCGCCGAGCAGCACGGTGAAGGTGTGGGCCGTGTTGCTCGAGGTGGACAACAGGCTGGCCTGGTTGAGCACCCGGAACTCGTTCCCGGTCGGGGTGGTGATCTTGTGGTTCGAGTCGAGGATCGAGCTGATCTCGGAGGAGGCGGCGTTGGAGCTCCCCCGGGAGTTCGCTTCGACGACGATCTGGCTGTAGCCGGTGGTCGACCCGGTGAAGTGGTCCTCCATGGTGGTCAGCGGCATCAGGGCGATGTCGTCCTGGTCCTGGAACCCGTTGGTGCCCTTGGATTTGAGCACGCCGACGACCTCGAGGGTCGTGCTCCCGAACTTCACGTTGGCCCCGACGGGGTTGGCGGTGGCGCTGCCGAACAGGTTCTGGACGACCGTCGTGCCGAGCACGACGACGTTTGCGTGAGCGTCCTGGTCGGCCTGGTCGAAGAACCGGCCGACGCTGACCTGGTCGTTCTTGATCTCGGCGTACCCGGGGTAGACGCCCTGGAACGTGCCCGGCGCGTAGGTGTTCCCCCCGGTTGAGGCCGTGACGCTGGTGGCGTTGCGCACCGGCGAGACGGACTTGATGTCCGGGGCGTTGATGGGGTCGGACAGGGCCTTCACGTCGGCGGCGTTGAGATTCACGATGACGCTCTGGGTGCCGTTGGTGTTCCCGCCGCGGCCGAAGCCGCCCCGGGACACGGTGAGGATGTTGGTGCCGAGGCTCTGGAGCTGCTTCTGGACCGACTTCGAGGAGCCGTTGCCCACGGCGACGAGCAGGATGACGGCCGCGACGCCGATGAGGATGCCGAGCATGGTCAGGGCCGAGCGGAGCCGGTTCGACCTGATGCCCTGGATGGCGATGCGGAAGTTCTCCCTGTTCACGCCCGTGCCACCTCGGTGGCCCCGTTGACCGGGTCGCCGTAGCGGTGCACGGACGCACCGTGGGGGACCTGGCGGTGATCCTCGATGATCTCGCCGTCACGCAGCCGGATCACCCGCTTGGCCCGGGCGGCGACGTCGTCCTCGTGGGTGATGAGGACGACGGTGCGGCCCTCGTCGTTGAGCCTGGTGAAGACGTCGAGCACCTCGAGCGTCGACCTGGTGTCGAGGTTCCCGGTGGGCTCGTCGGCCAGGATGATGGCCGGGTTCGTGGCGATGGCGCGGGCCACGGCCACCCGCTGCTGCTGGCCCCCGGAGAGCTCCGACGGCAGGTGGTTCATCCGATCGGCCAGGCCGACGCGCACCAGCGCCCGCTCGGCGCGCGCCCGGCGGGCGGAGCGCTTGAGGCCGGCGTAGATCAGCGGCAGCTCCACGTTGGCGATGGCCGTCGTGCGCGGGATCAGGTTGAAGCTCTGGAACACGAAGCCGATCTTGCGGTTGCGGATGTCGGCGAGGTCGTCGTCCGCCATCCCCCTCACGTCGACGCCGTCGAGCAGGTACCGACCGCGGGTCGGCAGGTCCAGGCAACCCAGGATGTTCATGAGCGTGCTCTTGCCCGAGCCCGAGGCCCCCATGATGGCGACGAAGTCCCCGCGGTCGATGGTGAGCGTGACCCCGTTGAGCGCGTGGACCTCGATCTCGCCGAGGGCGTAGGTCTTGAAGACGGTCTGGACCACGATGACGCCGCCGACCGCCCCGTCGCCGACCACCCCGTCGCCGACCGCCGTGGGCCGATCGCCGGCCACCGGCGACCGATCGGTGACCGCGGACGGAGAGGCGGCGCCGGGTGCCGCAGCGGACCAGTCGGGACGGGGCTGCTCGGCCGTCACCCGCCCGGCCTCCCACCACCGCCGCCGCCGCCGAAGCCACCAAGGCCACCGCCCACCCCGCCGCCGATGCCGCCACCGATGCCCGGGATCCGGACGGTGCCCGCACCGGTTGTGCCGGTGCTGGCCGCGGAGGTGATGACGACCTTGTCGCCCGCGTTGAGGCCGCTGACGATCTCGATGGCGGTGTCACCACGGAGGCCGAGCACCACCGACCTGCTCTCCGTCTTGCCGTCGGGGAGCAGGACCTGCACGGTGGCGCTCGTTCCCCGGGCGCTCACGGCCGAGCTCGGGAGGGTCAACACGTTGGCCTTCTCGGTCGTCGTCACCGACACCGCCGCCGTCATGCCCGGCTTCAGGGTGGGCGGCGGGTTGACGATCGACACGACCACGTTGTAGGTCACCACGTTGCTCACGACGGTCGAGGTCACGTCGACCTGGGTCACCTTGCCGGGGACCTGCTGGTTGGGGAGGGCGTTGAAGCTCACCGAGGCCGGCTGGCCGAGCTGGATCTTGGAGGCGTCGGTCTCGCTGAAGCCGGCGGCCACCTGGAGCGTGTCGAGGTTGGTGAGGGTGATGAACCCCGAGCCCGACGAGCCGGCCGATGCCGTGCTCGACGACCCCGAGCTCGCACCGCCACCGCCGCCGCCGCCGCTGCTGGTGGCGGTGGTGGACGAGCTGCCGGTCCCGCCGGCGGGGCCGCCAACCGTCCCGTTGACGGCGGCCACCGTGCCGGAGACGGGGGCGATGAGGACCGTGTTGGTGAGGTTGAGCTGGGCGGTGGCGACCTGGGTCTGGGCGCTGGCCACCGACGCCTGATCAGCGGCGATCGTGGTCTGGGGCTGGTTCTCCTTCGCCGCGTTGCCCGCGAGCGTCGCCTGCCGGGACGCCTCGGCGCCCGCCAGGGAGCCCTGGGCGCTGGTGATCGCCTGCTGGTCCTTGAGCGTCCCCGACTGCTGGTTGTTCTGGGCGTTGGTGAGCGCGTTCTGGTCCTGGTTGACCTTGGTCTGGTCCTGGTTGACGGCCTGCTGGTCGGCGGCCACCGCGGCCTTCGCCGTGGTCAGCGCCTGGGACTCCGTCGCGCAGGGTTGGACGCCGGGCGTCGTCGTCGGCGGGGGGCTCGCCATGCACGCGCTGTACGCGTTCTGGGCGGTGGCCAGCGTGGCCTGGTCGGTCGCCAGCTTCGCCTGGTCGGCGGCGAGCTGGCTCTGGTCAGTCGTCAGCTGGCTCTGGGCCTGGGTCACCGCGAGGGCGTAGGTCTTGGCGTTCTGCGCTGCCGAGGCCTGGGCGCTGGCCAGCGCCGTGTCGGCGTTGTTCACCGAGACCTGGGCCTGGTTGGCGGCAGCCTGGTCCTGGGCGATCACCTGGGAGGTCGTGCCCCCCTGGTCCTGGGCGAGCTTGGCCTGGGCCGACACCAGGCCCGCCTGGGCCGAGTTGAGCGCCGCCTGCTGGGTGGTGCTGTCGACCTTGGCCAGGGTCTGGCCCTTGTCCACGTGGTCGCCGGGCTTGACGTCGACCTCGGTCACGGTGCCGGACTGGCTGAAGCTGAGGCTGAGCTGCGTGGAGGCACTCACGTTGCCCGTCGCACTGACGCTCGACAGCACGACCCCCTTGGTGACCGTCGCGGTGCGGGTCACCGGCTTCGCGGAGGCCGGCGGGCCGACCGCGACGTAGGCGGCGAGCCCGAGGCCGACGGCGGCGAGGCCGAGCAGCACGTTGAACAGACGTCGAGACATGGCGCGAGCTCCTCCGTCGGCCCGTCCGCTACCCGGCCGACGTCGGCGGCGTGGTCCCGGCGGTCCCACCGGTCCCACCGGTTCCGCGCGGTCGCGTCGGGAGCAGCACGCTGCACTTGGTGTAGGCCGGCGACGTGCGGTCGATGGTCGTCGGGGTGCTGCCCGGAGCGGCCGGCGCCCTGTTGACGGTCACGCCGTTGTCCTTCATGCAGCTCACGAACGCGTTGAGCTGGTTCTGGCGCTGCTGCTGGTTCTGGAGGAACCCGGCCGGCAGCTTGTCCTTGCAGGCGTTGACGGCGTCCTGGGTGGGCTTGTCGGTCGAGTTGAAGACGCTCCCCAGCCCGCCGCCGCCGAAGCCGCCGCCGAAGCCACGGCCCCCTCCGGCGCCGGTGCCGGCGCCACCACCGGCCCCCGGCGCGTCGGTGGACCCCGGCGGGCGCTGCGGTGCGCTCGGGACGGTCACGCCCTTGCTGGTCATGCAGTCGCGGAACGCCTGGAGGGCGGCGCGGTTGGGCCCACCGGTGCCGGACCCGCTGGCGGCTGCCGCCGCCGTCGTGGGGGTCGCGCTCGAGGCGGGTTTCGAGGATCCGCCCCCGCAGGCGGCGAGCACGAGCGCCAGCGAGGTGGTGAGGGCCGCAACGGCGCCGAGGCGGGCGATGCGGGGGCGGGCGAGGGGCGTCGGCGTCCGGCTGGCGGGGCGGTCAGTGACCTGATCGTGGTGCATGTCATCCATTCCAGCAGGGGCGTCTAAGAGGGCTGGAGGAGGACGCTGAGAGTTTCATGCGAACTGTGCGTGAGTGTCCGGAGCCGGCGCCGTGGGCGCAGGGGCCGAGGTGGCTGCGTCGGCGGTGAGGGGCAGCTCCACCCGGACGCGGGCGCCACCGCTCGCGGACGATCCGGCGATGGCCCGGCCGCCGTGGGCCTCGACCACGGCGGCGACGATCGACAGTCCGAGGCCCGAGCCGCCGCTGGCCCGCGCGCGGGCCGGGTCGGTGCGGTAGAAGCGCTCGAACACCCGCTCGGTCCCGGGCCCGAAGCCCGGGCCGTCGTCCTCGACCTCGAGGACGACGAGGGAGCCCTCGGTGGTCACCCGCACCCGCACCGGGGTCCCCGCTGGGGTGTGGGACCGGGCGTTGGCGAGCAGGTTGGCGATCACCTGCCGGAGGCGGTCCTCGTCGCCGGGCACCACGAGGTGGTCGGGCGCGTCGAGCGAGATCGGTCGGTCCGGCTCGACCGCCCGGGCGTCGGAGACGGCATCGAGGGCCAGCGCGGCCAGGTCCGTCGGCCGGGAGTCCAGTGGGCGACCCTGGTCGAGGCGGGCGAGCAGGAGCAGGTCGTCGACGAGCACCCCCATGCGGGCCGCCTCCTGCTCGATCCGCCGCATCGCGTCGGCGACCGCCGTGTCCGTGACCAGGCCGCCCTGACGCCACAGCTCGGCGTAGCCGCGGATCGAGGTCAGCGGGGTGCGCAGCTCGTGGGACGCGTCGGCGACGAACCGCCGCAGCCGGTCCTCGCTGGCGTGTCGCTCGGCGAAGGCCTCCTCGATCTCGTTGAGCATCGTGTTGAAGGCCAGGCCCAGCCGCCCGGCCTCGGTGCTCGGCTCCGCCCGCTCGACCCGACGCGACAGGTCGCCCGCGGCGATGGCGTCGGCCGTCTCGGCCATCCGGTCGATCGGCCGGAGTCCGAGGTGCAGCACGAACCAGGCGACCACCCCGAGGGCGGCCAGCACGACCAGGGTGGCGATGACCTCCACCACCAGCACCTGCTGGAAGGTCTGCACGGTGTCGTGCAGGGACACGGCGATGAACACGACGCCGCGGTCCTGCTGGAAGGCCACGGCCCGGTAGCCGTCGCCGCCTCCGCCCTCCTGACCGGCCGTGAAGGGGGTCGGCGTCGTTCCCGGTGGGGCGGCACGGCTCGCGAGGTTGGTCGGCACCGCCGGAGGGGGTTGCGCGTGCGGGCTGTTCGGGAAGCGCCGGGTCGTGGTGCCGTCCTGGGACACGAACACCACGTAGAGGTCGGTGACGCCGGTCAGTCGGTCAGGGCGTGACGGCGCCACGCCGGGAGGGGCGCCCCCGGGGATTCGGGGGCCGCGGGCGACCTCGAGCCGGCGGTCCACCGTGTGGAGCAGGGCCCGGTGGACGAGCACCGCCACCACGGCGTCGGCCGCGATCAGCACCAGGGCGACGGCGATGAACCCCGCCACCAGGCGGCTCCGGAGCGACACGGTCCGAGCCTCCCGGCGCCCTAGGCCGTCCGGAGGGCGTAGCCGATGCCCCGGATGGTCTGGATGAGCGGCGGGTCGAAGCGGTCGATCTTCTTGCGCAGGTAGCTGACGTAGGTCTCCACGACCGTCGCCTCCCCGCCGAAGTCGTACTCCCACACGTGGTCGAGGATCTGGGCCTTGGAGAGCACGCGGCCGGCGTTGGCCAGCAGGTAGCGCAGGAGCTTGTACTCGGTTGGCGACAGGTCGATCAGCTCGCCGGCCCGGCGGACCTGGTGGGCGTCGTCGTCCATCTCCAGGTCGAGGTACGAGAGGGTCGGCTCGTCGGCGGCCGGCCGGCCGGCCCGGCGGAGGATGGCGTGCACCCGTGCCACCACCTCCTCCAGGCTGAAGGGCTTGGTGACGTAGTCGTCGCCCCCGAGGGTGAGGCCGCGCACCTTGTCCTCGGTGGCGTCGCGGGCGGTGAGGAACAGCACCGGCATCAGCTGGCCGCCGTCGCGCAGACGCCGGCACACCTCGAACCCGTCGAGGTCGGGGAGCATGACGTCGAGCAGGATCAGCTCGGGCCGGAAGTCGGCGGCCTTGGCCAGGGCCTCGCGTCCGGAGCCGGCCGTGTCCACCACGAACCCGAAGTGACGGAGGGCGGTGCCGAGCAGGTAGGTGATGTTCTCCTCGTCGTCGACCACGAGGACCCGGGGCCCGCCCGCTTCCATGGCTCCCAGGATGGCCGAGGAAGCTGGGAGAACGGTGTGAGCCTGCAGGGAGTTGGCGGGGAGCGGGCCGGGGGAGTGCCCGGGGGAGTGCCCGGGGATCGGCGCGCGCGATGTCGATGTCATCGGCGAAGTCGCGCGCACCTAGGCTCGCCGGATGACCGTGCCCGACCCTCTGGCCGGCTTTCGCCTCGACGGCCGCACGGCCATCCTCACGGGCGCCTCGAGCGGGCTCGGGGTCCGCTTTGCCCGGGTCCTGCACGCCGCCGGCGCCAACGTGGTCCTGGCCGCGCGTCGCGTGGATCGGTTGGAGGCCCTGGCCGCGGAGCTCGACCGGTCGGTGGTGGTCGCGTGCGACGTGAGCGTCGAGACCGACCTCGAGCGCCTCGTGGTGACCGCGAGCCGGCGCTTCGGCGCCGTCGACGTGCTGGTCAACAACGCCGGGACCGGCGAGATCGTGCCTGCCGAGCAGGAGACGTTCGAGCAGCTGCGCCGGGTCATCGACACCAACCTGGTCGGTGCCTACCGGCTGACGCAGCTGGTCGGCGCGCGCATGCTCGAGCGACGGCGGGGATCGGTGGTGAACGTGGCGTCGATCCTCGGCCTGGTCGGCGTCGGCCAGATCCCCCAGGGGGGCTACGTGGCGTCCAAGCACGGGCTGGTCGGTGCCACCCGCGAGCTCGGGGCCCAGTGGGCCCGGCGCGGGGTGCGGGTGAACGCCATCGCACCCGGCTGGTTCCCCAGCGAGATGACCGGTGACATGACGACCAGCGACGATGCCGGCCTGCGGTGGATCCGCGGACGAGCGCCGATGGGACGCCCCGGCGAGGAGCACGAGCTCGACGGCGCCCTCCTGTTCCTCGCCGGGGACGCCTCGTCCTACGTGACGGGTCAGACCATCGCCGTCGACGGCGGCTGGACGATCGTCTGAGCGCGGGCTCGGCCCGGCGACGCCGCCGACGGACCCCGGGCGCGCCTGCAGGCCCGACCGCTTCCTCGTCGCCCGCCAGATCCCGGGAACGCAACAGCTCGGTAACGGCGCCGAAACACCGGGCCCGTACCCTTCGCGCAGATGTCGTATCGCGCCCGCCTCCGTGTCGAGCTGCCCGACCGCCCGGGGGCCCTGGCCCGGGTCGCCACGGTCATCGCCGACCATGGCGGCAACGTGGTCGGGATCGACGTCCACGAGGTGGAGCACGGACGTGCCTGCGACGAGTTGCTGGTCGACCTTCCCGACGACCTCCGGGTCGCCACACTCGTGGACGCCCTGGTCGACTCGGGCGCCGGCTCGCTGCTCTCGATCCGCCCGGGCGACGGGAGCACCGACCCGGTGCTGCGCTCGCTGCGGTGGGCGTGCGCGATGGTCGCTGCGGGCACAGCCGCCGAGCAGGAGCTGACCCGGGCGATCGCCGAGGTGTGCGGCACCCCGGCGGCATGGGTGCTCGACGTGGGTCAGGCGACGATGTTCGAGGCCGGTCGTCTGGCGCTGGACCGGGGCCGGCCGTTCGTGCACCGGACGGAGCAGGTGCCGGCCCGCCTGGCGCCGGGCGCCGACGAGGAGTGGTGGCTCCTGGCGGTGCCCGACGGCCGGCTGGACCCCCGGCGGGTGGCGTTCGTCGCCCGGCCCGTCCGGCACCGGTTCAACTCCACCGACGTGTCCCGGGTGGCGTCGCTGCTGGGCCTGCTCCGGGCTCTCGAGGTCGGCGTCGACCGATCGGTGCTGTCGCCCCTCCTCAGCACGGCCTGACCAACGCCTCCCCTCCCGCGCGCCCGGCGGGTGGTGCCAGCCTCAGGGGGCGTCGACGAGGACGATCTTGCCGAGCTTGGCGCCCGCCCTGAACCGGGCGTAGGCCGCCGGGGCCTCCTCGAGCGCGAAGGTCTCCTGGACGGCCACGCGGATCCGCCCGGCGGCCACCAGTGGCAGGACGTGGGCCTCGACCCGCCGGGCGGCATCGGCCTTCTGCTCGAGCGGGCGGGTCCGCAGCGTCGAGGCGTGGATCCGCCCCCGGGCGCCCATCAGGGCGAGAAGGTTGAGCTCGGCCTTGGCGCCACCGCCGACCCCGATGACCGTGATCCGCCCGCCGGGCGCGAGCGCCGCGACGTCCTCGGGGAGGTTCGGCGCGCCGATGAGCTCGAGGATGACGTCGAACGGGCCGTGCCTGCCGAAGCCGCCGGGGTCGACGGCGCGGACCGAGCCGTCGGGGCCGGCCAGGGCCTCCACGGCGGCCCGGAGCGCCTCCCGGCGCACGGTCGCCACGACCCGGGCACCGGTGGTGGCGGCGAGCTGCACACCGGCGGAGCCGACCCCCCCAGCCGCGCCGTGCACGCACACCCGCTCACCCGGCCCGAGTCCGGCCTGGGTGAAGAGCGCGTCGTGCGCGGTGGTGAACACCTCGGGGAATCCGCCGGCCTCCGGCCAGTCCATTCCGTCGGGGACGGGCATCGCCGTCCGCTCGTGGACCACGGCGAGCTCGGCTTGACCGCCGCCGCCGACGACGGCCATCACGCGGTCCCCGACGGCGAACCGCGACGCCCCGGGTCCGCAGGCGACGACCTCGCCGGCGAGCTCGAGGCCGGGGATGTCGGGGGGTGACCCGGGAGGCGCGGGGTAGGTGCCCGTGACCTGCAGCAGGTCGGCGTTGTTGAGCCCGGCGGCACGCACCCGCACCAGGACCTCCCCCGCTCCGGCCACCGGGTCGGGCCGGTCGGCCGGGACCGGTTCGCCGCCGGTGGCGGTGACGGCCCTCACTCGTCGAGTTCCGGGCCGCCGGCCCCGAGCCCGACGGCGGCCCGGGCGACGGCCGCGAGCAGCTCGAACGTCCGGGCCCGGTCCTCGGCCGAGCCGAACGGGGTGGCCAGGAACTCCGTGGCGCCGGCGTCGGCGAGGCGCTGGATCTGGCTGGTCACCGACGCCTCGTCGCCCACGATGGCGATGTCCTGGGGGCCGTCCACGCCTTCCCGGTCGAGCATGGCCCGGTAGCTGGGCAGGGTGCCGTACATGGAGAACTGCCGGGTGGCGAGCTCGCGCACGCCGGCCTCGTCGGCGGTCACGCAGACCGGCAGGCCGACGACGACCCGGGGATCGGGACGTCGTGCGGCCGCCGCGGCCTTCGTGATGGTCGGCACGACGTGGTCGGCGACGGTCGCCGGCCCCGTCATCCAGGTGACGGTGCCGTCGGCGAGCTCGCCGGCGATCTTCAGCATCGCCGGGCCGAGGGCGGCGACGATGACGGGCGGGGTGTCGGCGCCCGGCACGGCGAGGGTCCCGACCGCCTTGAGCGTCTCGCCCTGGTACGAGACGGACTCGCCCCGCAGGAGGGGCCCCAGCGCCGACAGGTACTCCCGCATGTGACGGGCCGGCTTCTCGAACGAGTAGCCGAACAGGCCTTCGATGACGATCTTGTGGCTGAGCCCGATGCCGAGGGTGAGCCGGTTGCCGACGGCGGCCTGCACGGTGAGGGCCTGGCTGGCCAGCATCATCGGGTGGCGGGGGTAGGTGGGCACGACCGCGGTCCCCAGGGCGATGCCGGGCACCCTGCTGCCGACGACGGCGATCGTGGTGAGGGCGTCCCAACCGAACAGCTGCGCCCACCAGGCCGTCGCGAACCCTGCGGCGGCCGCGGCCTCGACCTGCCCGACGACGTCGTCGAGACCCTCGACCTTGCCCGCCAGCTCACCGACTGCGACCCCCACGCGCATCTGGCCCACCCTCCCCGGGGGGCCGGCCGCCCCCTCCCGAGGGCGAGCCTACGGGGTGGGCGAGACGGCGGGCGGCAACGGGCGCTGCACGTCGTCGGCAAGCACCACAAGGTCGTGGCGGCTGCGGGCCCGCAGCAGGGTGCACTGGTCGTCGTCGCACACGGCGACTTCGACCTCGACCACGAGGATGCCCTCCCCGGGGGACCCGCCGTCCAGCTGCACCGCGCCGGAGGGGTCGGCGAGGTGCCAGTGGCGCGGTCCCGGGGCGAGCAGCGTCCCCGGCTCGGCCGAGACCTCGATCCGGACCGGCGGTCCGGTCGAAGCGTCGAGCGAGAACGCGCCGGGGTCGAACTGGTAGGGCACACGGACGGCACCGCCGGCGACGACCGTCATCGGCTCGCCCACGGCCGTGCCGAGCCAGCGCTCGTCCAGTGGGAGGGGGACCGGAGCGACGGCGTCGGGCCCGACGATGACCACCCGGTGGTTGTTCGTGTCGGCCACCACCAATCGCCCGTCGGGCATCACGTCGAGGCCGCCCGGCTCCTCGAGCCCGTCCACCGGCAGCGTCCGCAGGAGCCCGGCGGAGGCCGACCACGCCGTGCCCGACCAGGACCGCACCATCCCGTTGAAGGCATCGGCGATGTACAGGACCGGGAGGCCGTCCCTGCCGGCCGGCCCCACCGCCACGCCGAGGGGGTGCTGCAGGGCGGAGGCGTCGGGCCCGCCATCCGACGCGCCCCAGTCGAAGAGACCCTGCCCGACCAGGGTGACGACCGACCCGTCGGCCCCGAGGATCCGAAGCGAGCTCGACTCGGCGTCGACGAACGCCGCCCCGCCGCCGGGCAGCGCGTCGACCCCCGACGGCTGGGCGAGCAGGGGACCGGTGGCGCCCGGCGCGTCCGAGTGGGAGTCGAGGAGGTTCTCCTCCCCGGTGCCGGCCGCGATCGTCGGCTCCCCGCCGCCGCCCGGCACCCGCCAGAGCCGGTGCCGGCCGGCCTCGGCGACGAGCAGCGAGCCGTCAGCCAGCACCGACACGTCCCACGGCGACGCCAGGCCGGTGGCCAGGACGGTCAGCGCGCCGGACACCCGGTCCACCGCGATCACCCGGTCGGCACCGGTGTCGCAGACGATGATCCGGTCGCCGTCGAAGCACACGCCCTGCGGCCCGGTGAGCAGCGGCACGACCTGTTCGACCCGTCCGTGGACGTCCGCGATCACGACCCGGTCGTTGCCCGTGTCGGCGATGGCCAGCCGCCGCCCGCGCCGGTCGACCGCCACCTTCCCCGGGAAGGACAGGGTCGGCCGGCCGGACGCCGTCGTCGTCGTCCCCCAGATCCCGACGACCGGCCCCCGCTTCAGGGTGCCCTTGGCCTCGTGCTCGGCGATCGCCTGCTCGATCGACGACGTGAGCACCGGGCCGCTGCCCTCGCCGGCGATGCCACCGACCACGTAGCCCTCGGGGTCGATCAGGACCAGCGTCGGCCAGCCCTTCACCCCGTACTGCTGCCAGGTGCCGAGGTCCGGGTCGTCGAGCACCGGATGGCGGATGCCCAGGCGCTCGACGGCGCGCTCGACAGCGGCGTGCTCGTGCTCGTGGGGGAACTTCGGGGAGTGCACGCCCACCACCACGACCTCGGCGGTGAACCGCTCCTCGATGTCGCGCAGCTCGCGCTGGACCCGGATGCAGTTGATGCACGACGAGGTCCAGAAGTCGAGCACGACGATCTTGCCCGCCAGCGACGCGAGGCCGAGGTCGGGGCTGGCGCCGATCCAGCCGCCCCGTCCGACGAGCTCAGGAGCGCGGACTCGGGCCATGGGTCGATCTTGGCGCATCGGGCCGGGGGCTGCGCCCGGCCCCGCCCGCGCTCAGTTGATCCTGCCCCCGCCGATGAGGTCGCCCTCCATGTAGATGGAGTCGTACTCGACGTTGGTGCCGGAATGGAGGGCGTTGATCATCATGCCGCCGCCGACGTAGATGCCGACGTGGTGGGGCGGCATGCCGTAGAAGACCAGGTCGCCCGGCTGCAGCTCCGACACCGGAACGTGTGTCGTGTCGCTGTACTGCGCCTCCGACGAGTGCGGCAGGGGGTGGCCGGCGTGGCCCCATGCCCAGGCCGTGAGCCCGGAGCAGTCGAACGAGCCCGGTCCGCTTCCCCCGTAGACGTAGGGGACCCCGAGCTCGGCCTTCGCCCAGGCGATCGCCGAGGACGCGCCGGCCCCCGGCGGGGGCAGGGGCGCGGGGTCCGTGACCTTCGGGGCGGGGGATCCGCCGCCCGTGGGCTGGCCCCGGTTGAGGGACGGCGTGCCGATGACGGCGACGGGGGTCACGAGATGGAGGCCGTTCTTGGCGGCCTTCACGCTCGAGGCGGGCGGGAGCTGCTCGCGACCGGCGGCGATCTGGGCCTGGATGCGGGCCTGCTCGGCGGCGATGCGCTGGGCCCGGGCCTGCTGGAGCAGCTCGGCGCCGAGCTGGGCCTGGGCCTTGGCGTAGGCCGCCGCGACGGCGGCGTCGGCGGCGGCCGCAGCCTTCTGGTTGGCCTGGACCTGGGCCATCGCCCGGTTGGCCTCGGTCTGCGCGGCCGTCAGCTGCGCCTGGAGCCGGGCCAGGTTGGCGTGGGCCTCGTGGAGGGCGTCGACGGCGTCGTTGGTGTTGGCGGTGACCGAGCGCACGTAGGTGCCGCGCAGGGCGATCTGGTCGGCGCTCGCCGGGATCAGGAGGGACAGCTGGGCGGCCGCACCGCCCTGCATGTAGGACTGGACGGCCATGTCCCGGAGCCGGGCGCGGGCCCCGCCGAGCTGGGAGTCGGTGCTTCCGAGGGCGGCCCTGGCCTGGTCGAGCCTGGTGTTGACGTCGGCGAGGTGCAGGCGGGCCTGGTTGTAGGCCTCCGCCAGCTGCGAGGACCGGCGGTTGAGGCCGTCGAGCTGCGCCGACAGCCGCAGAGCCTGGGCCCGCTTGTCGGCGACGGGGTCCGCGGCTGCCTCGCCGCCTCGGAGGACAACGGGAGCGAGGAGGCTGACGACCACCAGCAGACGAGCGAGCCGGGAGAGGCCCGCCATCTTGGCCGTCCGCCCGCGGAACGCGGAGGACCTACGCACGATGGGGGACCACCCTAGCCTCGCAGGAGCTCGTCGCTCAACCACCCCGCCGCCGGTACCGTCCGGTTCCATGACACCTCGTACCGTCCCGGGCCCGTCCACGACGCCGGCCGGCTTCCGCACCGAGCACGACTCGATGGGGGCCGTGCTGGTCCCCTCGCAGGCCAGATGGGGCGCCCAGACCCAGCGGGCGGTGCAGAACTTCCCCATCTCGGGGCTCACCATCGAGCCCGCGCTGGTCGCCGCCCTCGCCACCCTGAAGGGGTCGGCGGCCGCCGTGAACGGCCGGCTCGGGGTCGTTCCCCGCGGGATCGCCGCCGCCATCGAGGCGGTTGCCGACGAGGTGGCGGCCGGACGCCACGCCGACCAGTTCCCGGTGGACGTCTACCAGACGGGCTCAGGTACATCGTCGAACATGAACATGAACGAGGTGCTCGCCGCCCTCGCGTCCGAGCGGCTGGCAGCCGCCGGGACCCCGACCCGGGTCCACCCCAACGACCACGTGAACGCCAGCCAGTCCTCCAACGACGTGTTCCCCTCGGCCATCCACCTCGCCGCCGCCACCGGGCTGCGGGAGGACCTGGAACCCGCCCTCGCCCGGCTCGGCCGGGTCCTCCGGCGCAACCAGCGCCGGTTCGCCAAGGTGGTCAAGAGCGGCCGCACCCATCTCATGGACGCGACGCCGGTCACCCTGGGGCAGGAGTTCGGGGGGTACGCCGCGGCGGTGGAGCACGGGATCGAGCGGATCGAGGCGGCGCTTCCGCGGATCGCCGAGCTCCCGCTCGGCGGCACGGCCGTCGGGACGGGCATCAACGCTCCCAAGGGCTTCGCCCGGCGGGTCGTCGCCAAGCTCGCCGCCGAGCTCGGCCTGCCCCTCACCGAGGCCCGGGACCACTTCGAGGCCCAGGGGGCGCGCGACGCCCTGGTCGAGGCGAGCGGCGTGCTCCGGACGATCGCCCTGAGCCTCTACAAGTGCGCCAACGACCTGCGGTGGATGTCGTCGGGACCGCACTGCGGACTGGCCGAGATCCGCCTGCCCGACCTCCAGCCCGGGTCGTCGATCATGCCGGGCAAGGTCAACCCCGTGATTCCCGAGGCGGTGTGCCAGGTCGTCGCCCAGGTCGTGGGCAACGACGCGGCGGTGGCCTTCGGCGGGTCGGCCGGGAACCTCGAGTTGAACGCGATGCTGCCGGTGATCGCCCGCAACCTGCTCGAGTCGATCCGGCTGCTGGCCAGCGTCAGCCGCGTCTTCGCCGACTCGTGCGTGGCCGGCATCGAGGCCGACGCCGGGCGCTGCCTGACGTACGCGCGCAGCTCCCCGGGCATAGCCACCAGCCTCACGCCGTACCTGGGCTACGAGCGTGCCGCCGAGGTTGTCGAGGAGTCGCTCCGGTCGGGGCGCGCCCTGCGGACGGTGGTGCTGGAGCAGGGGCTGCTCAGCGAGGCCGAGGCCGACCGGGCGCTCGACGTGATGGCCATGACCCGAGGCGGGGTCGTCCGCTGAAGCGGGGGAACGGGGCCGCGCCCGTCGCCGGGCGGCCCCTCGCACCGACCCCCTCAGCCGAGGGCCGGGGTCCCGTCGTAGGCGGCCGGGTCCTTGGCCGCGGGCAGCGTCGGACCCTTCCACGAGAGGACCCGGGCCAGGCGCTCGGTGACCGCCTGCCACTCGGCCGGGCGCCAGCCCTCGGCGGCGCCGAGGACGCTGGCGTCCATGCCCAGGTGGACGACGGCGGGGAGCCGGTCGAGCCCCAGGGCCTTGATCACCTCGCGGTCCGGGTCGGCGAACGTGATGAACCGCTCAGCCCATGGGCCGAGGAACGCCCGGCACTCGTCAGGCCCGCCGGCGACCAGCCAGCCCACCCGGCAGTCGGCCGGGCTGAACGTCGTGAGCACCCGTCCGGCCGTCTCCAGGATCCAGGCGCTCTCGTTGGTGTACGGGTCGAGGACGACGAGGACCAGATGGAAGGTCGTGAGGTACTGGGACAGCGGCCTCGGGGGGCCGTTGAGCGGGCGCAGAATCGTGTCGGGCGGAGGGTTCAGCGCCACGGCGCAGCAAGGTATCCCAACGGCGTCACGGCCGGCGAAGTTGGGCGCGCCCGCCCCCGGGGGTCTAGAACGGGGGGGTGATCTGGTCCAACTCCTTCGGGTACAAGATCCTGCTCCTGCTCCACATCCTCTCGGCGGTGATCGGGTACGGCGGGTACTTCCTCAACGGCCTCTTCCCGAGGGCGACCGTCAGGTCCTCGCCGGAGGCGGCGACCGCCATCGCCGCGCCCGCCCTGCAGGTCAGCACGCTGTCCCAGTTCGGGATGTACGGCGTCTTCGTCTTCGGGATGGGCCTGATCGGGGCGTCGCACAAGCAGGTCGAGTTCAGCCAGGCCTGGGTGTCGATCTCGATGGTCCTGTGGGTGGCGACGATCGGCATCCTGCACGGCGTGATCCTGCCCGCCCAGCGGGCCCTCAAGGCGGGCGAGGGGGATCGGGCCTCCCTCGCGCAGCGGATCTCGATCGGCGGCGGGATCATGAACCTGGCAGTGATCGTGACCCTCGTGCTGATGGTGTGGGAGCCGGGCGGCAAGCTCTAGGCACCGGCGGCGGAGGACACCGCTCGCCGGGGTAACGTCGGGGTCGATGCACCCCATCGAGCGGCTGCGCTACGTGGCTCGGGCCGATGGCGCCGGCGTCTCCGACCTCGTCGAGGCCGCGGCACGCGCACTCGCCGGACTCGGCGACGACCACGCCGGCCTCGTGACCGGCTGCCGCCAGATGGTCGACCGCCATCCCGAGGTCGGTCCCCTCTGGTGGCTCACCAGCCGGATGCTCTGCAGCGAGACGCCCGGGCGGGAGGCCTGGGCCGTCTGCGAGGCGCTCGACGCCGACCCCACCCCACGGGTGCTGGCGGCCGAGTTGCCCGAGGAGGCGGTCACCGTCGTGCTCGGCTGGCCGGAGGTGGTGGTGGGTGCCCTCCACCGGCGGGGCGACCTGCGGGTCCGGGTGGTCGATGCCCTGGGAGAGGGCGTCGAGCTGGCCGGGAGCCTCGAGCGCGCCGGCCTCGACGCCGTCGGCGTCCCCGAGCAGGGCGTGGCCGCGGCGGTGGCCGACGCCGACCTCGTCGTGCTCGAGGCGTTGGCGGTCGGGCCGACCGGCGTGGTGGCCGTGGCCGGCAGCCGGGCGGCGGCCGCCGTCGCCC
>Ga0209048_10002303_pt1 | contig 19050 bp, 17 predicted proteins | sample FrelakmetCRP12CR_FD_187146 | JGI IMG/M metagenome (GOLD analysis project Ga0209048, IMG submission 187146) | Freshwater lake sediment microbial communities from the University of Notre Dame, USA, for methane emissions studies - CRP12 CR (SPAdes)... | ecosystem: Environmental > Aquatic >... | reverse complement strand
CGATTCGGGTCGCTGATCGTCTTGCCGGTTTGCAGGCAGAGCATCAGCTCGTGCGGGCGGAAATCTTCTTTCTTGAGGTAGTGGCAATCGTTGGTGCCGACCAGAGGGATGTCCATTTTCTTGGCGATCTCGAGCAGGCCGCTATTCGCGACACGCTGGTGGTCTAACCCGTTCGCCTGCACCTCAAGGTAGAACTGTTCCTTTCCGAAGATCTCCTGAAATTCCCCGGCCACAGCCATGGCGCCGGCTATGTCCTTCTGGCCGATGAGATAAGGGATTTCACCGCTCAAGCATCCCGATAGGGCAATCAGTCCCTCATGATGCTCTTTCAGAATTTCCTTATCCATCCGAGGCTTATAGTAGAACCCTTCAAGATATGCTTTACTGACGAGTTTGATCAGATTCTGATAGCCGGTCAGATTTCGAGCCAGGAGAATCAGGTGATAGTAGTCGTTGTGGGCGAGGCCGCTGTCTTTGGCCGCTAAGCGGCTGCCAGGCGCCATGTAGGCTTCGCAGCCGATGATGGGTTTGATGCCTGCATCTTTGGCTTTGCGATAGAACTCGATGGCCCCGAACATGTTGCCATGGTCGGTCATCGCCACGGCCGGCTGATGAAACAATTTGATCTGCTGGACGAGCGGCTCGATTTGATTCGCGCCGTCCAGGAGACTGAACTGGGTATGGAGATGGAGGTGAACGAATTGCGACGCCACGGAAGAAATTCCTTTGTCGAATTCTAGTCAGCGGTGGGGGGGAAGTCAAACAAAGCTGGGACGGCTGATACTTCCAATAAACTTGAGTAGCCAAAGCCTCACACTTCTTGGATATCTACGCGCAGAATTTATAAGGGATGCGTCTATAGATCATCAAAATACCAGTACTTATAAGGCGATCGGGTTGGTTGGCGCTTGACGAAGTGAGTGAATCGGCTGAAAATATGAGCGCCTTGGTTCATGCGTTTCTCCCACGCCGGAATGATCATTTCACTCGAGGTCTCTATCTCAAAGGAGATGACCATGCCCAAGAACATCGTGTTTTGTGCTGATGGCACATGGAACAATCCGAATGAAGACGAAAACGCCGATCGTACTCCTGATCCGACGAATGTCTACAAACTGTTTCTGCGCCTGGATGGCACGCTTTCCGCGGACACCTTGCGATATGCCGATGAGCAGGAAAAGGAATTGATTGTGGATGGTAAAACCCAACAGATCGCCAAGTACCTGCATGGCGTTGGAGATTCCCGTAATCCGATCATCAAATTGCTAGGTGGAGCGTTCGGGGTCGGTGTGATTGCTCGCGTGGTGCGGGGCTATACGTTTATTTCTCGTAATTATGAGGCAGGAGCAGACATTGTCATTGTGGGCTTCAGCCGTGGCGCCTACACAGCGCGAGCACTGGCCGGACTGATCGTCTCGCAGGGTCTATTGGGCGCATCGCTCACTCAGGACAAGGAGTTGGCCTACCGGCGAGGCGCGGAGGCCTGGTATCGCTATCGCAATGCGACAATGACTAATCCTTTCAGTCTGGTCCGTCTGGCGGAGATCGTTGCCGATCTCCCCGCGTTTGTCTCACAACGCAAGCTGACAGACCAAGACCTGGTTCCCATTGACCGTATTGCGGCGGTGGGTGTGTGGGACACCGTTGGCGCAATGGGTATCCCTGATTACGTAGGCAAGGGGAAGCGCGTGGACGCCTTCAAGTTCGCGAACCTGAAGCTGAGCCTAAAAGTGAGTCACGGATTTCATGCCGTTGCACTGGACGAGCGGCGCAACGATTTTTCACCGACTCTGTGGGACGCCGCGGCCAATGTCACGCAGGTGCTATTCCCCGGCGCACATTGTGATGTTGGTGGGGGGTATCCGATGACCAACGATGAGAGCGGGCTCTCAGACGGCGCTTTGAAGTGGATGATCGATCAGCTCACCAACGTCGGCGTCCTCTTCTCCTCCACGCAGGCGTACCTGATCAAGCCAAATCCAAATGGAGTGGCCCATGAGCCGTGGGCGCACCTGCCGTTCAACCTTCCCGGTGTTCCGCTAGGACCAAGGAAATTTCCAAAAGAGATGTCCGAGGATCCATCAATCGAGGCACGAATGGCTGCCGGGAACGTCGTTCCCGAGCCAGGCAAAGCCCCGGCCCCCTATGAACCGATGAATCGACCTAAATAGAGAGCGCAGAACATCTGAACTGGAGTGTGCTCAGGCCTTTTAATGATGGTGCTGGTTGCAGCGTCTGATCACAAAAATACAAGTATCTACTAGGCGAACCTATCTGGTGGTACTTGACGGACTCGGTGAACCAGATGAAACTCCTGCCCAACCATTCGTTCCAACCGAAGTCGCCGCTGTTGAGCCGACGCTTCGCGTCGACTCAACGATCACCTTAATGTGGGAATCGGTGTCCTGGCCCACATTATCCATGAATCCCTCTGCTGCGCTCATCAAACATCATTCGTGAAGGGTTTCCTGCCTCTGGATAGTTGCGAAATACAATTGACGCGGAGACCAGGGTTGTTAGAGTCGCTTGCCGTACTTCTGCTCATAGAGTTTTTTTGCGCTGGCAATCCACTTGTCCCGTTTGATGCGATTCGGAACGGTCTCAAGTTTGGTCGAAATGCGTTTCAGGTCAGTGGCATCCCACCCCGCGACTTGTCGGAAGGTCACGATGCCCATCTTGTTGAGCACTCGCTCGAACGCCGGTCCGATTCCACGGATTTCTTTCAAGTTGTCTTTCGGCGGCGCAATTGAAGGTGCTGCCTTTCCGATCTGAAGACTGAGCTGATTGCCGGCCGCTTGGACCGGGCGTGGTGCGACGCCGCCGTCTGTGCGAATCCGGAGCGCGGCCCGGACTTCGACAAGCCGCTTCCGGAGACGACTGATCTCTTCCTCTTTTTCGTCGACCATCTTGGCCTGGCCTGCCATCTCCCTCTGAACGGATTCGAAGGCGTCGATTTGTCGCTGCAAGGCGGCAATGTGATCGTCTTTTTCGCTCAGCCGTTGCTCGTGGAGGGTGAGCTTGGCTTGGAGTTCGTCAACCAACGTGCGTGTTGCCTGAGATCGGGCCGTTTCGGCCATTGCCTGCTGGACAGCCTGGGTGTATTTGGTTTTCCAGGCCTCGCCAGCCGCTTCTTGTTCCCTCAGCTGCAGAGGGAGCTGTTCGAGTTCGCCGATGCGCCGGTCTCGTTCGGCCAGTTGTCGCTCGATTTCATGGAGCGCGGTTCGGTGCTGGGTATCCCGCTCACTCAGTTGCACTTCGAGCCAATGGACACGGCCTTGTGCCGGTTCCAATTCTTGGATTCGCGTGCGCAGTCGATCGTTGTCTGCAAGGAGAGGTTCCAAGACCGCGAGACGCTCATGCAAGGGGATGAGTTCCTGTTCCTTGAGAGTCAGCGCCTGTTGCGCCGCTTCGAGTGCGGCCTTGGATTGCTGGACTTCCTCTGCCCGCGCGGTGATCGCGGCTTCGCTGTCGCTGGCGCGCGAGTGGAGTGCGGCCTGTCCGGATTCCAATGTCGACAGCCGCTGTCTTGTCGAGTCCAATTCTTCCTGCAGCGCCTGGATGCGTTCGTGGCGAGCGGCGAGTTCCTGTCGGGTAGATTGGTGGAGCGCCTCCGAGGCGACCATCTTACCTTCGAGAATCTGCATCGCCGAGACATTGACTTTCAGCTCATACTGCACCTTTTCCAACGCCTGGTCTCTGAGGCGCAGTGTGGTGGTGACGTCCATGAGCTGTTGTGTGAGTGGGCCGGCGGATAGGTGTCGCAGCAGCCATCCCACTGCACCGCCGATTCCTGCCGCGACGATGAGACATCCCAGCATCTGTCCGATGAGCATGATCATACGTCGCTACGTCCTTTCACCCGTAATTCGATGCGACGGTTGTGCTGGAAGCCGGCCCGTGTCTGCGCCACCGACAACGGTCGTGAGGCGCCATAGCCGACGGCGGTGAACTGGTTGGTCAGGCCGTGGCTGATGAAATAGTGTCGCACGGCTTCTGCGCGGCGACGGCTAAGTTGAAGGTTGTAGTCCGGCGCACCGTACTTGTCCGTATGACCGCCAATCTCAAAGGCCGTGTGGGGGGCACGACGCAATAGGGTGATCAGTTGGTCTAGTGTGGCGCGACCACGGGGGGTTATCGTAGTAGTATTCGATTCAAACTCGACGGAGGCGTGCGACAGGATCTCATTCAATTTCTTCTGGAGCGAGGGTGAGGGAGCAGGGAGCGGGGCCGCTAGAATATGATCTTCCAGTTCGAGCCCCGTCTGCGCTAGAGGGGCAATTTCTTGCAATACAGTGGCTTTGGCGCGATCGTTGTCGACCCGCCCGCTGAGAACAATCGTGCGACCGTCGATGATGATGGAGCCTCGTTCCGTCATGTGCCCTAAGATGGGGAGGACCATGGGGACATTACCTGCCCAGGCTGCCGGTCCCACTCGCGGATCCACCGCCAACTGATCGACCACGCGACCAGGCGTTGCTCCATAGAGTTCTTGGGCTCGATGAAGGATTGCGGTCTTGCTGTTCTCACTGGGGAGCGATCCACGGAGAGTCAGAGTCCCGTGCTCCAACCACGCATGAAAATTGGCAGGGGTGAGGGGCATCGATGCTGTCGGTGGGGGGAGGTGACGTGGAAGGCAGAGGACCGCAAAGAGGCCGAGTGCCACAACGCCTGCGGCAAGAATCGCTGCGCGCATCATGAATCAACTCTCGGGCGGTAGCGGGTAGGGCCCTGTGAACCTATCATACTGAGTGTGTTCATGCCAGGCAGGATTTGTGGGTCAGCCGCATGATCCTGCCTGGGTAGCGCCGGGGTGAGAGGCATGTATCGGTCTTCAATGTGTGGGGCTTCCATTCCTCTTGTAAGGTGGATATTCATTTGTTATTCTTCGCCGCGCCTTCCAATTCACGTAACATCTATAGACTGTCTTCGAAGGAGTGATCTATGGCCGGTATCAAGCGGGCATTAATCAGCGTGTCAGACAAGACCGGTGTGGTGGAGATGGCGAAAGGGCTCGAGGCGCTTGGTGCCGAGATCCTCTCGACCGGAGGAACGGCAAAAGCCTTGCGAGAGGCCGGTGTGAAGGTAACCGATGTGGCAGCCTACACAGGCTCACCGGAAATTCTCGACGGCCGTGTCAAGACACTGCACCCGAAGATTCATGGCGGCTTACTTGGACGACGTTCAGTGCCTGCCCATGTCGAGCAGATGGAGAAGCACGAGATTGGACCTATCGACGTGGTCGTGGTCAACCTCTATCCGTTCGAAGCGACGATCGCGAAATCCCATTGTACCTTTGAAGAGGCCATTGAAAATATCGATATCGGTGGGCCGTCGATGCTCCGCTCCGCAGCCAAAAACCACGAAGATGTCTTGGTGGTCGTGGACCCGGCCGACTACCAGCGCGTGCTTGATGCTGCGAAGGCAGGGACGGTGTCGCACGAGTTACGACGCGAATTAGCGATGAAGGTGTTTCAACATACGGCACGCTACGATAGTCTGATCGCCGGCTATCTTGAAAAGCAGGTGCAAGGCAGCGAGGTCAAGTTTCCGAAAATATTGTCCTTGCAGTTCGAACGGGCGGAGATTCTCCGTTACGGGGAGAACCCGCATCAGCAGGGAGCTTTCTATCGAGAGCTGCATTCGACCGAGCCATCGGTGTCCCGTGGCAAGATCCTGCACGGCAAGGCGATGTCGTATAACAATTTCCTCGATGCCAATTCGGCGCTCGAGCTGGCGAAAGAGTATGGCGAGATCGCCGTGGCCATTATCAAACACAACAATCCCTGCGGCGTGGCATTGGGTGCGACACCGGTCGAGGCCTACGTGAAAGCCAGGGAGACCGACCCCATCTCGGCGTTCGGGGGCGTGATCGCATTCAATCGCCCCGTGGATCTGGCCGCGGCAAAGGAAATCACTTCTACGTTTGTGGAAGTGGTCATTGCGCCGGGATTTGCAGCGGATGCCCTCGCAGAATTGAAGCGCAAGAAGGATCTTCGTTTGCTCGATGTCGGGCCGCTCACGAAAGTGAGGCAAGAGGGTTTCGATCTCAAAAAATTGGTTGGTGGCTTGATCGTGCAGGACCGGGATCTCGGTGTCTTGACCGACCTGAAAGCGCTCACCGTACCGACCCTGCGCAAACCGACGGAGGAGGAATATGCGGCCTGCGCGTTTGCCTGGAAGGTCTGTAAGCATGTGAAGTCGAACGCGATCATCTATGCGAAGCCCGGACAGACGGTGGGAATCGGCGCGGGCCAGATGAGTCGGGTCGATTCGGTGAAGCTTGCGGCGATGAAAGCCCAGATGCCGATCAAGGGGTGCGTGATGGCGTCGGATGCGTTCTTCCCGTTCCGGGATGGATTAGATGCGGCCGCGCAAGCCGGGATCACAGCGGTCATTCAGCCGGGGGGCTCGATTCGCGATGCCGAGATTATCAAAGCAGCAGATGAACAGGGGGTGGCGATGATCATGACGGGTATGCGCCACTTCCGCCACTGACCGATGCTGAAACAATTCTCCAGCATCGGTCTCGGCCTGAAAAAATTCTCACCGTAGCCAAACAGGGAAGGAGCTGCTCCGCAGCTCAGGGCGGGCGGGTGAGAAGGCTATGCCTCCGGTTTTGCCTTCGCCTGCGGCCTTGCTGGAAAGCCGTGTGATCATCCTTCTAAGAGAGACCTCAGCTGAAGGTTATCCCGTGAAAATCCTAATCGTTGGCAGTGGGGGACGTGAGCATGCCATAGTGTGGAAGCTCGCGCAAAGTCCCCGCAAACCCGCGCTCTACTGTGCGCCAGGCAATGCGGGGATCGAATCGCTTGCGACCTGTGTGCCGGTCAAGGCCGACAATATTGGCGGGCTGAAGACTTTCGTGCAGTCGGAGAAGATTGATCTGACGGTCGTGGGGCCTGAAGCCCCGCTTGCGTTGGGCATTGTCGACGAATTTCGCAAATCCAAGTTCAAAATATTTGGACCGTCGAAGGGAGCCGCACGCATCGAAGCCAGTAAAGTCTTTTCCAAAGAGGTCATGGCCAGCGCGAAGATCCTTACGGCGAAGGCGCAAAGTTTCGATCGGGTCGCTTCGGCCTTGGCCTATCTCGATCAACACGAGCTCCCTGTGGTGGTAAAGGCTGATGGACTGGCGCAGGGAAAAGGTGTGGTGGTCGCGACGACCCGTGAGGAGGCGAAACAGGCCGTCCGCGACTCGCTGGAGCATGCGGTGTTTGGTCAGGCCGGTCAGCGCGTCTTGATCGAAGAGTTTCTCGACGGCGAGGAACTGACGATCATGGCATTCACAGATGGCCGGACGGTGGTGCCGATGTTGCCGGCGCAAGACCATAAACGAGTCGGGGATGGCGATACGGGGCCCAATACCGGGGGCATGGGCGCCTATTGTCCTGCGCCGCTCGGCACCATGGCGCTGCGCAATCAGGTCGCCAGGCAGGTCCTCTATCCCGCCGTCGAAGCCTTGTCTCGCATGGGCTGTCCGTTTCAGGGGGTCTTGTATGCCGGGCTCATGATAGTAAAAGGAACGCCGTATGTCTTGGAGTTCAATGCCCGGATGGGTGATCCGGAAACACAAGTCGTGCTTCCGTTGCTCAAGACCGATTTGCTGGAGGTGATAGAGGCCGTGGTCGAGCATCGGCTCGAACAGCTCACCGTGGACTGGCAAGATGAGACGGCAGTGTGTGTCGTCATGACGTCGGAAGGCTATCCCGGTGCCTATCAGACTGGCCGCGCGATTTATGGATTGCCGACCACGACTGATGAGACGACTGTGGTGTTTCATGCAGGGACGGCACGAACGGGTACTGAGGTCGTGACGGCCGGGGGGCGGGTGCTGGGAATTACGGGACGCGGAAAGACCCTGGCAAACGCACAAGCGGAAGCCTATCGGGTGACCCGGTTGATTTCATTTGAAGGGTCTCACTATCGAACGGATATTGCGCATCGCGCGTTAGCACGTCACGCGTAACGCAGAATGGGGCTGATGAATTCTGTCATGGCAACGATCGAGCGCTACGTTGCTTCCACCGTCCCGGTGCTTGCCGACCGGGTACGTCGCGTACTTGGAAAGAGTGGGCTTATCGCCCTTCCGACAGAAAGTTTCTACGGGCTGGCGGTGAACCCATTCGACGAACAGGCGCTCGCCAGATTGTGGCAGGCCAAAGGCCGTTCGGAGGGAAAGCCGATTCTCGTGCTGATCGGAGACAAGCCTCAGATGGAGCCGTTCGTTCGAAGCATCCCGTCTGCGGCCACCGTATTAATGAACGCCTTCTGGCCAGGGCCTCTCACGATCGTCTTTCCCGCAGCGGATGGACTCTCCGATGCGGTGACGGCGGGAACCGACTCTGTCGGCATCCGTCTCAGTGACTGGGAGCCACTGGTTGATCTCTTGCGTCGAGTCGGGCCGGTGACCGGTACGAGTGCGAATCGTGAAGGCATGCCGCCGCCCAGTACGGCCGAAGAAGTCCAGCGCAGCCTTGGCGACGCGGTCGATCTGATCATTGATGCCGGACCGACCTCCGGCGGGCGACCGTCCACCGTCATCGACGTACGAGGTCCGATCCGAATCATCCGCGATGGAGCAATCGAACGAGGGGCCATCGCGGCAGAGTTGGCCTCTCACGGTCTGCAGCTCGACCCAGATAGTCGGTGAAGTTGATTGCATTTTTCACATTGAAAGGAGATTGCTGATGATTCGAATAGTGATGGTGCGTAACTTTGTTGCGGTAGCTGCCATAACGATCTTTTCGGTGGGTCTTTCCGGGTGTGATTACTGGCCCCCGGCACTCCAAACACAAATAGAACAACTCCGCTCCGAGCTGCAAAGTGCGACAGTGGAAAAGACCCTGTTACAGAATCAACTCGCCTCCGTTACGAAGGTCAAAGATGACCTGCAGGTGCAAGTGGACGATCTTGCTCGAGCGAACCGCGACAAATCATCCATGATCAACAGCTTGCAGAATAGCCTGGCGGCCGCACAGGAGCGGCTGGCGAAGTCGGCGAAAGTCGCGACGCCGAAATCGGGCGCAGCCAAGCCTTCCGCAAAGGTTACGCAAAAGGCTCCGGCCAAGAAGAAAGCCCCGGCCACAGGCGTGCGCTAGCACGGCTTTCCTCTGCTGGCTATTTCGTGGTGGAAGACGACGATGGCGCGGTCGTCGCTGTGCTTGAGGTTGTGCTCGACGGAGTGCTTCCTGACGCTGACGCGGGGGAAGAAGCTGGAGTAGAAGGAGCCGCAGGCTTCGTTTGGTCGGACGTGCTTGGCGCTGCCTCTTTCTTCTCCTCAGTCTTGGGCGCAGGAGCTTCACTGCCTGAGGAAGGCTTCATCTTGTCGGAGTAGTCCGTTACGTACCACCCGCTGCCTTTGAACATGATGGCGGGCGATGAAATAAGTCTCTGTACACCCTTCCCGCAACGCGGGCAGGTGGTGATGGGGTCGTCCTTCATACTTTGTTTGACCTCAAACCTATCTGCGCAGGATTCACACTGGTACTCGTAGATTGGCACGATTCATTTCCTCCTGCTAGAACAATAGCCTGATGTCATCAGGATGACGGGGCCCTCAGGATGAGGGAACTCGCTCTATGTGAGCTGTTTGAATGCTGCGTCGAGGCGATCCATTCCCCGGACAATCGTGTCCATGCTGGTCGCGTACGAGAGTCGAAGATGCTTGGTGCTCCCGAACGGCTCGCCGGGAACCACGGCGACCTGGAATTCTTGTAACAGGTAGTTTGCAAGATCGGTCGGAGTGGAAATTGTCCCGCTCGGACTCTTCCGTCCGAGCAGTCCGCCCACATTGGGAAACGCATAAAATGCTCCGCTGGGCATAAGACAGCGAACGCCTGGCATCGCGTTGAGACGTTCGACCATGACGCGCCGTCGCCGGTCGAACTCTGTCACCATCATTTTCGTGAAGGCGCCGCCTTCACGCAAGGCCACCACGGCAGCCTTTTGAGATATGGAACAGGAGTTGGACGTACTCTGGCTTTGAATGTTCGCCATGGCGGTTAGAAGGTCTTTCGGCCCGGCCGCATAGCCGATCCGCCAGCCGGTCATCGCATAGGCCTTGGAGACACCGTTGATCACAACGGTACGGGCCGCGACCTCCGGTCCCAATGACGCGATACTCGTGTGGGTCGCTCCGTCGTAGAGGATCTTTTCGTAGATCTCGTCGGAAATCAGCAGAAGATCTCGACGGACGGCCAACTCGGCAAGCTGTTCGAGCGTCGCGCGATTGTAGGTCGCTCCGGTGGGATTACAGGGGCTATTGACGATAATCGCTTTGGTGCGTGCTGTGACCAGCCGTTCCAATTCATTGGCATCAATGGCGTACCCTTCCTCTTCACGGGTTTGCAAGAACATTGGCGTGGCGTCGTTCAGCAAGGTTTGGTCGGCATAGGAGACCCAATAGGGAACGGGAATGATGAGTTCGTCGCCTGCTTCGAGGAGCGCTTCAGCAAGGTTATAGAGCGAATGTTTGGCGCCGCACGAGACCAGGACTTGAGATTTCTCGTATCGGAGCCCTTGCTCCGCCTGTAGCTTGTCGATGATGGCTTGGCGGAGCTCATCGATGCCGGACGAGGGCGTGTATTTCGTAAATCCCGCACGAATCGCAGCTTCTGCCGCGGCTTTCACCGGTTCTGGCGTGTCAAAGTCCGGTTCTCCCGATGAGAAATCGGCGACGTCGATTCCGCGAGCGGCCATGGCTTTTGCGGTTGCAGCCATCGCCAAAGTCGGGGAGGGAGTGATCCGCCCCGCACGTGCAGCAAGCTTCATGTCTTTAAACTCCTGATCCGTTCCTGCAGCTGGCGCGCGACTTCGGGGTGCAGAAACTCCGTGAGTGCCCCGCCGTGGGTGGCCACATCTTTGATGATGGTTGACGATAAATAGGAATATTCTTCGCTGGGCATGAGAAACACCGTTTCAACCTGTTTGGCGATTTTGCGATTGATGAGGGCCATCTGAAATTCATGCTCAAAGTCTGAGATGGCCCGCAATCCCCGGATGATCGCATGTGCGCCGTATCGCTGGACATAATCCACCAGCAGGCCGTCGAAGTGAGTCACCTCGACCTCTTTTATCTCTTTCGTCGCGATGCGGATCATCTCCAGCCGTTCGGTCAGGGTGAAGAGCGGATGCTTAGCTGGGTTCGGCGCGACGGCGACTACTACTTTATCAAACACCTTCAAGCTTCGGGTGATGATGTCGGTATGCCCGTGGGTAATGGGATCAAAAGTTCCAGGATAGATGCCAATTTTCATGATGCGGTTGACTCTGTAGCCTTTAACGTTGACGGGCCATACAAGTAGAGTGATGTGTCGCCGTACACGTACCGTCGTACCAGCACGGCGTGATCGATCGATTCAGGCAATGTCGTGCGCGAGTCTTGTTCTATGATCACGGTGGCATGCTCCGACAACAGTCCGGGCCTCCAGGCATGGATCAGAGTCTCTAGCTCATCCAGCGAGGCATACGGTGGATCCGCAAACAGTATGTCATAAGGCCCCCCCCACCAGTCCTTCCGCTTGAGAAATGTGGCGGTCTGTCCCACACACACCTGAGCTCGGTCGAGCAGCTGACAGGCCTGTAGATTTTTCTGTAACAGCTGTACTGCCTTGGGGTCTGACTCGACAAACGTGACGGTTGCGGCTCCACGGCTCAACGCTTCAATCCCGACGGCTCCCGTACCTGCATACAAATCAAGAAAGCGACATCCTGACACATGGGTCCCGAGAATTGAAAAAAGGGCCTCGCGAACCTTGTCTGATGTGGGACGGAGTACAGCCCCTTGTGGCCCACTCAGGCGTCGACCTCGGTGGGATCCGGCAATGACACGCATAATCTTAGGTGAGAGACATTTCAGGAGCGACTGACTCTAACATAGCGTTTTTGAAGGGGTCAAGGTGAGTGCTGCTGAAGGGAGGTGTGAAAATGGTACGTGAAGCCAGCGTGGTTGCCAGGAAGGATGGAACCGAGACAATGGAAGTGTTTTGACGACCTTCGAGCCTATGGCTATAATGCCGCCTGATGATCTGGCGGAGTAAGCACGAGCGACGGGGCATCAGTGCGGTAATGTCGACCATCCGTGGCGATCAAGACGGTCGACCCGACTATATACGCGATACACGAATCGCAATTGTCCTAGCGGGTCGCCACTGTCTGGGGATCGCGAGCGGCCAAGCTCTTCCGCCGATTATTTGAAATGGTGCGATCGATGATCGCGCCGCAGTTGACGCATTTCCAAGCGTAGAAAATCAAGAAGAAGTCGGAGAAGCGCTCTAACATCATGAGGCCTTTACACTTCGGACATTCCATTGAATCCTCCCAGGTTATGACGTGTACTGCTGGGGGCGTTCCAAAGCAAGTACTGCACCATTTTTCGCTGTACGTAATTTCAACAGCTTAGGGGCTACGTATTTGTTACCAACCGGCTACCGAAGGGCTATCGCTAGTACGAAAATGTTCAGAGTGTCATATTTTGTCCAGGGAGGATGAATGGCCAACAAGAAAGGAGGGCAAGGCATCGCTCAATGGCCTGAAACGGAACGACCGCGCGAACGACTGCTCACTCACGGTGCACAGACGCTGACTGACGCGCAACTTCTCGCCATTCTCCTTCGAGTCGGTCGTCATCACTTTTCAGCTGTGCAAGTCGGGATGGACATCCTCGATAAATTGGGGGGTGTAGCTGGACTTGCGCAATGCGGAATCGAAGAGCTCTGCTCTGTCCCGGGTGTGGGAGAGGCTAAGGCTGCCCAACTGAAGGCGGCCCTTGAATTGGGGAAGCGTGCCCTAGCTGGTCCCCTGACGAAAGGAACTAAAATCACATCTAGTCGTGACCTCTTCACCCACTACCATCCGACCTTGCGTGACCTGCGTCACGAAATATTCAAAGTCATTTTACTGGATGCCAAGCATGCCATCATGCGTGACGCGACGGTATCGGAAGGCAGTTTGACCCTCAGCATTGTCCACCCGCGCGAAGTCTTTACGCTCGCGGTAAAGGAATCCGCGGCGGCAGTGATCTTCCTGCACAACCATCCCAGTGGTGATCCTACGCCGAGCCAGGAGGATCGTGTCCTGACGGCGCGATTGGTGTCGGCAGGGGAAGTGCTGGGCATTCGGGTCCTTGACCATCTCGTCGTCGGCGATGGACGCTATGTCAGTTTTGCCGATCAAGGTTGGCTGACAAACCATGCCGCCGACGCTTGAGCGAAGGGGGAGTCGCAGCGATGTAAGCAGGCCATTTCATTTCCGGAAGATATGACTGTCTTCCGGCTATCTTGAGGAGGGTCCCATGAGCGAGATACCCAGGGAGTCACTCAGAAATGTCGCCATGATCTCCAGTGCCGGTGTCGGGAAGACCTCGCTGGCCGAGGCTATCCTCTTTGCCTCCGGCGCTGTTCCTCGCCTCGGGTCAATCGTACAAGGCACGACCGTCTCGGACTTCGAGCCTGAAGAATTGCACCGGCGCAGTTCTGTGAGTACCAGTCTTCTCCGTTGTTCCTGGAACCACACCACCATCAATCTCGTCGATCCCCCCGGCGCGTTGAACTTGCTCGGGGAGACGGTCATGGCCTTGCGAGCGGTGGACGCCGTGATCCTCGTGGTAGGTGCCTCGTCGGGGATCCGGAGCGATCTCATCAGACTCTGGTCTCGCGTCAAAACACTCGGCTTACCCTGTCTTTTGTTCCTCAACGAATTGGATAAAGACGGTGCTTCCCCCGACCTGGTCGTGGAGACATGTCAACGCGATCTTGGGATCATGCCAGTGCCAATGTCATTGCCCTGGTGCAGTGGCGTCCAACTCGAGGGGGTACTGGATCTCCTTCAGCAGAGCGTTATCACTTCGCGTACGGACATCCCCACGTCTCAGCACCTGCCGATACCTGAGAACGCGAAGATGGTGGTGGGGGATGCTCGGAAGCGCATTCAGGAGGCGGCGGCCGAGCGAGATGATCGATTATTAGAACAGTATCTCGCCGCGGGGGAGTTGACGCAGGAGGACCTGATCAACGGACTACGCCTTGGTGTCCAGGCCGGCACGCTGCTTCCGCTCTACAGCGGCTCCGCCATCAAGAATATCGGGATCGTTCCTCTCCTCAATGCGATTGTCGATTTTCTGCCGTCCCCTATGGAGCAGGCTTCGAGAGCTCTGCTGGGAGGTCTGCATCCAAATACAGGCGAAGCGGTGAGTCGCCGTGCCGTTCAAGAGGACCCATTTTCAGGGATCGTTTTCAAGACGCTGGTAGACCCGTTTCTGGGACGACTGTCCTATGTGCGGGTGTTGTCGGGGGTCCTTCACGCAGACTCGATGGTGTTCAATAGTTCTCGAAGCAGCAAAGAGAAAAGCGGACATCTGTATACAGTTCTGGGAAAGAAACATATGGTGGTGCCTTCGGCTGGAGCAGGGGAGATCGTGGCCATTGGGAAACTCAAAGATACGCAAACCGGCGACACGCTCTGTGACGAACACGCTCTCATCTGTTATCCAAGAACGGTGCTTCCGCGGCCCGTGCTATCCTTTGCGATCGAGCCGAAGTCCAACGCCGATATCGAGAAAGTCAGCCTCGGGCTGCATAAGTTGATTGAAGAAGATCCGACGCTAGAGTTTTCGCGACATGCCGACACCAAGGAAATGGTCTTAAGCGGGATGGGCCAATTGCACATCGATCTTGCGCTCGAAAAGTTGCGCCGAAAATATGGTGCGGAGGTGACCGTCCACATGCCGAAAATTCCGTACCGCGAAACCATTCGTACCACCGCACAAGCGCAGGGAAAATATAAGAAGCAGACCGGAGGGCATGGCCAGTACGGCGATTGCTGGCTGGAGCTCGCGCCTCTGCCGCGCGGGGAGGGGTTCAAGTTTGACAACAAGGTCGTAGGCGGAGTTATTCCACGAAATTTTATTCCGGCAGTAGAGAAAGGTGTGGTCGAAGCCTTGCAGCACGGAAGCCTCGCGGGGTTTCCTGTCGTCGATTGCCGGGTGGCCGTGTACGATGGGTCGTATCATTCGGTCGATTCATCCGAGATGGCGTTTAAGATCGCTGCGTCGATGGGGTTCAAGAAGGCTTTGGAGGTGGCCCATCCCGTCTTGTTAGAGCCAATCATGACGGTGGAGGTCGAGGCGCCGGCAGATCATATAGGAGGCGTGATCGGGGACTTAAATGGGCGCCGAGGGCGGATTCTTCACGTGGAGGCGAAAGACCAGACGGAGCAGATCACGGCCCTTGTCCCAATGGCGGAGCTGCTCACATACGCCACGACGTTGAACTCGTTAACGGCAGGACGTGGTAGTTATGCGATGGAATTCGCTCGGTACGACGAAGTGCCGCGCGAGCTTACGGGTCGAATCATTGAGGCTCATAAGGTGGAGAGTCACGCGGTGGCGCATTGATCGATCAGGGGTCGGTCGATTTCAGCACCACGTAGAAGGCGCGGCTTTCTCGCAGCACGCGGAGCAGGACGGTTTCGCCGCGTCGAACCTTGGAGACCGCGCTGCTGAATTCTCCGACCGATCCCACATCGACTCGGTTCACTTCCTTGATGAGATCACCCTCGTGGAGTCCTTCCGATTGGGCGAGGCTGCCTGGCTCCACCTTGCTGATGAGCACACCCCGGCTTTCCCGCAGCTTGAATTTATCAGCGAGGCCCGGCGTCAGGTCTTGCACATCGAGGCCCAATTTGACGTCAGTGCGTGCCTGCGGAAGCGAGGTGGTCACGGCGTGGTCTCGACGTTCGATGAGGGCGACGTCCAGCACCAGGCGCTGCTGATCGCGGACGATCTCAACTTTAGCCGTGGCGCCCGGGAGTAATCCCGCCACAACGCGAGAGAGACGGTTTGGCGTGTCGATCACGGTGCCGTCGATACGGGTCAGGATGTCGCCGGGCTTGATCCCGGCTGCTGCAGCCGGATCCTTCTCGAAGACTTCGTTGACCAGCACCCCTTCGCCTTCGTTGACGCCGAACTTGCGTGCCAACTCTACCGTGAGCGGTTGGATGCCGACGCCCAGCCAGCCTCGCGTCACCCGTCCCTGAGTCAGCAGTTGCTGAATCACTTGCTTGGCCATGTTGGAGGGAATTGCGAAACCGATCCCCTGGGCGAAGTTAATGATGGCAGTATTGATGCCGATGATTTCGCCGCGCAGATTGAAGAGCGGGCCGCCCGAGTTGCCGGGATTGATCGACGCGTCCGTCTGAATGAAATTTTCGTAACGCGAGAGATTAATATTCTCCCGGCCGATCCCGCTGACTACGCCGAGCGTGACCGTTCGATCGAGTCCGAAAGGATTCCCCACGGCGAGCACCCATTGGCCGACGCGCACGCCCGATGAATCCCCGAACTTCGCGCTGGGGAGGGGATGGCTGGCGGTCACCTTAAGGACGGCTAAGTCTGTATCCAGATCCTTACCGATGACCTGCGCAATCAGCTTGGACATATCGGAAAAGCGGACCTCAATTTCCGTCGCATCACCGATGACATGGCTGTTCGTGACGATGTGTCCTTCAGGGTCGATGATGACACCGGACCCTGATCCTGAGGCATTGGGAACTCGCTCTTGGGGCAACTCACGTCCCCGTCCTGTTCCGGACAAGGGAATGAGATTGACCACGGAGGGTTTTGCCAACTCGGCCAGATCGGTGATGACGGTCTGAATCTCCTCCAGCATGCGGAGGCCAGGCGAGTCGCTGGATCTTGGCGCGGCGGACTCAGCGGCGGCGGCCCCATGGATTTCGAGCCACGCCCAACACACAAGAAAGATGAGGATCCGTAGTATTCGCATCATCCTGTACCCCTGAAACCATTGTACATCATGGGAAGCCGAGACGCCTACTTGCCCTCATGATTCACGGAGGCAGGGGGCTTGTCGAGTTGATTTACGCCGACTTGGCGCTTCGAGCTTGGGTGAACTCTGAGGCAGCCTCTGCGAGATCCGCTTGCTGTCCGATCATGACCAGTACATCGTCGACGCGAAGCGCAAGATCACCATCAGGCGGCACGAGAAATGGTCCACGAAGGACCGTGACGAGACGAATCGATCCAGGGAGTGTCACCTCAGCGAGCGTCTTCCCGATGACCGGTGAGCCCTGGACGACAGGGAACCGCTCGATAGCTGCAGCGCGAAGACTCAGGTCCTGTTGCAGGGTCAGGAGCTCGTGGTGGATCGTTTCCAGCTTGAGCTCGCGGATTTGACTATCAACATTGTGCAGCGTCCGTTTGAGCTGCTGAATGCGGTCGACAGCCTGACCAAGGAGACGTTCCATTTGATCGGATGGAAGGGTTGACTCATGGCTGAATGGTGGGCGCTTGGCGCAGATCACGGCAATCTGACGTCCGAGTTCGCTGTGGACCTGTTCAATCTGGCTCAACAAGCTCGATGCCTGGCTGTGCAAACGGAGGACTTGGACTTTGCGGTTGACACGTTCGGCAACCGCAATGACGGTTTCGTAGAGGGCGCTACCAGTTATAGATAGCTCTTGTTGGATACGACCGAGCAGTTCGAGGGACATAAAGGGAAAATCTCTTACGTCTGATAAGAACTATTATGTAAACTCATGAACCGAAATCGGAGATTCTCCGATCCCCCGTCTTCCTTTTTACCTATCCGCAGAAATTCACCACGTGATCCCTGCTGATGAACTGTGTCTGTACCCCAAGATACTACAAGTGTGAATGCCGAGTCACGTTTACTTGTGATTGACTTCTTGACGTTTTCTCATTAGGTTTCATCCCCCTGAGGGAGCACGGCTACCTACGTCACTAACAGCCTGGCGTGGCCGCGATTTTATGAGCGACACCCTACGCACCATGATAGCGCGATATAGCCTGCTGACAATGTGGGCACTCACGCTGCTGGTACTTCTCGCCGCATGCCAAGATCGGCGCGCAGACAGGGCCTACCTCCGTGACGATTACGCGAAGACGGCCAAGGAGTTAGAGGGGTTAGCCAACCTCGGTGACCCCCGAGCGCAATATAATCTGGCCGTGCTCTACGACAAAGGCTTGGGTGTGGCGCAGAGCGATGCTGAGGCGCTGCGGTGGTACACACGTGCGGCCGAGCAAGGAGACCCACGAGCCCAGTACAACCTCGGGCTCATGTATATGAACGGCCAAGGAGTTGAGCCCAATCTTGTACTGGCCTATTACTGGATGAGTCTATCTGTAGCACAGGGCAATGAGAACGCTCCACCTGCGCGAGATTATCTGAGCGAGAAAATGACACTTGCGCAGATCGAGGAAGCCAACAAGTTAGTAAGTCAGAGATTGGGGAAGGGACTACCCCCAGAGGTTCCCCATCATTAGTCGTCGCGAAACCCTCGGCCGGCCAATTGCTGTTAGATCTCGAGCAGGGATCGAATAGATTCTTTCGATTTCACACGATCGCACTCACCGTCACGAACCGTTCGTTGCTAACTAGATCTCATCCCACGGACATTGCCCTCTCCTCCATCAAGAGCCTGTCCTTCCTGCGCGAAGAGACCTCCCTCCGTCGACCGAGACCAAGCCGATTATCCTTATTTCCCCATCGGTCGACGTAGTTGACAGGGTGGTCACTTGGAGGCTACATACCGGCCATGGCCGTCCATTCACTCGCAGGTCAGCCGGCACCAACGTCGATGCTGGTCAATATCCCCCGTCTGATTACGGCCTACTATACCGAAAAGCCGGATGCGAATCTGCGCGAGCAGCGCGTCAGCTTCGGGACATCGGGACATCGAGGCACATCCTTCAAGCGAAGCTTTAACGAAGTTCACATAATCGCAGTCACACAAGCAATTTACGAATACCGCAAGATGGAGAGCATTACCGGCCCGCTCTATCTGGGTATGGATACGCACGCTCTGTCGGAGCCGGCCTTTGCCAGCGTCTTAGAGGTGCTGGCGGCCAATGGTGTCGAGGTCATGGTGGACCAGGATGGTGGCTATACGCCGACTCCGGTCATCTCCCACGCCATCCTCACCTACAACCGAGGCCGGACTTCAGGCTTGGCCGACGGCATCGTCATTACTCCCTCGCACAATCCGCCGGAGGATGGCGGCATCAAGTATAACCCG